>VOFC01006973.1_pt1 | contig 63787 bp, 81 predicted proteins | sample 5384161 | NCBI WGS metagenome assembly VOFC01 (sample SAMN12384722, study PRJNA508395) | human gut metagenome | isolation source: healthy gut B | host: Homo sapiens
ACCAAGAAGGGACAGGTGGACAAGACGACCGTTACGGTATCGAACAGCACGACCTTCTCGACGGTCTACATGATGCCCGAGATGCAGAGCAAGTACGGCAACGCCATCGGTCAGGTGGTCAGCTGGGGCAACGTGGTCAACTCGGACTACGATCCGCGCGACTTCTTCAACACGGGCGCCAACATCATCAACACGGTGTCGCTCTCGACGGGTACGCAGCGCAACCAGACCTACGCTTCGGTATCGACGACCAACACGACGGGTATTCTGCCCAACACGGCCTATGACCGCTACAACTTCACGGCCCGCAACACGACGTCGCTCGTCAAGGACAAGCTGACGCTCGACATCGGCGGCAGCTTCGTCAAGCAGTACGACCGCAACATGACCTCGCAGGGTCTCTACTACAACGCCCTTCCGGGTCTCTACCTCTTCCCGCGCGGCGAGGACTTCGACGAGGTCCGCATGTACGAGCGTTACGACTCGGCGCTGGGCTACAGCAGCACGGTTTACTGGCCCTACGGCAACAACAGCGTGGGCATGCAGAACCCCTACTGGGTGCAGAACCGCGAGCTGCGCGAGAACAACAAGAAGCGTTACATGGCCAACGCCTCGCTCAAGTGGCAGATCACCGACTGGCTCGACGTTACGGGCCGCGTGAAGATCGACAACTACGACAACCGCCTCACCTACAAGCTCTACGCTTCGACCGACCGTCTGTGGGCCGGTGAGAACGGCGCCTACCGCGACATCCGCACCAACTCGAACAACACCTACGCCGACGTGATCGCCACGGTGAACAAGTACTTCGGCGAGGACTGGTCGCTGAACGTCAACTTCGGTGCCTCGATCAACGATACGAAGTACGAGGTGCTGGGCTACAACGGACAGATCTCGACGCTGCCCAACTTCTTCGCCATCCACAACCTCGACTACGAGACGAAGTTCAAACCCGATCAGTCGGGCTACCACGATCAGTCGCAGGCGATCTTCGCCAACGTCGAGGTGGGCTGGAAGTCGATGCTCTACCTGACGCTGACGGGCCGCAACGACTGGGAGTCGCAGCTGGCCTTCTCGAACTACACGTCGTTCTTCTATCCTTCGGTGGGTCTCTCGGCCGTGATCACCAACATGATCGATGCGCCGAAGTGGCTGAGCTTCCTGAAGGTCCGCGGATCGTACACCGAGGTGGGTAACTCCTACGACCGCTTCATGACGACGATCTCTATCCGTTCGACGGCGAGTCGAAGTCGTGGTCCACGTCTACGGACTACCCGAACCTCGACCTGAAGCCCGAGCGCACGAAGTCGTGGGAGGTGGGTGTCAACGCCCGGTTCCTCAACCACATCAACTTCGATCTGACCTACTACCGTTCGCACACCTACAACCAGACCTTCTACGCCTCGCTGCCGCAGGGCGCCGGTTATTCGCGCGTTCCCGTTCAGAGCGGCGACGTGATGAACCAGGGTATCGAGATGGCGCTGGGCTACAACAACGAGTGGGGCGACTTCCGCTTCTCGACCAACTACACGCTGACGTGGAACGAGAACAAGGTGGTCGAGCTCGTCGACAACGTGATGAACCCCTTCACGGGCGAGCCGGTGGACATGTCCACGGTGAACCTCGACATGGGTTCGTTCGGCGGTCTGGACTCCAAGATCATCCTCAAGAAGGACGGATCGATGGGTGACGTCTATGCCCAGCACCTGCTCATGCGCGACTTCAACGGCTATATCTACGACGATCCCTCGGCCGGTCTGACGATGGAGACCAAAGGAGACCTTCCTGGGCTCGATCTTCCCGAAGGCCAACATGGGATGGAACACGCACTTCGGCTGGAAGGGCCTCGACCTGGGCATGACCTTCGCCGACCGTATGGGAGGTATCGTCACGAGCGCCACGGAGTCCTACCTCGACCAGTACGGCGTGTCGGCGCGTTCGGCCAGCCTGCGTGACGCCGGCGGCGTGAAGATCAACCAGGGTACGGTTTCGGCCCAGGAGTATCTGACGACCATCACGGGTAACGCCGCCTACTACACCTACGATGCGACGAATGTCCGTCTGCAGGAGTTGAGCCTCAACTACACGCTGCCGTCGAAGTGGTTCCGCGACAAGGTGAAGATGACCGTGGGCTTCGTAGCCAAGAACCTCTGGATGATCTACTGCAAGGCTCCGTTCGATCCCGAGCTTTCGGCTGCGGTATCCTCGACCTTCTACCAGGGCTTCGACGCCTTCATGCTTCCGAGCACCCGGAACATTGGTTTCAATGTCAAACTCCAATTCTAATCAGAACGCAGAAATATTATGAAAATATATAAATTCATACTGGGCGTAGCGATGCTGGGTACGGTTGCAGGCTGTACCGGCAGCTTCGAGGAGTACAATACGAACCCCTACGAGCCCCTCGACCTTGCCCGTGTCGGAGTTTTTCCTGCAATGATCGACTGCCTGGCCTCTCCCGAGGGAGAACCCCTGCCAGCGCAACAACACCTTCTGGGCCTGCTTCGGAGGATACGTTACGGCTCCGCATTCGTGGAACCGCTCGACGCTCTACTCCACCTACAACGTCGATGACGACTGGAACAAGTGGAGGGTGGACTGGTATTTCGAGCACTTCTACACGGCCTGGTTCAACGTGCAGCGTCTGACCGGCGGCGAAGGCTACTACTACCAGATGGCCCAGCTGCTGCGTGTCTACACGATGCAGATGGTCGCCTCGATGCAGGGGCCCGCTGCCCTATTCGCAAATTGCCGACGGTGAGTTCTACGTTCCCTACGACAGCGAGGAGACCGCCTGGCACAAGATGTTCGACGACCTGGATGCCGCCATTCAGGAGATCCAGTCGGCCGCCATTGCCGGTTCGACGCCGCTGGCTTCGGTGGACCGCGTCTACGGCGGCGACAACAACAAGTGGCTCAAGTTCGCCAACACGCTGAAGCTGCGCATGGCCATGCGTATCAGCAGCGCCGATCCGGAAGTATGCCCGCCAGAAGGCCGAGGAGGCCGTGGCCGGCGGTGTGATGACCGCCGCGAGCGACGGCGCCTACGACCTGCTCAACGGCCGCTATCCGAACGGTTACTACCAGATCGGCTTCGGCTGGGGCGGCGAGGTGAAGGCCAACGCCTGCATCGTCTCCTACATGAACGGCTACAACGACACGCGTCGCGAGATGTACTTCACGGCCCAGACGGCCGCCGAGGACGGCCCGACCTACATGGGCGTACGCTCGGGCATTGCCGGTGCGGTGAAGGCCAGCTTCCTCAACTACTCGGGCCTGATCTATGAGAACGAGTCGAAGAAGACGGCTCCGATGCCCGTCATGCTGGCTTCGGAGGCCGCGTTCCTGCGTGCCGAGGGTGCCCTGAAGGGCTGGGACATGGGCGATACGGCCAAGAACCTCTACGAGCAGGGCATCACCCTCTCGTTTGAGGAGTGGGGCGCTTCGGGTGCCGCCGACTACATCGCCAACACGACGCTCCGTCCCGGCAACTACACCGATGCCGTCGATTCGTCGAACAGCATTACGAACAAGTCGACGGTAACGATCGCCTGGGACGATTCGGCTTCCGAGGACGAGAAGAAGCTCGAGCGCATCATCACCCAGAAGTGGATCGCCGGCTATCCCAACGGACTCGAAGGCTGGAGCGACTTCCGCCGCACGGGTTATCCCTACCTCTTCCCGCCGAAGAACAACCTCTCGCCGTGGGGCTGCACCGACGACCGCGGCCAGCGCCGCCTGCGCTTCTCGATCGACGAGTACAGCACCAACGCGGCCAACGTGACGGCCGCCGTGCAGATGCTCTCCAACGGCACCGACGGCGACAACACCGATCTGTGGTGGGCACTCAAGTCGGGCAGCAAGTATTAACCAAACCGAAAACACATATCCAACATGAAAAAGATAATCAAGACAGGATTGATTGCTCTGCTGGTCATCCCGGCCTTTGTTCGCTGCAGCGACTGGACCGAGGCTGAAGCACTGGATTATGATCCGAACAAGACCGAGTCGAACCACGGCGAGGCCTATTACGCCAATCTGCGGGACTACAAGCTGCGCAAGGACCACCCGGTGGCCTTTGCGTGGTACAGCGACTGGACCGGTGTGGGTACCGACATGAACGCACAGCTGATGGGCATGCCCGATTCGATGGACTTCGTCTCGATGTGGGGCAACTGGTACGGTTTGAGCGACGAGAAGAAGGAGGACCTGCGCAAGGTTCAGCAGATCAGGGTACGCGCGTGCTGATGTGCTTCATCGTCGATGACATCGGCGCCCAGACTACGCCTCCGGCCATTTCGGAGAGCCTGACGGTCAATGGCGTACAGTATGAGACGCGCGGCGAGGCCCTCGGCGCCTTCTGGGGCTGGTACCAGGAGGGTTATTCGGGCACGGTCTACAAGAGCGACCCGAACCTGAGCGACGACGAGGCCATGGACAAGGCCATCCGCAAGTATGCGCAATCGCTCCTTGACACGATCAACAAGTACAACTGGGACGGTTTCGACCTCGACCTGGAGCCGCATTACGGTCACGGCGGCAATCTGGCCAGTTATCCGGATCGTCTGTCGATCCTTCTCAACGAGCTCTCCAAGGAGCTGGGTCCCCAGTCGGGCACGAGCAAGATGCTGTGCGTGGACGGCGAGCCCGAGTGGCTCAACGGCGAGGACGGCAAGCTGCTCGACTACTTCATCCTCCAGGCCTACAACGACTCGTCGGTTTCGTCGATCGACTCGCGCATCAACAGCCTGCTGGCCACTTACCAGGAGCACATGACCCCCGAGCAGATTGTCGGCATGACGATCCTCACCTCGAACTTCGAGTCCTACGGCTCGACGGGCGGTCCGACGTTCCGTCAGCGCGACGGTTCGACGACCAACCAGCTCAGCGGATATGCCGCCTACAGCTACCCCGGAGTGGATGCCCGGATCGGAGGCATCGGCGCATTCCGAATCGTATTCGATACCATTACCAGTATCTGCGTAAGGCAATCGGCATCATGAACCCGGCCATTTTATAACCATTCAGAAGTTCAAAAGCGATGAAATACAATAAAATCATAACGGCTGTTGCATGCTGCCTGGGGGTCGCGGCCCTCTGCGGATGCAACGATGCGAAGTATGATGAAATCGAAAAATCGCATCTATATCAGCGAAGCGGCCCCTTCGTCTACCTTTAACCAGCAGACCGTGAACCTGACCGTAACGGGCGACATGACCACTACGCTCCATGTCCGTGTGGCCCAGCCTGTTTCCCAGGATATCCAGGTAACGCTCGCCTATGCTCCGGAGGCGCTTGCCACCTACAACGAGCGCAACGGCGCCAGCTATGTTCAACTGGATTCGAAGTATGTCGAGTTCTCGGCTACGACGGTGATTCCCGCCGGATCGCTTTCGTCCGATCCCGTGGAGATCAACATTACGGAGTTCCCCACCGACAGTGGCGAGTCGTTCTGTATTCCGATCAAGATCGCATCGGTCGAAGGTCCGGTTTCCGTGGCTCGTACCACGGGCCACCTGCTCTATCGCTTTCGACGCCGCTGCGTCAGATCGTTCCGATGATGAACACGAACACCTTCCCCGAGGGTTCGGGCGACTGGGGCATCACGACCAACGAGTGGACGCTTGAGGGCTGGATCTGGCTGGATTCGTTCTCGATCAACAACCAGGCGATCTTCAATGCGGCCGTTTCGCAGGGTACGGAGATCTACATCCGTTTCGGTGACGCCGACCTGGCCTATGACAAGCTCCAGATCAAGACGGGCGGTTCGCAGTTCAACAGCAACCAGTCGTTTGCCCCGAACACCTGGTACCACGTAGCCTTCACCTATTCGAACGGCAAGTGTACGATGTACATCAACGGTATCGAGGATTCGTCGAAGGAGTTTGCCGCCACGAACTACGTCATCAACAACCTGCAGCTCTGCTCTTCGGGCAGCTACTTCCGTGCCAACGCCCAGATGGCCCAGGTCCGCTTCTGGAAGAAGGCCCTGTCGGCCAGCGCCATCAGGATGGCATGAACCGTCTGGTTGCCGCCGATTCCGACGGACTGTTCGGATACTGGAAGCTCGACGAGGGTACGGGCAGCGTCTACCACGACTCGACGAGCAACGGGTATGACCTCACCTGCCGTACGGAACCCGTCTGGGGCACCGAGGAGATCGACTTCTCCGATCCCAACAAATAATATGGACGATCAGATTAAACACAGACAATGAAGATGAAAAACATATTGAAGTTTGCGGCACTCTTCAGCTTCGCCCTGCTGGCGTTCACCGGCTGTGAGCATCCCGACACGACGGGAAGAGCTGCCCTATTACTACTACGAGCCGATCGCCTATCTGGAGAACGTCAATACGCGCGTGGCGGTTTACCACTCTCCCGACGGCATCGTCAACCAGGATATCACGATGCCCGTCACCGTCGGATTGTCGAAGGCCATGACGGGGAGCCTGCACGGTCCGCGTGGAGTGCACGGTCGAGGGCGAGGGATTCTCGGCCCAGAACGTGACGCTGCCCGACAACGGCGTGGTTACGATTCCGGCCGGCGAGCGTTCGGCCTCCTTCACGATGTCGATCGGCGACTGGAGCTTCTGCTCCGGTGTCGCCGACGCCCGGAGCTATACGATCTCGCTGAAGATCGTCGAGGCCTCGGCACGCATCTCTACGAACTCCAACAGTGTGGTCTACGTGCTGGACAAGACGCGTGAGTCGTACACCTCGACCGCGGCGCCCACCGAGGGTTCGCAGGTCGCTACCGACGCCTATACCGTTTCGTACAATGTGAAGGCCGACACCTGGACGCCCATTGAGATCGGTACCAGCGGCCGCTATTCGCGCTATCTCTACTACAGCAGCTACATCGGCCTGCAGTGGGATCTGGGCAGCACGAAGACGGTAACGGCCGTGGCCAACGTATGCTATCCCTATTATACGAGCTACAATACGGCCACCTACACCATCATGACGAGTGTCGACGGCCAGGAGTGGACGACTTATGACGAGGGTCTGGATCTGGCTCAGTCGGAACCGCAGTATGTATCGTTCTACACCCCGTTGAGGCTCGTTATGTACGTCTTCTCATGCGTGGAGTTACGGCGTTCAGCAACGGAGCACTGATCTACGCGAAATAGCATCTTCTCCGGGCCGCTTCCGCAGCGGAGCGGCCCGGGGTTGTTTGCGACCGAGTAATTGCATTGCGGAGGCTATCGGATGATAGTCCCCGCAATGTGTTTATCCCAACGTAATCTCTCTTCTTCATGAAAAGCATTTCACGTTTCATCATTCTGTCTCTGTGTCTGGCACTCCTCGCCCCGGCGGCGGTCCGTGCCCAGGTGACCCTCGTCCGCAAAGGGGGCCGCGCAGGGCCGGATCCTCGCACCTGCGGGGCTGCCGAGCAGCAGGCCGCGGAGCTGCTGCGCGACTTTGTCCGCCGCATCAGCGGTGCCGACCTTCCGGTCGTTGCCGCCGATGCCAGGCCCCGCCGCGGGGATATCATCCTCGAAGGGGTGGTCCCGACGCCGGGCCTTACCGAAGACGGCTTCCGCCTGCGGGAGTCCGACGGGCGGCTCTATCTCCGCTCGGGCGGCGACAAGGGCTCGATCTACGGCGTCGTAACGCTGCTCGAGGAGTACCTCGGGGTGCATTACTGGGCTTCGAACGAGTATTCGCTCACTCCGTCGTCGGAGATCACCCTCCCGGCGGGCATCGACCGGACGGAGAATCCCGCCTTCCGCCACCGGCAGACGCAGTGCTACGCCATCGGCGAGGACCCGGTCTACAAGCTGTGGTTCCGCCTGGAGGATCCTTCGGAGGTCTTCGCGGGCAACCTCTGGGTCCACACCTTCAACCGGCTGCTGCCTGCCGCCCGCTTCGGCGGGCGCATCCCGAGTGGTACTCGTGGATCAACGGCGAGCGCCGCACGGGCCGTGCGAGCCAGTGGTGCCTGACCAACGACGAGGTTTTTCGAGGCGGCCTGCACGCAGCTCGACTCGATCTTCCGCGCCCATCCCGACCGGCGGCTCATCTCCGTGAGCCAGAACGACGGCAACGACACCTACTGCCACTGTCCGTCGTGCATGCGCGTCATCGAGGAGGAGGGGTGCCGTCTCGGGTCTCTACATCCGCTTCCTGAACCGCCTGGCCGAGCGTTTTCCCGACAAGGAGTTTTCGACGCTGGCCTACCTCTTTACGATGCACCCGCCCAAGCATGTCCGGCCGCACCGGAACGTCAATATCATGCTGTGCGACATCGACTGCGACCGCGAGGTGCCGCTTACGGAGAACGCCTCAGGCCGCGAGTTCATGCGGGCGCTGGAGGGGTGGTCGGCCATCTCGGACAACATCTTCGTCTGGGACTACGGCATCAACTTCGACAACATGGTCGCCCCGTTCCCCAACTTCCACATCCTGCAGCCCAACATCCGGCAGTTCCTCGACCACCATGCGACGATGCACTTCTCGCAGATCGGCGGCTCGAAGGGCGGCGACTTCTCGGAGATGCGCGCCTACGTCGTCTCGAAGCTGATGTGGAATCCGCAGCAGCGGGTCGATTCGCTCATGCGGAGCTTCACCGACGGCTACTACGGTGCCGCAGGCCCTTCATCTACGACTATGAGCGGACGCTCGAGGGGGCGCTGCTCGCCAGCGGACAGCGGCTGTGGATCTACGATTCGCCGGTGTCGCACAAGGACGGCATGCTCAATGCGGCGTGCCGCAAGCGCTACAACGTCCTCTTCGACGCTGCCGAGCGTGCCGTAGCCGGCGATACGACCCTGCTGCGGCGCGTGCGCCGTGCGCGTCTGCCGCTGCAGTATGCCGAACTGGAGATCGCCCGGGCCGAGGGGTGGCAGGACAAGGAGCAGTTGCGCGGGATGCTCGACCTGTTCGAGCGGCGCACGGCCGAATTTGGCGTGCGGACGCTCAACGAGCGCAACAACTCCCCGGCCGACTACTGCGCGCTCTACCGGAGCCGCTACCTTGCGGAGCGCCCGGCCAACCTGGCCTCGAAGCGACGGTGCAGTGGATCCTGCCGCCGCACGAACGCTACCGGGCACTCGGCGAGGCGGGCGCTGACCGACGGCTGTTTCGGCGGCTCGACCTTCGTGGAGAACTGGGTCGGCTGGGAGGGGCTGCGACGGCGCCTTCGTCCTGGACCTGGGCCGCGAATGTGCGGTCCGCTCCATCGAAACCGACTTCCTGCACCAGCTGGGTGCCTGGATACTCCTGCCGCGGCGGGTTCGCTACGCCACGTCGGTCGACAACGAACGTTTCGTTCCCTTCGGCGAACGGCGGCTGGAGGAGGACCAGTCCGTCGAGGTGAAGTTCGTCGGCGTGAAGTTCGAGGCCCCGACACCCGTCCGCGCCCGCTACATCCGCGTGGAGATCGAGGGTTCGAAGGTCTGCCCCTCGTGGCACTATGGCGTGGGCCAGCCCTCGTGGTTCTTCATCGACGAGATCGGGGTTCACTGACGACCCGCGGGACATCCGCGCCGCACGGCGGCCGCCCGGCAAACAAACAATCCCGCCGGAATCGTCCGGGCGGGATTTTTTGTTGTTTCAGTGCCTGGCATCTGGACGAATCGTCGCAGGGCCGAGTCCCGTGCAGGAGGCTTCGGATCCGGCCGTGCGTAGGACCGGTATGCCGGCCCTCGGGTCAGGCGAGCGTGTATTCCGTGTCGGTTTTGCGGATGCGGCCCTGGGCGAGCAGCTGGGCGAGGGTCCGCGAGAGCGACGGACGCGCCACACCCAGGATGAGGCCGTCTGCTGGAGGTTGCGGATCTCGTGGTTGTCCTTCAGGTAGCCCAGCACCCGCGAGGAGAGGTTCTGCAGGACAAATTCGTGAAGCTTGCGGCTCAGGTAGAGGCTGTGGTCCGAGGTCGCGGAGGAAGTTGCGCAGGATGGCCGTATCCCGTTCGAGGAGCTTGAGGATGTGGCTGCGGTCGATGATCCACAGCCGGCAGTCGCTTTGGGCGAGGATAGTCACGGGGTAGATGTTCTCGGTGGCGAAGATGAAGGGCGAGGCCACGATGTCGGGGGCCGTGAGGGGGTCAAGGGTGAACTCCCGCCCCTCGCGGCTGGTCATCCGGGCATAGACGCTCCCTTCGCACAGCAGCATCAGCGTCCGGCAAACCTCGTTCTGCCGGGCGATCGTCTCCCCCCCCTTGCGGTAGTATCTCATCCGGCTGTTCGACCGGTCCATCACCTCCTTCACGATCGCGGGATCGGCCCCGCAAAGAGGGGCATGTCGTATCGTCAGGCCATCCATGGTTTCGCTTTTTGACGGATTTTGTCCGGATGCTGCGTTTTCGGGCGGTCCGGGCGGCAGCGTGCAGCGGGTCCGTGCCGCAAAATTAGCGATTTACCCCGTTCGGTCAATGGCCGTGCGGTTTTTTTCTGTGCGGTTTCGGGTCGCGGCGCCCGGTTTTCGGGGAGCGTAACCCCATGTTACTGAAAAATCCCGTTCCGGGAGGCTACTTTTGCGCCCGAATTGGGGTGCGCCTCCGTGCGGCGGAAAATACACGCACGGGCGGGCGTCCCGGCGACAAAACGGCAAACATGCAACCGATCAAGCGAATCATTATCCTGTTATTGGGGAGCCTGCTGCCGCTGGCATCCTCCTGCACGTACGACGTGTGGTCCGATTCGGGCTTCCGGAGACCCCTCGGGGCGCTTTTCCGCCTCTGTGGCGCGGAGTACGACGATGCGGAGAGCCGGTCGGGCCTTCGTGAAGGCGGCTACGACCGGGTGGAGTTCTGCGTCGTGGACGCCTCGGGCGAGGCGGTTCCCAACCTCAAGGGGCGCTACGACTCCGCCACCTCGGAACTGCGGATCGAGGGGGCTTCACGAGGGCGACTACCGCCTGCTTGTCCTGGGCATCCGGGGCGATGCGGCGGCCGACGGCGTTACCGTCCGTCCGATCCGCCACCTCGACGAGGAGTGGCTCACCTTTCCCGAAACGCTCGACAGCCCCCTTGCGGCGGAGTATTTCTACTCGCAGACCCCTTTGAGGTGGTCGTGCACGAGGGTGCCGACGGGCACACGGAGGGAGGTGATCCTCGCCGGGGAGGTCGTGCAGCGCCGCATTGTCGGACGCGTGGACTTCTCGATCTCGTTCCGCAACCCCTATGTCGGCGCGGCCTTCGTCAGCTCGCAGGTGGCGATCGAACCGTGCCGCATCCGCACGGGGCTGACCGGCGGCGGCGAGCTGACGGGCGAAGGCACCGTGCAGCTCCGGACGCTCGCTCCCGGACGCGAAACCGCGTGGCTCCTGCCTCCGACGGTCGGGGGATACGGGACTGCAGGGCGAGGTTGAGGTCCGTACGCGCAGCTACCTCGGCGTGGATGTCTCCCCGCCGCTTCGCCTTCGACCTGCCGGCCGTCGAGCCGAACCGCATTGCGCGGCTCCGCACCGAGGTCGTGCATCCCGACGACGAGTCGGCGACGCTCTTTCTCACCGAGGAGGCATACGCCGCGGGCCGCCACGGCCTGATCCTCCCAGGACGACGAGCCGAAGGAGGTCTACACCGACCCCGCGCAGCGGCGGTTTCAACACCGCGGCGCCGCTGCAGGTTGCCGCGACCGACGCCGGCGAGCTGCTTCTCACCGGGTCGCTGCCGCTCGACGGACGGACGGCCCTTACGCCGGAGGTGGCGCTGCGGCGCAGCGTCGCGCGGGTCGATCTGGACGCCCGACCGGGGCGTGCGGGTCCATGCCCTCACGCTCCCGCGGTGTGGCCGACCGGGGTTACGTCTTCGAACGCGGGGCGGCGGAGACGGCTCCCGACGCCGTGGCGACGGAGTTTTCGCGCGACTACGGCGCGGCGCCGCTCGAAAACGGCCGCGAGCGGCTCTACCTCTGCGAGCAGGCCGGGGAGCCGATCGAGGCCGAGGTGCTTGCCGAGATCGACGGCGCCTGGCACCGTCTGCGGACGCAGCTGCCCGCCGCGATCGTGCGCAACCGCCTCTATACGCTGCGCGTGCAGGGGCTCGGCGCCGCGGCCCGGCTGACGGTGGACTCCGCGGAGTGGGAGGAGGGCGGCGCGGCCGACGTGGAGCTGCGCCCCGGCGGCGTGGTCGACGCCGCCGCTTCGGAGATCCCCCGCCGACATGCGGCTCAGCGCCGCCTGCGACACGCTCTACATCCCCCCATACGGCAAGTGCGTGCCGCCTGGTGCTGCGCGCCGAGGCGGGTTCGCGGCTGCTTGTCGGCGGCTCGGTCCGCGGGGTCACGGTCTCGTCGCAGGCGCTCACGCGCGGTCTGGAGCCCGTCGTCGAGGTCCGCGTGCAGACGCCGCTGCGCATGCCGGAACCGTCGAGGAGTACATCTCACTCGATCTGCTCCGCGAGGAGGTCGCCCTGGGGCGTGTGGTGCTCCGGTTTGCTCCCAATCCGCTCGGGATCGAGGGGTTCGCTGCGCTTCGACGACGACGGCGTGTGCGACTACGGGCGCTATGTCGAGGGGAGCTGGCCCGCCTGACGCTTCCGGCCGGGAGGACGCTCCGCCTGGAGTTCGACGGCGGCGAGTCCTCGTGGATGAAGCTCGCCCGACGGCGGAGCCTGGCGCCTGCTGGGCGGCTGGCGCCCCAACGATCCGACGGCCACGGGCCGCGTGCAGGAGGGGGCGCTCGTCATCTCGGATGCCGACGGCGGCCATGCCGAGCGCTATGTCGTGCGCCGGCGCAACGGGGCCTTCCGGTGGTCCGCATCGGGGGATACATGGTGGTGCAAGTACAACCTGCGGGGCGATGCGACGCGCTTCGAGGATCAGATCACCGCGGCGGACGATCCGGCGGCTGATGCGGAGCTGGCCGACTACCTCGCCTCGTGCGACGATGCGGAGCTGCTGCGCCCTTCTGGGCGACCAGTACCAGGGCGGCAACGTGCAGGGCCTGCCCCTGCGCCACGACGGCGAAGCCTTCCATTACGAGGGCATGGCCTCCGCGGGCGGCAACTTCGGAACGCTCGACCCGGCGTCGATGATGCCCCCGAGGGGTACCGCGTCCCGGGTTATGACGACTACGCCTTCCTTGCCGGCAGCGAGAACTTCAACCTCGGCGGCGTGGGCGAGCGCACCTACCGCAATGCGGCCGGCGAGGAGCTTACGGTGCGGATTCTCGAACGGCAGGCCGCCTTCCTGGGCCACGACTACGGGCCCGTGGCGTCTACGAATTCCGCCACGGCGGTGAGGCCTGGGTGCTCTGCGGCCTGGGGCACCAGTGGAATCCCACGCCGGGCAACATCGCGGGGATGACGCTGCTGCTTTGCCACCTGGGGCAACAGCTCGAAGACCTGGATCATGGAGGGCTATGCGCAGGCGGTGAAACCCGGGCAGAACTGGCTCAAGCATGTGGCCAACAACACGACGAAGACCCGTACGCTGCGCTGCGTGAAGACCCCCGTGGAGTACGAATACGAATAACGGACAGAGTAACAGAAAAAAACCGAAACAACGAATTTTTGCAACGATGAAAACGACCATGAACGTACGAACGAAGACGAATCTGATGATCGGAAGCCTCCTGCTGGCGGGGCTCCTGTCGGGTGCGTGCTCCCGTGAGGAGGCGCCGCAGCTGCCGCCCGCTGCAACCCCGGGTGTGCCGCCCGTCGTGTCGGTGCGCCTGGCCGACTACCACCAGTCGGGCTCCTTGCTCGCCGGCGAGAACGAGGCTGACCGATCTGGGCGCCTGCCTCTTCGAGGAAGGTGTGCTGACCCGCATCTACGAGGCCCCCGACCCCGCGGGCGGCAGCTGGAACCTCGAACTGGACAGCTACGGGGGGACGCTCTATCTGGTGGCCAACGTCGCTGGGCAGATCGACCTTTCCGAAGCCCTGGAGCAGAGGATGACCGAGGCCGAATGGCAGCAGCGCACCGTGTCGGTTGTCGGCGAGCGGCCGCAGCACTTCTTCTCGGGCCGGGTGAACCTCGAGGAGGCCGCCGCAACCCCGGGCAGCTCTCCGCGACGCTCACGCGCGGCGTGGCCCGTTTTGACCTGCGGATCCGCGCGGCGGGTGTCGCCGAGGTGCGGAGCATCACCCTGACCAATGCGGCCCGGTCGGCCTACCTCTTCCCGTGTCCGAAAGCCTCTCGCCTGCCGACGTGTCGCTCGGGGATGCGTCGGTGCGTTTCGACGCGCCGCTGACAGCCGACACGCCGGGCGTGCTCTACCTCTTCGAGCAGGAGAACCACAACCTGGAGGTGCGCATCGAGGCCCGGATCGACGGCCGTGAGAAGACCCTGACGGGCCGTTTCGAGGGCGGCGTCGAGCGCAACCGCATCTATACGCTGACCCTTACGAAGGATACGATCGACATCCAGCTCGACCTCTCGATCGACGAGTGGCAGCCCGGCAGCGACACGGAGCTGGTTCCCTGATTAAACTTGTGAGATGATGATGTTGAGAAACCCTTTCAGGCGTCTGTTTCTTCCGCTGGCGGCAGCCGCCGCGCTCCCTTGCGGCGTGCGGGGAGACCCTCGATCCGCAGGAGCCCCCGCGGCCCCGCAGCCTCTGTTCCGCTTCGATACGGCGCCCTTCCCGGGCGATGAGACCTCCGGTGCCGGCGACAGCGGCCTTTCGGGGTGATCCGCGCCTGCCGTTTCGAGCAGGGGCGGCTTGCCGAGCAGTTCGGGCCCCTGACGGCGGGCTCTGCGGCCGGGTTGCGCCTCGCGCGCATGGAGGGCACGCTCTATGTCGTGGCGGGTCCCGAGGCTCTGCTGCCCGAGGTGGCTCCGGGATTTTCGGAGTCGGAGTGGCTCGATCTCACCGCCGCCTCCGCAACGGCCTTGCGGGAGCCCTTTTGCCACCGGGCAGTGCGACCTCGGGGAGCTTGAGCCGGGCACGGCGGTGGTTCCGCTGACGCTCACGCGCGGCGTGGCCCGCCTTGACCTGCGGCTGCGCGTCGCCGGGCAGGCGACCGTCGAGCGGATCACGCTTCGGGGGCTGGCCGGCGCGGGATACCTCTTCCCTCCGATGCGCCGCGCACCCCTTCCGATGCTTCGCGGGTCGATGCGGTGTGTGTCGAGGATGCCGCGCTGACGACCGACACGCCGGCCATTGCCTGCCTCTACGAGCAGGAGGGCGCCGACCTCGAAGTGTCGGTCGAGGCGGTGATCGACGGCGTGCGCCGCACGCTGGAGGGCGCCGCTGCCCCAAACGATCGAACGCAACCGGATCTATACGGTAACCCTCCGCAAGGGGTTGTCGATACGGAGCTCCGGCTGACGGTCGAGGCGTGGGGCGATGGCGGCGAGTCGCCGCTGCAGCCCGATCTGGCGGGGCGGCTGACGGTCGATGCGGGGCGTTCGGAGTTCCCTGCCGACGTACGGATCACCGGCGACGGCGCGGCCCTCGAACTGCCCTATGCCGCCACGGAGCTGCTGCTGGCCGTGCACAGCGACATGGAGCTCGAACTGGAGCCCTCTCGGAGCCGTTGCTGACGGTCGAGGCCGAGCCCTTTCGCGGCGGCGACGTTGCCGGCATGAACCGCTTCCGCATCCGCAAGGTGCTTGCGGCTCCCGAGGTGGCCGCGCGCGAGGTGCGGCTCCGCTTCCGCCGCAAGGGGCTTGCGGAGCTCTACGACGAGGACCGCATCACGCTCCATCTGGAGGCCAACCCCACGCGCATGGAGGGGTTGATGGCCTTTGCCGACGGGGAGAGCACCTGCGACTTCGGCCGCTACGTGGACAACGAGCTGGGGCGTCTGACCCTTCCCGAGGGAAAGGAGCTCTCCGTGGAGTTCGACGCAGGGGAGGATCCCTGGCTGAAGGTCGAGCCGGCAGAGACGGGGAGCCGCATCTGGCGCGTCGTGGGCGGCTGGCGCCCGAACGATCGGAAGGCCGACGGCCGGCAGCAGAAGGCCCGGCTGGTGATCCGCTCCGCGGAGGGCGGCAGCCGCGAGGAGTACACCCTCGTGCGCCGCAACTGGGGGCTTCCCGTAACGTGGTTCCACGGCGTTTGGTGGTGCAAGTACAACGCCCGGGGGCGGTCGCGGAGTTTCGAGGATCAGATCCTCGTGCCGCAGGATCCCGCCGCGGCTGCGGGGCAGAGCGTCCAGGAGTATCTGATGGGCTGCTCCGCGGAGGAGTTCCGCACCCTGTGGGGCTGGGCCTACCAGGGCGACAGCGGCGTGGGCATGCCGGTTGTCGAGCGCGACGGCATCCCCGTGCTGGAGGGCTTTGCGACCGGCAGCACGACGCACATCAACAAGCTCCCGGCCGACACGCTGGCTCCCGACGGCTACGAGCTCCCCTCGATGGAGGAGTTCAACCGCCTGTTCGACGCCACGGACTATGTCTGGATGATGTGGAGCGGCACGCACAAGCTGCGCAACCCCTGGGAGGGGGCATGCCGACGTGCGCCGCACGCAGACGCGCCGCAACGGCATCGCCGTGGGGTCGCTCGTGCTCAACGACCTGCTGGTGGTGGCCCTGTCGAGCCCCGACTTCCCCGAGCATGAGCCCCTGACGTGGTACGGCCCCGGGGGCGCAGTGGAACAATGCGGGCATCGTGCACTCGAACCACTGCAACAACATCCTTTTCGCGGTCCATTCGCCCGAGGGCTCCGGATGGTACATCAACGGCGGCATGGCGAACCTCTACATGGTCCGCAACGGCGCGGGCAACAACGACACGCGCATCGTGCGCTTCAAGAAGAGCCCCGTGGAGTATGTCTACTGACCCGAGGCGCGTGCCAGCGACAAAAACGGGATCCGGTTCGTCCGGATCCCGTTTTTTCATGGCTGCGGAGGTGCGTCAGCGTCATTCGCCCGCTTCGAGCAGGAAGACGGCGCTGTCGTAGATGCGCGAAGTTGGGGTTGATGCCCGCGTTTTTCGAGCAGCTCGCCGCTGAAGCTGCGCCCCTCGAACCAGTAGCGCGGCTTGTCGACGTTCACCTCGCGGATCGTGTAGTGCGTCGCGGCGTCGAGCCCCGGGATGCGGAATTCGGGCACCGTGCGGCTCTGGTAGCGCAGGCAGTAGGCGAAGACCACGGCGCGGCGCTTGTCCTTTGCAACGTAGGCGATGGCGTAGCTGCCCTCCTCGTCGTAGGGGCTGCCGATGCGGTAGAGGTCGCCCTGCATGACGATGTCGCGGTATCCCTTGTAGGCCTCGATGGCGCGGCGTGCCTCGGCGCGCTCCTCCTCGGTCATGTGCTTGGGCTGCAGCTCCATGCCGAGGCGTCCGGCGCAGGCCATGTCGAAGCGGAACTTGATGGGCGTGATGTTGCCCGTCTGGTGGTTGGGCGTTACGGGACGTGCGAGGCCATGACCAGCGCCGGGTAGAAGAGGCTCGTGCCGTACTGGATGCGGGCCCGCGTGAGGGCCTCCGTGTTGTCGCTCGTCCACACCTCGTCGAAGTACTTCAGGGCGCCGTACTCCACGCGGCCGCCGCCCGAGGCGCAGGCCTGGATCAGCACGTCGGGATACTTCGCGCGGATGCGCTCCATGACCTTGTAGAGCCCCTGCGTGTATTCGATCCAGAAGTGGGCCTGCTCGTCATCGGCCTGGTAGGCCGAGCCGATGCTGTTGGCGCAGCGGTTGGCGTCCCACTTGACGTAGTCGATATGCTTGGAGAGCTGCATCGTGCGGTCGAAGACCCCGAAGACGAAATCCTGCACGGCGGGATTCGAGAGGTCCAGCAGCAGCTGGTTGCGCGTGAGCGGCGCCTCGCGCTTGGGCGTGCGCACGATCCAGTCGGGATGCTTCTCGAACAGCTCGCTCTTCGGGTTGACCATCTCAGGCTCGATCCAGATGCCGAACTTGAGCCCCTTGTCGTGGGCGTACGAGGCGATGTGGTCGATTCCCTCGGGGAGCTTCTCGCCGTTCACCTGCCAGTCGCCCAGACCCGCCTTGTCGTTGTTGCGCGGGTACTTGTTGCCGAACCAGCCGTCGTCGAGGACGAACATTTCGAGCCCCATCGCGGCGGCATCGTCGATCATGTCGGTGAGGATTTTGGCATTGAAGCGGAAGGCGGCACCCTCCCAGCTGTTGAGCAGCGTGGGCGCCGGCGTGTGTCCGTTCCAGATGCCGTAGTTGCGGCCCCAGTCGTGGAGGTTGCGGCTGGCGCCTCCGGCCCCTTCGAACGAGTGGGTGTAGATCATCTCCGGGGTGGTGAACGTCTCGCCGCGGTGCAGGCGGTACTCCGAGCCCTGGGGGTTGATGCCCGCCAGGATGTTGAGCACCTGGCACTCGTCCACCTCGAAGTTCAGGCGGAAGTTGCCGCTCCAGGCCAGCGTGCCGGCCACGACCTCTCCCGACGCCTCGTCGAAGCGGTCGCTGCCCAGCGTGAGCATGAACGAGGGGTTCTCGGCATGCGTCGTGCGCACGCCGCGGATCGAGGAGATGCTCTTCGAGCCGTGCGTGAGCAGCGTGTGGTCGACCTGCGCCTCGTGTCCAGGCGCCGTGGAGGTGTGTGAGCAGGTATTTCCCGGCCCGCAGGGGCAGTGCCGAGGTAGACGCTGTGCAGGACGACGGTGCCTTTCTCGCGGTTGCGGATGACTGCGTGCGTCGTGATGACGTTCTCGCGGGCGTAGGCCGTGTAGACCAGATCGACGTCGAGCGCCTGCACGGTGTCGCTCGTATGGATGACCGTGCGCGTAACGTTGTTGTCCGCGAGCTGCTGCGTCTCGTGCGAGAGGTAGGTCAGCTCGGTATTCAGGTCGCCGTCGGCGTGGGTTACGCAGTGCCGCCTCGTGGTAGTTGCGGCCTCCGAAGGTCGGGTAGGCGACATCCTCGGTGTTGTGGTTCGGATTGCGGTAGCTCTCGTAGGCCGCAAAGGGGTGCGGGCTCTTCGATGCGGCCGCCGAAGTGGAGCAGCTGCACCGCTCCTCGCCCGGCGCGGCGCGGAGGATGAGCGAAGGTCATCGGTGTGGATGTCGATGATTTGTCGTTGCGCGGCGGCATCCGTCGCGCCGGCCGTCAGACGGCACAGAGCAGGAAAAGTAGTTTTTTCATGGGAGGTTTCGAAAAATGCGTCTCAAAGATAGGAAAAAGCCGGCAGAAAACGAAAGATTTTCCCTTTCGGAACGATATCAGCCGGCATGTCGGGGCAAGCGACGTGCCGCGGGAGAGCCTTCTGTCTTCTGCCGGCCCGCCGCCGCCATGCGGTGCCGGCAACCCCTTTGGGCGGGGGCTTTCGTGCGTGCGGGCCGATCTCCCTCTTCGGGCGGGGCGATCTCCCTCTTCGGGAAGGGCGGAAAGACGAAAGGGGAGGCAGCATGCGGCTCCGGCAACCCTCCCGGGACCCCGAAACGAAAGGGGCGGCGCCATGCGGCACCGCCCCTGAACGTGCAGATCCTGTAAGCCGGGTTCTGTTCCCGGAGCGAGCCCGGGCCCCTGTCATTTATCTAGGACGACGGTCTCCCCGCCGCCTCAAGCAACCTACCCCCCGACATCGGACGAGCAGCCCTTGACTGCCGGTATACATGGTCTTGCAACCCGCGGGACGTACGGCCGGATGACATCACTGCCTCCGCGGTGGGCTCTTACCCCGCCTTTTCACCCTTACCCGCCGGATGTTCCGCCGACCGCACCCGCCGTCTCAAAAGACGCGCGGGGGATCGCGGCCCGCACGCGGGCGGTTGTTTTCTGTTACGCTCCCATGACCTCACGGCCATCAAGTCGTTAGCTTGCGTGGTGCTCTGTGTTGCCCGGACTTTCCTCCCCGGACGGAGCCGGCGGCGACAAGGCGGACCTGCGGGGGCAAAGATAGGCAATTCGCCGCGAAAAACCGCCGGCCGCGGAGGGAAATTTGCTCCGTGGGGCCGATTTCGGGCTTCGGGCGGCCTGCGGCGGCGGCCTGTCAGAGGATGTGCCTGACCCAGCGGAACATGCGGTAGGGCATGTAGCGGAACGGCAGATCGATCCACGTCGGGGTTTCGAGCACCGCGCGGCGGTGCGAAGGCGTCGAAGCTGTCGCGGCCGTGGTAGCGGCCCATGCCCGAGTTGCCCACGCCGCCGAACGGCAGGCGGTCGTTGGCGATCTGCATGATCGTGTCGTTGAGACACGCCCCGCCCGACGAGGTGTGCGCCAGGATCTCGCGGCCCTGCTTCTCGGGCCCGAAGTAGTAGAGCGCCAGCGGCTTTTTCGCGCGCGGTGATGAAGTCGACGATCTCGCTCTGCTCGCGGAAGGGGATCATCGGCAGCACCGGCCCGAAGATCTCCTCCTGCATGACCGGAGCCGTGGGGTCGACCTTCGTCAGCAGCGTCGGCTCGATGTAGCGCTCCGCGCGGTCGCTCTCCGCCCACCCGCACGGTGCCCTGCCCGAGGTAGGAGGCCACGCGGTCGAAGGCGCGGTCGTTGACCAGCCGGGCATAGTGGGGGCTTTGCCGCGGGTCGTCGCCCAGCAGGCGCCGCACCGCGTCGCGGAAGGCGTCGATGAACTCCTCGGCAGCTCCTCGCGGATGAGCAGGTAGTCCGGCGCGATGCAGGTCTGCCCGGCGTTGAGCGTCTTTCCCCAGGCGATGCGTCGGGCCGCTACCTCGATGTCGGCACCGCGGTCGACGATGCAGGGGCTTTTGCCGCCCAGCTCGAGGACAACGGGCGTGAGGTGCCGTGCGGCAGCCTCCATGACGGTGCGCCCGAGCGCGGGGCTGCCGGTGAAGAAGATCAGGTCCCAGCGCTCCTCGAACAGCCGCGCATTGACCTCGCGGTTGCCCTCGACCACGGCGATGTACTCCTCGTCGTAGATCTCGGCGATCATCGCGCGGGCGTCGCCGAGACGTGCGGTGTGTAGGGAGAGGGTTTCAGCAGTGCGGTGCAGCCCGCCGAGATGACTCCGACGAGGGGATTCAGCAGCAACTGCACGGGATAATTCCACGGAGCGACGATCAGCGCCTGCCCGAGCGGTTCGGCGAGGATGCGGCTCGTCGAGGGCTGCAGCTTCAGGGGGCGTCGGGCGCCGCTCGGGGCGCATCCAGCGCCCGAGGTGGCGCAGGTGGTTGCCGCGGCACCTCGCCGCGGACGATGCTCAACTCGGTGAGGATGGCCTCTTCGGGCGATTTGAAATGGCAGGTCCTCCCACAGGGCGTCGAACCAGAGACGGCCCTCCCATTGGCCGAGGGCCTGGTCGAGGCGTCGGAGCATCGTGCGGCGGAAGCGTTCGCCGAGCGTCGCGCCGCTGCGGAAGTGCCAGGCTTTCTGGGCGGCGCATATCGCGGCGATACGCGCCGCGGAGGTGTTTTTCACGAGGTCATGGCTCCAGGTTTTTTCGGCGTTCCTCCCGCTTATTTTTCGCGGAAGATGTTCAGGTGCGCCAGCAGCGGGTTACGGCGGTCGAGCAGCAGCGAATTCGGCCAGCAGCAGCACGAGGGCTGCGATGAGCAGGTACTGGTACTGTTCGTTGTACTCCTCGAAACGGACCGTCGAGAGTTCGGTCTGCTCCATCTCGTTGATCTCGCAGGATGCGGACCACCTCGTCGAGGCCGATGTCCTGCTTCGTTGGCGCGGACGTAGGCGCCGCCGGTCGCCTCGGCGATCTGCATGAGCATCTCCTCGTTGAGCTTCGAGACGACCATCTCGCCCCGCTCGTCCTTGATGAACTCGCCGCCGATCTGGATCGGGGCTCCCTCGGGGGTGCCGATGCCGATGGTGTAGATGTTGATGCCCATCTGTGCTGCGCGTTCGGCGACGGCCAGGGCGTCGTCGTCGTGGTTCTCGCCGTCGGTGATGAGCACGATGACGCGGCTGCGGCTCTCCCCGGTGTCGCCCGAGAAGGAGAGCAGCGCCTGTTCGAGGGCCTTGCCGATGGCCGTACCTTGCACCGGAACCAGCGAGGGGTCGATCCTCCGGGCGAAAGGCCCTTGCCATGCGGTAATCCGAGGTGATCGGCAGCTGGACCTTCGGCTCCCCCGCGAAGACGACCAGCCCGACCCGGTCCTGCTGCAGCACCGTCGAAGAGCTTGCCGATGGCGTATTTGGTCCGCTCGAGGCGGTTGGGCTCGAAATCCTCGGCGAGCATCGAGTTCGAGACGTCCACGATGAGCATCATCTCGATGCCCCGGGCCTTCTCCTCGCGAAGCTTCGAACCCAGCTGTGGGCGTGCGGCGGCCAGGAGCAGCGCCAGCGCGACGACCAGGCAGCAGGAGGATGAACTTGAGGCGTACGCGCCCGAGGGATACTTCGGGCATGAGCTCTTCGAGGAATGCCGGGGATGGCCCGAAGCGGGCGAGGCGCCTTCCGGCGGCGCATCGCGATCCAGAAGAGCACGACGAGCACCGGAACGGCCGCAGGAGCCAGAGGTATTGCGGATTGGCGAATCGGAACATGTCAGCGGTTGTTTACGGTATGCGTTTGAGCACGAGGTTCGCGAGGAGCATCTCCCGCGCGAGGAGCCGCGAGGGCCGCCACGACCCGTTCAGGAGGAACTCCTCGTGGTAGGCGACGCGCTCGGTAACCTCGACCTTGCTCTTTTTCGAGTTGGTTGATCTCGTCGTAGATCGGTCCTTGAGCTTGGCGTTGTCCGTGGCGCGGAAGTAGCGGCCGCCGGTGCGTTCGGCGATGGCGCCGAGCGTCTTCTCGTCGATCTCGACCGGGGCCATGACCGTGCCGCCGGTGGGCTGTCCGTAGATGTCCACGGCGGGATAGGGTGCCGAGCCCCGCGTGCCGACGCCGATCGTAGACGCGGATGCCCTGTGCGCTGGGCGATCTCCGCGGCGGTCAGCGGGGTGATCTCTGCCGCGGTTGTTCACGCCGTCGGTGAGCAGGATCACGACCTTCGACTTGGCGTCGCTTTCGCGCAGGCGGTTGATGGCCGTAGCGAGTCCGGTTCCGATGGCCGTGCCGCTGTCGTCGATCAGCCCGCTGCGGATCCGCGAGAGGAGGGTCTGGAGCGTGCTCTGGTCGGTGGTCAGCGGGCTCTGCGTGAAGGCTTCGGCGGCGAAGACCACCAGACCGATGCGGTCGCCGTAGCGGTCGGCGATGAACGACCCGGCGACCTGCTTGGCCGCGGTGATGCGGTCGGGCTGGAAGTCGCGGGCGAGCATCGAGGCCGAGACGTCGATGGCCATCACGATGTCGATACCCTCGCTTGAGGTGTGGACGTTCTGCTCGATGCGCTGCGGACGCGCCAGGGCCACGACGAGCAGCGCGAAGGCTGCGGCGCGCAGCACGAAGGGCAGGTGCCGCAGGTAGTAGCGCAGGCTCTTCGGTGCGCCAAGCCCCGGACCGAGATCCGGATCGCGGCGCCCCCCTGCAGCGTGCGCCAGACGTAGTAGGCGGTCATCGGCACGAGCAGCGCGAGCAGCCACAGATAATGGGGTGATGCGAAATGCATGTCTACAAATGTTTTTTACCAGTTTTTCTTGCCGCGGACCACGGCGCCCTGGCCTTCTCCTTGAGCTTCTCCTGGGTCTTGTCCTCCTGGGCCTGGATGGCGTCGAGAATCTGCTCCTGCTCCTGGGGCGAGATGCCGCCCTGCTGCTCCTGCGGCGAACCCTCCCCGTCGCCCTGCTTCGGCTGGTCGGGGTTCTGCCCCTGACCCTGCTGCTCCTGCGGCGGGTTCTGGCCCTGCTGGTCCTTGTTCTGCCGGTCCTGGTTCTGCTGATCCTTTTTGACCCTGCTGGTCCTGGTTCTGCTGCTGGTTCTGCTGCTGGTTGGTTTGCTGGTCTTGCTGGTTCTGATCCTGGTTCTGGTTTTGTTGGTGACCGCCGCCGCCGTTCTGGTCCTGGTTCTGGTCGAGCAGCCGCTTGGTGTAGGCGTAGTTGTACTTGGCCTCCATGTCCGAGGGAACCAGACGCAGCGACTGCTTGTAGCTTTCGAGCGCCTCCTTGTACTTCTTCTGCTTGAACTGGGCGTTTCCGAGGTTGTAGAAGGCTTCGGCGCGCTCCGCATCGCTGCGCAGCGTGTCGGCGGCCGCCTGCGTGAGGGTCTGCTCCGGCGCGGTCGAAACGCTCGGCCTTGTAGAGGGCGTTTCCGAGGTTGTAGGTCGCCTCGAAAGGCCCGGCGCCGCCTTGAGCGCCTCCTCGTAGCGGCCGATCGACTCCTCGTAGTTGCCCCTTGTTGTACTGCCGGTTTCCCTTGCGCACCAGGCTCCGTTCGGGCAGCTGCTGCGCCCGGCCTCCGTGGCGGCAACGAGGAACAGGAGTATGAAGAAAGTAGTTTCTGCATCGCTTTGCGGTTTAGTTGTCCATCGCGTCGGGGCCCTCCGTGGGGGTGTTCTCCTCGACGAGTTTCGTCTCCTCGACGAAGTAGTAGGCCTTCAGGTAGTCGGCCTCGTTCTCCTCGGCCGGGGGCGTCGCCTTGGCGAACTTCACCAGGTCGGCATCCCGCAGGATCGACGTGAGGTCCATGCGGGCCTTGTCGGGCAGCTCCTCGGGGCGCATCGCTTCGATGATCTCGTCGGAGGTCATCTCCATGGCGCCGATGCCCCAGCGCGCGGCGATGTAGGTGCGGAGGATATCCGACAGGCCCGAATAGTACTGCTTGTGGCGGTTGTTCTGCCAGAGCTTCTGGTTGTGGAGCGTTTCGAGGGCCCGGATGGCTGCAACGTGCGGCGGCAGGGGCGGTGCGGGCTTGAAGAGGTCGCCGAGGCGCTTGCCGCGGTTTGGAGCCACGGCACGAGGGCGTAGAGCCGCCGCTGCGAGGATCAGCAGCGCCGCGGCACCCCAGGTGAGGTAGGTGCGGATCTCGGCCAGGCGGAACGGCAGGGTGCGCTGCCCCTTCAGGTCGTAGATCGACTGCGAGGTGGAGTCGATCTGGAAGGTGGCGACTTCGAGGTAGAGCGAGTCGCGCGTCGAGAGGGTGTCGAGGATGTTCTTGTCGGCGTAGAGGACCTCTGGCGTGCCGAGGTTGTACTTGCCCTCGTCGAAGGCGGCCAGGCGGTAGCGCTTGCGGAGCTTCAGGCGGCGTCCGTCGCGTTCGAGCGTATCCACGGGGCAGCTCTCGACCAGTTCGATCTTGCCGTCGCGGTTCTCGAAGACGGGGAAGTCCACTACCTGCACGAGATCCTTTTCGACCGTGACGTTCCAGTCGATGTCGCGCACGTCGTCGCCGTACTGGTATTCGCGCACTTCCGAGAAGGCCATGCCTCGTCCGCGGAAAGCCGAGTGATACTCTCCTGCGAAGACGTTGCGGCTCAGTCCGCGTGCGCGGATCTCGATCTTGCGCACCTTGCCCAAAAGCTCTTGCGCGTCCATCAGGGCACCTCCACTTTGTTGATGACCTGGGAGATGATGTCCTCCGTGGTGACGTTGGCGGCCTCGGCCTCATAGGTCAGTCCGATGCGGTGGCGCAGCACGTGCTGCGGGCCTTGACGATGTCTTCGGGCGTCGATGTCACGGGATTGACCCCGTGGCTCTCCGGCCGAGGTTCATGCGGATGATGTCGCGCTCCTCCTGCTGGTTGGGATAGGAGATGATGACCTTGAGCATGAAGCGGTCCACCTGGGCCTCGGGCAGCGGGTAGGTGCCCTCCTGCTCGATGGGGTTCTGTGTGGCCATGACGAGGAAGGGCTTGGGGAGGGCGAAGGTCTCCTCGCCGATCGTCACCTGGTGCTCCTGCATGGCCTCCAGCAGCGCGCTCTGCACCTTGGCGGGCGCGCGGTTGATCTCGTCGGCGAGCACGAAGTTGGCGAAGATCGGGCCCTTTTGCGGACGAGGAAGTCCTCGCTCTTCTGCGAATAGATCAGCGTACCGATCAGGTCGGCGGGCAGCAGGTCGGGGGGTGAACTGTATGCGGGAGAATCTAGGCATCGACGGCCTTGGCGAGCGTGGTGATGGCCAGCGTCTTGGCCAGTCCGGGACCCCTTCTAGGAGGATGTGGCCGTTGGAGAGCAGGCCGATCAGCAGCGTATCGACCAGATGGCTCTGGCCGACGATGACCTTGCCCATTTCCGTGCGCAGCGTATCGACGAAGACCGATTCGCGTTCGATGCGCTCGTTGAGTTCCTTGATGTTGATGACTTCGCTCATGGTTTATGGTTTGATTGTATTGTTGTCTACCTTGATTTTTAACGTCCGGGATGCAAAGTTATTATTTTCCGCCGCAAAATGTTCCTCAAATTCTTATTACCTTTGCGGTCATGGAATCCAAAGAATCGAAAATCCTCCGGGGGGCTGAATCCGGCCCAGCGCGAGGCCGTCATAAACTACAAGTCGCCGTCGCTGATCATCGCCGGCGCCGGCTCGGGCAAGACGCGCGTGCTGACCTCGCGCATCGCCTACATGATCGTGGAATGCGGGGGTCGACCCCCCGGCAGATCCTCGCCCTCACCTGCACGAACAAGGCCGCCGGGCAGATGCGCGAGCGCATTGCGCAGATGCTTCCCGACCGCCGCAGCCGCTACATCCGCATGGGAACCTTCCACTCGGTCTTCGCGCGCATCCTGCGTGCGCAAGCCGACCGGATCGGCTATCCCGAATCCTATACGATCTACGAGCCGTCGGACGTGCGCAACCTGCTGAAGACGATCCTGCGCGAGCAGGGCCTTCCCGACGACCGATACAAGCCCAACATGCTGGCCTCCCGCATATCCTATGCCAAAAACTGCCTCATCACGCCCGGGGCCTACCTGGCCAACGCGACCTTTGCGGCCGAGGACCGGCAGGCGCAGATCCCCGAGTTCGGCAACATCTACAACATCTACTGCCAGCGCTGCAAGCACAACGGCGCCATGGACTTCGACGACCTGCTGCTGCAGACGAACATCCTCCTCAGGGACTGCCCCGACGTGCTGGCCCTCTACCAGGAACAGTTCCGCTACATCCTGGTCGATGAGTACCAGGACACGAACTATGCGCAGTACGTCATCATCCGGCGGCTGTCGCAGCACCACTCGCGCGTCTGCGTCGTGGGCGACGACGCGCAGTCGATCTACTCGTTCCGCGGCGCGAAGATCGAGAACATCCTCTCCTTCCAGAACGACTATCCCCCGACGCGAAGGTCTTCAAGCTCGAGCAGAACTACCGCTCGACGCGGACGATCGTCGATGCGGCCAACTCGGTCATCGAGCACAACGCGCGCCGCATGGAGAAGCACTGCTTCTCGGCGGGTGCCGAGGGGAGAAGATCCGCATCCTGAAGGCCTACACGGACCGCGAGGAGGCCGAGATGGTGGTCTCGGACCTGCGCGAGAAGATCCGCTCGACGGGCGACGCCTGGTCCGAGGCGGTGATCCTCTACCGCACGAACAACCAGTCGGCCGTGCTGGAGGACAACCTCCGGCGGCGCGGCATTCCCCTACCGGATCTACAAAGGGTTCGTCGTTCTACGACCACAAGGAGGTGAAGGACCTGATGGCCTACATCCGGCTGGTGATCAACCCGCGCGACGACGAGGCCTTCCGGCGGATCGTCAACTGCCCGGCGCGCGGCATCGGCGACACGACCGTGCAGCGCATCGCGCAGCTGGCCGCCGATCGGGGCGTCTCGATGTGGGAGGCGGTCGATGCGCTGGTCGCCGAGCCCGCGGCCGACGCCACGCAGCGCACCATCGTGCGCAAGGTCTCGGAGTTCGTGGCGATGATCCGCGCGCTGTCGCTCGCACGCCACGACAAGGGCCTTTACGACTTCGGTCTGGAGATCGCCTCGCGCTCGGGCCTGCTGGCCGCCTACCGGGCGGAGAACACCCCCGGAGGCGGCTTCGGCGCTCGACAATACCGAGGAGCTGTTGAACTCGATGATGCAGGAGTTCAAGGAGCGCTGCGACGCCGAGATCCGCAACGGCGAGCGGCAAGCCCGAGGAGGAGGCGACCGTCGAGGAGTGGCTGCAGGGGATGATGCTGCATGTCGGACATGGACAAGGAGCACCCCGGAGAGAGCAACAAGGTAACGCTGATGACGGTCCACTCGGCCAAGGGCCTCGAATACAAATATGTCTATATCGTGGGCATGGAGGAGAACCTCTTCCCCTCGCAGCGGGCCCCGAGTCGCCGGACGGCATCGAGGAGGAGCGGCGCCTGTTCTACGTCGCCCTCACGCGCGCGAAGGTCGCGGCGACGCTCTCCTACGCCGAGATGCGCTTCCGCTGGGGGAACATGGAGTTCTCGCGTCCGAGCTGCTTCTTGAGCGAGATCGACCCGCGCTACGTCGAGACGGAGGTGGACCTGGGCAGAAGAGCGGGATGCCGCGCCCGGGAGGCGAGGGCTCGTCGGCCATCGACGAGTTGCGCCGCCGCTTCGACTACCGTTTCCAGCAACAGCACCTCGCGTTTCGGCGGTCCTGCCTTCGTCGAACGGCTTCGGCAGCGGCGGCGGCGTCGGGCGGCGGCGGCGGTTCGGGCGCCCGGCCGACGGCGGGAATTACGGGCATCGCCCGCCGCTATCGGCGCATGGCGGCGGCAATTACGGTTCCGGCTCACGCAATGGCGGACCGGAACCTTCCCGACGCCGCATTTCGGCGCGCCGGCCCGGCGCGTCCCGTCAGGCGGTTCCGTCCCCAGCCCTCGACCGAAGGACATCACCCGCGTCCGACGGCGTCCGACCCGGCGCTTGCCCCCCCCTGCGCACCTCGACCGAGGGATGCGGCGCCTCGGCGTACGCCCGGCCGGGGAGAGCGGCGGCTTCCACGGGTGAATATACGGTCGGACAGCGGGTCGAACATCCGATGTTCGGCGTCGGGCGTCATCCGCCGCATCGAGCACCCTCTTGCGACGATCATAAACTGGTGGTCGCGCTTCGACAATGCGGGCGAGAAGACCCTGCTGGCGAAAATTCGCCAAACTTTCACGACAAAACTCGGATGAACGATGCGAAGACGGCGGCTGCCCCTGGTCTCGGTCTGCATGACGACCTACAACCACGAAGCCCTACCTGTCCCGAGGCCATCGAGAGCGTACTGGCCCAGGAGACCGCCTTCGATGTCGAGCTGGTGTTGAGCGACGATTGCAGTACGGACGGCACGGGTGCGATCTGCCGCGACTACGCCGCGCGTTATCCCGACCGCATCCGGCTGGTGACCTGCGGTGCGGAGAATGTCGGCTGGCGGGCCAACTACCGGCGGACGTTCGAGGCGTGCCGCGGGAAATACGTCGCCTACCTGCGACGGCGACGACTGGTGGTGCGATCCCCAGAAGCTGCAGAAACAGGCCGACGTGCTGGAGGCCGATCCACCCCGACTGCGGAATGTGCTATACGGCAGCGGAACGCTTCTGGTCCGCGGAGAACCGCACGGAACCCGACTATCCGGCCCACTATACCGATTTCGACCACCTGTCTGCTGCCTGACGATCTGCAACTGCACGACCGTGGCGCGCCGCGAGCGTGATCGCCCGCTACTACCGTGAGATCCGCCCCGCGGAGCATCCCGAGTGGCTCACGGACGATGCGCCGATGTGGCTCTGGTTCGCCGCCTGCAGCCGCGTGGCCTTCCTCCCGGGTTCACGGCCGTCCACCGGCGCCTGCCGAGAGTGTGAGCCACGCACGGCCTATCAGCCGGCAGATCGCCTTCAGCGATTCGCTGATCGACATAGATCTCTGGTTCGAGGCGCATTACGGTACGGGCCGCAACCGCTTCCGCCTGCGGGCGTCGTGCCTCCGTGGCGCTGGTGGGTGCTGTCGTGGAACGGCCGGGTCGGGGAGTATCTCGCGCGTTGGTGGCTCCGCGACGTGCGCCGCATGCCGCGCCTGGCGCTCTGCCCCGAAGGGGCGGGGCTGCTGGTCGTGAAGAAGGTGCTGTTCCGCCGCCATAAAAAAACAGGAAGAACCGATGAAAACAAAAGAGCGTTACGACGGTATCGCCTGGTTTCTGGAGCATATGCCCGTTGCCGAGAGCGAACTGCACTACGAGAATCCCTATCAGCTGCTGGTGGCCGTGGTCCTCTCGGCACAGTGTACCGACAAGCGGGTCAACATGACCACTCCGGCGCTCTTCGAAGCCTTCCCGACGCCGCAGGCGATGGCTGCGGCCACGGCCGAGGAGATCTACCCCTACATCCGGAGCATCTCCTACCCGAACAACAAGGCGCGGCACCTGGCCGCCATGGCCCGCAAGCTTTGCGAGGAGTTCGGCGGGGAGGTCCCGACCGATCTGGAGCAGCTGCACGCTTCCCGGCGTGGGCCGCAAGACGGCCAACGTGCTGGGGCCGTGCTGTGGCAGCGCGAGGTGATGCCCGTCGATACGCACGTCTTCCGCGTGGCGGGCGCATCGGGCTGACAACCCGCTCGAAGACGCCGCTGCAGACCGAGCTGCGCCTCGAAAAAGGGCTTCCCGGGCCACCTGCTGCCCATCGCGCACCACTGGCTGCTGCTCCACGGACGCTACGTCTGCACGGCCCGCGCCCCGAAGTGCGACGCCTGCGGCATCGCCCCTGGTGCCGCAAGCATGCCTCCGACCTCCGGGCTGCCGACGGGGAGAGACCGCCGACGACAACCGGCTCCCGAATTCTTCGACAACCGGCTCCGGACCTTCGGCCGCGGGGGCACCCCGCCCGAAAGAGCCGCGGAAGCCGCCGCGGAAAGTGATCCCTGTCGCGGCCGCACGCCGGAGGCGTGATTCCGCCGGGCGGTTTGCGATCTGCGAGTTTTTTCGTATCTTTGCCGAATCAAAGATCGAAACAAGGAAGCGTAGCGCATGGAGTTATCTGAAAAAGCATATCGTATCGCTGCGGGAGCTGCTCGCGCAGCCCCGGCTGCGGATCGTGGTCGTCTCCCACACCAATCCCGACGGGGATGCCGTCGGATCGTCGCTCGCCTGGGCCGAGGTGCTGCGCTCGCTCGGCCACGAGGTGACTGTGCATCGTGCCGAACAAATACCCCTATTTCCTCGACTGGATGCCCGGCATCGACGAGGTGGTGATCTTCAAGAACGACGCCGAGGGGCGCGCGCGGCAGGCCGTCGAGGCGGCCGACGTGATCTTCTGCCTCGACTTCAACGCCATCTCGCGCCTGGAGAACCTCAGCGAGACGATCGCCGCGAACACCACGGCGTGCCGCGTGCTGATCGACCACCACCTGCAGCCCGACACGGGGTTCGACATCACCTTCTCGCATCCCGATTCGTCGAGCACCTGCTTTCTGGTCTACCGCCTTGTCGAGGCGCTCTACGGCCGGGAGGCCATCACGCGCCGCATGGCCGAGCTGCTCTACGTCGGCATGATGACCGACACGGGGAACTTCGCCTTCTCGCACCTCACACCCGACCTGTTCCGCGCCGTGGCCGACCTGGTCGAGAAGGGCATCTCGATCCCCGAGATCCACAACAACGTCTACAACGCCTATACCGAGGGGCGCGCCCGGCTGTTCGGCTATGCGATCAACCGCAAGATGGAGATTATTGAGGACGGCACCGGTGGCCTACATGTCGCTCAAGGAGAACGAGATGCGCCGTTTCCAGTTCCAGCAGGGCGACAGCGAGGGATTTGTCAACTACGCGCTGACGATCCGCAAGGTCAAGATGTCGGCCATGTTCCTCGCGCACCGCAAGTTCATCCGCATCTCGCTGCGCTCGCGCGGCGACGTGGATGTCAATCTCTTCGCGCGCCGCTACTTCAACGGCGGGGGACACAAGAACGCCGCGGGCGGCAAGTCCTTCCTGACGATGCAGGAGACCATCGACCACTACGTCCGTTCCGTGCGGAGTTTGCCGCCGGAGGGACATCTGGGTTGATTCCGATGGACGATTTCCGACTTCACCGTATTCATCACGGCGGCGCGTACGCTGAGCTTCACGCGCACCGCCGAACAACTCGGCATTTCGCAGCCGGCCGTCAGCCGCCACATCGGCGAGCTGGAATCGCGTTACCGCGTGCCGTTGTTCACGCGTCGGGGCAGCCGTCTGGACGACCGGGGCGGGCTGCGTGCTGCTTGACGCCGCCGAGCGCGTCTCGGACGACTACCGCCGCCTGGAGTACGAGATGGGCCTCTGCACGAGCCAGACCGAGGGCGAGCTGCGCCTCGGGGCCAGTACGACCATCGCGCAGTACCTCCTTCCGGTCGATCCTGGCCCGCTTCACGGCGCGCTTTCCGGGCGTGCGCGTCTCGATGCTCTCGGGCAACAGCGGCCGATCGAGCAGGCCCTCGCCGACCGGGAGATCGACCTGGGGCTGGTCGAGAGCGTCAGCCGCCGCCAGGGCCTGCACTATACGCTGTTCCGCCCCGACGAGCTGGTTCTCGTCGCCCGCACGGGCGGCGCCTGCGGACCGAGTCGGTAACGCCCGCCGAGCTGTGCCGCATTCCGCTGGTGTTGCGCGAGAGCGGCTCGGGGACCCTTGAAGTGATCGCCGCGGCCCTCGCGGGCGGGCATCCGCCTCCAGCAGCTGCGTGGCCCCTGCGCCTGGGCACCACCGAGGGGATCAAGTCGCTTCGTCCGCCACAGCGACGCCATGGCCATCCTTTTCGGTCATCTCGGTCGTCGAGGAGCTGCGGCGCGGCACGCTGCGCATCATCGACATCGAGGGGCTGACCCTCACGCGACTTCTCGTTCGTGCACCTGGCCGCCGAACCCGTACCCCTGGCCCGTGACAGTTCGAGGGTTCGCCCGCGCCGAGCACTGATTCTGGGCCGCACGCCCTCTTCCCCTCGCATCCATCCTCCGCCGCTTCCCTTCTGTGCGCTTCCGTCTCTTTTCGTCCGGGTTATAACCTGCCGTTATCCCGCATAACCTGCCTTTGTTGCCGTTTTGCCGAAAAGGCCCGATTTTTCCCCCGAAAAACGGTAACACGGAAAATCCATGCTTGAAAAAGGTAACAGAGCCAATACGCTGCACGGTATCCTGCTCATTGCGCTCTCTTCTCGTTCGCGGCGTTCTACATCGCCGGTTTCCCCTGATGAAACGTCTTTCGCTCAGCCCGCTGATCATCGGCATCGTGCTGGGCATGCTCTACGCCAACAGCCTGCGCAACCGCCTGCCCGAGACGTGGGTCCCGGGCATCCGCTTCTGCACGAAGCAGGTGCTGCGCTGGGGCATCATCCTCTACGGATTCCGCCTGACGCTGGCGCAGGTGGCCGCCGTGGGCCTTCCGGCCGTGACGGTCGATCTGATCATCGTCGTGGGTACGATTCTAGGAGGCATTGCCGTGGGGCGGCTGCTGAAGATCGACCGCGACACGGCGCTGATGACCTCCACGGGCAGCGCCATCTGCGGTGCGGCGGCCGTGCTGGGTGCCGAGCCGGTCGTGCGCTGCGAGGGCTACAAGACGGCGATTGCCGTCTCGACGGTGGTGATCTTCGGTACGCTCTCGATGTTTCTCTACCCGGTGATGTACCGCACGGGGGTGCTCGACGGCATGAGCCCCACGGAGGTGGCCATCTATACGGGCAGCACGCTGCACGAGGTGGCCCACGTCGCCGGGGCTGGCAACGCCATGGACCCGACCGATTCGCTGGGCATTGCCGGCACGGCAACCATCACGAAGATGATCCGCGTGATGATGCTGGCTCCGGTGCTGGTGGTGATGAGCCTGCTGCTGGCACGCCGCCGCCGGACGGAGACGGCCGCTGCGGGTGAGAAGAGCCGCATCACGATTCCGTGGTTCGCCTTCGGGTTCCTCGGGGTGATCTGCCTCAATTCGCTGCTGCAGTCGCTGCTGGGCGTGGCGAGCGTGCGGGAGATCCCGCTCAATGGCGCGATCGAGTATATCGACACCTTCCTGTTGACGATGGCCATGACGGCCCTGGGCACGGAGACGAGCCTCGACAAGTTCCGTCAGGCCGGTGCCAAGCCCTTCCTGCTGGCCGGCGTGCTCTACGTGTGGCTGGTCGTGGGCGGTTACTTCGTAACGAAGGGGTGGTGGGCCTCTTCTGATGCGGCACGGCGTCATGCCAGGCAGGGGAGTTCCTTTCATAAGGAGCTCCCCCGCCTGGCGTTGTCTACCGCTTCTGCGGCTATGGAATCCGCGGAAGCGTCGGCTGCCGGTGTTCGGTGTAGTGGAGGACGACGCGGCGCACGAAGTCGGCAAGCCGGCGGGCCTCCTCCTGTTCGAGCGGGGCGGATATCCCATCAGCACGAGGCGGTGCGGCTCGAAGGGCGGCTGTACGAGGGGTGGACATAGGGGCAGCAGGGGAGTCGTGGAATCCCAGACGGCGGTAGAATCCCAGGCGGCGTGTCGAGATCTCGTCCCGCGGGGGTCGATTTCGAGGATCACCCGCTCTCCGCGGCAGAAGGATTCGAAGAGCGCGGAGCCGAGGTTCCGGCCCCGCAGGTCGGGCCGTATGGCCAGGTGTTCGACGTAGCGGAACGAGGGGCCCTGCCACCAGTAGAGCAGGCCGATGAATTCGTCGCCGCAGCGGACGGCCTCGGCGTGGAAGCGCGGGTCGGCGAGCGCCCGGAGGTGATCCGCCTCCGCGCGCCGCTCCTTCGCGAGGAAGGCCTGGAGGTAGAGCTCCCATGCGGCCGTCCAGTCCCGGTCGGCGGGTGACGTGAGGGGTATGAACTGCATGTTGTTGTCTGCCATGTTCGGAAGGTTTTGCCGCAAGATAGCACAAAAACCGAACTCTCCTAATGTGCGCTGCGGGACTGTCCGGCGGCGGGTATCGGCCGGGTGTGCGGGAGGCGGCTCTCCCGGCGGGCTACGAAAAAGGAGGCGCTTTCGCTGCCTCCTTTTCGAGCCGAAACCGAGATTTGAACTCGGGACCCCTTCATTACGAGTGAAGTGCTCTACCGCTGAGCTATTTCGGCCTGTGGGGAATCTTCGTTGCTCTGGTGCCTCATTGCCCCGTTGCCATTCTGCCCCGTTGCTCTGTTACCTCATTGCTCCGTTGTCCCTCTGCGCTGCGGGTGTTGCGGGCGATTGCCTGCCCCCCATCTCTTGTCTTGCGCATCCGGAACCCCTGATTCCTTCCCTTTCGGGACTGCAAATATCTGAAAAAAAAAAATTCCCACGCAACAATTTCCGGAAGAATATCGCAAATTCTTTTTATCTTCGCACAAAAACTAGCCCGAAAATGATTACTTTCCTGATCTGTCTGGCCCTGCTTGTCACGGCCTATTTTACCGTATGGGCGTTATCTGGAGCGGGTTGCACGGCCGACTCCGGAGCCGAAACACCCTGCCGAAGGCTTTATGACGGTGTGGATTACGTGCCGCTGCCGCGCTGGCGGGTTTTCCTGATCCAGCTGCTCAACATTGCCGGTACGGGCCCGATCTTCGGAGCCATCCTCGGCGCCTGCTTCGGTCCCGTGGCGTTTCTGTGGATCACCTTCGGCGGCATCTTCATGGGGGCCATGCACGACTATCTTTCGGGCATGATGCTCGTACGCAACGACGGGATTGAGCATTCCTGAGGTTGTCGGGGCGCTATCTCGGCGGCGGCATGCGCCAGTTCATGCGTGTCTTCTCGGTGCTGCTGCTCGTGCTGGTGGGTGCGGTCTTCGTGCAGCCATCAGCCCCGCGCAGCCTGCTTCACGAAATCACGCCGGGCATCCTTCCCGCATGGGTCTGGATCATCCTGATCTACTACTTTGTCGCCACGCTGCTGCCCATCGACAAGATCATCGGCCGCATCTACCCGATCTTCGGCGTGGCGCTGATGGCCATGGCCGTGGGGCTGCTGGGCGTGCTGCTTCTGGGCGACTACCGGATTCCCGAGATGACGACCTTCGCCAATTTCCAGCTCAACCCCCACGCCGTACCCATCATCCCGACGCTCTTCATCATGATCGCCTGCGGCGCGATCTCGGGCTTCCATGCCACGCAGTCGCCGCTCATGGCCCGCTGCGTGGGCAACGAGCGCGAATGCCGCTCGGTCTTCTACGGGGCGATGATCTCCGAGTCGATCATCGCGCTGATCTGGGCCGCCGTGTCGATGGCCTTCTTCGGCGGCGCCGGGGGCTCGCCGAGGCTCTCGGGGCCACGGCAACAGCGCCGCGTGGGCCGTGGATACGATTTCGAACGGCACGCTGGGTGTCGTGGGCGGCATCCTGGCCCTGCTGGGCGTCGTCGCCGCACCGATCACCTCGGGCGATACGGCCTTCCGCTCGGCGCGTCTGATCATCGCCGACATGCTGCATCTCGAACAGCGGAGCAAGCGGAAGCGTTTCTATATCTGTATTCCGCTCTTTGTCGTCGGATACGCCATCACGCAGGTCGATTTCGACGTCGTGTGGCGCTACTTCGCCTGGACGAACCAGACGCTGGCGACCATCGTGCTGTGGGCGATCGTCGTCTACCTGGCCCGCCGGCAGGCAAACCGCTGGTGGCGCTGCTCCCGGCACTCTTCATGACCTTCATCTGTGCGTCGTTCGTCTTCGTGTCGGGGCAGTTCTTCGGCATGGAGAACCGCACGGCGGCCTACCTGCTGGGCGGCGCGACGACGCTGCTGGTTCTGCTTGTCATGATCTTCAAACTGCGACGCGATGATGCGCAAAGCCCACGCTTAACCCCACGCCCGACCAGACCTTCGAGGTCATTGGCGAGGGCCCCTACGATTTCGCCGAGGTGCTGCGGCGTACGCGGAAGATGCAGGAGGCCGGAGATGTCGAGGGGGCCTGCAACGAACGTTTCCAGGCCTTCCAGCGCCTTGCCGAACTCATCCCCGAGGACGAGGAGGTCAATCTCGAATGGACGCACCGCAACTCGCGGGCGGCCCTGGAGCTGATCCGCGCCTCGGCCATCGACCATTTTCTGATCAACGACTTCGAAATGTCGGCGGCGCTGCTCGAATTGCTGCTCGAACTCGACCCCGAGGACCATCTCGAAGGGAGCGAGCTGCTGGCTTTCGATTACCTGGCCATGGACGAGCAGGAGTTGTTCGACGAGGTGATCAACGACGTGTCGGACAAGTATGCCAGCCGCGAAATCCTGCTGCTATGGTCGGCGTTCCGGCGCGACGGACGCCTCCCCGAGGGGGAGCTCAAGCGTTTCCGGAGCCATTTTGCCCCCTACTTCGCGGAGTTCACCGCTGCGGAGCATCCGGCCGACGAGGCCTACCTGCGCGATATCGAGAGCGAACACCCCACGCCGGCGGCCCAGGCCCGCGAGCTGTGGCTGCAGACCGAGAACCTCTGGGTGCTCTGGCCCGGCTTCATCGAGGCGCTGAAGGCCCGCCGCACGGAGGCGTAGCGCCTTTTGCGGGCGGGGCAGGGGTGCAGCGGCGGCAGCCCTCCGGCAGGGGCCCCGTTTCCGACCACCCACCTCTTCGCTGCGACATGAAAATCCCGGGATCTGAAGCAGGTCCCGGGATTTTTTTCGTGAGGCGGCCGCTATTGCTCCGGCTCCGGCTATTGCTCCGGCTCCGGCTATTGCTCCGGCTGTTGTTCCGGTTCCGGCTGTTGTTCCGGTTCCGGCTATTGTTCCGGTTCCGGCTGTTGTTCCGGTTCCGGCTTGCGGTTGCGCACGAGTTCGCGGAAGCAGTGGCGGCAGATCGGTTCGTAGCTGTCCTGCGCGCCCAGCATCACCTGCTTTTCGTCGGCCGTCAGGCGGTGCGAATGGTGTGCGAGGTTTCCGCACCGGACGCAGATCGCGTGCACCTTGGTGACGTACTCGGCCGTGGCCATGAGCGCCGGCATCGGCCCGAAGGGCTTTCCGGTGTAGTCCATGTCCAGGCCCGCGACGATCACGCGGACGCCGCTGTCGGCCAACTGCCGGCAGACCTCGACGATGCTGTCGTCGAAGAATTGCGCCTCGTCGATCCCCACGACGTCGACGTCGGCGGTCATCAGGAGGATGTTCTGCGGCGACTCGACGGGAGTTGAGCGGATGGCGTTTGCGTCGTGTGAGACGACCTCCTCTTCGGAGTAACGGACATCGATCCGGGGTTTGAAGATTTCGACCTTCAGGTGGGCGAACTGCGCGCGTTTGAGACGGCGGATCAGCTCCTCGGTCTTACCCGAGAACATCGAACCGCATACGACTTCGATCCAGCCCTTGCGGCTGGCATTTTCTAAAAACATAGGTTACGTTGTCAAAAAAAAATCGGTTCACTGCAGCCGGATACGCTCCGGCAGGGCGGTTTTCGGGAGTGCTTCCCGTGTTGCGGACCGCAGCGGCGGCCCGGCGCATCCCCGCGGCGGCGGCATTTGCCGGGGAGTCAGGGCGCTTGCGGGCCCCTCACCGACACTCCCACTCCTCTCCCGTCGGGGTCAGAGGCACTCGTCGAGGCGCTCGATGCGGGCGCCGAGGGCATTCAGACGGCCGTCGATGTCCTTGTAGCCGCGGTCGATCTGGTCGATGTTCTGGATGGTCGAGACCCCTTCGGCCGACATGGCCGCGATCAGCAGCGCCACGCCCGCACGGATGTCGGGCGAGGTCATGCGCGTGGCGCGCAGCTGCATCCGGTGGTCGTGGCCGATGACCGTGGCGCGGTGCGGGTCGCAGAGAATGATCTGCGCGCCCATGTCGATCAGTTTGTCCACGAAGAAGAGGCGGCTTTCAAACATCTTCTGATGAATCAGCACGGCGCCCTTGGCCTGCGTGGCCACCACCAGAAAGACCGACAGCAGGTCGGGCGTCAGTCCCGGCCAGGGGCGTCGGCAATGGTCATAATCGAGCCGTCGAGGAACGTCTCGATGCTGTAGTGCTCCTGGCGGGGATGTAGATATCGTCGTTCCGCTGCTCGAAGCGGATGCCCATGCGGGCGAACTGCGCGGGGATGATGCCGAGGTTCTCGTACGAGACGTTGCGGATGGTCAGCTCCGAGCGGGTCATGGCGGCCATGCCGATGAAGCTGCCCACCTCGATCATGTCGGGGAGCAGCGCATGTTCGAAAGTGCCGCCGAGCGCCTCGACGCCCTCGATGGTCAGCAGGTTCGAGGCGATTCCGGAGATCCGGGCGCCCATGCGGTTGAGCATTCTGCAGAGCTGCTGTACGTAGGGTTCGCAGGCGGCGTTGTAGATCGTCGTGATGCCCCCTGGCGAGCACGGCGGCCATGATGATGTTGGCCGTGCCCGTTACGGAGGCTTCGTCGAGGAGCATGTAGGTGCCGCGCAGCTCGCGTCCCTCGACCGTGAAGAAGTCGTCGGCGACGTCGAAGTTGAACTTCGCGCCGAGCTTCTGGAAGCCGAGGAAGTGGGTGTCCAGGCGCCGGCGTCCGATCTTGTCGCCGCCCGGCTTGGGGATGTAGCCCACGCCGAAGCGGGCGAGCATCGGGCCGATGAGCATCACCGAGCCGCGCAGGCGGCGCAGCGGCGTCGGTAGTCGTCCGTGCGCAGGTAGTCGAAGTCGATCTCGCGGGCGCGGAACGAGTAGGTGTCCTCCGCCAGGCGCTCGATCTCCACGCCCATGGCGCCGAGCAGTTCGATGAGCTGCATGACGTCGAGAATCTGGGGATGTTGCGGATGGTAACCCGCTCGGGCGTGAGCAGCGTGGCGCAGATAACCTGCAGCGCTTCATTCTTGGCCCCCTGGGGGGTGATGGATCCGTGGAGGCGGTAACCTCCTTCGACTTTGAATACTGCCATGGTGCGGTCTGTTTTCGGACCCCGCGGCGGGGGTCGCATGTCTCTACAAAGTTAAAAGATTTCCCCCTTTTCGGGGGAGAATTTGAAATATTTTCGCGAAAAAAGCTTTTGCGGATCACTTTTTTGTTGTACTTTTGCAATCCGTAAAAAGTCAGAAACAATAAAAAACAGATAGCTATGGCAATGAAGAGAACATACCAGCCTTCGCGTCGGAAGCGGATCAACAAGCATGGTTTCCGTGCTCGTATGGCTACGGCTAACGGTCGCAAGGTGCTGGCCGCCCGTCGTGCGAAGGGCCGCAAGAAGCTGACCGTATCGGACGAGTCCACGTTCAAATACGCTTAATCTTTTTGCGGAGAAGAGATTGGGTCGGCCGGGTGCCGGCCTTTTTTTTTCCCCCTTTTCGGTGCATGAAGATGGAAGAATTGCAGACACCGCGGCTGTTGCTGCGCCCCTGGCGTGCGGAGGATGCTCCGGCGCTCTACGCCCTGGCTTCGGATCGGAGGGGTCGGCCCGGCGGCGGGCTGGCCGCCGCACCGCAGCAGGCTGAAAGCCTCGACGTGATCCGTACGATCTTCGCCGCTCCGGAGACCTATGCCGTCGTGCTGCGGGCCGACGAACATCTGAGCGGGTGTGTGGGGCTGTTGGATGCCGCGCACAGCCACTTCCGATCGGAGGCGTCGGATGCCGAGGTGGGTTATTGGCTCGGGGTGCCCTGGTGGGGGCAGGGGCTGATGACCCGAAACCCTCAGGGGCGCTTGTGCGCCGTGCTTTCTTACGCTCGGACGGGAGACGCTGTGGGGCAGCCACTTCCGGGAGAATGTCGCCTCACACCGAGTGATGGTGAAATGCGGATTCCGCCCGGTACGAGATGGCGTGGTGCTGGGCCACAATGCCGACGGAAGCGAACGACTTGGGGAGATCGCTTTCGCTGACACGCGCGGCGTGGCATGCGACACAGGGGTGTTGAGGTGCGCCGCGTCACGGAGGAGGCCATCGGGCAGATCCGCGCCGTGGCCGCCGTGGCCTTTCCGGCCACCTACCGCGAGCTGCTCACCCCCGCGCAGCTCGACTACATGATGGAGTGGATGTACTCGAGGAGAGCCTCCGCGAACAGTTCCGCGCGGGGCATGTCTGGTTTATGGCCTTCGCCGGCGGTGTTCCGTGCGGCTATGTCTCGGTCGAGCGGCAGGGTGAGGACCTTTTCCACCTGCAGAAGATCTATGTGCTGCCCGCTGTCAGGGGATGGGCATCGGCGCCCGCCTCTTCCGGCAGGCGGTTGCGCATGTCGCGCCGAGCATCCGGGACGCAGCCTGATGGAACTCAACGTCAACCGCCGTAACCGCGCGCTGCATTTCTACGAACGGATGGGCATGCGCCGCCTGCGCGAGGGCGATTTCCCGATCGGCGGGGGCTTCACATATGAACGACTACATCATGGGGGCTCGATATCGAGTAGCCTCCGGGGCCGGCAGGGCCTTCGGGGCTTCGGGCTTTTGGGTCGCCGGGGCCGGCGGGACCGCTGCGGAAAGCGCCCGGCAAGAGTGGGGCAGACTGGGATACGGCTGACGGGCACGGCCGGCAGGAGCGGTGGACCGGGGCGCGGCCTTCGGGAGGTGTCGGCCGGAGATAGGACAAGGGGCGGAATCGATCGTCGGATTCCGCCCGCGTCTGCTACTCCGTTTTTCGTACTGGAAAGGTCGATCTCGCCGTTTTCGACCTTGCGGTAGAGGTCGGCCAGCTCGGCGATGACCGGCGAGATGAATTCGAGCGTGTCGCTGACGGCCGACTTGTTGCCCTCGCCCTTGATGCGGTAGAGCATCGCGGCGTAGAGGGCGCGGAAGCAGAGCTCCGTGTCGTTGATCGGGGTTGCCCAGCACGGCGCGCAGGCGCGGCAGCTCGGGCTCCAGGCGGGCGTAGGTGGCCCGGTAGTGCTCGCCCACGGGCAGTTTCATGAGCTGCAGGTGCAGGTGTCGCTGGATCAGGTGGAGCGTATGTTCCAGGTGGCCCTTCTCCTCCTTGCCCTCCTGCCGCAGCAGGTTGGCCAGGTCCATGTACCAGAGCAGGAACACGGACTTCTGCTCCTCGGCGATATCCTTGCGCGGGGCGATGAGCGTCGAGTAGATCGCCTCGGGGCTGAACCGGAGCGCCCGGAGCAGGTCCTCCAACTGCCACAGGTAGAGGATATATTCCGCGATATTCTCCGTTTTTGCGTTTGGCTTTGGCTATGTCCATGAAAGCGTGATTTTCCGTATCTGCCCGCGCCCTACTGCTTGATCCACGCGCGGTTCGTTGCGGTGCTTGAGGAAGTACTGCTGCGACTTGAGCAGGTTGCGCGACTGGAGCACCATGTTCTTCGTCTCGTTGAGGATCGTCAGGTAGAGCATCGAGGCCTTGGTGTTCGACCGCGAGGCGTTGATGCGCGTGAGCTCCGACTTGATCGCCTCGGCGATCGACTCGAAGAGCTGGTCGCGGGCAGAGCACCTCCTCGATCTCGGAGAAGTCGCCCTCGCGGAGCATCTGGTTGATGCGGCGGTAGATGGTCTCCACGTCGTCGTTGATCGACATCAGGTCGCGGGTCTGCTCCATCGAGAGACCCTCGTGGTTGTTGTCGATGTGTTCGAATGCCGGGCGGGTGATGTGCATCAGGGCCTTGGTCATCTCGTTGAGGTAGTCGACGACCTGCACGTAGTAGTGGGCCGTATTGACGTCGCCGCCCTGGAGTCTGCGGAGCGTCGGCATGAGCGAGTATTTGCGTTCGCGCGACTGGTAGAAGAGGTCGTTCGACTCCTTGACCATGTCGCGCAGCACCTTGCGGTTCTCCTTGAAGACGGCGATCAGCGTGCGGTCGTAAATCTTCGTGGCGCACTCCATCGTTCGGCATACCTCTTCACGGAGGCCCGCGATGATGTCCTCGTTGGTTTCTCTCGGCGCGGTGGCGCGACTCGGTCTGGGTCTTGCCCTTCTTGGAGGAAGTTGCTGTGGACGAGCATGTATCCGCAGAGCAGCGTGACGATGACGAAGGCCGGGATGCCGCCGTAGATGAGCGCAGGCCCACGACGAAGGCGATGAGGAATCCGCCCAGCGCCGTGATGAACCACCCGGCGACGACGGTCATGACGCCGGAGATGCGGTATACGGCGCTCTCACGGTTCCATGCGCCGTCGGCGAAGGAGGAGCCCATGGCCACCATGAAGGACACGTAGGTGGTCGAAAGGGGGAGCTTGAGCGAGGTGGCCATGGCGATCAGCATGGCCGAGGTGGTGAGGTTTACCGTGGCGCGGATCATGTCGTAGGGCGCGCCGCTGTGTTCCACGTCCTCGTATTCGAAACGGCGCGAAATGGCCTGCGCACCCGCTCGGGGATCATGCGCTCGATACCGGTGTTGATGTTGAGTGCAGCGCGAAAGATCGTGCGGGAGAAGAGCGACGAACCGTACCGTACTGTTCTGGAACCCTCGTCGCTCTGCGCCGAGAGCGAGAGCTCGGTGGCCGAGACGTGCATCGACTTCTTGGAGGTCCAGAGCGTGAGGATCATGATGACGCCGGCGGCGAGCAGCACGAGGAAGTTGGCCGGGACATTTTCGTTCAGGGCGCCCATGAGCATCGAGGCGTCGCCCGAGTGGCGGGCGATCCGGAAGGCGTCGAAGCCGGCGACCGGTACGCCGATGAAGTTCACGAGATCGTTTCCTGCGAAGGCGAGCGCGAGGGCGAAGGTTCCCGAAAAAAAGAGAGGATCGTGATGCGCAGGATGTTGATCGGAAGCGCTGGATGATGTAGAGCAGCAGCGAGCAGACTCCCCCAGCAGACGGCCAGTGCGGCGAGCAGGTTCTCGTCCATCGAAACGGATGAAGGCGTGTCCGGCGAGGACCGACTTGAGGCCCCTTGAAGACGGCGAAGTAGATGATCGCCGTCAGCGAGGCCCCGCACCAGAGGGCGCCGTAGCGGTTGAAGGGGGACCGTATAGCGGAACGAAAAGATCATGCGCGAGACGTACATGACCAGGGTTCCGCAGGTGAAGGCGATGACCACCGACAGCAGGATGGCCGAAACGATACCCATGGCCCGCGAGGTGTTGATATACTGTCCGAGCGAGGCGACGCCCTGTTCGGCGGGGTCTGCGGCGGTTTTGTAGATCGACACGGCGATCGCTGCTCCCAGGAGACAGAAAATGAGCGATACGGTCGTCGAAGTCGGCAGTCCCCACGAATTGTAGAGGTCCAGCAGGATGATGTTGGCGAACATCACGCCCAGATAGAGCATCATCACTTCGTGAAAGGTGAAGAGTCCGGGGTTGAACATGCCGCTGCGGGCCACCTCCATCATGCCCGACGAGGTGATGACGCCGATGAGGATGCCCACGGAGGCTACGGTGAGGATGACGCGCATCGAGGCGGCCTTGGAGCCGATGGCCGAGTTGAGGAAGTTTACGGCATCGTTCGTAACGCCGACGAAGAGTCCCGAAACGGCCAGGATGCCCAGGATGCCGACGATGACGGTGTAGATTTCGCTCATGCTTGATTCCGTGCAAATTCTGAACAAATTTACGCAGAAAATGCGGATGAAACCGGTTTGTCGCACAATATTAACGTTAATTTAACGTATGCGCGCCTCCGGCGGCGGCCCTTCGTCCAGGTATGAAGAGCGCCGCCGCGAAGCTCGAAGCGAGACGAGCCCGCGGCGGCTCCGGCGTTCGTCGCGGCGGGGATTACTCCTCGTCGGTATCGGTGTATGCCTTGAGCAGTTTGTCCTGAACGTCCGCGGGAACCTGCTCGTAGCTGCCGAATTTCATGGTGTAGGTGGCCGATCCGGATGTCAGCGACGAGAGGGTCGTCGAGTAGCGGTAGAGCTCGGCCAGCGAAACGAGGGCGTTCAGGCGGTCGAATCCCTTGTCGGACTCCATGCCGGCAATCATGGCACGGCGGCCCTGCAGGTCGCTCATCACGTCTCCCATGTACTCGCTCGGGACGAGGACCTCGACGTTGTAGATCGGCTCCATGATCTTGGGCCCTGCGTTGCTGAAAGCCTCCTTGAAGGCGTTGCGTGCCGCCAGCTTGAACGAGATTTCGTTCGAATCCACCGGGTGCATCTTGCCATCATAGATGATCACGCGCACGTCGCGGGCGTACGATCCGGTCAGCGGGCCTTCGTCCATCTTCTCCATGATACCCTTGAGGATCGCGGGCATGAAGCGTGCGTCGATGGCGCCGCCCACGATCGCCGAGTAGAACTGCAGCTTGCCGCCCCACGGCAGGTCGTACTCCTCCTTCGACTTGATGTTCACGACCATGTCGCCCTTGCCGGGAACCTTGTACGTTCTTCGGCTCGGCGATGCCCTCGGAGTAGGGCTCCACAATCAGGTGGACCTCGCCAAACTGTCCGGCACCACCCGACTGCTTCTTGTGGCGGTAGTCGGCCTGAGCGACCTTCGTGATGGTTTCGCGGTAGGGAATCTTCGGTGCGATGTACTCGTAGGGGAGTTTGTTCTCCTTCTCGATGCGCGAGCGGAGGATGTTCAGATGGTGCTCGCCCTGACCCTGGATGATGGTCTGCTTGAGCTCTTTGGAGTACTCGACCAGAATAGTCGGGTCTTCGAACTTGGCGTCGTTGAGCACCTTGCCCAGTTTCTCCTCGTCGCTCTGGTCCTTGCACTTGATGGCGGCGCGGTAGCGGGGTTCGGGGGAAGGCGATCGGTTCGACGGTCACGGGAGCCGAGGGGCCGAAAGCGTGTCGTTCGTCCGCGTGCCCTTGAGCTTCACGGTGCAGCCGATGTCACCGGCCATGAGCTCGGTGACCTTGATCCGGTTCTTTCCGGCCACGGCGAACAGCTGCGAGAGCTTCTCCTTGTTTCCCGTGCGGGTATTGACGAGTTCGGTGCCCTCGGTGATCTTGCCGCGGATGACGCGGAAGTAGGTGATCTCGCCGATATGCTGCTCGACCTGGCTCTTGAAGACGAAGGCCACGGCGGGCGCCGTCTCGTCGGCCACAAGCTCCTCACCCTCGGTCGAGAGGAATGCCGGGGCCTTGAGCGGTCCGGGCGCCACGTTGATGATGAACTCCATGAGGCGCTTGGTGCCGATGTCGTACTTGCCGCTGGTGCAGAAGATGGGCATCACCTCGCGTCTGGCCACTCCGATCTTCAGTCCCGCCCGGATGTCGTCCTGGGTCAGCGTACCCTTGTCGAAATAGAGCTCCATGAGGGCCTCGTCGTGTTCGGCGGCCATTTCGACGAGCTCCTTGTTGAGTTCCATCGCCTGCTCCATCTCCTCGGCGGGGATTTCGAGCTCTTCGCGGTGACCGTCGTTGTCCTTGAAGCGGTACATCTTCATCATCAGCACGTCGATGAAGGCGTCGAATCCCGCACCCTGGTTGACGGGGTACTGCACCAGCACGGGCTTCACGCGCGACGAGGCGCGGATCGACTCGACGGCGGCCTCGAAATTGGCCTTGTCGGCATCGAGCTGGTTCACTACGCCGATCACGGGTTTCTGCAGCAGACGGGCGTAGCGGGCCTGAATCTCGCTGCCGACCTCCCAGCCGTTCTGGGCGTTGAACAGGAAGACGCCCACGTCCCCGACCTTGAAGGCCGAGAAGAGGCTTCCGCAGAAGTCGTCCGAGCCGGGGCAGTCGATGATGTTCAACTTGCGGTCCATGAATTCCGTGAAGAGGATCGTGGAGTAGATCGAGCGCTTGTATTCGTGCTCGATATCCGTGTTGTCCGAGAGCGTGTTGTTCGCCTCGATACTACCCCTGCGGTCGATGACCTTACCCCTCATAGGCCATCGCTTCGGCAAGGGTAGTTTTTCCCGAGCCGGGCGCGCCGATGAGTACGATGTTCTTGATCTCTTTTGCTGAATAGTTTTTCATATTCGACTATGGTTTTAAGGTTGATTTTCGTTTAGCCGACTATAAATATACGAAAAAATCGGGATAAACAAGCTCCGGGCGCTTTTTTTGCCTTTCGGGGCGAAACTTTTCCCGGTTTCGGGGTTGTCTCCCGCGGCCGGAACCTGAATTTTCGAATGCTCCCGCGGCGGGCGGCCTCCGGAAAAACGACAGGCGCCCGGAGCCGATCGCTCCGGGCGCCCTGTCGTGGCGGCAGATGTGCCGCGGCTATTTTTTTGCCGACGACGGCTTCGAGCTCCTCGACCGTGCGGGGGATGCGCTTGTTGCCGAGCATCCGGCTGCCGCTCTCCGTCAGGAGGATGTCGTCCTCCAGGCGGATGCCGCCGAAGTCGCGGTAGGCATCCAGGGCGTCGTAGTCGACGATCCCCTTTGTAGAGCCCCTTCGGCGCGGCACTTGTCGATGAGCGCCGGGATGAAGTAGATACCCGGCTCGTCGGTCATCACCGTGCCGGGCTCAAGCCGCCAGGCGGCGCGGTAGACGCACGTTGCCGAGCGGGCCGCGCGGTCGGCGATCGACGCGAAGTCGAACGACCGTTCGCCCATCGCCTCGCAGTCGTGCACGTCCATGCCCAGTCCGTGGCCCAGTCCGTGGGGCAGGAACATCGTCATGGCTCCCGAGGCCACGGCGTCGGCCGCCGTGCCGTTGAGCAGTCCGAGCGCCACGAGCCCTTCGGCCAGCGTGAGGTAGGCGGCGTTGTGGATCTCGGTGTACATCATGTGGGGCTTGACGATGCGGGCCACGTGGTCGTGGGCCGCGAGGACGATGTTGTAGATATCCTTCTGCTTCTGCGTGAAGCGTCCGCTGACGGGGTAGGTGCGCGTGTGGTCCGAGCAGTAGTTGTTCACCGTCTCGGCGCCGGCGTCGCACAGCAGCAGGCGGCCTCCTCGAGCACGCCGTCGCAGTGCAGGTTGTGGAGCGTCTCGCCGTGCTGCGAAACGATCGAGGGGAACGAGAGGCCCTGAGCCGTAGGACTTGGCCACGCCCTCGATGGCGCCGGCGATCTCACGCTCGACGACGCCCGGCGGCACATCTGCATGGCCAGCGTATGCATGCGGTATCCGATTTCGAAGGCGCGCTCCATCTCCTCGATCTCCTCGGCGCTCTTCTTCTCGCGCATCTCGCCACGGCGAACATCAGCTCCACCGACTTGTAGTCGTGCAGCAGCGCGGGTTTGACCAGCAGCGCCGACAGCTGGAGCTTGGTCTCCGCGGTAGGGGGCAGGTAGTGGATGCGGCGTCCGGAGGGCGATGGCCTTGCGCAGGCGTGCTTCGAGGGCGGCCATCGGGAAGGTCGCGGCGACACCCGCCTCGGCGCCCATCTCGCGCAGCGTGGGCTGGGGGCCGGTCCAGATGATGTCCCTCGACGGTGAAGTCGTCGCCGTAGAGGGCCTCTCGCCCGTGTCGGCGTCGATCACGCCGACGACCGACGGCACGTTCAGCCCGAAATAGTATCGGAACGAGGAGTCTTGCCGGAAATAGTAGGCGTTGTTGGGATAGTTGTTCGGGGCGAGCCCGTTTCCGGGAGCAGGATGATGCCCTGCCCGATCTTCGTGCGCAGCTCGCGGCGGCGCGCGGTATAGGTTTTTGCTGAGAACATAACGTTGCGGTTTTCCACAAAAATAGGGAAAAATCCCGGAATCCGCACCCGCGGCGTGCGATTTTTCGTCGTCCCGATCCCTCCCGAACCCCTCCGAATCCCTCCACGCCTCCGCCGGGCCCCCGCAGGGGTGCTTTGTCGGGCGGCTGTCGGGCGGCTGCCGGAACCTGGTCGGAGCCTCCGCCGGGCCCCTTGCCGGGAGCCTTGTCGGGCGGCTGCCGGTCCCTTGACGCGCTTCCTCCGCGCCTCCGCCGGGCCTATCGGAAGAGCAGCGAGGCGCCCTGCGTGCCGACGCTTACCGTAACCTCGCGCCCGAGGTAGAGGGAGAGGTTGGGGTCTTCGTGCCCGGCCGGGAAGCCGTAGATCACCGGAATGCCCAGCGGGCAGGTAGGCGTCCAGCACCTCGCAGGGGATCCTCCGCGCCGAAGCGCTCGCAGCCCATGATGTCGGTGAAGTGGCCCACGACGACGGCCCGCAGCGTGCGGAGCCTGCCGCTGCGTTCGAGGCTCTGCATCATGCGGTCGATGCGGAAGAGGAATTCGCCGACCTCCTCGATGAAGAGGACCGTCGGGGTGTCGGTCCGAAGCTCCTCGGGGGGTTCCCGCGGCGGCGCAGATCACGGCCAGGTTGCCGCCCGCAAGGCGCCCCCCGACGCCTCGCCGGGGATGTTGCAGGGGTGGGGGGCGGCAGGTCGATGCGCTCCAGCTCGCCGAAGAGTGCGCGGCGGAGTGCCTCAGACGAGGCGGCCTCCTCCTTCGCGTCGTCGTCGAAGCGGAAGGCGGCGGGCATCTGCCCGTGGATGCTCTCGATGCCGAGGCGCCGCAGGGCGAGGTGCAGCGTGGTGATGTCGCTGAATCCCGCGATCCACTTCGGTCTTCGCGCAGCGGGGTGAGGTCAAGCAGCGGGAGCAGCCGCACCGAGCCGTATCCGCCGCGGAAGGCGAGGATCGCCCGCACCGAAGGATCGTCGATCGCCCGCTGCAGGTCGGCGGCGCGCTCGGCGTCGCTTCCGGCGAAGTAGGGGCGCGTGCGGTCGGCGTAGTGCTCCCGAACTTCACATGCAGGCCCCACGATTCGAGCCGTTGGCGGATCTTCGCCGTGTCGCATTTGCGGGCCATGCGGCCTGCCGGGGAGACGACGGCGATCGTGTCGCCCGCCTGCAGGTAGCGGGGCCGCAGGAAGGGCAGCGTGTCTGCCGTGCGGTCGCAGTCGAGGTTCCGGCTTCGAGCGGGATGCTGTCGGTGCGCGGCAGCTCCATTGCGGGCAGCACACCCGCAGGGCCCGTGGCGAGGCGGTCCGCCCGCGGCGGGTTCTCCGTCCGGGCGCCGGCCGGGGCGGTTGCGGCGAGGAGGAAGCAGAGCAGGGTGCAGGAGAGGGTGCGGCGCATCATGGTTCAGGCGTGGTGTTTGTGGCGTCCGAGCCCCTCGGGCAGCGGCAGCGAGAGGCGTGAGAAGCTGATGGCGGCCCCGCGAAGGGCGAAGCATCCGGCGAGCATCAGGGCCGTGTGGGTGCTGTTCTCGGGGACGATGTGGAAGAGCAGGGCCATCAGCGCGGCGCCGGTGGTCTGCCCCACGAGGCGGGCCGTGGCGAGCATGCCGCTGGCCGATCCGCTGCGCTCGGGGGTGCCGAGGCGATGAGGATGCTGTTGTTGGGCGACTGGAAGAGTCGAAGCCGGCGCCGCAGAGCACCAGGCGCCAGACGATCTCGAAGTCGGTGGGGTGCTCGGGCAAGAAGACCAGCAGGAAGAGCCCTGCGGTCATGGCCAGCAGTCCCACGCCGCCGAGCAGTCCGGCGTGCACCCTTTCGACGAGCATGCCGGCCACGGGGGCGACGACCATGATGACGGCGGGCCATGCCGTGAGCAGCAGTCCGGTGCTCACGTCGTCGTAGCCGCAGGCGTGCTGCAGGTAGAAGGGCAGGGCGACCAGGGCGAGCATCTGCCCGAGGAACGAGCAGATCGACGTGGCGACCGAAACCGGGAAGATCGGGATTCGCCGCAGGTCGAACGGCAGGATGGGATACTCCTCGCGCAGCTGGCGGCGGATGAAGAGGTAGCCGATCAGGAGCAAGCGCCGCGACGCCTGCGGCGATGATGCGCAGATCCACGCCGTGGGAGAAACCCTCGACCGAGGCCATGAGCAGTCCGAACGTCAGGGCGTTCATCACTGCGTCGCGCCAGTCGAAGCGGTGGTCGCGCACGCGGACGGAATTCTGGGGCAGGTGGCGGTAGCTCAACACGAGGGCCGTGATTCCCACGGGGATGTTCACGGCGAAGAGCCACGGCCAGTCGGCCGCGGAGAGGATGCCCGCCGCCAGCGTCGGCCCGGCCACCGACGAGGTGGCGACCACCGTGGCGTTGACGCCCATGCCGCGGCCGAGCTGGCTGCGGGGGGTAGATCACGCGGATGAGGGTGGTGTTTACCGACGTTACGGCAGGCGGCGCCGAAGCCCTGGAAGATGCGGCCGGCGACGAGTGTTCCGAGCGACTGCGAGAGGGCGCAGCCCACCGAGGCGGCGGTGAAGAGCGCCAGACCGCCGATGTAGGACCTTGCGGTAACCCACCACGTCGCCCAGCGCCGAGAGGGAGAGCAGCGAGACCATGGCGATGGCCAGTTGGTAGGCATTGACGATCCAGATCGAGTCGGCCGAGGAGATGCCGAGGGCGCGGGAGATGGTCGGCAGGGCGACGTTGGCGATTGTCGAGTCGATGACCGAGAGCGAGACGCCGAACGCCACGGCCAGAATGGCCCAGAGCCGGCGGGCATCGGTATGCCGTCGGCGACGGGTATGTGCGGGGTTGCGGGCATGGCGGCGCAAAGATACGAAAAAAACGGGAACCCGAGAAATCGGGTCCCCGCCACACAACTATTGTCGGGAGGTGCCGGCGGCCGGTAAGAGAGAGCCTCCGGGTCTCCGCGCGGTTGAACTTTTTATTTTAAAGGTTGTGGGTTCTCGCTCTCATTGACATCCGTCCGTTTTTTTCCCGACCCGCACAGGACTCCCGTGCAGAGCAGCAGCAGCCAGACCGGCAGGCTTCCGGTCATCCCGGCTTCGGGGAAGAGCAGCCGCGAGGCCACATGCAAGCCGAGGGCGAACGCTGCGAGGACGAGTGCCAGCGTATGCAGGAGGGTTTCGATTTTCATGTCAAAAGTCGGGTTTTCGTTCGGGTATTGCAAAAGATAAGCGGAAAAAAATCCGAGAAACAAATATTTTTTGTTGTTTTTCGATAAAAATATTTTCGTAATACGTTTTAGCAGGCTCGCGCACAGGGGCATGGCCCGGTGAAGGGGCGGTTCGGTCCGAAAGCCGGCCGGCGGGAGCGTCGTTTCGAACGGAAGCAGCGGGGCCCGGAAACGGGCCCCGCTGCAGGTATGGCGGAATTGCGTGCGGTCAGACCTTTGAGGTAGATCCGCTGCCGGTCGAGGAACCAGAGTAGCAGCCAGCAGCAGGGCGATGTAGCCGATGCTCAGCACGACGGCCCCCGCCTCGGGCGGGAGTTTGGCGGCGAGGCCTCCGACGAAAAACTTCGAGGTGTAGGAAGCTGATGATCTGCTGTCCGAGGTAGATGGTGATCGAATTGACGCCGATGACCTTGAAGAAATAGGTCCAGCGGCGCCACTGCCTTACGTCGATCAGGTAGTAGAACAGGGCGAACATGCCGAGCGAGTAGCCGCCGGCGGGCGCAGACGAAGCCGAGCCGTTCCAGAGGCTCTTGTTGATCGGCTGCCAGCAGTTCCAGAGCAGCGCCGCGAGGACGAAGCAGCACGGCGGCGCCGGCCATCGAGGGCCTTGCGCGCACCGCTCGTGCGCGGCTCCTCGCGGCGGACGTAGGCGCCGGTGAACATGCCCAGCAGGGCGGTTACGATGGCCGGGAGGGTGCTCAAAACCCCTCCGGATCGAAACCGTCGAGATAGAGGTGCGCGGGCATGATCGAACGGTCGATATAACCCACGATGTTGCCCTCGATGGTCAGCGGTCCGGCTCCTGCGGCGTCGGGCGCCGGGACGAACTGCAGCACGAGGCTGTATGCGGCCAGCAGCACCACGGCCGCGGCGATGCGTACGCGGCAGCTGCCGTAGGTGTAGATCAGCGCGGCGAACATCCACGCCAGGCCGATGCGCCCCAGCACGCTCGGCAGCCGCAGCGTGTCGAAATGGAGCTGGAAGAGTCCGTTGTAGACCAGTCCGAGCAGGACGAGCGTGAGGCCGCGGCGGATGACCTTCGCGGTGATGCGCGCGTCGGAGAGCCCCACGGGCGCGCTGCTTGGCCAGCGAGAAGGGGAACGAGACGCCGGCGATGAAGAGGAAGAGCGGGAAGATCGTGTCATGGTGGAAGAATCCGTCCCACTCGGCGTGTCCCATCTGTGCGGCCATCCAGTCGGAGAAGGCTCCGGGCCAGAGGCGGCAGAGGGCCGCGACGAGCCCGGCGAAGGCCATGGCAGAACATCTCGATGCGGACGGGCTGGCCCGCAGGACCGAGGATGGGCTCGGGGCCATGGATGGCCTCGTAGATGTGGCTGACCTGGTCCATGTTGAGCTCGCGCGCCAATACGGCGACGTCGGCAAACTGCGCGTAGAAGCGCAGGGCCTCGACGTTGGAGATATTGAGCTGGGTGGAGAGGTGGACCTCCAGGCCGATCTGCCGGCAGTAGCTCATCACGGCCACGTCGGAGGCAATGATGGCCGAGACGCCCGCCTCGCGCGCCGCATCGAGTATCTCGCGCATCGTGGCGAGGTCGTTGTCGTAGATGATCGTGTTGACCGTGAGATAGGTCTTGATCTCGTGCTCGGTGCAGATGGCGACGATCTGCCGCAGGTCGCCAATGTCAAAGTGATTGGCCGAATGGGACCGCATGTTGAGTCGGCCCACGCCGAAATAGACGGAGTCGACGCCGCCTCGATGGCGGCAGTCCTCGTCCGAAGCGCCGCCGATCGTCGCGCCGATCGTCGCGGCACCGGCCAGCAGCACCGAGGTCTTCAGCTCGATCATGTGCATGTAGTCCACGACCGAGACCTTGCGGCGGTGTTCGAAATCCATGTCGTACTGCTGTCCCTCGCAGACGCCGAGCGCCATCTCGTTGAAGAGGGTCATCACCTGCGGCAGCAGGTGCGCCGAGACGCCGCCGAGCAGGCGGTAGGCGCAGATCAGCATGGCGTCGCCCGAGAGAATGGCCACGTTCTGCCCCCAGCGTGCGAAGACCGAGGGCTTGCCGCGCCGCACGGCCGCGTTGTCCATGATGTCGTCGTGCAGCAGGGTGAAGTTGTGGAACATCTCGATGGCGGCGGCGGCCGGCAGGGCTTGCTGCAGGTCGTCGGTGAACAGGCCGCACGCGAGCATCACGAGCATCGGTCTCAGCCGCTTGCCACCCCGGAGAGCGAGTAGCCGATGGGTGCGTAGAGCCGTTCGGGTTCAGCCGGGAGTTCGGTCTGCGCCAGGTAATTCTCAATGACGGAGAGGAGTTGCTCGTTGTTCTGCATGTTTGTCTGGATGTGTTTTGGTCCGAATATGTCCCAAAAGTAGGAAAAAACTTTGGAGTGGACGAATTTTCCATTAACTTTGACCAGATAAATTTTAACTTTTAACCTGAAACCTGCTATGAAAAAAACTTGCTATCGGCGTGGATATCGGCGGCATCAATACCGCTTTCGGTATGGTGGACGAAAACGGCGATCTTTATGCCGAGTCGGTCATCTCGACCAAGAAATACCCCTATGTGGACGACTATCCGGCCTATGTGCGGGATCTGTGCGACGCCATGAAGGCCATGGCCCAGAGCCTCTCGTTCGACTACGAGCTGACGGGCATCGGTATCGGCGCTCCGAACGCCAACTACCACAAGGGTACGGTCGAGAATCCCGCCAACCTCTGGAAGTTCCGCGAAGGGGGATACCAATACGGACGAGTCGCGCCGCGTGTTCCCGCTGGCGGACGATATTTCGAAGTGTTTCGGCGGCGTGAAGACGCTCATTACCAACGACGCCAACGCGGCGACGATCGGCGAGATGATTTACGGCAACGCCAAGGGCATGAAGAATTTCATTATGATCACGCTCGGCACGGGTGTCGGATCGGGATTCGTGGCCAACGGCGAGATGATCTACGGCCACGACGGCTTCGCCGGCGAGTTCGGCCACGTGATCGTCGAGCGCAACGGCCGCGAGTGCGGCTGCGGACGCCGCGGCTGTCTGGAGGCCTACGTCTCGGCAACGGGTATCAAGCGTACGGCCTTCGAGCTGATGGCCCGCATGACGGCCCCGAGCCGCCTGCGCAGCATCGCCTACGACGACTTCGACGCGTCGATGGTCTCGGCCGCTGCCGAGCAGGGCGATCCCGTGGCTCTCGAAGCCTTCCGCTTCACGGGCGAGATGCTCGGACGTGCCCTGGCCGACATCGTTACGGTAACCTCTCCGGAGGCGATCTTCCTCTTCGGCGGTCTGGCCAAGGCCGGCAAGCTGCTCTTTCGAGCCGACGCAATGGTACATGGAGGAGAACATGATGAGCGTCTTCAAGAACAAGGTGAAACTGCTTCCCAGCGGCATTCAGGGCAAGAATGCCGCCATCCTCGGCGCCTCGGCGCTGATCTGGCAGGATACGAAATAGCCCCTTCCGCGAGGGCCGTCGGGCCTTCGGGAATCGAAAAGGAGCACTCCCGCAGGGGAGCGCTCCTTTTTTCGTGCCGTTGCGCGAGCCGTTGCGGCAGGCAGCCGGGCGGTTGCTATTTGAGCCGCTTCATCCGGCCGTCGTCGGCCGTGGCCTCGCGGATCGAGAGGGCGAAACCGCCGCCGCAGGCCATCGTGATGTCGAGCGTCGTGCGGGACGACACGCGGCCCGTGCGGATCTCGTAGGCCTCGGGGTTGGTCCGGTAGTCGGCGTCGGGGGCGTCGGCGTAGAGCGTGGCCACATAGCTCTTTTCGGGATCGAGGAAGTCGAGCGCAACGCTGACCGTACGGCGGTTTTCGTCCGTTACGCCGCCCACGAACCACGCCGGACTCCTTGGCGCGGCGTGCCGCGACGATCACGTCGCCCGGCTCGGCCGTCAGGTAGCGGCTCGTCCCACGCCACGGCCACGTCCCGATGAACTGGAAGGCGTCGCTGTACTGCTCGTAGTGCTCGGGGAGGTCGGCGGCCATCTGCAGCGGCGAGTAGAGCGTAACGTAGAGCGCCAGCTGGTTGGCCAGCGTCGCCTGAACGTGCGAATGGTTCTCGGGGTTGAGCTTCGAGACATCCATCGAGAAGATGCCGGGCGTGTAGTCCATCGGTCCGCCCTGCAGCCGGGTGAAGGGGAGCAGCGTAACGTGGAAGGGCTTCGTGCCGCCGAAGGCCTGGTACTCCGTGCCGCGTGCCGACTCGTTGCCGATCAGGTTGGGCCAGGTGCGGCACAGTCCCGTGGGGCGCACCGCCTCGTGGGCATTGACCATGATGTGGTGCCGGGCGGCCAGCTTCACGGCATGCAGGTAGTGGTTGACCATCCACTGTCCGTAGTGGTGTTCGCCTCGGGGCAGGATGTCGCCCACGTAGCCGCTCTTCACGGCGTTGTATCCGTAGCGGTTCATCAGCGCGTAGGCGGCCTCCAGGTGGCGTTCGTAGTTGCGCACCGACGAGGAGGTCTCGTGGTGCATCATCAGCCGCACGCCCTTCCGGTGCGCGTAGTCGTTCAGCGCCTCGATGTCGAAGTCGGGATAGGGGGTTACGAAGTCGAAGACATAGTCCTTCGTGTGTCCGAACCAGTCCTCCCAGCCGACGTTCCACCCTCGACGAGCACCTGGTCGAAGCCGTTCCCGGCGGCGAAGTCGATGTAGCGCTTCACGTTGTCGTTGTTGGCCGCATGGCGGCCGCTGGGCTTCACGTTGTCGTAGTCCGTTACGCCGAGCTGCACGGAGGGCACGTCGCGCGTGTAGGCCCAGTCGCTCTTGCCGGTGATCATTTCCCACCAGACACCCACATACTTCACGGGTTGGATCCACGACGTATCCTCGATGGCGCAGGGATCGTTGAGGTTGAGGATCAGGCGCGAGGCGAGGATCTCGCGGGCGTCGTCCGTAACCATCACCGTGCGCCAGGGGGTGTGGCACGGGGTCTGGAGATAGCCCTTCCACCCCTGGGCATCGGGGGTCAGGTGCGAGGTGAAGACCATCGTCTCGTCATCCAGGTCGAGGTGCATGCAGGCGTAGTCGACCAGCGCGGCCTCGTGGATGTTGATGTAGAGCCCGTCGTCGCTCTTCATCTGCAGGGCGGTCTGCACGCCCGTGGGCGAGAAGGGTGTCTGCGACGAGTTGGGGGTGATGGCCTGCTCCATCAGAGAGCGGATCTGCGAGAGGCGCGACTCGGTGTAGTCGTACTCCTGGGTGTCGTAGTCGCCGGGAATCCAGAAGGCCGTGTGGTCGCCCGTCATGGCGAACTGCGTCCGCTCCTCGCGGATGGTGAAGTAGGTGAGCTGCTCCTGCTCGGGGGAACTCGTAACGGAATCCGAGCCCCTCGTCGTAGAGGCGGAAGCGGATGATCATTTCGCGGCCCGATTCTGCCTGGCGGAGCGTTACGGCCATCTCGTTGTAGTGGTTGCGGATCGAGGACTCCTCGCCCCAGACGGCTGCCACGTCTCGTCGAACGAGGAGCGTTCGACGCCGCACTCTTCGAAGCGGTCGTAGAGCGATACGGGGGCGCCGTATCCGCCCTTGCGGATCTCCGCGCCGAACTCCAGGGCGGGGGCGTCGCCGCGCAGCTCGAGGCCCATGCCGCTGGGCAGTATGGCGGGGCGTCCCCGGAAGTCGAGGGCATAGGTCGGGGCTCCCGTGTCGGAGAGGTGGAACGTGAGTTTGAGATCGCCGTCGGGCGAGAGCAGGGTCTCCTGCGCCGCGGCTCCGGCGGCGGCAGTCAGCGTGGCAAGCAGCAAAAGTATTCTTTTCATCGGTATGGATGCGGTTTATCGGTTCGAAGAGCGTTTGAATTCGACGACAAAGGGCCTGGCGGGGGCCTACGACGGTTTGGTCATCCGGCTCGCAGGTCTCGCCGGTGAGGACGTTGCGGCCCTCGCGGAGGCCGTCTGTGATCTCGGCGTAGTGCGACCAGGGGATCTGCTTCCGGCCGCGCGAGTTGTTGATGAAGACGAACACCGCGTCGGTGTCGTCGTAACGGAAGTAGGCGTAGGTGTTGTCGCGCGAGAGGAAGTGCATCGTGCGGCCGTTGTGGATCACGGGCTTGGTCCGGCGCCACTGGAAGAGCCGCTGTGCATGGTCGAAGAGCTCCTTTGTCGAGCCCCGTGCGACCCTCGGCCGTGAAGAGGTTACGCTCGTCGCCGGCCCAGCCGCCCGGGAAATCGACGCGCAGACCGCCGTGTCCCTGCGAGAGGTCCTTCGAGGTGAACATCATCTCGTCGCCGGCGAAGACCTGCGGGATGCCGCGCATCGTGGCGAGCATCGTCATGACGAGCTTCAGCCGCTCGGGATTCTTGCGCACGACGTCGCCGATGCGCTCCGTGTCGTGGTTTCCGGCGAAGATCATCATCTTCGAGAGGTCGTGGTAGACGAAGTCGTGCGACAGACAGTCGTAGATGCGTCATTCCCTCGCCCCAGCGGAGCGAGTCGGTCGGCAGCGCGCGGCAGATGGCCTCCTGCAGCGGGAAGTCCATGATCGAGGGGAGGTGCGAGTCGAAGCCGTCCTTGTTTTCGTTGCCGCCCTGCCAGTAGGCCAGCTGCGGGATCGACGAGGTCCAGCACTCGCCCACGATATTCAGCCCGGGGTACTCGCGCAGTACGGCGGCGCACCACTCGCTCATCGGGCCCTTCTCGTTATAGGGATAGGTATCGACGCGGAATCCGTCCAGGCCGGCATATTCGGTCCACCAGACGGCCCACTGCTGGAAATAGCGCAGCACATAGGGGTTGTCGAGGTTCATGTCGGGCATCGAGGGGACGAACCAGCCGCTCTCCTGCAGGTTGAGGTCGTATTTCGAGGCGTTGGGGTCCATGTTCGTCGAGAAGCAGACGTTCGTGGCGGTGTACTCCGGGGAACTGGTGGATCCAGTCCTCGAAGGGCAGGTCGCGCATCCACCAGTGGGCCGTGCCGCAGTGGTTGGTTACGACGTCCATGATCACCTTCAGCCCCTTTCGTGGGCCTCGGCGACAAGGTCGCGGTACTCCTCGTTCGATCCGAAGCGGGGGTCGATGCGGTAGTAGTCGGCGCAGGCGTAGCCGTGGTACGATCCTTCGGGCTCGTCGTCAAGCAGCAGGGGCGTGGGCCAGATGACCGTGGCACCCAGGTCGGCGATGTAGTCCAGGTGGTCGCGGATGCCCTGTATGTCGCCTCCGTGGCGGCCGAAGAAGGCCGTGCGGTCGGCCTTCTCCTGCGTGTCGGGGGTGGAGTCGTTGTCGGGGTTGCCGTTGGCGAAGCGGTCGGGCATGAGGAGGTAGATCATGTCCGCGGTCGAGAAGCTGCCGCGCTGTGCCGACCCCTTCGCGGCGTGCCGCGATCTCGTAGGGCATCTTGAACTCCCGCCCCTCCTTCGAGAAGACGAGGTAGTAGGTGCCCGGTGCGGCCGCATCGTCGATCTGCACGTCGACGAAGAGGTAGTTGGGGCTGTCGGCCCGGTGGACGGCCGTAGCCTTCACGCCGCGGCCGCCCTCGATGCGGACGTCGTAGTCGGCGATCGCCTCCCCGGCGACGAGCAGTTGGAGCGGGGTGCGCATTTGCGTCCACCACGAGAGGGGTTCGATACGGGTGATCTCCCCGAGGCGTCAGCTACCGACGCGGGGTCGAAGGCCGGTTGGGTTGCACAGGAGAGCAATCCGGCAGCTGCGAGTGTCATCAGAATTCGGTTCAAAGCGTATTTGTTGATAAAGTTAGCAATAAATTACATGGGTTGTGCGGCCGTCGATTGCTGCGGCTGTGCGGCCGCTTCCTGCCCGGAGGTGAAGAGCGCCCAGCCCCAGGCCGGCAGGGTGATCCGCTCGCCCGGCGCAAGGCGCTTCCCGGAGAAGTATTCGCTCCGCGGCTCCTGCAGCGCGGGGTCGCACACCGCCTCGCGGTTGGAGAGGTTGGCTACGACGAGCACCTCGTCCGCACCCTTGCGGCGCGTGAATCCGACAACCCCTTCGGGCAGCGTCCCGGCCTCCATCCAGACGGTTTCGCTGCCCCGCTCCCCCGGCCGCGAGGGCCTCGTGGTCGTGGCGCAGGCGGATCAGCTGCCGGTAGAAGCCGGTCAGGTCGTTCTCGACCCACTGCGGGACGGGATCCTTCTCGAAGAAGGCGAAGCGGTGGTCGTAGCCCATCTCCTGCCCGGTGTAGATGAGCGGCTGCCCCTTGGGCAGGGTGAAGGTGAGCAGCGCCATCACGCGGGCGGCGGGGCCCATGCGCTCGAACTCCGTTCCGGCCCAGGAGTTCTCGTCGTGGTTCGAGGTGAACATCAGACGGAAAGCCTCGGGCGGAGTCGTCGAATCCTCCTTCTCGACCTGGCGCTGCAGCTCGGCGGGGCTCTTCTCGCCCCGGGCGATGGCGTTCAGCAGGTGGTGCAGCTCCCAGGCGTAGGAGGCGTCGAAAGCCTCCTCGTGCAGCGCGGGATCCTCCCCTTCGGCCAGCAGGTAGATGCCCTGGTAGTCGCGCCGCAGGGCGGCAGCATCGTGCGCCAGAAGTCGATCGGCACCTCGCAGGCCATGTCGCAGCGGAATCCGTCGATGCCGCGGTCGAGCCAGAAGCGCATCGCCTGCTCCATGGCCGCACGCATGTCGGCGTTGCCGTAGTTGAGTTTGGCGATGTCGGTCCAGTCGTACTGCACGATCGTGCGGCCCAGCGAGTCGCGGACGTACCAGTCGGCGGGCTGCTCGCGGATCCACCGGGCGTCGGGCGAGGTGTGGTTGGCCACCCAGTCGAGGATGACGCGCAGGCCGAGCCGGTGGGCTTCGGCGAGGAAGCGGTCGAAATCCTCCATCGTCCCGAATTCGGGATTCACGGCCGTGTAGTCCGAGATGGCGTAGTAGGAGCCGAGGGTTCCCTTGCGCTCCAGCACGCCGATCGGGTAGATCGGCATGAGCCACACCACGTCGATGCCCAGCTTTTGGAGCCGGGGCAGCTCGCGCATGGCGGCACGAAGGGTCCCTTCGGGGGTGTACTGGCGGACGTTCATCTCATAGATGACCGACCGGTAGCTCCACCCGGGGTGTGCGGAGGTTGCGGCGGGTTCGGCCGGCGTGTTCCGGCAGGCCGTCATGGCCGCAAGCAGGGTCAGCAGAAGAAGCAGTCGTTTCATGGCGTATGTTTTGGTTTCAGAGCAGATATACGACCGAGGAGTAGCCTTCGAGGATCAGGACGGTCTGCCCCTCCTCGCTCCGCTGGCGCACCGAGCCCGAGACACCGACGGCCTTGACGGGCTTGTCCTCAAGGGTCAGGGTCTGTGTCGAGGCCGAGAAGTTGTGGACGACGAGCATCTTCTCACTGTCGCTCTCGCGGTACCAGACGGCCACGGCCTCCTGCGCGTCGTTGTTTTCGTTGTAGGTGGGGTGCTTGACCATCTTGCCTTCGACCAGCGCGGGGTAGGTGTTGCGCAGCCGCGCGAAGGTGCGGTAGAGGTTCAGCAGCGAACCCTCCTCGGCCTCCTGGGCCTCTACCGAGATCGACTCCGTGAGCATCGCGCGGTCGATCTTGCCCGAAGGGATCCTGCGGCGAGCTCCCGTCCGGCCCGGTCCCAGAGAATCGGCGTGCGGACATATTCGTCGCCGTTCTGCTTCGTGCCCCAATAGCCGAGCTCCTCGCCCTGGTAGATGTAGGGCGCGCCCTGTGCCGTGAGCAGCACGGCCGCGGCGACCCGCAGACGCCCCTCCACGCGCCCGAGCGTCGAGGCCGTGCGGTCCTCGTCGTGGTTCGAGAGCTTCGTGGCCTCGATATAGTCGGCGCGGTACTGTGCGTAGGCGGGTTGGTATTCGAGGCTGTCCTTGACAAAGTAGCGGCCGATGCCGTTCTGCAGCGCCCAGGAGAGCTTGTACCAGAACGAGAACTCGAACAGCGCCGGGAGCCCCCCCGATAGTAGGGGCGGCCTTCTCCGCATCGTCGAGCATCTCACCCACCATGTAGAAGTCGCCCGTACCGCCCCCGGGCGTGGTAGGAGTCGTTCATGCGGTCGTAGAACTTCCCGAGGAAGGTGGGGTTCTCGTCGTTGTAGGCGTTGTGGTAGATGTGCTTCACGGCGTCGAGGCGGAATCCGTCCACGCCCCATCGCCACCCATTTGTCGGCCGCGTCGGTCAGCGTCTTGAAGGCTGCCGACGTCTCGGCCCTCGGCGGCCTTTCCGTAGTTGAGGTCGGCGAAGGCCGCCGTCCAGAAGTGCGAGTGGTACATCGTCGGCAGCGAGAACTGGATGTTGGCGGCCGAACTGCTCGACGTCATCGTGAAGGGTACGCCCATCTCGATGATGGTCTCGGTTGTCGGGGGCTCCGAACTCGTGCCGTCGTCCCACGAGGTGGTCGAGGTGCGGATGAGGAATCCCCAGTCGGAGTCGAAGTCGAGCGTCAGGACGGTAGTGCGTATCGTCGGTGGCGTAGAAACGCGCCATCTGCGCATCGCCGTAGTAGAGGTACTTGCCGCCGGCCGAGGTGTCGGTATTCTTCGCATCGGGGGCGTCCGGTTGTCTCAAGCGACCGTGACGGTGGGTGCCGCGTCGGTCCAGTCCAGCTCGAAGCGGAAGCGCCCGCGGCTCCGGGCCCCCCCGAGTCGGTCGGGAACCACTGCCCGCCGTCGGTTTTGGCCGCGCCCTCCGTGGCGATCTGGTCGATCCGCCCGGCGGCGATGTCGCCTGCGGGTCCTTCGAGAAGATGCGTAGTAGTCGCGGGGTTTTGCGCGGCGCATCCCGGAACCAGGGGATGCTCCCCGCCCCGTGGTTGAGCACATAGTCCAGGTAAACCTGATGCCGCGGGCGTGGGCGGCAAGTGATCAGGGGCCTGCAGGTCGGCCTCCGTGCCGAAGGCGGACACGGCCGTTAGTCGTAAAGCCGTGGTACGACGTGAGGAGGGGTGGATCGGCGAGACAGAGGGCCGCGACACCCATCCGGTCGAAGTAGTCGAGCCTTTCGATCGCCCTTGGTCGCCCCCTTCGTGTCGCCGTCGCCGTCGGCAAAGCTGTAGACGGTTAAATTCCGGTAGGTGATCCCCGCCCGCTTGACGTTGTCCCAGGCGTCGGGCTCCGCCACGAGCGCTTTTCGCCTGCCGCCGCGCGTCGCCGCGCTGCGTGATTTGGTCAGCGGCACCGCTTCGGGCATCCCGGGCCGTGAAGGGTGAGCGCGTTACGCTGCGCTTCCTTCGCCTCCGTTGGCCTCGACGTTGATGTGGGAACGAGGTCGAGGTGCGTCCTTTCGGCGCAGCTCGGGCGAGCACCATGCGCTTTGCGCCGGCCGGGCGTGAGGCCCACGAGCCGGCCGTGGTGGTGAGCTCCACGAGCTGGTCGGCCGCGGCGTCGAATTCCTCGAGCTTCCGGCGTTACCTTCAGAAGCGCCGCTTCCGCCGGCGGTCTTGTCGTCGCTGCAGGCTCCCGAAGGCGAACGAGTGAGCGCCAGCAGCAGGTAGAGTATTCTTTCGCGCCGGGGGAATCGTTTCGGTTCTTTGTTATATTGCGGCCGGTCAGTCCGGTCAGGGGGCCGACAAAAAACGGGACGGAGCCGCAGTGCTCCGTCCCGTGTCGGCTGTTATCGTACGTCCTGGGGGTGCGTCCCCGGCTCATGACGTACACCGTGCTGTTTGCCAGGTCGAAGCGAGATGTCGTAGGTTCCGTCGAGCTGGACCCTTCATGTTCTGCGCGAGCCGCCGCTCGAGATGACCACGGCCGTGTTGATGTCAATATCGCCGCCCGAGGGGGTGCCGTAGTTGGCCGAGTCGTCCCAGGCGTTAAGTTAGCGGGATCTTGAACTCGTCGGTGGTCTTTCAGCACGACGCCCTTTGCGGACGAAGTAGCCGCCCCTCGCTCATCGAGAAGTCGCCCAGAACGCGCCCCATCCGGAGATGTTGCCCAATTGCGTCTCCAATGTCTCGGCGATATTTCGGGTTTCTCACCGGCAGCCATGACGTGGCGCGGCTTTGGCCTCGGGCAGCAGCTGTGTAGTCGTAGGTTCCGGCCTCGGTGTATTTACCAGTGTTGACCCCGGAAAGCTGGGTCAATGAGATTTGGCGAAGGGCCGTGCCGATCGCAGGTGTACATGCCGTCGCCGCCGGCCAGCGAGGCGGTGCGTCGGCGCCGATTCACTGCGTCTCGTCGCCGTTCTTGAAGAGGAACTGCGGAGCTGGGCTCGCAACCTCCGCGCCCGGAGGCCCGGTAGGCGGAGACAGGCCGCTGGCGCTTCCATCGGGTGCCACCCAGTCGGGGCGTGGCCACGTCTGTCCGTGGATGTGACCAGTCTGCCTTCGCTCGGGCCTCGCCGCCGCCCTGGGACGCCGTAATCCTCGGCGTTGAGCTCGTAGGTCATTGCCGCGGAGTTGTTCAGATTGGACGTAGATGCGGTACTGGCCGGCCGGCACCTGATGTTGTCGCTGTCGCCCCTGGTTGTGATCCGGAACGAGGTCCCCAGGCTCCGTCGAGGCGCAAACTTCATCTCCCCGGCGGCAGCTCCACGTCGGCCCAGAATACCTGCTTCGAGGTGCCGAACTCCATGCATCATGTCGTTGTCCCTGCCGACGACGCCCGCCCAGCTGGCTGAACGACAGGCCTTATGAGCGTCAGCGTGCGTCGCGCTTTAGCGCGAAGTAGCGGTAGCGTCAAGTGAATAGTTCTCGAGCCGCTGGAGATCAGCGTGATCGAGGCGGCCTCGCCCGTGCGGGGTTTGCCGGGTACCCCCAGTTGCAGTGAGCTTCTCTCGTCCCAGCCGCCTATTACCGGTGATCTTGAAACTGTTACAGCCTTGTCGCCGAAAAAGTCGTGGGATACCACCCTCTCGTAGTGGATCTTCGTCGTCGAGGAAGCTGAAGAGGAACTGCGAGTTGCCGTGAAACCCCAGCCGCAGTGTCGCCGATGACCCAGACGGTCGGTAGACCTGCCTCGGCCTTCGTAGCGCAATACGT
>VOFC01006834.1_pt1 | contig 63743 bp, 67 predicted proteins | sample 5384161 | NCBI WGS metagenome assembly VOFC01 (sample SAMN12384722, study PRJNA508395) | human gut metagenome | isolation source: healthy gut B | host: Homo sapiens
CCGTGCTCATCGGCGAGCCCGGTGTCGGCAAGACGGCAGTGGCTGAGGGGCTGGCGCAGCGCATCGCCGATGGCAGCGTGCCCGAGGACCTGAAGTGCAAGCGCATCGTGAGCGTGGATCTGACGGCCATGCTTGCAGGCACAAAGTACCGCGGCGATTTTGAGGAGCGCGTCAAATGCGTCCTGCAGGAGGTGCAGCGTTCAGGCAGCGTCATCCTCTTCATCGACGAGCTGCACACGATCGTCGGCGCGGGCTCTGCCGAGGGCGCGATCGACGCGGCGAACATCCTCAAGCCCGCACTCGGGCGCGGCGAGCTGCAGATCATCGGCGCGACGACGCTTGAGGAGTACCGCAAGTATATTGAAAAGGACGCGGCGCTCGAGCGGCGCTTTCAGCCCGTGCGTATTGCAGAGCCAACGCCCGAGCAGAGCCTGCAGATCCTGCGCGGCCTGCGCGCGCGGCTCGAGGCGCACCACCGCCTGAAGATCACGGACGAGGCGCTCGACAAAGCGGTCGCACTCTCGGTGCGCTATATCGGCGACCGCTGGCTGCCGGACAAAGCCATTGACCTCGTCGACGAGGCGGCCTCACGTGTGCGGATGCAGGCGCTGGTGCAGCCCGAGCGGGTGCACGCGCTCGAGACGCAGCTCGCCGCCGCAGCGGCGGAGATGGAACGCGCCGTGCGTGCGCAGGACTTTGCGCGTGCGGCCGCCCTGCGGGAGCGTGAACAGAAGCTGCGTGCGGAGCTGCGCATGCAGCGCAGCCGCTGGGAGCAGGCCAATTCCGGCTCTGTGCGCGCCGTGACGGGCGAGGACGTGGCCGAGATCGTCTCGCTCTGGACGGGCATCCCGGTCGCGGGCATCACGTCGAGCGAGAGTCAGCAGCTGCTGCAGATGGAGGCGTCGCTGCGCCGCCGCGTCGTCGGGCAGGAGGAGGCGGTGTGCGCGGTCTCGAACGCCATCCGCCGCAGCCGCGTCGGGCTCGGCGATCCGAACCGGCCGATCGGCAGCTTTCTCTTCCTCGGACCGACCGGCGTCGGCAAGACGGAGCTCTGCCGCGCGCTTGCCGAGGCGCTCTTCGGCGACGAGCAGGCGCTCATCCGCGTGGATATGTCGGAATATATGGAGCGGCACAGCGTCTCGCGGCTCATCGGCTCGCCGCCGGGGTATGTCGGACACGAGGAGGGCGGCCAGCTCACGGAAAAGGTGCGGCGCAAGCCCTATGCCGTCGTGCTCTTCGACGAGATTGAAAAGGCGCACGAGGACGTCTTCAATCTCCTGCTGCAGGTGATGGAGGACGGGCAGCTCACGGACTCGCTCGGGCGCAAGGTGAATTTCCGCAACGCGGTCGTGGTCATGACCTCGAACGTCGGGGCGAAGGCCATCACCGACAGCCTCCGCAGTCTCGGCTTTGCACAGCAGACGGGCACGGACGCGGGGCGCACGGATGCCGAGATCCGCAGCATGGTCATGTCCGATCTGAAAAAGACGTTCCGGCCGGAGTTTCTCAACCGCGTCGATGAGATCATCGTCTTTCACAAGCTCACGCGCGCCGATACCCGCCGGATCGCGCAAAAGCTCCTCGGCACGGTCAACCGGCGCATGGAGCGCGCGGGCGTGGAGCTGCGCGTGCCGGATGCGGCGCTCGATGCGCTCTCGGCGACGGGCTACGACCCCGTGTACGGGGCGCGGCCGCTGCGCCGGGCGATCCAGAGCACGATCGCCGATCAGGCGGCGGGGATGCTGCTCGACGGCTCGCTCCGGCGCGGCGATGTGGTCACGGCGCAGGTGCGGGAAGGAAAAATTGTTTTGACGAAAACGTGCGAACGTGGTATGATAACGCCCTGAATGTAATCTGGACGGAGGCGTACCCCAATATGGCACAGAATATGCAGACGGAAAACAAGGCGGTCTATCTCGACCCGTTTCGTTATAATGAGTTCGAGGGCTTCAATTCCCACAACCACATCGTCGTCACCGAGGTCGGCGACGGCACCAGCGTCGTCGAAGTCAAGCTCGTGCAGGAGAGTCTCAACCCGCTCGGCATGGCGCACGGCGGGCTGATCTTCACGCTCTGCGACGTGGCGACCGGTGTCGCTGCGCGCACCGGCGGACGCATCACCGTGACGCTCGACAGCAACATCCACTTCCTGCGCCGCGCCAAGGACACGGAAAAGCTCGTCGCGCGCGGCCGTGTGGTCAAGGCAGGCCGCACGACCGGCCTTGTCACGGCGGAGGTGTTCGACGATACGGACAAGCTCATCGCGACCGCAGACATGACAGTTTACTATGTGGACGAGAACACATACACGGACCCCGCGGTGCAAAAGTGAGCATAAAATAAGAAAAAGAGACGTCTCCGGACGTCTCTTTTTCACGCTTCGTTCAGCCACCGGCGCGGATAAGCGCCGTGCCGGGGTAGTAGTGCGCGAGGATGTCGGCATAGCCGCTGCCGTGCGCTGCCATGACGTTTGCGCCATACTGGCTCATGCCGACGCCGTGGCCGCTGCCGGTGACGGTGAAGGTGAATATCCCGCCGCCGTATGCGACGGAAAATGCCGCCGAGCGCAGGGAAAAGAGCGTGCGCACCTGCGCACCCGTGAGCGTCTCCGAGCCGACTGGGATACTTGCCACGCGGCCGCTGTCATCGAGTAACGGCGTGCCGAACCACGCGCTCGGATCGTCGCCGAGCACACAGTCCGGATAACGGTCCAGCACGGCATCCTGCACGGCGTCGGCTGCGATCTCGGCCGTGGAGACGTAGTTCGGCACGTCCTGCGCCGTCTCCGGGGAGGACACGCTCACAAGATACGGCGCATCACCGCCCCAGAGTGCGGTGCTGCACTCGGTCGACCCGGCGGACGCGGCGTGAAACACCGCGCGGATGAGCTGCCCGTCGTAGACGAGATACTGCCCGTCCGTGTCGGCAACGGCCTGCCGGATGCGCGCCATGTTGTGCGCATAATCCTTGCCCCACTGCGCGCGCAGCGCCGCATCGTCCTTGTGCGCGCAGCAGCAGGTGTACCGGTCACAGATGCCGGCCTCCGGATGGTTTGCGCCGCCGCCGCGCACGCGCCGGAGAATGTAGGTGCGCGCGGCGACGGCCTGTGCCCGCAGCGCCTCGGGCGCGAAGGAGGCGGGCATCTCGGCGGCTACCACGCCGGGCAGCCAGTCGGCCATGGTCGTTTCGATGAGCGCATCACCGCACAGTGCCGTGATGGGCGTTGCGCCGTCGGGCGCGACGTTGTCCGACACCGGTACGGACGGAGCGGGCGGTGAGGCCTCCTCTCCGGCCGGGGTGAGCGTGACCGCAAGCCACGGGATCAGCAGCGACAGCGCCACGAGCAGCAGCGACAGCAGGAAGACCCTGCGCATCCGCACCGCCTCCTTTCTGCCGCGCGGGGCGTTTTGCTCCTTGACGCAGGGGGGAATCAGTATAAAATAGCTCTGTTAAATATGTATTGGGACAGGTAGTTTGTTATGCGCAAAAATGCTTGGGTGATCTGCTGCTGTACAGCTGTGCTGTCGGCATTCGGGATCTTTTTTCGCTGGCTGCAGGATCAGGCCTGCTTTGAGGCCGAGACCGGCCTTGCCGTACACGGAAGCATCTGGCCGTACGTCGTCGCGCTGATGATTGCCGTTGCCGCGGCGGTGCTGGCCGTCGTGTGCTTCCGGGTAAAGAATCAGCCGCACACCAGCTTTCCGGACTCGCTTCCCGCGGCGTTCGCGGCGTCAAAGCGTGCGCGCGCGGTCGGCGGTGTCCTGCTCGGCGCGATGCTCGCGCTCGGCGGCCTTTGGCTGCTGCTGAGCAGCGGCGCGCTCTCCGAGCCCGGCCTGCAGCGTGTGCTTGCCGTGCTCGCGGTCGTGACGGGTGTGGTGTTCGCGCGCCAGATGCTCGCCCCCGGTGAGCGGGAGAATGACGCCGGCGCGCTCGTGTGTGCGTCCATGCCGATGGTGCTGCTCGTGTTCTGGCTGATCGTGAGCTACAAGGTCAACATCATCAACCCCACCATCTCTGCCTACGCGGTCGAGATCCTGGCGCTGTGCGCCGCGCTGATCGCGTTTTATGAGCTTGCGGGTTTTGTCTATGGCCGCCCGAAAGCCGTCAAGAGCATTTTTTGGAGCCAGTTTGCGGCGTTCCTGTGCATCACCGCCCTGCCGGATGACCGCGCCGGCGCGCAGCAGCTTATGCTGGTCGCCATTGCGGGCATGCTGCTGTTTCAGTCTTACCTGACCGCGTCCAACATCCGCCCGGCTGTATCCGGGCCGGCCGGCGGCGCGCAATAAGCTGTGAAAAAAGCCTGCACGGTGTATGCCATGTGGGCCTTTTCATATACGGATACCGGCCGTTACCGGGGAGGAGAACATTTATGAACAACATCTTAGCCCAGCTCAACAGCGCACCTATGTATGCGATCTGCGGCGGCATCATCGCGTTCGTCGCGGCGGTGTGCGTCGTGTTCCTTGTGCGCTCGTACCGCGCGGGTCTGGCCATCGGCATGGACCCCGCACGCATGAAGCGCGCCATCACGTCGAGCGCCACATTCTCGGTCCTGCCGAGCGTCGGCATCCTGCTCGGCGTCATCGCCCTGTCCGGCAGCCTCGGCACGCCGTGGCCGTGGCTGCGCCTGTCCGTCATCGGCGCGCTGCATTATGAGACGCAGGTCGCGCAGGCTGCCGCCGAGCAGGTCGGCATGCACGCGCTGTCTGCTGCCGAGATGACGCCGCAGGCCTTCACGACGATCGCCCTGCTGATGAGCTTCTGTATCATCTGGGGCATGCTCCTGTCCATCTTCTTCAATAAGCGCTACCTCAGGCGCCTCGGCAACGACGGGGCGAAATCCGCCTCCGGCGTCGGCTTCGGCGACAGCGCCATGACGGCCATGTTCATCGGCCTCGTCTGCGCGTACATCGGCAGCTACATCGGTGCGTTCGTGTCCGGCGAGGGGCTGTTCACCTGCGTCGGCGACTGGACGCCGCTGGTGGTCGTGGCCGTGTCGGCGGCGGCGATGGCGCTGTTCGTGTATCTGGCCGAGAAGAAGAATATGGCATGGCTCGAGAGCTTTTCCATCGCCGGCAGTATGCTCATCGGCATGGCGGCGGCCGTGCTCGTGCGCCTGTAAGGAGGGGGATATCATGAACGAAACCGAACGCAAAGTGTATCTGGAACAGTTTAACCGCCGCACGCACGTGCTCGGCCGCGCCGTGTGCGTGATCACGCTGGTGCTGCTTGTCGGCGCACCGTTTCTCATCGGCACGTTTCTCGGCGCGATGCCCGACATGGGCGCCGTCGGCAAGGGCTTTTTGTCCGTCGGCATCGTGTGGGCGGTCGCAAGCGTGGCGGAGTTTCTCATCTACACGCCCATGCTCGGCGCGGGCGGCGGCTACCTCGCCTTCATCACCGGCAACCTCATCAACATGAAGATCCCGTGCGCGGTCAATGCGCGCGACATTGCCGGCACCAAGACCGGCACTGCGGAAAACGAGATCATCTCGACGCTCTCGATCGCGACAAGCTCGCTCGTGACCATCGTCGTGCTCGCGCTCGGCGTGGCGCTGCTCGTGCCGCTGCAGCCCGTGCTGCAGAGCCCCGTGCTCCAGCCGGCGTTTGCAAACGTCGTCCCCGCGCTCTTCGGCGCGATGGCGTATCAGTATTTCCGCAAGAACGTGCAGGTCGCTGTTGCTCCGCTGGTCATGATGAGCGTGCTGTTTATGCTCGTCCCGTCGCTGACGGGCTCGACCAGCTTCATGATCGTTCCGAGCGGCGCACTGGCCATCGGCATTGCCTACAGCATGTACCGCAAGCAGAAAAAGGAGGCAGATGTCAAATGAAATTCCGTCCCGGATATCTCGCGCTCGCACCGCTGGCCCCGCTGGGAGCGGCGGTGGCGCACGCCGTGCTCATGCCGAAGAAAAAATCCGCCTATCAGCCGCAGCCGGATGCAGACCGCGCCATGGCTTACGCTGAAAAGCTCGCCGCCATGATCCGCTGCGACACCACGTCGCATGCCAACGTCTACGAGCCGGAAAAGTTCGAGCGTTTCCACGCTCTGCTGGCCGAGCTCTTCCCGCTTGTGCATGAAAAGCTCGCGCGCACGGACATTGACGGCAATCTGCTCTATTACTGGCCGGGCCGGGCGCATGACCGCCCGATCGTGCTCATGAGCCATCAGGACGTCGTGCCCGCCGAGGGCACATGGTCGCACGCGCCGTTTTCCGGCGACATTGCCGACGGCAAGGTCTGGGGCCGCGGCGCGTCGGACACCAAGTGCTCGGTCATGGCGTTTTTCCAGGCGGTCGAGGAGCTGCTCGCCGCCGGATACGAGCCGGCCAACGATGTCTACATCGCCTCGTCCTGCACGGAAGAGTGGGCGGGCGACGGCGCACCGAAGCTCGTCGCCGAGCTCAAGCGCCGCGGCGTGCGGCCGTTTCTCGTCTGCGATGAGGGCGGCGGCATCATCACCGAGCCGATCGGCGGCATCCCCGGCAACTTTCGCCATGGTCGGCGTGTTCGAAAAGGGCAAGGCGGACGTGAAGTTCACCGCCCGCAGCACCGGCGGTCACGCCAGCGCCCCGACGGCGAACACCCCCATCGCGCGCCTGTCCGCGTTCGTGACGGATGTGGAAAAGCACGCGCCGTTTCGCAGAGAAGTTCCTGCCCGAGGTCACGGCCATGTTCACGCGCCTTGCGCCGTATGCGCCGTTCGGCCTGCGGCTCGTGATGGGCAACCTCTGGCTGTTTGCCCCGCTGATGAAGGTCGTGCTGCCGCGCGTGTCGGCGCAGGCGGGGGCCATGCTGCGCACGACGATCGCGTTCACGATGCAGTCCGGCTCGGACGCGTACAACGTCCTGCCGCAGGAGGCGACGCTGGGTGCGAACATGCGCTTCATCCCGCATCAGGGAGAGCAGGAGAGCCTTGCCATCATCCGCCGCCTTGCCGAAAAGCACGGGCTGGAGATGGAGGTCATCCACGCCAATGACTACTCCGAGACCGTGGATATCCACGGCGAAGCCTTCCGTCAGGTGGAGCAGGTCATCGGCGAGACGTTCCCGGGCCTGCCCGTGAGCCCCTATGTCATGACCGGCGCGACCGATGCGCAGTTCTATCAGGAGATCTGCAGCAACTGCCTGCGCTTTGCGCCCGTGATCTACGGCCCGGAGCAGATGAAGGGCATGCATGGCATCGACGAGAACATCGATATAACTGCCTGCCCGGCGCGGTCGATTTCTACAAGAACCTGATCCGCGCGCAGGAGCGATAAAAAACGGCAGCGCGCCCCGGTGCAGCCGGGGCGCGCCGCCTCAAAAAACATATCGCAAAGCGCCCGGACATTTCGTCCGGGCGCTCCGGCGGACAGCGCGTGCGCTGCTTTGTCAAAAAAGTAATACTTTTTGACAGACTCAGCAAACCGCCCCGGTGATGGTGCACGTTTTATTCAAACGAGATCATGTAGTAATAGACCGGCTGGCCGCCGTCGACTACGTTCACGTCCGACATCGGCAGACGCCCGCCGATCAGCTCGGCTGCGTGCTGCGCGGCATCGGCCTTCACGTCCTCACCGTAGTAGATGGAGACGATTTCGGGGTCGAGATCGTTCGCGGCGTCCGCGATCCTGGTCAGCACCTTGTCGAGGTCGGCGTCGCTGCCGAGCAGCGCACCATCCATCAGCGCCAGATATTCGCCCTTGTGGATATCGTGCCCGTCGAAATCGGAGTCGCGCGCGGCGTAGGTGACCTGCGCGGTGTGCACGCTCTCGATCGCGGCACTCATCTCGGCCTCGATCACGTCCTCGGCGCTTGCCGGGTCGAACGAGAGCATCGCGGTGATGCCCTGCGGCACGGTCTTGGTCGGGATGACGATGACCTTCTTGTCCGACAGCGGGATGCACTGCTGGGCGGCCATGATGATGTTCTTGTTGTTCGGCAGCACGAACACGATCTCCGCCGGGGTCTTGTTGACCTCAGTGAGGATGTCCTCCGTGGAGGGGTTCATGGTCTGGCCGCCGGTGACGACGCGGTCGACACCCAGCTCGCGGAAGAGGTCCGCCATGCCTTCGCCGGCGGACACGGCCACGACGCCGAACTGCTTTTCGGGCTTGGCCACTTCGGGCTCGGCCTCCGTCTCGGCGGCGGCTTCGGGAGTATCCTCCTTGCCGGAGAGCGCGGTGTGCTGGTTGCGCATATTTTCGATCTTCACGGTCTGGAGCGGGCCATAGGTCAGCGCCTCGGTCAGCACCTCGCCGGGCACGTTCGTGTGCACGTGCACCTTGATGATCTCGTCATCATCGACCACGACGACACAGTCGCCGAGATTCTTCAGGAACGAGCGCAGGAGTTCCGGGCTTTTGCTGTTCTCGCGCGCCACGATAAACTCCGTGCAGTAGCCGAACGTGATCTCGCCGGTGTCGAACTCGGAGAAGTCCGCGCCCTCTTTCGGCGCCTGGGCGGCAGCCGGAGCGGCGGCGGTCACGGGGACGGCGGTGCGGCCCTGCAGATAGCCGAGCATGGCGTCCATGACGAGTACGAAGCCCTCGCCGCCGGCGTCGACCACACCTGCGCGGCGCAGCACGGGGTTGATGTTCTGCGTGTCGGCCAGCGCCTCGCGCAGCGGCGAGCAGCGCCTCGAGCATGGCCTCAAAGTCCGTGCTCTCCTTGGCAAACTCCACGGCGGCCTGCGCGCCCAGACGGCTGACGGTGAGGATCGTGCCCTCGGCCGGCTTCATGACGGCTTTGTAGGCGGCGTCCACACCGGCGGAGACGGCGGCGGCAAATTCGGCGGCGTTTGCGTTCTCGCGGCCCTTGAGGGACTTGGCGATCCCGCGGAACAGCAGCGACAGGATGACGCCGGAGTTGCCGCGCGCACCGCGCAGCAGGGCGCTGGCGGCGCAGTCGGCCACGGCACCGACGGTGTCGGTCTGCTTGCGGCCGAGCTCGATGGCGGCGGAGTTCATCGTCAGGCTCATGTTCGTGCCGGTGTCACCGTCCGGAACAGGGAAGACGTTGAGCTCGTTGATGCGTTGTTTGTTTTCTTCCAGTGCCGCATTCGCGCACAGGAGCATCTCCCGAAGCGCTGCGGCATCAATGATTTCTCTCAAATCTGTACACCTCCGACAGGGGGAATGAAAATGGCCCGGAAGCGTGACTCCCGGGTGGGGAAGCGATGCGAAATGTCCCTGCTCAATCGAGGAACATAGAATCCACGAATACGTCCACACGCGCAACGGGCACGCCGGTGGCCTGATTGACCTTATAGCTGACCTCGTTGATGATGCTGTGGGCGAGCGCGGAAATGTTCACGCCGTGATCGACTGCGATGTGCAGCTCGAGCGAGATGCTCCCGTCGTCGGCGAACGTGGCGTTGACGCCCTTGGACATGGATTCTCTGCGCAGAAGCTGGAACGGACCGCTGTCCTTGCTGCGGCCGACCATGCCTTTCACGCCGAAGCAACTGGTCGCGGCGTCGCCTGCAAGGTTGTGAATACTTCGTTGGTGATGCTGATGGTGCCATTCGATTGTTCGATTTTGACCATGTAGACAGCCCCTTTCTTAACAGCAGTGATATATTATATAACAATAGGTGAGAAATCACAAGCGAAAAATTAGCGAAAAAACTGGACATTTTCCGTGAAAATGCCGGTTTTTCCTCAGAAACTTGCATGTTTTCAATAATAACGTTTCGAAATATGAAATACGAATCAAAAAACTATTATTTACGTTTTTTTGCAACTGTGTTATCATATTGACGCGAATGGGTTGATAGGTACCCATTGCACAAATATAGGCTAACGCATAAGAGAAATAGGAGATGAAGTTTATGGCAAGAAAGCTCGTTACGATGGACGGCAACAATGCTGCCGCCCACGTGTCCTACGCCTTTACGGAAGTGGCTGCCATTTACCCGATCACCCCGTCGAGCCCGATGGCCGACCTGGTCGATCAGTGGTCCGCCGCCGGCCGTAAGAACATCTTCGGCACGAAGGTCCGTGTGCAGGAAATGCAGGCAGAGTCCGGCGCAGCCGGCGCTGTCCACGGTTCGCTGAATGCCGGCGCCCTGACCACGACGTACACCGCCTCTCAGGGCCTGCTGCTCATGATCCCGAACATGTACAAGATGGCAGGTGAGCTGCTTCCGGCCGTCTTCCACGTGACGGCGCGCGCACTCGCTTCGCACACCCTGTCCATCTTCGGTGATCAGTCCGACGTTATGGCCTGCCGCCAGACCGGCTTCGCCATGCTCGCCGAGGGCAACGTGCAGGAAGTCATGGATCTGTCCCCCGTGGCGCATCTGGCCGCCATCAAGGGCCGTGTTCCGTTCCTGAACTTCTTTGACGGCTTCCGTACCTCGCACGAGATCCAGAAGATCGCCGTCTGGGATTATGATGATCTGGCTGATATGGTGGACATGGATGCGGTCAATGCCTTCCGTCAGCGCGGTCTGAACCCGCAGCATCCGCAGATGCGCGGCAGCCATGAAAACGGCGACATCTTCTTCCAGAACCGTGAGGCGTCCAACAAGTACTACGACGCCGTGCCGGAGCTGGTCGAGGAGTACATGGCAAAGATCAATGCCAAGATCGGCACCAACTACCAGCTGTTCAACTACTACGGCGCCCCGGATGCTGACCGTGTCATCATCTCCATGGGCTCCATCTGCGACGTGGCCGAGGAGGTCATCGACTACCTCAACGCCCACGGCGAAAAGGTCGGCCTCGTGAAGGTCCGCCTGTACCGTCCGTTCCGTGCCGACAAGCTCATCGCGGCCATCCCGGCGACCTGCAAGAAGATCGCCGTGCTCGACCGCACGAAGGAGCCCGGCGCGCAGGGCGAGCCCCTGTACCTCGACGTCGTCACCGCGCTGGCCAACGCCGGCCGCAACGACATCGTCGTCACCGGCGGCCGCTACGGCCTCGGCTCCAAGGATACCCCGCCGGCCTCCGTGTTCGCGGTCTACGAGGAACTCAAGAGCGAGAACCCGAAGCGTCAGTTCACCATCGGCATCGTTGACGACGTGACCAACCTCTCCCTGCCGGAGACGGACGCGCCCGACACCTCCGCCGAGGGCACCATCGCCTGCAAGTTCTGGGGTCTCGGCGGTGACGGCACCGTCGGCGCCAACAAGAACTCCATCAAGATCATCGGCGACCACACCGATAAATACGTGCAGGCCTACTTCCAGTACGACTCCAAGAAGACCGGCGGCGTGACCATCAGCCACCTGCGCTTCGGCGATCACGAGATCAAGAGCCCGTACTATATCAATAAGGCCGACTTCGTCGCCTGCCACAACCCGAGCTACATCACCAAGGGCTTCAAGATGGTTCAGGACGTCAAGCCCGGCGGCGTGTTCATGATCAACTGCGAGTGGACGCCCGAGGAGCTCAGCCACCATCTGGACGCTTCCGCCAAGCGCTACATTGCCGAACAACATCCAGCTCTACACGATCAACGCCATTGACCTGGCCATCCAGATCGGTATGGGCAAGCGCAACAACACCATCCTGCAGTCCGCATTCTTCTCTCTGGCGAAGATCATGCCGGAGGAGGACGCCATCCGCTACATGAAGGAGAAGGCCAAGGCCTCCTACATGAAGAAGGGCGAGGACGTGGTCGAGATGAACTACAAGGCCATCGACCTCGGCGCGACTGCGTATGTGAAGATCGACGTTCCGGCCGACTGGGCCAACGCCGTTGACGAAGCGCCCGCCAAGGAGCTGGCCGGCCGTCCGGCCACCGTCAAGATGGTGCGCGACATCCTTACTCCGGTCGACAAGATGGACGGCGACAGCCTGCCTGTCTCCGCGTTCGTCGACCATGCCGACGGCACGTTCGAGCTCGGCGCCTCCGCGTATGAGAAGCGCGGTGTGGCCGTCTCCGTGCCCGAGTGGGACAGCGCCAAGTGCATCCAGTGCAACCAGTGCGCCTATGTCTGCCCGCATGCGACCATCCGTCCGTTCGCGCTCACTGCCGACGAGCTGGCCGCAGCGCCCGCTCAGACCAAGGCGGTCGACTTCAAGGTCGGCGCCGGCAAGGGCGTTTACAAGTTCTCCATGGCCATCTCCCCGCTCGACTGCATGGGCTGCGGCGTCTGCACGCACGTCTGCCCGGTCGGCGCGCTGACGATGCAGCCGCTGGAGGGCCAGGAAGTGCAGCAGCCCGTGTTCGACTACATGGTCTCCGCTGTTGCCGAGAAGAAGGAGCTTCAGGACTTCACCGTCAAGGGCAGCCAGTTCCGTCAGCCCATGCTTGAGTTCTCCGGCTCCTGCGCCGGCTGCGCCGAGACGAGCTATGCCCGCCTGATCACGCAGCTGTTCGGCGATCACATGATGATCTCCAACGCGACCGGCTGCTCGTCCATCTGGGGCGGCCCGGCTGCCACCAGCCCGTACACCGTCAACAAGGAAGGCAAGGGTCCCGCCTGGGCCAACTCCCTGTTCGAGGATAACGCGGAGCACGGCCTCGGCATGTACCTCGGCCAGAAGAAGATCCGCGACGACCTCGCGGAGGACATCCGCTACATCGCCGAAAACGGCAAGGATCCCGACAAGGTCGCGGCTGCCAAGAAGTACCTCGAGACCTACAACGACGGCGAGGCCAACCAGACCGCCACGGCGGAGTTCCTCGCTGTGATGGAGGCCAAGCCCGCCTGTGACTGCGAGCGCTACCAGCGCATCATGGCCAACAAGGACTTCCTCAACAAGAAGAGCTGCTGGATCTTCGGCGGCGACGGCTGGGCCTACGACATCGGCTTCGGCGGCCTGGACCATGTCCTGGCGCAGGACGAGGACGTGAACGTGTTCGTCTTCAACACCGAGGTCTACTCCAACACCGGCGGACAGGCGTCCAAGGCCTCCAACATCGGTCAGGTCGCGCAGTTCGCGGCTGCCGGTAAGGAGCTCAAGAGCAAGAGCCTTGCCGAGATCGCCATGAGCTACGGCTACATCTACGTGGCGCAGGTCGCCATGGGCGCCAACCCGGCGCAGACCATCAAGGCCATCAAGGAAGCGGAAGCTTACCACGGCCCGTCCCTGATCATCGGCTACGCTCCCTGCGAGATGCACAGCATCAAGAAGGGCGGCATGACCAACTGCCAGGGCGAGATGAAGCGCGCGGTCGACTGCGGCTACTGGAACCTGTTCCGCTACGATCCGTCCGCAGAGAAGCCCTTCGCGCTCGACAGCAAGGAGCCGGCCGACGGCTACCGTGACTTCCTCATGAACGAGGCACGTTACGCCCGCCTGACCAACGAGTTCCCGGATCGTGCCGAGGAGCTGTTTGCCAAGTCCGAGGCCAACGCAAAGAAGCGCTACGAGCACCTGCTCAAGCTCAAGAAGCTCTACGACGAGGCATAAGTTTACCTACCTACGCAGGCGGGGCTGATCTCAGCCCCGCCTTTTTGCGCTTAAAAGTGCAAAAAGGCGCCACTCCATCCGCGGCGGGCCATGCCCCCTCGAGCGCCCCCTGCTGCTCTGAGAACGGAAGTTCCCACACTGCGTTGAGATGCGGTGTTTTCGGACACCATGGCATGCATGTATCCTTCTCCAACACCCCGCCCGCCGGAACGTGTTGAAAACCGGCGGGGTATGGCGTATACTGAACATCAGATCATTCACGAAAGGGGAGACCGCCATTTGAATACGGACACCTATCAGAGCGCGCTCGAATCGACGAAAGACAGCATCGAGGACGTGAACAAAGCCATCGGCTTCAGCCTCGGCAGTCTCACACTGGAAAACTCATCACCTCCGCCATCACGCTCGTGATCTGTGTGTCTGCATCTGGATCATCATGCGCATTGCGCGGCGCATATCATCGCACTCGCGCCTGTCCGAGAGCCTGAGCAGGTTCATTCTCAAGGTGCTCAAGATCACGCTGGAATTCATGGCGATCCTCATCGTGGCCGACAGCCTCGGCTTTAATGTCACAGCACTGCTGGCTGTGTTCAGCCTGCTCGGTCTGGCTCTGTCGCTCTCGGTGCAAAACTGCCTCTCGAATGCCATGAGCGGTATCATCATCCTGCTCACACGGCCGTTTGAGGACGGCGATTTCATCGAGGCCGGCAATGTGAGCGGCACCGTCAAGGACATCGGCCTGATCTATACGCAGCTGTGCACGCTGGACAATAAGGACATCTATGTGCCGAACAGTGACCTGTCGGCGTCCAAGATCGTCAACTACAACCGTGAGCCGCAGCGGCGCGTGGATCTCACCTTCGGCGCGGACTATACCTGCCGTCCGGAGCAGGTGAAGGCGGCGCTGCACAATGCCGTCTCGCTCGTGCCCGGCATCCTGCCGGAGCCCGCGCCGTTTGTGCGCGTGTCGGGGTACGGGGAGAGCAATATCGAGTACACGGTGCGCGTCTGGTGCAAAACGGCCGATTACTGGACGGTGTACTACGACCTCATGGAGGCCGTCGGCGCGGCGTTTGATGCCCACGGTGTGTCCATGTCCTACCCGCAGATGAACGTGCACGTGCTCGACACACCGGAAAGTGCAAAAAAAGATTGACTTTCCCGGTTTTTCAGGTATAATAATATGGCCTGTGTGCTGACACAGGTGATCCTTGCTCTCATTTAAGATGAGGGCCACTAGACCAGAAGGAGGTGCAACTGAAATGGCAAAAACCACCGAAAAGTACGAACTGATGTACATCATCAACCCCAATCTGTCGGAGGAAGAGACTGCAGCAGTCGTCGAGAAGTTCAAGGCGCTTGTCGAGCAGAACGGCACGCTGGAGGAGATGGAGGAGATGGGTAAGCGCAAGCTCGCTTACGAGATCAACTACATTTCCGAGGGCTACTACGTGCTCGTCAAGTTCACCAGCGGCCCGGATTTCCCGGCTGAGCTGGATCGTGTGCTGGGCATCACGGACGGTATTCTCCGCTCCCTGATCACCCGTCGCCCGGAATAAGGAGGCGCGGCAATGCTGAATCACATTGTGCTCATGGGCCGTCTGACCCGTGACCCCGAGCTTCGTTATACCCAGTCCCAGATCCCCGTGGCGTCGTTTTCGCTTGCGGTCGACCGTGATTTCGGCGGTCGTGACGGCGGCGAGCGGCAGACGGACTTCATCGACATTGTCGCGTGGAGAAGCACGGCGGAGTTCGTCTCCAAGTACTTCACCAAGGGCAGCATGGCCGTTGTGAGCGGCCGCCTGCAGATCCGCGACTGGACCGACCGTGAGGGCGGCAAGCGCCGCAGCGCGGAGGTCGTAGCGGACAATGTCTACTTTGGCGAGAGCAAGCGCCGCGACGGCGGCGATACGCCTCGCCCGGCAGCGCCGAGTGCATCGGCACCGGCTCACCGCGGAAGCTATGGCGGATATGACAATGTCCCCCAGGGCGGCAGCGCTTTTTCCGAGCTGGACGACGATGACGGCGACCTGCCGTTCTGATTTTGATAAAGGAGGATTACAGTCTTGGCTTTTGACAGAGATAAGAGCAAGAACCGCAAACGCAGAAAAGTTTGCCAGTTCTGTGTGTTGACAAGTGCACTTATATCGACTACAAAGACACCGCGAAGCTTCGCCGCTTCCTGTCCGAGCGCAGCAAGATCCTGCCGCGCCGCACGACCGGTACCTGCGCGATGCACCAGCGCGAGCTCACCGAGGCCATCAAGAGAGCGCGTCAGATCGCCCTCCTGCCGTACGTGACCGACTGAGTTTCTGTTCACAGACAGCAAACAGCCCCCATCGTCCGATGGGGGCTGCTTTTTGCTTTTTGCGCTGCGTCAGTCTTCGAGATGCAGCGGGATTTTTTCCACCTGCGCAATGCAGGAGACCATAACGCGGATCTGCGGCGTGAGCACCTTGTCGCGGTGATGCACCAGCTGGCTCCATTGCTCCATGTGGCAGTCCGTGACCGGCAAAATGGCGAGCGGCCCTCTTCCGCGCGGCGGCGCGCCGTGTAGCGCGGCAGCACGGACAGGTACGGGCTGTGCTCGAGCAGCTGCATGACCATGCTCGTGCTCTCCAGCTCTAGGAACGGACGGATCGTCAGCTTCTGGTGCGCCAGCTCCACATCGAACTGGTGGCGGTAGCTGTTGGACTGCGGCATGAGCACGAACGGCTCATCCACGAGGTCCGCCAGCTTGAGCTGTTTGACGGCAGCAAACGGGTGCTTGGGGCTGGCGACGATGACGATATCCTGCGGGCACTCGAAGAGCTTGACGCGCTGTGCGTCGTAGCCCATATCGTCGAGCGTATAGATCAGGTCGACCTCGTTGTGCATGAGCATATCCGACAGCGTCTTCGTGTCGCCTTCGATCAGCTGCGTATTCACGTGCGGACAGTGCTCATGATACAGCGGCAGGATCTCCCCGAAGCTGGCCGTCATGATCGACTCGATCGTGCCAATGCGCAGCGTGCCGGTCAGATCGCGCTCCTCGACCGTGAACGATACGGCGCGCGCCGCAGCCGACACGACATCGCGCGCATAGGGAATGAACTCCTGCCCATAGTGGGTGATGGACACCGTTTTGCCGATGCGATCGAACAGACGCACGCCCAGCTCGTTTTCAAGCTGCTGAACCTGTACCGTAACTGCGGACTGGGAATATCCCAGGAGATTCTGCGGCCTTGGAGAAGCTCTGCAGCTGCGCGACCTTTAAGGAATGTGGTCAGCAAACGAAGTTCCATAGGCAATGCCTCCTTATCCCGAATTGGATCCGTTTTTTTCTCAATTATATAATACGTCGCAAATCCAGCCTGCGTCAAGCTTTTTTTCGGCTATCCAACAGATCGCAGGGACAGATTGACAGGAAATTATCATTTTCGTGAAAGAATATCATCAGATTTTTGAATTGAATCGAAAACGCAAAACGTTCCTTTCAAAATTGTGAATTTTACAACAGGCGGACGTTGTGCTATTATGCAACTGTAAACAGAGGGATCGGAAAACGCCCTCGGAACCCCAAAAACAGGAGGTAGCTGCTATGAAAAACATCTGGCTGAACATTCTGGCATTCGCTGCGTTTCTCGCGATTGAGATCACCGCTGTCTCCTTTATGAGCACGTACTCCGCCCGCTCTGCCGCGATGGCGCTGCTGGGTGTGCTTGCGCTCGTGATCGGCGGCCTTTACACGGCTCTGCTTGGCAGAGACATCGTGAGCATCAAGCGCTGATCCCATTTTCCTTTGCTATTTTTCATCCATTTCTGTTTTTTCTCCATGGTTTCCGGGAGTAACCGCCTCCCGGTGACCACCCCCCAACGTGTGGTTTCCCCCGCACGTAAAAAATCTCCTCCCGTTAACCGCCGGGAGGAGATTTTTTTAATTTCTGCACATGTCGTGCCGGAGCATTTACAACCGCGCCGTGCTGTGGTACACTACGCTCAGAACTGCATACTGCGCAGTCTTCGCCGCTTCGGGCGGCAGGGGGAAATGTGGGTGCAAGGCCCCGCGAGTCGGTCACTGTGAAGCCGCTGTCCGGCGGATGAGTCAGAATACCCGAAGGCTGCAGGCATTTCTGCCGGAACCGGAAACTGCATGGCTGAACGAAGAGATTTCGTTTGGCCGGTTTTGCTGCAGCTGTCCGCCGGTCCCGGCGGGCAGAAATTTTTTGTTTCAGGAGGAAGCAACATGAAAAAACGGTTTTTGGCGCTGCTGCTGGCGCTGACGCTGGTCTTCAGCCTCATGCCGGCGGCGCTGGCATGACCCGTTCCGACGGACGCGACCCGAGCGGTGTGACGGCCCCGACGGCTCCGACGGCTCCGACGTCGTCTCCATCGGCTCCACGACGGTCGAGCCCGTCGTCTCCATCGGCTCCGTCGAGCCCGACGGACCCCTCGAGCCCGTCGTCTCCATCGGCTCCGTCGAGCCCGACGGAACCCTCGAGCGTGTACACCGTCACCTTCCAGCTGCACACGGACACGGACGTCTGGATCCAGCCGGCTGTGGTCAGCGTTTCGACCGAGGGCACGACGGTGCTTGACGTGTTCCGGCAGGTGCTCACGGCCCACGTATGATTATGATGCAGATTACAGCTATCTGCGGGCGGTCACCGCGCCGGACGGCACCAAGGTCGCCGAATTCAGCAAGGGGCAAAACTCCGGCTGGCTCTATCGCGTCAACGGCGATATTCCGGATGTGGCGATGAATGCCTTCCAGCTTGAGGACGGCGACGAGATTGAGGTCTTCTTCACGGCCGACTACATGCAGGTGCCCGGCATGGTCCTGCCATTCACCGACGTGTCGTGGGATCACTGGGCGTACACCGCCATCAAGCGCATGTATACCCGCGGCCTCATGGTCGGCGTGGACGAGAAGACCTTCGCGCCTGACCTGACGCTCACCCGCGCCATGCTCGCGGTCATTCTCTATGCCAGAGCCGGTGAGCCGGCGGTCACGGCGGAAAACAAGTTCTCGGACGTTCCGACCGGCCAGTGGTATACGAACGCGGTCATCTGGGCGGCTGAAAATGGCATCGTTGCCGCCTGCGGTGACGGCACGTTCCGGCCCGACGCTGCGGTCACGCGCGCACAGGCGGCTGTCATGCTCTGCGGCTTTGCGGCTTTCTCCGGTGACGACGTGACGGCGCGCGCCGATCTCTCAGCGTTCGGCGACGCGGCGGACGTTCCGTCCTGGGCGCAGGCTGAGCTGCAGTGGACCGTTGCCAGACAGCTCATCGTCGGCCGCGACGACAAGCTCCTCGCGCCGAACGACGCGGTGACCCGCGCCGAGATGGCCTCCATCCTCAGCGCTTACATTCGCAAATAAGCATTCCATCAGTGCACCCCCGGACTTCGGTCCGGGGGTGTTTTGCGTGTTCGGCGCCGGCGTGCGGCGCTTTGCGGGCCGTGCGCTTCGCCCGCGAATGCGGTCGGAAAAAGGATTTACAACCGCGCCGGGCTGTGATACACTACGACCGAAACTGTATATTGCGCAGTCTTCGCCGCTTCGGGCGGCAGGGGGAATGAGGGTGCAAAGCCCCGCGAGTCGGTCACTGTGAAGCCGCCGGATGGCGGATAAGTCAGAATACCCGAAGGCTGCAGGCATTTCCGCCGGAACCGGAAGCTGCATGGCTGAACGAAGCAATTTCGTTCGGCCGGTTTTGCTGTATCTGTCTGCCGGTCCCGGCGGGCAGAATTTTTTCATTTGGGAGGAAAGCACATGAAAAAACGCTTACTGGCCCTGCTGCTTGTGCTGACGCTGCTCGTCGGCCTCATGCCGGCGGCACTGGCCGCGGACACGCTCAGTGGCAGCGGCACGGAGGACGATCCGTACCTGCTGGCCACGGCGGCAGATCTCAAGGCGTTCCGCGACATGGCCAATGCGGAGGCGTCCAGCAAGCTCTGCGCGACGCTGACGGCCGACATTGACTTGGGCGGCGAAGCATGGACTCCATTTGAACCGTCGTCCGGCTATGTGTCAGAGGCATATGCCGGCACATTTGACGGCGCGAACCACACCATCAAGGGCCTGTCGGTGAACTTGACTTCGAATGCCGGTGCCGGCCTGTTCGGCACGGTCTGCGGCGCGACCATCAAGAATCTGAAGGTCGAGGGCAATGTTTCTGCGAGCAGTAGTGTTTTCGTGGGCGGCATTGTCGGCAGAACGCAGACCAGCACCACGATTGACAGCTGCTCTTTTGCCGGAACTGTCACCTCTACGAAGAAAAACGGCGCTGCAGGAACGGCCGGTATTGTTGGCAGAGTCAATGCCGGAACAGTCACGATCACGAACTGTGCAAATACTGCGACGATAAACGGAACCGGTGCAATTGCAGCAGGTATTCTTGGCAATGGTGGCAGAAACAAGGTCACGATCGAAAACTGCTATAACACCGGTGCGATCAGCGGTCAGTATTACGCTTCCGGCATCTGCGGCAGCAGCACAATCAAGGCGCAGACCAGTAGTATTCGTAACTGCTATAACAGTGGTACGATCACCGCTACGAATGGCGGAAGCTATTACGCGGGCATTACCGCAAACTTTAAGGGCACGATCAGCAACAGCTACTATGCGAATCCGGCAGCGGATGCACTCGCTGGTACCACACCTGCTACGGCGATCGCTGTCACCTCCCCAGAAGGCCTTGCGGACAAGCTCGGCAATGCTTTCAAAGGAGGACACGGCGGGCGCGAACAACGGCTACCCCATCCTCGTCTGGCAGGCGGGCGAAGTGGTGCAGCCTGACCCGCGCATCGAGCTGACCGGCTCGGACACGCTCTGGCGCACGGCGAATGAGCCGCAGCCGCAGACGACGATCACCGCCGCGTGCAAGGACATGGACAAGGACACGCACGTCGACTGGACGCTGACGGAGGGCGAGGGCATTGTCACGCTCGAGACGCCGGAGGGCGCGGGCGCGGCAAACCGGTCCGTGATCGTCAGGGCGACGGCCGACGGCGCTGGCAAGGCGGTCATCACGGCCAGCGCGGCCAACGTCATCACGGCGAGCATCACGATCTACGTCATCCCCCAGATCACGACCGTGGAGCTCGAGGGCGTTGTTGCCGTGGGCGAGACGGTGCGCGCCAAGGTCAATGTCCTTGGCGGCGGCGAGTACGACTACGAGAATTTCCCGAAACTGAAGATCGAGTGGCGCTATCTCACGGCCGCGGACTACAGCGCGGGCAACACCGGCACCAGCTCGTATCAGGAGATCACCGGCACGACCGGCCGGGAGTACACCATCCCGGAGGACATGGCGGGCAATTACCTGTCCTTCATGCTCTATGACACGGTCTCCAGAGAATACAAAACGCTCAGCAGCCCCGTGCGCATCGCCACGGCGGAAGAGCGCCTGCTCAAGGCAGACGCTTCGGCCCTGACGCTTGATACCTCCGACATCCGCGCGGCCACAACGATCACGCTGCCGGCGACCGGCTCCGTGAACGGCTCTGCCATCACATGGGAGAGCTCGGACAGCAACATCATCGACCCGGCCACCGGCGCCGTGACGCTGCCGGGCAGCGGCATCCGGACCGTCACCCTCACGGCGACGCTCACGCGCGGCGAGGCCACTGCCTGCCGCAATTTTGACATCCGCGTCTGGTCGCAGGCGGAGCTGGATAAGGAAGCCGCCAAGAGTGAGCTGCGCAAGCTCGTCGAGCGGCTCGACGGCACCCTCACCCTGACGCCGGAATACGGCCGGGATACGAACGTGAACACGATGCTCAGCGCGAAGCTCGGCGACAGCAGCATCGCGGTCAGCGTCTCCAAAGTCGAGGAAGTGTATGGCGGCGCGGGCATCGCGGCCGACGGCACGATCACGTATTTCTACGCAGACCCGAACACCATGCCGCTCGTGCACAACGGTAGCTATAACGTCACGTTTGCGCTCAGCAAGGCCGGCGCGACCGAGACACTGCAGGTCCCGGTCGTCATCGGCTGGGACGTGCAGCGTGTGCGTGATGCGATCTCTGCCGAGATCACGAGCCGGCTCACCACCGAAGGCCTGTGCGCCGCCGGGGATGACCCGAACCTGCTCACGCAGGACCTGACGCTGCCGAAAGTCATCGACGGCAAGCGGTGGGCGCTCATTTCCTGGACGTCCAGCGATCCGACCGTGATCGCCGTCAGCGACAAGAACCAGCAGACGGCGGACACGCTCTTTGACCCCTATGTCGGCGTGGTCAAGACGCCCGCACAGGACAAGGCCGTCACCCTCACCGCGACTGTGACCTTCCAGTTCACGGACACGCAGGAGCAGGCCATTACTGTGAGCAAGGTCTTTTATGTCACCGTCAAGGGACAGGAGACGACCGTGCGCGAGCAGCTGCTTGCAAAGCTCGACGCGGGCTTTGCCGCCTGCGGCGGCCTGCGCGACGCCGTGACGGGTCTGCCCCTCACGCAGCGCGACGGCAAGTATCTCGCAGCCAATGACATTCATTTCCCGACTACGCGCGACTTCGGCGTGGACGGCAAGTATACCCCCGTGACCATCGCAAGCAGCGATACCGACACCATCGTGCCGCCGGATGTGAACAATGCCGCGCGTGCGGAGGTCTACCGCCCGCTGCCCGGTGAGGCTGCCAAGGACGTCACCGTCACGGTGACGCTCACGGATGCCGACAGCGGCGTCGCTGCTTCGCGTGATTTCGTGATCGAAGTCCAGCCGCTCACGCAGGCGGAGATCGACGCGGAGCTCGCGCTCATGGCCGAGGTCAAGGCGCACTACTTTGACGGCATCCGCAACGCCAACACGGACGCAAAGAACATTCTCACCGACCTGCACCCCTTCCGGGAGGCGTATCTGGACGCCGACGGCCAGCTCGTCTGGGTGTACGACATTGCCGACCAGACCAACCGCGGCATCGTCCCCGTGGCGATGGACGGCTGGACGGAAAGCGAGCAGTGGCGGCTGTTCCGCTCGTCCAATTCCCGCGTGATCAGCCATGAAAACCTGCTCGTGACCCGCGCGGCGGGGGACAAGACCGTTACGGTCAGCAGCGAGCTCTCGAGTGAGACGCTCGGCAAGTACGCCGCACGTTATCCGGACAACGCGGACTTCCAGGCGCTGAGCCGTCAGGCGGTGTCCGCGAAGGTCACGGTCGTCGGCACGAACACGCCCATCCGCGCCCAGCTGCAGGCAAAGCTGGACGGCGGCTTTGCGGCGGCCGGCCTGCGCGATGCCTATACCGGCAGCGCGCTCACGCTCAGCGACGGCAAGTATCTGACCACGGAGGATATTCTCTTCCCGACTATGCAGGACTTTGGCGTTGACGGCAGTAACTGCACCGTCACCGTTACCAGCAGCGACCCGGAGACGCTCGCTGCCCCGGATCTGAACGACACCGTCTGCGCGGCCGTCTGGCGCCCGCTGCCCGGCGCGGCGGCGAAAGACGTCACCGTGACGGTGACGCTCACGGATACGGCCACCGGCGTGGCGGCGGAGCGCAGCTTTGTTGTCACTGTTCAGCCGCTCACGCAGGCGGAGATCGACGCGGAGCTCGCGCTCATGGCGCAGGTCAAGGCGCACTACTTTGACGGCATCCGCAACCAGAACACCGACCCCGGGAACGTGATGACCGATCTGCACGCCTTCCAGGAGGCGTATCTGGACGCGGACGGCCAGCTCGTCTGGGTCTACGACAGCAAGGATGTCACCGGCAGCGGCGTCATCCCTGCGGAGATGGACAACTGGCAGTCGGTCAAGCAGTGGAGCCGCTTCCGCTCGTCCGACCCGGCTGTGATCAGCCATGAGAACCTGTCCGTGACCCGCGCGGCGGAGGACACGGTCGTTACCATTTTCAGCGAACTCACCAGTGAGCGGCTGGGCAAATACGCCGCGCACTATCCGGACAATGCCGAGCTCCAGAAGCTGAGCCATCAGGCGGTGTCCGTGGAGCTGACGGTCACCGGCACGACGCCGGTAGAGCCGACGCCCGTGGAGCCGACGCCCGTGGAACCGACGCCGGTAGAGCCGACGCCCGTGGAACCGACGCCGGTGGAGCCGACGCCGGTAGAGCCGACGCCGGTAGAGCCGACGCCCGTGGAGCCGACGCCTGTGGAGCCGACGCCCGTGGAGCCGACGCCGGTAGAGCCGACGCCCGTAGAGCCGACGCCGGTAGAGCCGACGCCTGTGGAGCCGACGCCCGTGGAGCCGACGCCCGTGGAGCCGACGCCTGTGGAGCCGACGCCCGTGGAACCGACGCCTGTGGAGCCGACGCCTGTAGAGCCGACGCCCGTGGAGCCGACGCCCGTAGAGCCGACGCCTGTGGAGCCGACACCCGTGGACCCGACGCCGGTGGACCCGGATCCCGAGACGATCACGGTCACGTTCCAGCTGCACACGGATACCGATGCCTGGATCCTGCCGACTGTGGTTCGTGATCTGCCCGAGGGCACGACGGCATTTGAAGTGTTCAAGCAGGTGCTTGCCGCCAACGGCTATATGTATGATGCCAAGGGCAGCTATGTCAGGGCGGTCATCGCGCCGGACGGCACGAAGGTGGCCGAGCTGAGCAAGGGCCAGTATTCCGGTTGGATGTACCGCGTCAACGGCGAGTTCCCGGACACCTACATGGGTGCGTATGAGCTCGAAGACGGCGACGGGATTGAGGTGCTCTTCACCGCGGATTACACGAAGGAGCCCGGCGCGTTCCTACCATTCGTGGACGTGACGAACCACTGGGCCTACACGGACATCAAGCGCGTGTACAACCGCGGTTGGATGGTCGGCGAGAGCGCGACGATCTTTGCGCCGGATCAGGACCTGACCCGCGCAATGCTCGCGGTCATCCTCTACGCGATGGCGGGCGAGCCGGAGGTCACGGCGGCCAATCCGTTCTCGGATGTGCCGGCCGGCGAGTGGTACACGGACGCTGTCATCTGGGCGGCGGCAAACGGCATCGTCGTCGGCTGCGGCGACGGGACATTCCGGCCCGAGATGGCTGTTACGCGCGCGCAGGCCGCGGTCATGCTCTGCGGCTATGCGGCCTTTGCCGGCCGGGACGTGACGGCGCGCGCCGACCTCTCCGCCTTTGGCGACGCGGCGGACATTCCGGCCTGGGCGCAGGCCGAGATGCAGTGGGCCAACGCGGAGAAGCTCATTCTCGGCCGCGACGGCAAGCTGCTCGCGCCGAACGCCGCGGCGACCCGCGCCGAGATGGCCTCCATCCTCAGCGGCTACGCGGCTGCATAAGCGCAAGCCGGAAAGACAGGAAAAATATCAACAGGAAAGATATCATAAGCAATGCCCCCGGACATGTGTCCGGGGGCATTTTGCTCGTAAAAGCGTCGCTGCGGGGCGATGCGGCAGAGCAGCGGGGGAGCTCGAGGGGGCGAAGTGCCCGCCTCGAATGAAATGCGCATCAAAAGCCTGATCTATCAGGGTTTTGCAATGCCCCCGGACGTCTGTCCGGGGGCATTTTGCGCTTTTGGGAAAGAAGGGGGAAGGGATTCTTTTATTTTTTTGTGCCGCAGACCTGATACATCCGGTCGTCCGAGATGACGACGTCCACGTCGAAATACGGGGCCATGAGCGCGGCGAGCTCCGTCTCGCTCATCAGCGAGACGGAGACCGTGCTGGCCGAGCCCGCGTGGTGCCGGTCGAGCATGGCGCGACTCATGCCGTGCGCGATGGACAGGCGGCCGCCGGTTTTGAGCAGTGTTGCCAGATGCGCGATCAGGCGCGCCGGGTCGGGGAAGTGCGGGAAGGCGTTGTAGACCATGCAGCAGTCAAACGGCTGCGGGAGCGGCACGGTCTCAATGTCGCCGCAGAGCACGGTCACGCGCGCATCCGGGAACTTTTCGGCGGCGCGCCGGGCCATTTCCGGGGAAATGTCCACGCCGGTGACGCTGTGCACGTCCCGCGCCAGATAGTCCGGGAAGAGTACGCCCGTGCCGCATGCCACGTCGAGCACGTCTACGCCCGCACGGATGCCGGCGTTGTCAAGAATGGTGCGGATGACCGGCTCGTTGCGGATCATTTCCGCGTCCCAGTTCGGGGCGCAGCGGTCGAAAAACGAAATGACGTCCTTCTGATCAATCATGCTCGGGTACCTCCTTCGGATAGCGCTCGGGGATGAGGCGCGCCTTCATGAGCGCGAACACGATGCTCGGGATGAACACAAGCTGGATAACGGTGCCGGGCCAGCTCTTGACGACGGAGCCTGCGACCCACGTGGCCATAGAGTAGCTGCCGCGCGCGAAGATGAGCGCATTGACCAGGCCGTTGACGACGCGGCCGGCGACGATGGCAACGATGAGGCTGATATAGAGGTCGGCGTACACGTGCCGCGTGCGCACACAGCGCATCATGAGGCCGGCGATCAGACCGTAGACGGCCAGCTCAATCATCATCGACGGCAGAATGCTCACCGGGGGCATGCCGCACAGTGCGCTCGAGAGCGCGGGGCCGGCCAGACCGCACAGCAGGCCGAACTGCCAGCCGCACACGAGGCCGCACAGGAAGACGGGGATATGCATCGGGCAGAAGATCTGGCCCGCACCCTGAATGCCGTGAAACAGCAGCGGCAGGACATAGCACAGGGCGATGCACACGGCGGTGATGATGGATTTTTTGACGGTAGACATGGTTTGCATCGGGCTTCGGTTCCTTTCTGATTTTGGATTTACAGGAGTATTTCCGCTGCGCACACGATGGCGCACAGCGCAAGCGCGCCCCAGCCGCTCAGGGGCAGGGGAACGGACTTTTTCCGGGTGCGGCCGCGCGCGCCGCGGTAGCCGCGGGCCTCCATGGCCATGGCGAGCTCGTCGGCACGCTTGAAGGCACTGAGGAAGATCGGCACGATCAGCGGCAGCATGGCCTGCGCGCGCTCGTGCAGGCGGCGGCTTTCAAAGCGTGCGCCGCGCGCGATCTGCGCCTTGCGGATGGTGTCGGTCTCCTCGAGCAGCGTCGGGATGAACTGCACGGCGACGGACAGGATCATCGCAATGTCCTCGACCGGCAGCCGCACGAGCCGCAGCGGGCTGAGCAGCGTCTGGATCGCGCCGGTGATCTCGAGCGGCGGCGTCGTACATGTGAGCACATTGCTCATCACGAGGATGAGCGCGAGCCGCACCGTCACCTGCGCGCCCTGCACGATGCCGGGCACGGACAGCGTGAGGATCCACCAGTGCCAGATGGCGTCGTCGGTGGCGAAAAACAGGGCGTTCATCGCGAAGATGAGCAGGAAAAACCAGCCCATGCGGGCCACGGATGCGAGCGCGGTGCGCAGCGGCAGGCCGCAAATGGCCACGACGGCGGCCGTGACGGCGAGCAGCAGCGCGTAGCCGGGCCAGGCGTCCGTGCACACGGTGGCGGCGATGAGGATGAGAAAGCCGAAAAATTTTGCCCGTGCGTCCAACCGGTGCAAAATTGAAGTGCCGGGAGTAAACTGCCCGGTCAGGTGTTCCCTCATGGGCGGCCACCGCCCTTCGCGCGCAGCACGGCCGCGAGCAGCGCGTCATAGCTTGCGATGTCCTGCGGAATGTCCAGCCCGCCCTGCTTCAGCAGCGCGGCGGCGGTGCGGCTCTGCGGCACGCCCAGCCGGTGCGCGCGCATCCAGTCGAGGTCGGCGTAGATCTCCTCCGGCGTGCCGTCGCGCACGAGCTGCCCGTCCTCCAGCACGAGTAGCCGCCGGGCATACGCGCCCAGACAGTCGGCGTTGTGCGAGACCATGAGGATGGTCATGCCGCCGCGGTTGAGCTCGGTGATGAGCTGCAGAAACGCCTCGCGTCCGAGCGGGTCGAGCCCCGCGATCGGCTCGTCGAGAATGAGATACTCCGGCTTCGTCGCCAGCACGCCCGCGATGGCCACGCGCCGCTTCTCCCCACCGGAGAGGCCCATCGGCGGCTGGTCGTGGACTTTCTCGAACGAGAAACCAACGGTCTCGAGCGCCCAGCGCACGCGCGCCTGCTTTTCGGCGGCGCTCAGGCCGCTGTGCTTCAGGCCGAAGGCCACGTCCTTTTCCACGGTCGTCTCAAAGAGCTGACACTCCGGGTACTGGAACACGATGCCGACCTTGCGCCGCAGGATGCTGCGGTCATAGCGGCGGGCGTGGATGTCCTGCCCGTCGAGTATGACGGTGCCGGCCGTCGGCGTGAGCAGACCGGCCATGATCTGGATGAGCGTGGACTTGCCGCAGCCGGTGCGGCCGAGGATGCCGACGAAGCTGCTGTTTTCGACCGTGACGGACACATCGCGCAGCGCAGTAGTCTCAAAAGGTGTCCCCGCGCCGTAGACACACGTCAGATTCGTTACTGTGATCGGCATAGTTCCTCCGCAAGCTCCTCAAGCGTCAGCGGGCAGCGGGCGAGCGTGATCCCGGCCTGCTTCAGGTCATGGTACATCTGCACCGGCATCGGCGGCGTGAGCCCTGGCGCGGCCAGCAGCTCCGGCTGCGTGAGCATCTCGCGCGCCGTGCCGTCGGCGATCATTTTGCCGTTGTGGATGAGATAGACGCGGTCGGCGCCGATGGCTTCTTCAATATAGTGCGTGATCATGACGACGGTCTTGTGCTGCTGCGTGTGCAGGCGGTGGATCGTGTGCAGCACCTCCTGCCGGCCGTCGGGGTCGAGCATGGCGGTGGCCTCGTCGAACACCAGGATGTCCGGCGACAGGGCCAGCACGCCGGCCAGCGCCACGCGCTGCTTCTGCCCGCCGGAGAGCGTGTGCGTCGCGCGGTTTTCATAGCCTGCCATGTCCACGGCGGCGAGCGCCGCGGACACGCGCGCAGGGATCTCGTCTTCCGGCACGCCGTAGTTTTCCAGCCCGAAGGCCACGTCCTCGCCCACGATCGTGGACACAAACTGGTTGTCCGGATTCTGAAACACCATGCCGACTTTGCGCCGCAGCGCCCAGCGGTTGGCGGGGTCGGCGGCGTCCATGCCGTCGACGGTCAGCGTGCCGTGCTGCAGCGGCAGCAGGGCGTTGAAGTGCTTGACAAGCGTGGATTTGCCGCAGCCGTTGTGCCCAAGCACGGCCACAAATTCACCGGGCGCAGCATGCAGCTGCGCGCCGTTGAGGGAGCGGCGGCCGCCCGGCCCGTCGTAGGAAAATCGAATGTCGTGTGCATCAATCATGATCGGATCGTCCATACTCTTTATCGTGTATTTGACACAAGTATAACAAAAAACGACTGCCGTGCAAGCCCGGTGGGGGGATATTTGCGCAAAAAACGCCGCGCTGCGCAAATCTGTGTCCCCGGTTGACGCGCGCGCTTTGGCGGTAAAATAGCAGCACGAACCAGAAAGGACCGACTGCCATGTACCATGGATATTATTATGGCTTTGATACCACGTATCTGCTGCTGGCCGTGCCGGCGCTGCTCATCGCGCTCATCGCGCAGATCCAGGTTAAGAGTGCGTTTTCGCGCTACGCGCGCGTGCGCTGCACGAGCGGCCTGATCGGCGCGGATGTGACGGCGCGCGCAGACCTTTCCGCCTACAGCGATGCCGGACAGATCCCGTCCTGGGCGATGGATGCGATGCAGTGGGCGAATGCGCGCCGGCTCATCGTCGGCCGCGACAGCAGCCACCTCGCGCCGAACGGCGGTGCGACCCGCGCCGAGATGGCCGCCATTCTCAGCGCATACATCGGAAAGTAACACGAAAAAGCCGAACCCCCCGAACAAACTGTTCGGGGGGTTCGCGCGCGATGGGAAGAAGGGAATGGGGGAACGGGGAAGAAGGAAGGTTATTCTCCGGGGTGCGCCGCGGTTCGCCGGCGGCCTGTGCCTGCCGCCGCTGCACCGTTGGCTTGATATTAGTATAACAAAAAATGAGCGCCGCACAAGCCCGGTGGGGGGATATTTTTTCGGGAAAATACCACACAATATACAAATGCTTGTCCCGGTTGACGTGCGCACGCTTTGGCGGTACAATAGCAGCACGAATCAGAAAGGATGACTGCCATGTACAACGGCTATTATTATGGCTTTGATATGACGTATCTGGTGCTGGCCGTGCCGGCGCTGCTCATCGCGCTCATCGCGCAGATCCAGGTTAAGAGTGCGTTTTCGCGCTACGCGCGCGTGCGCTGCACGAGCGGCCTGACCGGCGCACAGGCGGCGCAGCGTATCCTGCAGGCCAACGGCATCACGGATGTGCGCATCGAGCACATCTCGGGCAAGCTCACCGACCACTTCGACCCGCAGGCGAAGGTTATCCGCCTCTCGGACGAAGTGTATGGCGTCGCGTCGATCGCGGCCGTCGGCGTCGCGGCGCATGAGGCGGGCCACGCCGTGCAGTACGCGACCGATTACGCGCCCATCCGCATCCGCGCGGCCATCATCCCGGCCACGCGCATCGGCTCGAATCTGTCGTGGCCGCTGCTCATCGCGGGGCTGATCTTCAACTGGTCGGTGCTCGTCTGGGCGGGCATTTTGCTCTTCGGCCTCGTGACGGTGTTCCAGCTGGCGACGCTGCCGGTGGAGTTCAACGCCTCGCGCCGCGCGCTGGCGGCGATCGAGTCGCGCAACCTGCTCACGGACGATGAGCTGCGCGGCGCGCGCAGCGTGCTGCGGGCAGCTGCCATGACGTATGTCGCGGCGCTGCTGGTGTCGTTCGCGCAGCTGCTGCGGCTGATCCTTCTCTACGGAAACCGCCGCCGGGATTGACACGGCCGTTGCAATCGGCGCCGAATTATCGTAAAATAGCGGGTGCAGGGGTCGCTGCGCCTGCTATTTTTCTGCCCGGGAGGGGATCGTATGCATCGCATTTTTATCGTGGAGGATGACGCGGCCATCGCCGCCGCGCTGCAAAAGCACCTGACGACGTGGGGCTTTGACGTGCGCTGCGCGGAGGATTTCCGCAACGTGCTCGCCGAGTGCACGGCGTTCGATCCGCAGCTTGTGCTGCTGGACATCACGCTCCCGTTTTATAGCGGCTACCACTGGTGTCAGGAGCTGCGGCGCGTGTGTCGAACGTGCCGGTCGTGTTCCTCTCCTCGGCGTCGGACAATATGAACATCGTCATGGCCATGAACATGGGCGGGGATGATTTCATCGCCAAGCCCTTTGATCTGAACGTGCTGCTGGCGAAGATCCAGGCCATCTTGCGCCGCACGTATGACTTTGCCGCGCCCGCGCCCACGCTTGAGCATCGCGGCGCCGTGCTCAACACGGCGGATGCGAGCCTGACGTATCAGGGCAGCGCATCGAGCTGACGAAAAACGACTATCGCATCCTGCAGACGCTCCTCGAGCGCAAGGGCAGCGTCGTCAGCCGCGAGACGCTCATGGAAAAGCTCTGGGAGACGGACAGCTTCGTGGACGAAAACACGCTCACGGTCAACATCGCCCGTCTGCGCCGCAAGCTGGAGGCCGCCGGTTTGCCGGATTATATCACGACGAAAAAGGCCTCGGCTATCTCATCGAGTGAGGGGGTAAGATATGTTTGGTGCCTATGTGCGGGAAAACCGCAAGGTCGTGATCGCGCTCACGGTCTACACGGTCGTGTTCGCGCTGATCTTCTGGCTCTACCGGCTGCCGCTGGGCGCGGTGGGGTATGCGGCGCTTGTGTGCCTGTTTTTGCTGCTGGTCTGGTTCGCGGTCGATTACCGGCGCTTTGCCGCGCGCCTGCGCCTGCTGCGGCGGCTGGAGCAGGAGATCACGCTCAGCACCGAGCAGCTGCCGGAACCGGACGGCGCGCTTGAGGCGCAGTATCAGGCGCTCGTACGCGCGCTCGATGCCGACCGCCGCGTGCAGATGACCCGCAGCCAGCGCAGCTATCAGGACTTGGTTGAGTACTACACCGTCTGGGCGCACCAGATCAAGACGCCCATTGCCGCCATGCGCCTGCTGCTGCAGGATGCGGACACGGACGAGCAGCGCGCGCTGCTCGAGCAGCTGCAGAGCGTGGAGCAGTATGTGGAGATGGTGCTCGGCTACCTGCGGCTCGAGAGCCCGTCGTCGGACTATGTCATCCGCAACTACGCGCTCGACGATATCGTCCGGCAGGCGGTGCGCAAGTATGCCTCCCAGTTCATCCGGCGCAAGCTGCGTCTGGAGTATACGCCGCTGAATGTCAGCGTCATCACGGATGAGAAGTGGCTGCTGTTCGCCATCGAGCAGGTGCTCTCCAACGCCCTCAAGTATACGCGCAGCGGCTCGGTCTCCATCACGCTCGAGGCGCCGAAGACGCTGTGCATCCGCGACACGGGCATCGGCATCGCGCCCGAGGATCTGCCGCGCGTGTTTGAAAGGGCTACACCGGCAGCAACGGCCGCACGGATAAGCGCGCGACCGGCATCGGGCTGTACCTCTGCCGCCGCATCCTTGCAAAGCTCGGTCACTCGATCACCATCGTCTCGACGCCCGGCGTGGGCACGACGGTGCGCATCGGGCTCGAGCAAGACGCGCTCGAGGTCGAGTGAGCCTTACAGAATCGTAAGTTTCCGCCGGGAAAATGTAAGCCGGAAGTATGGCAGCCATTTTCCCGGCGGTTTATACTGAGCCTGTCATTACACAGGAGGTAACGGTTATGTCGTTTTTGGAAGTTCGTCACGTTCAGAAAATTTACACCACACGCTTCGGCGGCACGAAGGTGCAGGCGCTCAGCGATGTGAATTTCACGGTCGAGAAGGGCGAGTACGTCGCCATCATGGGCGAGAGCGGCAGCGGTAAGACCACGCTGCTCAACATTCTTGCCGCGCTCGACAAGCCTACCGGCGGCGAGGTTGTGCTCGACGGCCGGGCGCTGGGCGCGATCCCGGAGCGGGAGATCGCGGCGTTTCGCCGCTCGCAGCTCGGCTTCGTGTTTCAGGAGTTCAACCTGCTCGACACGTTCTCCGTGCAGGACAATATCTTCCTGCCGCTCGTGCTCGCAGGCAAGGCGTATCCGGAGATGGCCGCGCGCCTCGCGCCCATCGCCCGGCAGCTCGGCATCGCGGAGCTGCTGCAGAAGTTCCCGTATGAGCTCTCCGGCGGACAGAAGCAGCGTGTAGCCGTCGCCCGCGCGCTCATCACGCAGCCGAAGCTCGTGCTGGCCGATGAGCCGACCGGCGCGCTCGATTCTCGTGCGACGGATGAGCTGCTGCGCCTGTTTGAGGAGATCAACCGCGGCGGTCAGACCATCCTCATGGTCACGCACTCGGTCAAGGCGGCCAGCCACGCCTCGCGCGTGCTGTTCATCAAGGACGGCGAGGTGTTCCACGAGATCTATCGCGGCGAGAGCACGGATGAGCAGCTCTATCAGAAGATCTCTGACACGCTCACGATGCTGGCAACGGGCGGTGAGCGCCATGCGTAACCTCTACCCGCGTCTGGCGGCGACGAATCTGAAGAAAAACCGCCGGTTCTACCTGCCGTATCTGCTGGCCTGCATCGTGATCGTGGCGCTGTTTTGCATCATCCTCACGCTCGCGAGCGATCCGTATCTCGGCCAGATGCAGCACGGCGGCAGCGTCAGTCAGGTGCTCGGTTTCGGCGTGTCGATCATGGCGCTGTTTTCCGCCATCATCCTCTTTTATACGAACAGTACCTTCACCAAGCAGCGCAAGCGCGAGTTTGCCATCTACAACATCCTCGGCATGGAAAAGCGCCACATCTCCTACGTGCTCTTCTGGGAGTCGCTGTACACGGCGGCCATGGCGCTGTTTTTCGGCCTCGTGGCGGCGGGTGTGTTCTCCAAGCTCCTGCAGCTCGTGCTCGTGCGGCTCATCGGCGGGGAGGCCACGTTCGGGCTGAACATCCGCCTCTGGAGCATCGGCTGTACGGTGGTGTTCTTCGGCGCGCTGTTTTTGCTGCTGCTGCTCAATACCATCCGCATCATCCATCTGTCGAACCCCGTGCAGCTGCTGCGCGCCGGCAGCGAGGGCGAGCGCGAGCCGCGCAGCAAGTGGATCCTCGCACTGCTCGGCGCGGTGTGCCTTGCCGCGGGCTATATCATTTCCCTGCGCACAAACGCGGCCTTGCACGCCATCCAGAATTTCTTCCCGGCGGTCATCCTTGTCATCATCGGCACGTATCTCACGTTTATCGCGCTGAGCGTCGTCGTGCTCAAGGCACTGCGCAAAAACCGGCGCTACTATTATAAAACCAGCCACTTTGCCACCGTCTCCGGCCTCATCTACCGCATGAGCCGCAACGCGGCCGGCCTTGCGAGCATCTGTATCCTCTCGACGATGGTGCTCGTGACGGTCTCGACCACGATGAGCCTGTATAAGGGCGTGGATGCCTACGCCGCCGTGCAATGGCCGCAGGATATGACGCTCACGCTCATGACCGACCCCCGGACGAACACAGTGCCGGACGTCGCGCCGGTTTTGCAGGTGGTGGATGATGCCATGACGCGCACGGGGCTCACGCAGAGCAACGTGCACGGCTATCGTACCGTCAGGTTTTCCGCGCTGCGCAGCGGCGATGCGCTTGATCTCACGAGCGAACAGCTCACCGGTTCGAGCGCCGATGAATACGCCGTCATGGTTCTGGACACGGAGGGCTATGCCGACCTGACCGGCGAGCAGGTGACGCTTGCACCCGGCGAGGCGCTCGCATGGACGGACGGCGCAGCCTTTGGCGACACGCTCACGCTCGGCGGCGATACGCTGCGGCTGCGGCAGCTCGACAGCTTCTCGCTCGTCAGCGGCAGCTCCATCGTGGGTCTGCACACGCTGTATCTGGTCGTGCCGGATCTCGACAGCGTGCTCGAGCTGCGCGCGCAGCAAAACGCCTATACTAACGAGCACGGCGGCACCCGTAGCATGCTCAACTACACGTATCAGTTCGACCTCTCCGGCACGGACGACGAGCAGCTCGACGCGCTGCACGCGCTGCTCTGCGACCCCGCGTTTGAGTCCGCTGCCGAGGCGGCGAACGTGAATTACACGACCGATATGCGCGCCGACGGCTATCCCACGCTGCGCAGCACGTACGGCGGCTTTTTGTTCCTCGGCTTTTTCCTCGGGTTCGTGTTCCTGTTCGCGACGGTGCTCATCATCTACTACAAGCAGGTCTCCGAGGGCTATGACGACCGCGGCCGCTTCCGCATCATGCAGCAGGTCGGCATGACGCCGAAGGAGGTCAAGGCGACCATCCGCACGCAGGTGCTGCTCATGTTCTTCCTGCCGCTTGTGACGGCGGCGATCCACATCGCGTTCGCGTTTCCGCTCATCAAGCAGATCGTGTTCGCCTTCGGGCTGCAGAACGTGCATCTGTTTTTGCTGTGCACGCTCGGAACGTTCGGCGTCTTTGCGCTGCTGTACACCTTTGTGTACCTGCTCACGGCACGCACGTATTACCGCATCGTGCGCATGACGGATTGAATCAAAAAAAGTCCGCACAGGCACTGCCTGTGCGGACTTTTTTGTATATGCGGCCTCAGCCCCAGAGGGCGGTCAGCATGGGGATGATCTGCTTCTTGCGGCTCATCACGCCGGGCAGGAACACGGTGCTGTCCTTCGGCTCGACCGAGAAGGCGGTGCGGATCGTGTCGTCGTTGCCGATGTAGAGCAGGCTCGTGCCCTCCATGAGCACGTCCGTGACCATGAGCGCGATCATGTCATAGTGCTGCTGCTCGAGCTTCGTGGCCATGACGGCCAGCAGCTCGTCCTTGCGCTCGAGCACCGCAGCGGAATCGAGCGACGTGACCTGACCGACGCCGAGATAGTGGTCGGCGATGTGGAATTCCTTGAAGTCGGCAAAGCACAGATCCTCGGCCGACTTGTCGCCCGCGCTCGAGGCGGCAAAAAGCAGGTTGCCCAGCTCCTTGAGCGAGATGTTGGCGATGCGGGCCAGACGCTCGGCCATGGCGATGTCGCGCTTCGTGCACGTGGGGGATTTGAACATGACCGTGTCGGACAAGATCGCGCCCGCCATCAGACCCGCCATGTTCGGCGACGGCATGACGCCGTGCTCCTGATACATATTGGTGATGATGGTCGTCGTGCTGCCGACGGGCTCGTTGCGCACGCGGATGGGCTGCGTGGTCTGAATATCGGCCAGACGGTGGTGGTCGATGATCTCAAGGATCTCGGCCTGCTCCAGCCCGGGCACGGCCTGCGCCAGCTCGTTGTGGTCGACGAGTACGACGCGCTTGCGCCGCGGACGCAGCAGGTGATAGCGCGAGAGCGTGCCGACGACTTTTTCGTTCTCGTCGAGCACGGGGTAGCAGCGGTAGCGGCTCTCGAGCACGACCTCTCGCACGTCGTCGATGTAATCATCGAGGTGGAAGCTGACCAGATCCTCCGTGTTGCACGGGCGGGAGATCGGGATCGCCTGATACACCAGCCGCGCCACGCGGCTGGCATCGAGCGGGGTAGAGATGACGCAGGTCTTGCCGGCGTTTTCGAGCCACGCGGGGTCGACGTCGGTCTGGCAGAGGATGATGCACTGCACGCCGATGTCGAGCGCGCGGCGGATCATGTCCGGCTGGTTGCCGCAGAGAATGATGCTGTCGGGGTCGGAGAAGAGCAGGTTGTCGCAGCTCTGCGGCAGGGCGATCGTCACTACGCCGGACACGCGGTCGACCTGCTCGGCGCCGTCGTTGAGGATGCGCCCCTCGATGACGCTCAGGAGGTTGAACAGCGGCAGCGCGTCCACGTGCCGGTCGCTGATCGTGCGCATGCTGTAGGCCGCGATGTCGCCGGCGGAGAGCATACCGTAGAGCGTGCCGTCTTCGTTGATGATGGGCACGGCGGAGATGTTCTGGTCGCGCATGATGTGCCAGGCGCGGTCCATCGTGACGCTGGAGTTGAGCGCCGGCGGCGTGTCAAAGTCCAGATCGCGCACCTGCGTGCGGACGTTGCTGATTGTGACCGGCGCCTGAAAGCCGAAGCGGTCGAGCAGGCGCTTCGTCTCATCGCTGATATGGCCGAGATGTGCGGCCACGTAATCCCGATCGCCGAGCGCGTTGCGCAGTGCGGCATAGGAAATGGCGGCCGCGATGGAGTCCGTGTCCGGATTCCGGTGGCCGGTGACGTAAATTTCATTCATGAAGTGAGGCTCCTTTGATTTCATGATTGGACAGACAATACTATAATAAGCCGGCCTGTCTTGTCAATGATTGTTTGGAAAAGTACAAAAACTGTCCGGTTTGTTGGCGATACAATGGCTGTGGTCAGACCAGATCCATTGTGCGAAGCACTGAAAAACAGAAAATGGTGGGTAATCCATTGCACATTGTCAAAAAATATGCTATCTTTGGTTCGTGAAGCCGCTGGTTGAACCAGATCGTGTTCCGACCAGCTGCCGCACCCGTAATGAAAAGTGAGAGGTGGAAGCAAACCATGAAAGACCTGAAGCATCTGATCTATTTTGAGAATCTGCTGCAGGAGGCCAACAACGAGCTGGTACAGCAGGCCAAGGCGGAGGGGGAACACGCCCTGGGCTACACCTGTTACTTTGTGCCGGAGACGCTGCTGAACCTGCCCGGCTGCTTCTCGAGCCGCCTGCGTGCGCCGAATACCGGCAGCATCGATGTGGGCACGTACTACATGTCGAGCAAGATCTGCTCATATACCCGCAGCACTCTCGAGCGCGGCATCGAGGGCGGCTATGACTATCTCGACGCGCTGCTCTCGTCCGAGACGTGCCAGATGATGCACCGCGGCCATGAGCATTTCGAGATCCTCGGCCTCGTGAAGGAGAAAAATCCGCAGTTTTTCATGAGCATGATGGACGTGCCGTTCTCGGACGAGGACTTCGCCGTCGATCACTATGAAGAGCAGCTGCGCGTGAAGGTGCTCGAGCCGCTGCACGAGACCTACGGTATTGACATCTCCGATAAGGCGATCCGCGAAGCGATCCGCGACCACAACGAAATTTCCCGCGTCATGACCGAGATCGGCAATCTGCGCAAGGCGGCCAACCCCGTCATCACGGGCTATGAATTTCACGTGCTGCAGCTCGTGAGTCAGGTGTGCCCGCACAAGCGCATCCTGCCGTACCTCAAGCAGACGCTCACCGAGCTCAAGCGCCGCAAGCCGGACGCGCAGCCGTGGTTCCGTGTGCGTCTGGTCGTGACCGGCAGCGAGATCGACGACCCCGCGTTCACGAAGCTCATCGAGGACTGCGGCGCCATGGTCGTGGCCGACAGCTACTGCTACGGCAGCCTGCCCAGCCGCGAGCAGATCGAAATTCTCGACGGGGAGACGCCGCTGCGCGCCGTCGCCCGCCACTATCTGCGCACGAGCCAGTGCCCGCGCTTTATGGAGCGGGCGCGCTCCGACGGCCGCCGCACCTATATCCGCGACCTGTGCCGCGAATACAGTGCCGACGGCGTGCTCTATGAGCAGATGAAGTTCTGCGAGTTCTGGAGCTATGAGCGTGTGCTCGGCGTGCACATCCTGCAGGAGGAGCTGGGCATTCCGACCGTCGGCATCGAGAAGGAGTACACCCTTGCCGGCGCCGGTCAGCTGCGCACGCGCATTCAGGCGTTCGTAGAGAGTCTCGAGATCAAGCACATTCAGGGAGGGAAACTGTGATGGCGGACAAGAAGGTCAAAGGCGCCGGGGATCGTTTTCTGCCCGGCAGCAACATTGCAAAGCACCGCGAGTGGCGCGGTCTGAAGGATACCTGGTACGACTATGTCGAGTGGGTCAAGGTGCTCGGCATTATGGGCGGCTTTGTGGCCAAGAGCCCGGTGCGCATCGCGCGCGGTATGCTGACCTACCGCTGGATGGGCTCGTACCTCGCGGCGCTGAACATGATCGACAGCTGCGTCGAGGGCCTGCGCGGCCCGGCGCTGCGCGTGGCGCGCCTGTACCTCAACACGATCATGAAGGGCTCGACGACCTCCATCGCCGAGATGATGATGGGCGACCGCCGCTTCGGCGACAATGCCTTCGGCCGCACGCAGGTCGTGCTCGAGCAGACCATGTGCCCGAGATCCTCGCGGTTTCCAAAACCTGCGCCCCGCGCAGCTCGAGCCCTTCCAGGGACTGCTGCTGTGCTACATGGATCAGGGCGCAAACCCGTATTATATCGACGCCATGGAGAGCGTCGGCCTGCCGGCGGATTCCTGCCGCCTGTCGAACAATGCCGCCGGCGTCGCGCTGCTCGATGAGTTCCCGAAGATCGGCGCCTGCTGCATCTCCAATAACGCCCCGTGTGACTCGTCGACCATGAACAGCCAGCTCATCGAGCGCCACCTCGACGTGGATACGATGCCGGCTGCCATCCCCATGCGCTGGGAGGACCCGCACACGCGCAAGTACGCCCGCGAATCCCTGCGGCGCATCATCGACTTTGTCGAGCGGCACACGGGCGAGACCTATGACTGGGACGCCTGCCGCGCCGTCATGGAAAAGCACAACGACGAGGTGCGCAACGAGCAGGAGAAGTGGGGCTTCATGGCGACGCCCTACACCGCCGCCGCGCTCACCGTGCCGAACCTGTTCCACACCTTTTACTATGCCTTCTCCGGCGGCCGGAACCCCGAGGTCATGAAGACCGAGCACAAGGTCATGCGCATCCTTGAGCAGGCGTATGCAGACAAGACCAACTGCTTCCCAAGACGCGCTACCGCGCCATCACGTGGGGCGGCCCGCCGTGCTACTGGCTGCAGTTCCCGAACTGGCTGTATAACTGCTGGGGCATTCTGATGATCGCGGGCATGGACCTGTTTTCCGGCAACGTACTCATCGACACGACCGATGAGGAAACCATCCTCGACGGCATTGCCCGCAACTACGAGACCGGCGTCATGCGCCGCCACCTGACCGGCGGCTGGCGGCACCTCGTGGAGTTCTGGGACGAGGCGGAGAAATTCCATTGCGACATGGTCATCCTGCACGATGACATCACCTGCAAGGGCGCGCTCGGTCTCACGGGCGTCATCCTCGATCAGGCGAAGGAGAAGACGACCAAGCTCATGGTGGTCTCGAACGATATGTTCGACCACCGCACCATCTCCCGCGCCGACATCCGCCAGCAGGTCAACGACTTCATGTTCTCGGTCATGCAGGCAGAGCCGCTTGATGCGTCCCTGCTGCAGTATGACGATTACGAGGGCTGGTAAACAGGAGGAAATGATGATGAAAAAACTGCTGCCAAAGCTGCTCCTCGGCGCGACCGGCGTCTGGGTGGGGAGCATGCTCATCTACTGGTTCAATCTCGATAACAAGGCGATCTATTTTCTCGTGCGGCCGCTGCTCGATCGGCTCTACGACCGCAGAAAGGTTGACGGGAAGGTCTGATGGGATTTCGGCAGATCCAGGCTCCGACGCTCCGGGAGCTGTTCGTCGACCAGGTCATCGGCATGATCTTTTCCGGCGAGCTGAAGGTGGGCGACCAGCTGCCGTCGGAGCGTGAGCTGTCCGAGCAGATGCACATCAGCCGCTCCATGGTGCACACCGGGCTCGAGGATCTCGAGCGCATGGGCTTCGTGCGCATGGAGGCGCGCCGCGGCAACTACATCGAGGACTATGCCCGCCACGGCAATTTCGAGACGCTCATGGCGCTCGCCAAATACGGCGGCGAAATTGACCACGCCATCGAGAGCTCACTCGTTGAGGCGCGCGATGCGATCGAGGGCGGCGCCATGATCCTGCTCGGCGAGCGCGGCACGCCGGCCGACATTGACCAGCTGCGTGCCATCACCGACGGGCTGCGTGCATCCGTCGCCGCGGGCGAGGGCATCCCTGCCTATGCGCGGTGGATGCGCAAGTTCGACACGACCATCACCGAGCTGAGCGGCAACCGCATCTTTCCCGCTGCTCATGAACAGCCTCGCGGATGTGAGCGGCGTCCTCTGGGAGCGCTGTGTCGGCTTCTGGGGCGCGGAGACGGTCATCGAGCAGGAGACGCGCATCACCGCCATGCTCGCCGAGGGCCGCGGCCGTGACGCGGCGCTGTATATCGAGAATATCTATCATTACTACTGTGATGCACACCCAAATGTGTAATACCTTTTCGCATCCTTCCACGCCCTATTCCGGTCGCAAATCCGCCTGACGGCTGCTGCCGTCAGGCGGATGACTTTTTCTGTTGTCAGGACCGGCTCAGGTTTCCGAGATAGCCGAGGATGTTGTCATTGATCTCACCGGTGAGCGCACGGTTGTAGTTGCAGATGAACGTGCCGGCGATGAGGATCATCATCGCCTCGGCCTCATGCATGCCGACCTCCTGACCGTAGATGCGGATGAGGCACCGCTCCATGAGCGTGCGCCAGGCGCGAAACTCGTCCTGCACGAGCTGCCCGATCTCCGGGTCATAGCGCGCGAGGACGTAGGTCTGGGTCGTGGCGCTTGGGCGCTGCTCATGCGACGGGGCGTTGGCCACGTAGTCCATGAAGGCGTTCATGTACGCGAGGTTGGAGGCATAGTCTGCGCGCGCGTGCGCGGCGAACCACTGGCTGCACTTTTCGCTCATATATTCGCGCGTGTAGCGCACGTAGGCGAGAACAAGGTCGTTTTTGCTCTCAAAATAGTTGAGCAGCTTGGCGTGGCTCATGCCCGCCTCGGCTGCAATATCGCGCAGGGACACGCTCAGCATGGGCTTGCGCTCGATGCAGCGTTCAAACGCCATGAGGATGTCCCGGCGGATCTGCTCACGGTCGACAATGATCGGCATATTCTTCGCCTCCGGGGTACTGGAATGCTCTGATTATACAGCGATTTTCAACATCCGTCAAATGGCGGAGAAAATCCGCGCCGCACCTTGACAAAATTGTGGCAGCATGCTATCTTTTTTCTGACCAGATGGTAAATTACGAAAGGCGGCGACAGAAATGACGGACGTGATCCTGCGTATTTCGGGAATGGACTGCGGCGCCTGCGCGGTGCGCATCGTGCGTGCGCTGCAGGGGCTGCCGGGACTGCGCGAAGTATCCGTGAGCGACACGGCCGGCTGCGCGTGCCTGACTTATGACGAGATGGCCGTGGACCTCGGCGAGATCGCGCGCCGTGTACAGCGCGCGGGCTTTGACGTGCCGGTCGGGATGGCGGAGCTGCGCTGCCCGGGCGCGGACGCCGGGGCGGAGGCGCGCCTGCGGGCGGTGTTCGGCGTGCGCAGTGTGGCGCGCGCGGGGGATACCTTCACGGTGACGCTCTGGCCGGTCGGCACGGACGCCGCGGCGCTCCCGGCAGTGCTCGGCCCGGGCACGGAACTGACGGCACAGCACGGCGGCGAGGAGACTCTGCAGGGCCGGGCGCGCCAGCGGCTGGCGCGCTGGTTGGGGCTCGGCGTGCTGCTCACGGCGCTGATGCTGTGGCGGCTGCCGGTGTTTGTGCAGCTCGTGCTTGCGGCGGCGGTGCTCTTCGGCGTGGGTGCGGCACTCTGGCGCAGCACGTGGCGCGCACTGCGCGGCGGCAGCCTCGGGCCGGATGCGCCCGGACTGCTTGCGGCGCTCATTCTGTTTGCGTACAGTGCGTATGCGGCCTTCGCGGGCCTGCAGCCGTGCTTTCCCGCGCTGTGCGGCATCGCCTGCGCGCAGCTGGCCGGAAAGTGCGCGGCGCAGCTGGTGCGCGGGACACTTGCGGCGCCGGTGCAGCGGCTCAGGCATCTGCGTCCGCGCACGGCGACGGTCGTGCGCGATGGTGTGCAGGCGCAGACGGATGCCGGCACGCTCACGCCGCAGGATGTGGTGCATATCCTGCCGGGCGAGCGCATCCCGGTCGACGGTATCGTGCGCTCCGGCGTCTGCACGGTCGATGAATCCGCTCTCACGGGCGCGTCCCGGCCGGTGGAAAAGACAGTGGGGGACGCGGTCCTGGCCGGTACGCTCGACCGCGCGGGCAGCGCGTCGGTCACGCCCACGGCGGTCGGCGACGCGACGGTGCTGCAGCGAACGATCGCGGCCCTGCAGCGCGCGCAGACCGTGCGCACGCCGGAGCAGGAGCGGCTCGAGCGGGCGGCGTCGCGCATGACTGCATTGCTCATCATTCTGGCCGCCGGTGTTGGTGCCGTGTGGCTTTTCCGGCGGCAGCCGGGTGACTTGACCCGCGCACTGACCTGCGCGTGCGGCGTGCTGTCCGCCGCGTGTCCCGGCGCGGCCGGACAGGCTGCGGGCGTCGCTGCGCTGGCGGGCATCGGCCGTGCGGCGGAGCGGGGCGAGCTGCTCATGCACGGCGCGGAGGCCTCGGCTGCGCAGACGGTGCGCACCGTGCGCCGGTGTGGCTGGCTGCTGCTGGCGTACCATGCCGTGTGTCTGCCGTTGGCTGCGTGCGGGGTGATCGGCCCGGCCGCGGCGGCGGTGCTGGCGTGCGGTGCATCCGGCGGCGTGCTGCTGTATGCGCTGCGCGGAAACGGAACGAAGGGGGAGCGGCCATGACGACCGCGGTTCTGGAGCTGAATGTGTCCGGCATGATCTGCCGGGCGTGCGAGGATGCCATCGCGGACGCGCTGCTGCACACGCGCGGCGTCATTTCCGCACAGGCGCACTACTGGCGCAGCCGCGTGACGATCACGTATGACCCGGACATCGTCACGGAGGACACGCTGCGGCAGGTGCTCACGAATGCCGGCTATCCGCCGGGCGCGCACGGCATGGGCGGCGTAGTGGTCGACCTGATCTGCCTTGCGCTCGTGGGTGTGCTCTACTGGGGGCTGCCGAAGCTGCTCATGCTCGTGCAGGTCCCGGCGCTTGCCGAGCATGCCTCGCTCGGCCTCGTGTTTCTCGTCGGCCTGCTCACGAGCACGCACTGCATCGGCATGTGCGGCGGCATCCTGCTTGCGCAGACGACGGATGCGCACGGTGTGACCGGCCGCAGCAAGCGCGGGCTCATCGCCTCGGCCGCGTACAACGGCGGGCGCGTCGTGTCGTACACGGCGGTCGGCGCCGTCTGCGGCGCGCTCGGCGCGGTTATCACCTATACGCCGAACATCAAGAGCATGGTCTTTACCGTCGCGGGCGCGCTCGTGCTGCTCATCGGTCTGCGCATGGCGGGCATTCTGCCGGGCCTGCGTCCGTCAGAGACGGAGCTGCCCGGCGCCTGCAGCCTGAATGCACGCACGCGCCGCCGCTTTGCGGGGCAGCCGCTTATCATCGGCCTGCTCACGGGCGTCATGCCGTGCGGCGCGCTCAGCGCCATGTGGCTCTATGCCATGAGCAGCGGCAGCGCGGTGCGCGGCGCGCTCGTGATGCTGGTGTTCTCGCTCGGCACGGTGCCGCTGCTGTTCCTCTTCGGTGCGCTGCAGTCGTTTCTGCCGCGCGGCTGGATGAAGTACATCGTCAAGGGCAGCGCCGTGCTGGTTGTGACGCTGGGGCTGGGATGCTCGTCGATCCGCCTGTTTGCCACCCCCGCACGGATCCAGCCGAGGCGGCGGCACAGCAGACCGATCGCCCAGCAGATCACGGCCGGCAGCACGATGCACACCAGCAGCAGACCGATCCAGTCCATCGCGCCGGGCTGAATGGCCACGGCGCCGTTGGCGATGGCCGCCTCGCTCGGAGCGACCCAGCCGGTCCACACGCCGATCGGACCGCACAGACCACACGTGCCCATGCCGGAGTTGACGGCGGCGCCGTTCATCTGGAGCTTGAAGATGCACGTTGCGATCGGCCCCGTGATGGCGGACGTCACGATGGCGGGGATCCAGATCTTCGGGTTGCGGACGATGTTGCCCATCTGCAGCATGCTTGTGCCGAGACCCTGGCTGACCAGACCGCCCCAGCCGTTTTCACGGAAGCTCAGCACGGCGAAGCCCACCATGTTCGCGCAGCAGCCGGCCACGGCCGCGCCGCCCGCAAGCCCCGTGAGCGAGAGCGCCGCGCAGATGGCCGCCGACGAGATCGGCAGCGTGAGCGCGATGCCCACGATGACCGACACGACGATGCCCATGACGAACGGCTGCTGCTCGGTCGCCCACATGATGATGTTGCCGACCCAGCTTGCGCCCTTGCCGATGGGCGCGGCGACGAGCATGGCGAGCCCGATGCCGACGAGGATCGTGACGATGGGGGTCACGAGGATGTCCACCTTCGTCTCCTTGCTGACGGCCTTGCCGAACTCGGCCGCGATGACCGCCGTCACAAGCACGGCCAGCGGACCGCCTGCGCCGCCCATGGCGTTTGTCGCAAAGCCGACCGGAACGAGGGAGAAGAGCACCATCGCCGGCGCGTGCAGCGCGTGACCGATGGCGACCGCCATTGCCGGACCGACCATCAGCGAGGCGCAGCCGCCGATCGTATAGCCGACCGCGGCCTCACCCTTGCCGAGGGTGAAGATGATGGCGTTGAGAAAACCGATGTGGAACTGCTGACCGAGCGTGTTGAGGATCGTGCCGATCAGAAGCGAGCAAAACAGACCCTGCGCCATCGCGCCGAGCGCGTCGATGCCGTAGCGCCGCAGAGAGATCTCGATGTCCTTTCGCTTCAGAAAGTCCCGGAACCGCTGCATAGTGCATTCCTCCAGATGAAATAAAATAAGTATGCTTTACATGTGTCTTGACACCTGTAAAGCATACTATAAAGGCTTCTTATGCACTTGTCAACTAAATTAAACTTCTGTCAATCGTCCAGCAGCAGACCGGCCGCTTTCAGTGCGGCGCAGGCGCGGTCACACGCGGCCTCGTCCGGGCAGCGCAGCGTGTGCAGATGGATGCCGCCGGTGAGCATACTCAGCGGTGCGGCGTCGCTGTCGCGGATGCGCGCGAGAAACTGCTCCACATCGTAGCGGCTGCTGATCTGGAGCTGACCGGTGAGCTGACCGTAGACCGGGTGCTCAACGATGACATCGAGCACGGTGCAGCCGTTGTCCACAAGGATGTCGAGCTCCTGCCCGGTCTGCGCGAGCGTGTGGCGGCAGGCGATGGTGCGCGTGATGCCGTCGGTCGCCCGCGGCAGCACGTAGCCGCGCGGTGTGGCGGAGATCTCCGCGCCGCCTGCGCGCAGCAGCGCGATGTCGCCCACGATGATCTGACGGCTGACGTTCAGCCCGGCGGCAAGGCTCGACGCGCTCACTGGCCGGTCGGCTGCCCGGAGCCGGTCGAGAATGGCCTGACGGCGGGAAGCGGCCTCCATGGCTCAGCCCTGCGACTTTCCGCCGGCGTTGAGCAGGTCGAGCTTGATCTTCAGCAGCTTTTTCGACAGGTCGACGTAGTAATTGTGCGGGTAGTCAAAGCGCAGCACCTCCGGCCACAGGGTCGCAAGCTGCTCGGCGCAGTAGGTGCGGATCTCGTCGAGCGAGGGCTTTTGATACACGAGCTCACCGCCGCGGAAGACGGGCACGAGCAGCTCACGCGCCGTGAAGTCGGTGAGCACCTTCTTCTTCCACGTCGCGTCGGGGTCGCAGATCTCGAGCGGCTGCGTGTCGTCCACGTCCTCGTCATGCAGGCAGATGTAATCCGCCTCGGCCATGCCGGTATCCTTGCTGTAGAAGCGGTAGACCTTCTTGAAGTGCGGGTTTGTGATCTTGCCGACGTTTTCGCTGATCTTGATCTTCGGGATGATGTTGCCGTCCTCGTCCTCGACGGCTGCGAGCTTGTACACGCCGCCGAACACCGGCTCGCTGCGCGCGGTGATGAGCCGCTCGCCCACGCCGAAGCTGTCGACCTGCGCGCCCTGCCGCAGCAGCCCCGCGATCAGGCGCTCATCGAGCGCGTTGGACACGGTGATCTTGCAGTCGGTCCAGCCGGCATCGTCGAGCATTTTGCGCGCCTTTTTCGTCAGGTAGGCGATGTCGCCGGAGTCGAAGCGGATGCCGCAGCGCGTGATGCCCAGCGGCTTGAGCACCTCATTGAAGGCGCGGATGGCGTTCGGCACGCCGGACTGCAGGCTGTTGTAGGTGTCCACGAGCAGGGTGGCGTTGTCAGGATAGGTCTGGCAGTAGGCGCGGAAGGCGTCGAGCTCGGAGTCGAACATCTGCACCCAGGAGTGTGCCATCGTGCCGCCGGCATACACGCCGTACAGCTCGTCCGAGATCGTGCAGGCGGTGCCGGCACAGCCGCCGATGTAGGCCGGCGCGCGCGCCGAGGATCGCCCCGTCGGCACCCTGCGCGCGGCGGGAGCCAAACTCGAGCACCGTGCGTCCCTGTGCGGCGCGGCAGATGCGGCTGGCCTTCGTGGCGATCAGACTCTGGTGGTTGATCTGCAGCAGCAGATACGTCTCCACCAGCTGCGCCTGAATGGCCGGGCGCGCGCACCGTGATGAGCGGCTCACGCGGGAACACGGGCGTACCCTCCGGCACGGCCCAGATGTCGCCGGTGAAGCGGAAGTTTTTCAGATAGTCCAGAAATGCCTCGCTGAACAGCTTCCGGCCGCGCAGATAGGCAATGTCCTCGTCGGTGAAGTGCAGGTTCTGAATGTAGTCGATGATCTGCTCGAGACCGGCGGCGATGGCGTAGCCGCCGTCGTCCGGCACGCTGCGGAAGAACACATCAAAGTACGTGATGCGGTCCTGCATGCCGTGCTCGAGATAACCGTTGCCCATCGTCAGCTCATAGAAATCGCAGAGCATGGTCATGTTCAGCGTCTTGTTGGGGTCCATTGACCTCGCCTCCTGAATGGGTCTGCGGGATGCAGACAATAAATATAATCCCTTTGATTATAACGATTGTTGCCCGGTAAAGCAACGATTATTAAATTAACAAGGGAAAATGCGCGAAAAATCGCCGCGCGCCGTTGACATCAAAAAATGCACGTTGTATCCTAATTGAGTAACATCAAACAGGAGGACAAACCACCATGTCTTTGACACCGGAACGCACGGCTGAGCTCCAGGAGCTCTGCCGTCAGTATCGGATCGACGTACTCACGGCCATTCACGGCGCACAGTCCGGCCACCCGGGCGGCAGCCTGTCTGCCTGTGAGATCCTCACGCTGCTGTATCAGCAGCGCATGCATGTGGACGCCGCGCACCCCGACGATCCGGACCGTGACCGGCTCGTGCTCTGTAAGGGCCACGCCGCGCCCATGCTCTACCGTAACCTGATCGGCAAGGGCTTTCTGCCCATCGAGAGCATGAACACGCTGCGCCAGACCGGCAGCCCGCTGCAGGGTCACCCGTGCATGCGCACGCCGGGCGTGGACATGCCGTCCGGCCCGCTGGGCATCGGCCTCGCCGCGGCGCAGGGCATCGCCCTCGGCCTGAAGCTCAATCAGTCCGACGCGCGCGTGTATGCCGTGCTCGGCGACGGCGAGCTCGATGAGGGCACCGTCTGGGAGGCGGCTGCCTCGGCCGTGAAGTTCGGCCTCGATAATCTCACCGCCATCGTCGACTGGAACAAGGTACAGCTCGACGGCACGACCGATGAGATCATGCCGCTGCGCGACCTGCCCGGCAAGTGGCGCGCTTTCGGCTGGAACGTGCTGCGCTGCGACGGGCACGATCTCGCGGCGCTCGATGCCGCGCTCGATGCGGCTGTGGCCTGCAAGGGCGTACCGACTGTGATCCTCGCCGACACGGTCAAGGGCAAGGGCGTGTCCTTCATGGAGGGCAAGGCCGCTTGGCACGGCAAGGCCATTCCGGACGCGGAATTCGCGCAGGCAATGCAGGAACTGGGAGGGAACGTCTGATGGGAAAATCCATTCGTGAAGTATACGGCACTGTGCTCGCCGAGCTCGGCGATACCAATGAGAATATCGTCGTGCTCGATGCCGACCTGTCCGGCTCTACCAAGAGCGGCATTTTCGCCAAGGCGCACCCCGAGCGGCATTTCAACATGGGCATTGCCGAGTCTGATATGGTCGCCACGGCGGCGGGCCTTTCCACAACCGGCAAGATCCCGTTCGTGAACACGTTTACGTCTTTCTCACGACGCTGGGTCTCATCTCGGCGCGTGCGCAGGTGTGCTACGGCAACCTGAACGTGAAGTTCGGCGGCGCCTACTGCGGTATGTCTGACGCACTCGACGGCGCGACGCATCACGCCACCGAGGACATTGCCGTCATGCGCTCGCTGCCGAACATGACCGTGCTCGTCCCGTCGGACGCGGCCAGCACCCGCTGGGCGACGAAGTACGCCGTCGACACCTACGGCCCGATGTACCTGCGCCTGTCGCGCGACGTGTATCCGGATCTGTATGACGAGAACACGAAGTTCGAGTGCGGCAAGGGCGCGATCGTGCGCGACGGCACGGACGTGACCGTCATCGCCTGCGGCATCCTTGTGCACAAGGCGCTCGAGGCGGCCGAGCAGATGGCCGAGCGCGGCGTGTCCGTGCGTGTGGTGGACATGTACTCCATCAAGCCCATCGACCGCGAGCTCATCCTGCGCTGTGCGCAGGAGACGGGCGCGATCGTCACCGCCGAGGAGCACAACATCTACGGCGGTCTTGGCAGCGCTGTGGCGGAAGTGCTCGCATGGGGCGGCGCGGCTGCGCCGACGGAGTTTGTCGGCATTCCCGACACGTTCACCGAGACCGGCAAGTACACCGAGCTTCTCGCCAAATACGGCGTGGATGCAGCCGGCGTCGTGCGCGGCATCGAGCGGGTGCTCGCGCGCAAGCACTGAGCCTTTTGCACGGAAGCCGGCGGGCAGCTTGCCTGCCGGCTTTTTTCGGAGGAACACCATGCAGCGATTCTTTGCCCCCGGCCGTACGGAGCTGGCCGGGAATCATACCGATCACCAGCTTGGCCGCGTGCTGGCGGCGTCCGTGGACGTGGGCATCCGTGCGCGCGCGACGCGCCGCCGTGACCGCCGCGTGTGCATCCACTCGAAGGGGTTCCGGCCCTTTACGGTCGTGCTCGACGATCTGGCCGTGAATCCGCGCGCCTATGGCAAGCCGTGGGCACTCGTGCGCGGCGTGGCGGCGGCCATTCTGGAAGCCGGCGGAGCAGATCGGCGGCTTTGAGGCGTGGGCTTCCTCTGCGCTCAACAGGCGGCGGCCTGTCGTCCTCGGCCGCGTTCGAGATCCTCGTCGGCCGCATCTTCAACGCGCTCTATAACGGCGGCACATTCACGCCGGAGCAGCTCGCGCGCTTGGCCAGCAGGCGGAAAACCGCCACTTCGGCAAGCCGTCCGGCCTCATGGATCAGCTCGCATGCGCGCTCGACGGCGCGGTATATATCGACTTTGCCGCCGGGGAGATCGCCCCGGTCGCGGCGCCGTTTGCAGCCATGGGGCTCACGCTCAGCCTGACGGACACCGGCGGCAGCCACGCAGGGCTGACGGCGGCCTACGCCGCGATCCCGGCCGATATGCACAGCGTTGCACGGCGCTTCGGCGCCGAGACGCTCTCACAGGTCGACCCGGCTGACTTTTTCGCCCATCGGCAGCCGGGCCTCGCCGACGACCGCGCGGCGCACTTTTTCGAGGAGAACGCGCGTGTGCCGCTGATGCGCGACGCGCTCGTGCACCGGGACGCTGCGGCCTACCTGCGCCTCATGAACGCCTCCGGCCGCTCGTCGGAGCAGCTGCTGCGCAACATCCGCGCCCCGGGCGGTGACGACCGGCTCGCGCGCGGCCTGCAGCGCGCAGCCGAGCTGCTCGACGGCGTGGGCGCATGGCGCGTGCACGGCGGCGGCTTTGCCGGGGGCGTGCAGGCGCTCATGCCGTGCACTGCCTTTCCCGCCTACCGGCAGGCGATGGAGGCGCGCTTCGGCCCCGGCTCCTGCCGTGAGCTGCGCATCACCGGCGTAAAATAAAAAAGCAAGCCCGCTTCCGATCGGAAGCGGGCTTTGCTGTCTGCATTATTTCAGGCGGATACTCAGCAGCACGGGGTTGTGGTCGGAGAAGCGGAACCCGTCATCCTGCGTCTGCACGTTCGTCAGCTCCACGTTCGGCGAGAGGATGAAGCCGTCGATGACGTAGTGCTGCGTGGCCTCGCTCTCGGCGTCATAGGGCTGGTTGTCGAGGCGGCAGGTCGGCGCGGCCGTGTCGTAGGCAAAGCGCCAGCCGTCGGGCAGCATGCTGTCGTCGAGCATGCCGGGCGTCCAGAGATCATCGTTTTTGATCGGGTACTTGTCCAGTCCGCCGGGGAAGGTCTGGTTGAAGTCGCCGCCGGCGATGACGTAGTTGCCCTTGGCGTATTCCTGCTCGAGGAACGACGTGAGCGCGGCGGTCTGCGCGGCCTTGCCCTCGCCGTCGTCATACGCTTCCAGATGGAGGTTGACGAGCACAAGCTGCGCGTCCGTACCCTCAAGGTCGATATACACCGGCATCAGGCAGCGCTTGAGGTTGGCCACCGACACCGGCCACTTGAACGGGCTCGGCAGCGCGATGCGCTCGGCCGAGGCGATGGGCGCGGTCGAGAGCGTCATGATGCCGGAGCTCACCTTGCCGATCGGCGGGATGGGGTAAGGCACGAAGGCACATTTATAGTTGCGCGCGTGCGCGGTGTCGAGTCCGGTCTCGGTGCGCATGCGTTCGGCCTCTTCGATGCCGTAGGAGCGGGTCGAGGGGTCGGCCTCGATCTCCTGCAGGAACGTGAAGTCGGCATTGAGATCTTTCACGGTGCTGACGATGCCGTCCATGTTCTTCTCCACGACAGCCTTGCTCGGCGCGCGGGTCTGCTTGCCGCCGTCCATAAAGAAGTCGGACTCTTCGCCCAGTCCGGCATAGCCGACGTTCCACGACAGGATGGACACCTCGTCGCCCGGGGCGAAGGCGGCGGTGCTGTTGTCGCCGTGCGTCACGACGGCGGTCTCGGTCTTGACATTCAGCTGCGTTGCGGTCAGCCAGATGAGCAGCGCGGCGACCAGGCCGATCAGAACGGCCAGAATGATGAGTATGATCTTGAGCGGTTTTTTCATGGGGCAGTTCCCTCCTCGGGGGCAGTGTATCACAATCTCCCGCGCCATGCAAACACAATCTTGACGTGATCTTTACCCAAACTTCACCGATTGAGCAGCCAGATGCCGAGGTTCAGATACGCCGCGAACAGCAGCCAGAGCAGATACGGTGCGCTCAGCCATGCGGCCGCGGCATTGCGGCGGGAAGAATCGGCGATCATGAACAGCACGAGCACGATCAGCCCTGCGAGCCAGAAAAACGCCGGTCCGTGTGCACCCAGCAGGAAAAACAGCACCGGCCACAGGCCATTGACGGCCAGCTGGATGCTCCAGAGTGCGGTAGCCTCCTTGCGCGCGCGGCCGGAGCTGCTGCGCCAGACAAGCCCCATCGCGATGCCCATGAGCAGGTATAAGATCGTCCACACGATGGGAAACAGCCAGTCCGGCGGGGCGGCCGGCGGCTTTGTCAGCAGGTCAAAGCCGGCCATGCCCGCGCGGGTAGCGAGGCTCGACGCGCCGCCGACGGCCAGCGCGATTGCGCAGAAGGCAATATAAGGGCGGATGCGCTTCCATTTGTTCAACTTGCATCACCTCGGACGAGATCGGGATAGTATAAGTTTACGCGCCTTCCTCTTGTTAAATACGTCTGAGTTGTGGTAAACTGGTGGCGCGATTTTGACACAAACGGAGGTTTCCGATATGAATTATGCACACCTGATGCAGGCAGACCCGGAGCTGTATGCTTCCATGGCGCGCGAGCTGGAGCGCCAGCGCGACCATCTGGAGCTGATCGCGTCCGAGAATTTCACGAGTCAGGCCGTCATGGAGGCTGTTGGCAGCCACCTGACGAACAAATATGCCGAGGGCTACCCCGGCGCGCGCTATTACGGCGGCTGCGAGTACGTCGATGAGGTCGAGCGCCTGGCGATCGAGCGCGTGACGCGGCTGTTCGGCGCGGACCACGCAAACGTCCAGCCACACTCCGGCTCGCAGGCGAATATGGCCGTGTATGCGGCGCTGCTGCAGCCGGGCGACCGGATCCTCGGCATGAACCTCTCCCACGGCGGACATCTGACGCACGGCAGCAAGGCGTCTTTGTCCGGGAAATATTTTGAGGCGCATTTCTACGGCGTTGACCCCGAGACCGAGACCATCGACTATGAGGCGCTGCGCGCACAGCCGAGGAGGTCCGCCCGAAGCTCATCATCGCCGGTGCGAGCGCCTATCCGCGCGTGATCGACTTTGCGCGCTTCCGCTGTCGCCGATTCCGTCGGCGCGTACCTGATGGTCGATATGGCGCACATCGGCGGCCTGGTCGCTGCGGGCGTGCACCCGAGCCCCGTGCCGTATGCCGATGTCGTCACCTGCACGACGCACAAGACGCTGCGCGGCCCGCGCGGTGCGATCATCCTCTGCCGCGACGAGCTGGCAAAAAAGATCGACAGCGCTGTTTTCCCCGGCACGCAGGGCGGCCCACTTATGCACGTCATCGCCGGCAAGGCGGTCTGCTTCGGCGAGGCGCTGCAGCCGGCCTTCCGCACCTATCAGCAGCAGGTGGTCAAGAATGCCGCCGTGCTCGCCGAGACGCTGCAGCAGGGCGGCGTGCGCCTTGTCTCCGGCGGCACGGACAACCACCTCATGCTGGCCGACGTCTACAGCCGCGGCCGCACTGGTGCGCAGATGCAGGATCTGCTCGACGCGGCGAACATCACTGCCAATAAAAACACCATCCCGTTCGACACGCAGTCCGTGCGCGTCACGAGCGGTGTGCGTCTCGGCACGCCGGCCGTCACGACCCGCGGCATGGGCGAGGAGGAGATGCGCCGGATCGGCGCGCTCATCTGCCGTCTGGTCGATGAGGGCGAGGATGCCGTTGCGTCCGTGCGGGCGCAGGTGCTCGACCTGTGCGCGCGCTTCCCGCTCTATCCGGATCTGCACATGTAACGTCTCAACAACTGCGCTAGCAAAACCGCGCTCCCGTGTATTGGGAGCGCGGTTTTCTTCGGCGACATGTGCGTGCACGCGCCGCACTCGGCCTGCAAACGTGGCGCGCGTAGCCGGCGGCGGCCTGCGCCTGCGCGGCGCTGTCAAAAAAGGTCACGAGGTTCTCGTCCTTGATCTTGGCGGCGTACTGGCACGGCGGCCGGTGGTATTTTTTCGCCTTGCGGCTGGCAACACAGGTTGCTTCCGCCGTGTCGGGTGCGGACGTCGGTTCCGGGGCGGCGGTCGGTTCCGGTGTTTCGGTTTCCGGCACCGGCGTGGCCTGAGGCGCGTCGCGCTCCGTCGTGATGACGACGGCGGATGCCGGCGCCTGCGCCGTGCGCACGGCGGCAAAGCCGGCGTACCCCACAGTGGCGGCGAGCACGAGCACCAGCTCCACGAACCACCACGTTTTCCACAGCCGTGCCGCGCGCGGCGCGTATTGCAGCGCGAGCAGCAGCGCGGCCGCCTCCAGCGCCGCAATGCCCCAGCCGATCAGCCCGCAGGCGAGCAGGACGATGCTCCCGACCGCGCAGGCACAGCCGAGCAGTACCTTCCAGATGCGGCTCCACCCAATATGCATCCCAATTTCCCCCTCAAAGTAGCAAATGCGGATTTTCTTGCCTGCTTTTTTCTCTATAAATTGTTTATTCTATCCGGTTTCACAAAAAAATCAAGCCCTAAATGAAAAAAGCTTACCTTTTTGCAAATTTGTGTTACACTACTTCAGGGGGCAGGGTTACGGCCGCAGTGCGGCCGCAATGCCGCCCTGCTTTGTTTGTTTTTGAGGCTTGGCGGAGGAAAGGATAGTCAGATGTACGAGATTGGTCAGTTGATCGTGTATGGCAACGAGGGCGTCTGCCGCGTGGAGGAGATCGGCACGCCGAAGATCTCCGGTGTGGACAAGCACCGCGACTACTATACGCTTGCGCCCATTTACCGCGAGGGGAAGGTGTTCACGCCCGTGGACAGCAAGGTGTTCATGCGCCCGTGATCACGCGCGAGGAAGCGCTCGCGCTCATTGACCGCATCCCGCGATGACCGCGGAAGTCTATGAAAACTCCAATCTCCGCTTTCTCAATGAGCACTATCAGCAATGCCTCCAGAACTATACCTGTGCTGACCTTCTGCAGCTGATCAAGGACGTGCGCGCCAAGCGCTGCCGGATGATCGAGCGCGGCAAGAAGCTCGGCCTCGTCGATGAGCGCTATATGAAGCGCGCCGAGGAGATGCTCCACGGGGAGCTGGCCGTTGCGCTGGGTATGACGCGCGAGCAGGTGCCGCAGTTCATCAGTGATGCGCTCGGTGACGCGGGCGAGCCGGAAGCCGCCCTTGCCTGAATCGGAAGTTGGAAATCCCGTCGGACATTGCGTCCGGCGGGATTTTTGCAGTTTTCTCTTGACAGCCGGGCAAAGTGCGTGTATGCTACGGCTTGAATTCGGGACTGATTCCCGATTTGGAGGCGAATCATGCGAAACAGTTATCACACGCAGCAGCGCTGTGCGCTGCTGGCGTTTTTGTCTGCGCACGCGGACGAGCAGTTCACGGTCGAGCAGCTGCTCGCGGCCATGGGCGACGCTGCCCCCGGCCGCAGCACGGTCTACCGTGCGCTCGACCGCCTGGTCGAGGAGGGCACGGTGCGCCGCTTCGCGCCCGAGAGCGGCGGGAGCGCGGCCTATCAGGCCATGGATCCGGGTCACTGCGATGCGCACCTGCACTTCAAGTGCGTCGGCTGCGGGCGGCTGATCCATCTTGACACCGGCGTCTCCGATGCGCTGCAGTCGGACCTGCTGCGCGCGGCCGGCTTCACGGTCGACGGCCGCAGCACGACGATCTACGGCACGTGCGCCGCCTGCGGCAGAAAGCGGGGCGGCCATGCGTAAGCTCTTATGTGTGCTGCTCTCGGCTGTGCTGGCGGTGTCGGCGCTGTCCGGCTGCGCGGTGCAGCGAAACCCGGCCTCAGACGATGGCAAGCTCCATGTCGTCACGACGATCTTTGCGCCCTATGACTTTGCGCGGCAGGTCGGCGGGGACGATGTGTCGGTCACGATGCTGCTGCGCCCCGGCTGCGAGGTGCACGCCTATGAGCCCACGCCAAAGGACATCATCGCCATCCGCAATGCCGATGTGTTCATCTACGTCGGCGGCGAGTCGGATGCGTGGGTGCAGACGGTGCTCGAGGGAGTGGATAACCGAACCTGCGCGTCGTGACACTCATGGACTGCGTGGAGCTGCTCGACGAGGAGACCGTTGAGGGCATGCAGACGGAAAAGCATGACCATGACCATGCGGCCGATGACGCGGAGACGGACGAGCACGTCTGGACATCCCCGCGCAACGCGGCGCGCATCTGCCAGAAGCTTGCCGATACGTTCGCTGCGGCAGACAGCGCGCATGTGGCGGCGTATGCGCAGCGGTGTGGGGACTATGTGGAGAAATTAAACCAGTTAGATGCGGAATTTCAGGATGTAGTGGAGCGCGCAGCGCGAAAAACCGTGGTTTTTGCTGACAGGTTCCCACTGCGGTACTTTGCCGACGCCTACGGACTGGACTACTATGCGGCCTATCCCGGCTGCGCGGACGCGGCCGAGCCGTCGGCTGCCACGGTGGCATTTCTGATCGACAAGGTGCGCGCGGAGGGTATCCCGGTCGTGTTCACGATCGAGCTCTCGAACGGCAAGCTCGCCGACACGATCTGTGAGGCCACGGGCGCGAAAAAACTGGAATTTGCGACCTGTCACAACGTGACGGCGCAGGCATTTGCAAACGGCGCAACGTACCTGCAGCTCATGGAGCGCAACGTACAGGCGCTGCGGGAGGCATTGAACTGAATGGCACTCATTACTTGTGAACACGTCTGTCTCGGCTATGACGGGCAGACGGTGCTGCGCGACGTGAACTTCACGGTCTCGCGCGGCGATCTGCTGTGTGTGGTCGGCGAAAACGGCTCGGGTAAGTCCACACTCATCAAGGGACTGCTCGGTCTCAAGGCACCGGAGCAGGGCAGCATCACGCTCGGCGACGGACTCGTGCGCAACGAGATCGGCTACCTGCCGCAGCAGACACAGCTCCAGCGCGACTTTCCGGCAAGCGTGGCGGAGGTCGTGCGCTCGGGCTGCATCAACCAGATGCGCGGCCGCGCGTTTTACTCCCGCGCCGACCGCGCCCGTGCGCAGGAGAATATGGAGCGCATGGGCATCGAGGATCTGGCCGGCTGCAGCTATCAGGCGCTCTCCGGCGGCCAGCAGCAGCGCGTGCTGCTCGCGCGCGCCCTGTGCGCCACGCGCAAGCTCCTCCTGCTCGACGAGCCGGTCACGGGGCTTGACCCCGTGGCGACGGGGGAGCTGTATAACCTCATCAAGCTCGTCAACCTCTGCAACGACATCACCGTCATCATGGTCACGCACGACATTGACGCCGCGCTGCGCTATGCCACGCACGTGCTGCACCTGGGGCACCAGCAGCTGTTTTACGGCACGGCGGCGGCCTATAAGCAGAGCGATGCCGCGCGCCGGTTCTGGGAGGGCGGAAGTATGAAGATCATTCTGGAGATGCTGTCGTATCCGTTTCTCGTGCGCGCGCTCGTCGTGGGCGTGCTGGTGTCGCTGTGCGCATCGCTTCTGGGCGTGTCGCTCGTGCTCAAGCGCTACTCCATGATCGGCGACGGACTGAGTCACGTCGGCTTCGGTGCACTTGCGATCGCAGCGGCGTTCAATCTCGCGCCGCTGGCGGTGGCGGTGCCGGTCGTGGTCGTGGCGGCGTTTTTGCTGCTGCGCCTGTCGCAGAGCGGCAAGCTCAAGGGTGACGCCGCGATCGCGCTGCTCTCAAGCAGCGCACTGGCCATCGGTGTGATGACCGTATCCGTCACGAGCGGCATGAATACCGATGTGAATAACTACATGTTCGGCAGCATCCTGTCGCTGTCGTCGGCCGATCTGCGCCTGAGCCTGATCCTGTCGGCGGCGGTGCTGGCGCTGTTCGTGCTGTGCTATCCGCGCATTTTCGCCGTCACCTTTGACGAGACGTTCTCACGCGCGACGGGCGTGCACACGCAGGCGTACAATATGCTCCTCGCGGTGCTCACGGCGGTCACAATCGTGCTGGGTATGCGCATGATGGGCGCGCTGCTCATCTCGAGCCTCATCATCTTCCCGGCGCTGACGGCCATGCGCGTGTTCGGCACGTTCCGCTCGGTCACGATCTGCGCGGCCGTGGTGTCGGTGGTGAACTTCCTGCTGGGCATGGTGCTGTCCTACGTGTTCGAGACGCCGTCCGGCGCGAGCGTCGTGGTGGTCGATCTTGTGGTGTTTCTGCTCTTTTGCGGTGTGCAGCGCATTCAGTGCCGCGTGAAAAAATGAGACGAACGAAGCGGCGGCTCCGACCGGAGCCGCCGCTTTTGCGTATTCCATGTTCAGCACTGCATCTGCTTGAGCATCTCCTGACGCAGGTGCGCGATAATGCGCTTTTCGAGCCGGCTGATGTAGCTCTGTGAGATGCCGAGCAGGTCTGCGACCTCCTTTTGCGTCGCCTCGTGCGTGCCGCCGATGCCGAAGCGCAGCAGGATGATGCGTCGGTCGCGCTCGCACAGCGTCTCGATGGCGTGCAGGAGCATGGTGCGCTCCGCGTCGTCCTCGAGCGGGCGGCTCACGGCGTCGGCGTCCGTGCCGAGAATGTCCGAGAGCAGCAGCTCGTTGCCGTCCCAGTCAGTGTTGAGCGGCTCGTCAATGCTCACCTCCGTTTTCTGCGCGCTGCACTTGCGCAGATACATGAGGATCTCATTTTCGATGCAGCGCGAGGCGTAGGTCGCGAGCTTGATGTTCTTGTCCGGCTTGAAGGTGTGGATGGCCTTGATGAGCCCGATCGTGCCGATCGAGATCAGATCCTCGATGTGGATGCCCGTGTTTTCAAACCGGCGCGCGATGTACACCACCAGCCGCAGGTTGTGCTCGATGAGCAGGGACGCGGCTCCTCGCTCCCGGCGGTGAGCGCCCGGATAGCCCGCTGCTCGGCCTCGCGGTCGAGCGGGGCGGGCATGGTATCGCTCCCGCCGATGTAAAACACCCCCGGCGCACCGCCGCGCAGCCGCAGCCGCAGCGCCGTCCAGAGCGTATGTAGTCTTTCCAGTAGTCTTGGCACGAAAAACCCCTCCTCAGCTTTTTGGCGGCAGCACCATGGCAAATGCGCCGTCGGATGTGAGTGCCTGCACGCTCAGGGCCAGCAGCATCGGCTCCGGCGCGCCGTCGATCATCACGCTGTCCGGCCGGAACGCCGGCAGCAGCGCACCGGTCACGCCCACCGCGCGGTACGGCAGCAGCACGACCCGTCCGGTACACTCCGGCAGCGCACTGAGCACCAGTGTCTGCACCGCGTCGTCCGGCAGCGCGTGCAGCGCTGGAAACAGCGGCAGCACCGCCGTGCGCTCGACCACGGCTGCCGGCAGACCGACACCGGGTCGTGCAGGTCGTTGCCGCTGTCGCGCAGAGCCTTGAGGTCGTACTGCGTCCGGCGAGTGTGACCGTCACGGTGCGCACCTCGCGCGCGGCGGTCTTTGCCCGCCGGCGGAACACGAGCGACACGGCCGCATAGCACACGGCAAACGACAGCACCAGCACTCGGCCCGATACCGTCACGAGCGCACCGCTGCCCGGCGACACGCCCGCGAGCATGCTCGCTGCATATACCGCGCCGCCGAACGCGGCGGAAACCGCGAAAAACACCACCGCGCACCGCGCCCAGTGCGCCTCGCCGCCGAAGGCGATGAGCGCCATGGCCGCGCCGAGCGCGAGCTTCATCGCGCCGCTGCCGAGCCAGCCGCACCCGGGCAGCACCATGACCGCCGCGTACAGCGCGCCGATGAGCGCCGCGAGCGCGTACCGCCAGCGGCGCAGCACTACGCCGCACACGCGCGCCGATGCCAGCACCAGACAGTAGTCGATCAGCAGATTCAGCCCAAACAGGCTGTCGAGATAGATGACGTCCATGGCGCTATCGTATCACGCCGCGCGCGGGAAATTGCGCAAAAGCAGCCTGCCGGAAAACCTGACAGAAAGTCCATGCATCGCCGGGGCGGGAAATGCCGTAGAGCGTTGCTTTTGCGCGAAGCGGCTGGTATAATGTTGCGTGATTTCGAAATCTGGCGTGCGCATCGACTGCACGCATCGTGACCCCTTCAGGAGGCAGATCATGAAAACGAACAAACGGTTTCTGGCGCTGTGCCTGGCGCTGCTGCTCGCGTGCGCGGTGCTGCCGGCGCCGGCGGCACAGGGCGCGGATGTGCAGCCGGTGCTCTCGGCTGCGCTGGCGCAGCAGGCGGCGGCCGTCCCGTCGCCGGGCTATGGCGATGAGTGGACGGTGCTGGGCCTTGCCCGCGGCGGATATTTCGCCGTGGACAGCGACTATTTTGCGCACTACTATGCCGACGTTGCCTCCAAGGCGCAGGAGCTCACGGCGGCGTCCGGGCGCGACGGTGCGCTCAACGCCTACAAGTCCACGGACAATTCGCGCGTCATCCTCGCGCTGTCCGCCATCGGGCGCGACGCGGCGCAGGTCGGCGGGTGCGATTTGACCGCGCCGTATGCGGATTTTGCATGGGTGAGCAATCAGGGCATCAACGGGCCCATCTTCGCGCTGCTCGCGCTCGACAGCCGCAATTACCTGCCCGGCAGCGCGGTGCGCCGTCAGTGCGTGGACGCCATTCTGGCGGCGGAGCTCTCCGGCGGCGGCTGGGCGTTCGAGCGGCTCTGCTGCCGACCCGGACATGACGGCCATGGCGCTGCAGGCGCTGGCGGCCTACCGCTCCGAGGCGGCGGTCGCGGCGGCCGTGACGCGCGGCATCGACACGCTTTCGGCCATGCAGAACGGCAACGGCGGCTTCACCTCATGGGGCTCCGCCAATGCCGAGAGCGCCGCGCAGGTCATCGTTGCGTGCACGGCGCTGGGCATCGATCCGGACACGGACAGCCGCTTTGTCAAGGACGGCGGCTCGGCGGTCGATGCGCTGCTGACGTTTTATGATGCGGATGCGGCCGCCTTTCGCCACACGGCCTCCGGTGGCACGGACAGTCTCGCCACGGAGCAGGCGGTGTACGCGCTTGTGGCCGTCTCGCGGTTCCGGCGCGGGCAGAGCAGCCTCTATCAGGAGACGGACACGCCCACGGTCAAGACGCCTGCCGAGCCGGACGAACCGGTCGCGCGCGTTCTCTGCACGGCGGACGGCAGCGGCCTCATCCTGGCAGGATACCGCACGGTCGCGGTGTGCCCGCCGGATGCGTCGGCGGACAGCGCCGTCACGTTTTCCGACGGGACGCAGCTGCTCTACAGCCCCGTTTTGTCCGAGCGCAGCGGCACGCCGACGTGGGTGTGGCTTTTCGCACCGGACGTGACGGATGACGCGCTCAATGACCCGGCAAGCTACACCGTGACGGACGGCAAGGGCCCGGTGCTGACCGTCGGCGATGGGAATGCCGACGGCGTTATCAACGCGCAGGATGCGCTCAATATCCGCACGGCCTGCGCGGACAGCAAGACACCGGCAACGGAACTGCTGCTGACGATGGATGTGAATCTTGATGGCCGCGTCGACGCGCAGGATGTGCGCGCGCTGGCCGACAGTTTCGTGCAGAATACGGCGCTGCCCGCAGCGCAGGAGGACGAAACATGAAGACTTTCCGGACGAAAAAGAACCTTGCCATTGTGCTTGCTGTGCTGCTGGTCGTGGTCGTTGTGGTGCTGTGCATCACGCTGCGGCAAAAGAGCGTCGCGGACACCGACCCCACGCTTACGCTCACGTGCCAGAGCGCGGACGCGGATGGCGCGTGCACGGTCGACGTCGTGCTCTCCGGCCTGCCGGACGGCGCGCACTACGAGGCGGCGAGCCTCGCCGTGGCCTTCGACCCGGCGCAGATCACCTTTCTCGGCACATCGACGGGGACATCCCGCTCGTGATGGGAAGCCTCCCGGAGTGGGAGAGCGATCCCGCGCGCGCAAACGAGACCGGCAGCGCGCGTGCGCTGTGTCTGCCGGAGGAGGGGCGGCACGCTGGCCACATCGACGGGCAGCGTGCTCGTGCGCCTGCACTTTCGGCTGGCCGACGGTGTGACGGAGGCGGTGCTGACGGTGTCGGACGCGGTGCTGGCCGCCGCGGACGAATCAGAGAGCCTTGCCACGACGACGGCCACGCTCACAGTCGTGAACGGGACGGTGCAGCATGGCTAAGCGGCGCGCGCTTGCACTGCTGCTGTGCCTGCTGCTTTTGCTGTGCACGGCCTGCGGCGGACAGACGCAGGAGGATGCCGATGCGCTGCGCTGTACGGTAACGATCGAGTGCAGCACGGTGCTCGGGCACATGGACGATCTGAACCCCGGCAAGGCGGACATCGTCCCGGCCGACGGCGTGCTCCTGCCGGAGACGGTGGTTGCCTTTTCTGAGGAGACACGGTGTTTGACGTGCTGCAGCGGGTCTGCAGGGCGCAGGGTATCCACATGGAGTCGAACTGGACGCCTGCGTACAACAGCGCCTACATCGAGGGCATCGGCAACCTCTACGAATTCGACTGCGGCAACCTCTCCGGCTGGATGTACAGTGTCAACGGCGTCTGGCCGGACTATGGCTGCAGCAGCTGCACGCTGCACGACGGCGACACCGTCGTCTGGAGCTATACCTGTGATCTTGGGCGCGACGTCGGCGCCCGGCAAGGAGAACCATGACCGATTCTTTTTCGGCGCTGCATCCGGCGCTGACCTTTTGCTATTTTGCGGCGGTGCTGCTGCTGACGATGCTCGTGCTGCACCCGGTGTTTCTGGCGCTGAGCCTGCTGGGCGCGCTGGGCTACTGCGCGCAGCTGCGCGGCTGGCGCAGCCTGTGGCGGACACTCGGCCGGCTCGTGCCGTTTCTGGTGCTGATGGCGGCGCTCAATGCACTGTTCAACCACGCGGGCGTGACGATGCTGTTTTATCTGCCCAACGGCAACCCCGTCACGCGCGAGGCCCTGTGCTACGGAGCGGCTGCGGCGGCGATGTTCGCGGCCGTGATTTTGTGGTTTCAGTGCTGCAGCGCCGTCATGACGGCGGATAAATATCTGTACGTGTTCGGCAGCGTGCTGCCGAGCGTGTCCCTGCTGCTGAGCATGGCGCTGCGCTTCGTGCCGAAGTTCACTGCGCACATCCGCGCCGTCGCTGCGGCACAGGCGTCGCTCGGCTGCGGCACGCGTGAGGGAAGTGCGTGGCAGCGGCTGAAAAGCAGCGCGCGCATTTTGTCTGTCACCGTTTCGTGGGCGCTTGAGAGCGGCATCACGGCGGCGGATTCCATGAAGAGCCGGGGCTACGGCGCCGGCAGAAGAACATATTTCGGCAACTACCGCTTCACCCGGCGCGACGGCCTGCTCAGCGCCGTGCTTGCGCTCGCGCTTCGGCGGGTGCTCTGCGGCGAGAGCGGCAGCGGCAAGTCGACCCTTCTGCGCCAGCTCAAGACCTGCCTCACGCCGCACGGCGAGACCGGCGGCACGGTGCGCTTTGGGGACGCGCTTTTGAAAGACATCCCGTTTGCTGAGCAGGCGCGGCGCATCGGCTTCGTGCTCCAGCACCCGGACGATCAGATCGTGACGGACAAGGTGTTTCACGAGCTCGCGTTCGGGCTCGAGAGCCTCGGCTGTGAGGAAACGGCCATGCGGCTGCGCGTCGCCGAGATGGCGAGCTACTTCGGCATTGCCGACTGGTTTGCGCGCGACGTGCAGACGCTCTCCGGCGGCCAGAAGCAGATGCTCAACCTCGCCTCCGTCGTGGTCATGCGGCCGGATGTGCTCATTCTGGACGAGCCGACGAGCCAGCTCGACCCCATCGCGGCGAGTACGTTCCTGCACACGCTGCGCAAGCTCAACGAGGAGCTCGGTCTCACGATCCTGCTGTCCGAGCAGCGGCTGGAGGAGGCCGTGCCGCTGGCCGACCACCTCATCGTGCTCGAGCAGGGCGGCTGCTGGCCGCCGGTGCGCCGCAGGAGACGGCGGCCGCAGTGTGCGGCCATGCGATCTTTTCTGCCATGCCCACGGCGGCGCGCATCGCCGCCGCACTCGGCGAGACGGAGCACCTGCCGCTTACCGTGCGCGAGGGGCGGGCGTATCTCCAGCGCTTTTCTCCGCGCCCGATGCCGGACGCGTCGCCTGTGCCCATGGACACGCCCCCAGTGCTGACCGTGCGCGACGGCTGGTTTCGCTACGCGCAAGGCAGCGCGGACGTGCTGCGCGGTTTCTCACTCGCACTGCGCCCGGGCGAGCTCTACGCGCTCACCGGCAGCAACGGTAGCGGCAAGACGACGGCGCTCGGTGTGCTTGCGGGGCAGCTGCGGCTATATCGCGGCAGCGTGTACCTGGACGGGAAGCAGCGCGCGCTCCAGCCCCTGCGCGACGGCATCGCCGCCGTGCCGCAGGACCCGCGCACGCTCTTCGCGGCGACACGGTGCGCGCCGATCTCGCTTCGCTCGGCAGGGATGCCGCGCTGGTGGACACGGTCGTGCAGCAGATGGCGCTCGCGCCGCTGCTCGACCGGCACCCCTTTGACCTCTCCGGCGGCGAGCAACAGCGTGCCGCGCTGGCAAAGGTACTGCTCATGCAGCCGCGCGTGCTGCTGCTCGACGAGCCGACCAAGGGCATGGACGGCGCGTTCAAGGCGGAGTTCGGCGCGCTACTGCGCGCTCTGCGCGCAGGGCACGGCTGTGTGCATCGTGAGCCACGATGTGGAGTTCTGCGCGCAGTATGCCGACCGCTGCGGTCTGCTCTTTCGCGGCGAGGTCGTGACGGAAAACGACCCGCGCACGTTTTTCTCCGGCAATTATTTTT
>VOFC01006194.1_pt1 | contig 63413 bp, 73 predicted proteins | sample 5384161 | NCBI WGS metagenome assembly VOFC01 (sample SAMN12384722, study PRJNA508395) | human gut metagenome | isolation source: healthy gut B | host: Homo sapiens
GACGCCATCGACGAGATGCTCCCGGCCGTGACCACGCAGGACGAGACCGTGCAGTTCATCAACTGGGCCGCCGAGGCCGGTGTCGATGCGATCGACCTGTCCCGCGGCAACGCCCGCAGCCTTGCCACCGTGTACGAAGTGCCGCCCTACAACCTGGAGCCGGGCTTCAACATGGATAACATCGCCGCCATCAAGGCGCGCGTGAACATTCCGGTCATCGGCGTCGGCCGCATCGTCGACCCCGCTCTGGCCGATCAACTCATCCGTGAGGGCAAGATCGACATGGTCGCCGTCGGCCGTGCGCAGCTCGCCGATCCCGAATGGTGCAACAAGTCCAAGGAAGGCCGCGAGGCGGAGATCCGCCGCTGCATCGGCTGCACCGAGGGCTGCTACGACAAGGTCATCGACCCGAAGGCCAAGCACATCACCTGCACCCGCAACCCGGCGCTCTGCCTGGAGTATAAGGGTCTCCCGAAGCCGGAGAAAGCCAAGAACGTCATGGTCATCGGCGCCGGCATCGGCGGCCTGATGGCAGCCGAGTACCTCAAGGCCCGCGGCCACAACCCGACCGTCTATGAAGCCACCGACGCCCCGGGCGGCCACTTCGTGCTCGCCGGTAAGGCCCCGAAGAAGCAGGCCTTCACCGACGCTGTCATGTGGGACGCCGAGGAGTGCAAGCGCATGGGCATCGAGATCAAGACCGGTGTCACCGTGACGCCCGAGCTCATCAAGGAAGTCAAGCCCGACCACGTGATCGTCGCCACCGGCGCGCACTTTGTCGCCCCGAACATCCCGGGTCTGGACACCGCGGCGGACGTGTTCGTTGCTGAGGACGTGCTGGCCGGCAAGGCCATGCCGCACGGCGAGACCATCATCCTCGGCGGCGGCGGTGTCGGCTGCGAGACCGCGCAGTTCCTCATCGAGCACGGCGTGACCGATGTGCGCGTGATGGATTCCAAGCGCGTCGGCAACAAGATGGGCATGCTGCGCACGATGTTCCTCGACATCGAGTACCCCGGCGAGACCATCAAGAAGAGCCGCGGCTCTAAGGTCACCGCCGTCGGCGACCACGAGATCACCTATGCGTTCACGAACAAGGCCAAGAAGACCGTCGAGAAGACCCGCCACTTTGACTCCCTCGTCATCGCCACCGGCATGCACTCCCGCCCGACGCAGGATCTGACTGACGCGTGCAGCGAGCTTGGCATCCCCTGCGATGTCATCGGCAGCGCCAGAAAGGCCGACATGGGCATCGAGGCCACGGCAGAGGCTTACGCCGCCGCCATGAAGGTCTGATCGCAAACGTCAAACACAGATAACAAGTCAGGAGGTTATCATTATGACAGTTGAAGAACGTCTGGAAGCACTCGAGAAAGAAGTGCAGCGTCTCAAGGACGTGCAGGCCATCAAGGAGCTCAAGAGCAAATATTTCCGCGCGCTCGACACCAAGAACTGGGACGAGCTGGAGACGACCATGACCCCGAACATCTCCACGGCTTACTCCAACGGCAAGCTCGTTTTCCACGGCCCGAAGGAGATCACCAACTACTTCAAGGAGTCCATGCCCGACACCGAGATCACCCTGCATCAGGGTCACAACCCGGTCATCTGGTTTGAGAGCGACACGGTCGCCTACGGCAAGTGGTACCTGCAGGACAACCTGATCTTCGCCGAGGGCAACCCCTACTGCGGTACGCAGATCCAGGGCTCTGCCATCTACACCGACAAGTATGTCAAGGTCGACGGCCAGTGGCTGATCGAGGATACCGGCTATCTGCGCGTGTATGAAGAATCCTTCCAGCGCAACAACACGCACCGCATCCGCATCAACATGTTCCGCCCGAAGAAGAAGAAAGTCATCAAGAAGAAATAAATAACCCGCTTGATTCAAGCCGTCGTACACCCGATGTATGGCGGCTTGAACCAAAATGGCCGAAAAAAATCTCTGCGAACGGAGCGTGATCCCCGTGCTGAAAAAACTGCGGCGCAAAGTCTACCGAAAGATCCGCTTTCAGACCTGGTACCGCAAGGCATACTACTACCACCGCAAGCGGCGGGATCTGGACAAGACCATCGCCCAGTACCGCGGCGTGGATGTACTGAGCGACAAAAAGCGCCTGTACCGTCTGCGGCGCGACATGATCCGGAGCCTGTTTCGCTATGGCTCTTACTATAATGAATACTTCCTCTTCGGCTATGAGGGAAAGGATGCCGCCTACCGGGACGGGTTCATCACGGAAGGCATCCGCATGAGCTACTACCCGCGCATGAACGATCCGAAAAACACGAACATGCTCGAAAACAAGTACCTCACGTACCAGAAGTTCCGCGACTTTTACGGCCGTGACGTGCTGCGCATCAAAAAAGGCGCGCAGCCGACGCCCGCCGCGCTCGAGGCGCTGCGCGATTTTACGCAGGCGCACCCGCGCTACATCGTCAAGCCCGTCTACGCCGCCTTCGGCAAGGGCGTACATACCGAGTCCATCCGCGACTATCCCTATCCTGAGGCTGCGCACGCCGCCTACAGCGCGCACGGCGCGATCCTTGAGGAGATCATCGAGCAGGGGGAGGAGCTGGCGCGCATCCATCCGCAGTCGGTCAACACCCTGCGCATCCCGACGGTCGTCCTGGCCAACGGCAGCGTGCGGCTGTTCCACCCCACGCTGCGCGTCGGACGCGGCGACGGCATTATCGACAACTTCAGCGCCGGCGGCATCAGCGCGCTCATCGACCCCGAGACCGGGTGCATCTGCTCCGACGGCGCGGACAAACAGGGCCGCCGCTACGCGGCCCATCCGGACACCGGCGTGCGCTTTAACGGCTACCGCCTCCCGGAATGGGACAAAGCCGTTGCCATGGTCACAACGGCGGCACACATGGTGCCCGGAAATCACTATTGCGGCTGGGACCTTGCCTACAGCACACACGGCTGGTGCATGGTCGAGGCCAACTGCACCGCACAGATGGGCGGCATGCAGATCATCACACAGACCGGCAGGAAGGCGGAGCTGGAAGCGCTCATCGCGCAGATGTGACACCGCTGCCGTAACGTAAAAGAAGCAAAGGAAACCAACATGACAACACCGAAAGGAGAAAAAACCATGACTGAACTTGAAAAACTCGTAGAAAAAGACGCAATCCGTGACCAGTACTACGTTTACGCCCGCGCGCTCGACCGCATCGACAACCCGCTCGGCAAGACCGTGTTCGCCGAGGACGCGCAGGTCGACTACGGCCCGACCTACAAGGGCACCGGCTACGGCTTCATCGACATGATGCTCAAGATGCACCGCAAGATGGTCTCCACGCACCACGTCATGACCAACATCCTCATCAAGCTCAACGAGGACGGCACCAAGGCTGCTGCCGAGGCTTACATGTACGCCGCCTGCAAGTACCGCAACGGCATGGTCGTCGTGGCGCGCTGCCGCGACATCGACCTCTGGGAGAAGCGCGACGGCAAGTGGCTCGTCGTCAAGCGCACCGTCGCCGGCGACAACACCATGATCCTGCACCCCGACTTCGCGCCCGACTACAACAACGGCCGCGACAAGGTCAAGGATCCGTCCTACGACTACTTCGAAACCATCGAGTAATTCGCCTGTGGCAACGAGAAACATCCCATTCCCCGACAAAGTCCGGGATATGGTGCTCGACGTCATCACGCACGTCCGCCGGCAGGAATACACACCCGAGCAGCTGTGCCAGCTGCAGAAGATCATCGAGTGCAAGTATTTCTACTGGTGGTGCATGGACATGAAAAAAGAGGAGTATATGATGGAGCTGTTCACCGACGACTTCCGCTACTACCTCAACGGCCATCTCACCGTCAAGGACAAGCTCCTGCAGGCGCGCAACGCCAAGTGGTGCAACAAGGATATGCAGACGATGCATATGGGGCACCAGCCGATGATCTGGCTGATCGATGAAAACCATGCACGCGGGGTCTTCCAATACGAGGACCATATGTGCTATTATGATGACTGTGAAGTGCTGCAGAGCTGGATGGTCTACTGCGACGACTTCGTCAAGGGCGAGGACGGCGCGTGGCGCATCCAGAAGCTGCGCATGGCCTACCGCGAGATGGACGGCAATTTCCGCACCACGATGGTGCCCAGGGACTGGGCGCCGGACGAATGGGACACACCAAATTACTAAGCAAACGAGGAAGCCGCACATTTGTGCGGCTTCCCTGCCGCCTCATTTTCTCAAAAGCATCCCTGGCGGATGCCTTTGAAAAGCTGAGGACGCCTCAAATCAGACGCAGGAGAAATGCATATATGGAACAAAAACGGACACTGAGCAACTGGATCTCCGCACGCAGGTACATCCGCGAATTTGCCGCGGATTACGCTGCCCGGCACGGCGAGGACGCCGCCGAGATCGAAAAGGACATCCTGCAGGCCAAGAAGATCAACCACATCTCACTCAATGAATATGAGTGGGTCGGCTATCACGACCGCACGGAAGCGCAAAAGCGCACCATGTCCACACTGTGGACGCGCGCGGAGTTCCGCAAGAACTTCACCGACCGCCGCTACATCGCGATCCTCATGAACAAATACATCTTCTCCAAGGTGTTCGCCGATTTTTACGGCCGGCGCTGCGTGCAGGCGTCCGACGTGGACGCAGCGCTGCTGCGCACGCTCGCAGGCGACGCCGGAAAAGTCGTCTATAAGCCCAACTGCAAGGGCCAGGGCACGGGCGTGCGCATCCTCCCGGCGGCGACCGAGGCCGAACAGGCGGACGCACTCGCGTATCTGCGCGCAAATCCCGGCGGCATCGTGGAAGAATATATTCAGCAGCACCCGACGCTCGCGCAGCTCAACCCCGGCGCCGTGAGCATCGTGCGCTTTTACACCGTGACCGCGCCGTCCGGAACGTATCTGTTCGCCCCGGTGCTCACGGCCGCCATCGAAAAGGACATCTCCAACGGCTGTCAGGACGCGCTGACCGCCATGATCGACATCCGCACCGGCGTCGTTCTCACCGACGCCGTGGATCAGAACAACTGCATCGACTACGCCGCGCACCCGGTCACGGGCGTGCCCTTCCCCGGCCTGCAGCTCCCGTTCTGGGACGAGACCATCGACATGATGCGCCGCGCCGTGCCGCTGGCCAGCAAGATCTCCAACATCGGCTGGGATGTGACCATGACTGCAGACGGCCCGCTCATCATCGAGGCCAACACCATCCCCGGCTTCAACACCGCGCAGTACCGCGGCTACGCTTGGGTCACGGACGGCTACGGTTATCAGCCGCTGTTCGACGAGCTCAACGGCCGCCCGTTTGTCAACAACGAACACTATGCACGCGTGCTTTTGAAGCTCGACTAACATCTCACGGAGGTTCCGGTATGGAAGCTGTTCTCTCAGTCGCCTTTGGCGTCTGGATCGTCATTACCGCATTCGTCTACCGGGCCGTGACGGGTCCGAAGCACGGGGACGGGCAGAAGAAATGAATCTGTATTTCCTGGGAATTCTCGCCGCGCTTGTCGTGTTTTTCGCCGTCGGCATCGCCGCCGGGCGCATGGTCAAGGATACGAACGACTACTACGTCTCCGGGCGCAACGCGCCGACGCTGCTGATCGTCGGGTCTCTGATCGCGTCGTTTCTCTCGACGGGCGCGTTCCTCGGCGACACGGGCGAGGTCTACTCCGGCTTTTTCATCGGCATCGTGACCGTCGGCGTCATTCAGGCGACCGGCTATATCTACGGTGCGGGCTTCTTCGGCCGGTACATCCGCCGGAGCGAGGTGACGACGCTGCCGGAGTATTTCGGCCGCCGCTTCTGCTCTGCGCACCTGCGCAGGCTCTCGGCCGTGATCCTGCTCGTTTCCGTGAGCGCGTATCTGCTCAGCGCCATTCAGGGCGTGGCCACGCTCATGAGCAGCATCACGGGCTATGACTACAGGCTCTGCGCCGTGATCGTGTGGCTGGCGTTCACCGCCTTCACGATCTACTCCGGCTCGCCGGGCGTGCTGCTGACGGACACGATCATGTTCCTCGTCTTTCTTGCGGCGGCGCTCGTGGCCGTCCCGTTTCTCATCCGCGCGGGCGGCGGTTGGTTCGCCGGCATCGAGGCGCTTGCCCGCAGCGACACCATGCCCGGCATCCTCTCCTGGGCCGGAAATCCGGATTACCTCTACCCCGACGGTGTGAGCAACACGGTCTGGGCGGTGACCTACGGCATCGTCTGGGCGCTCGTCGTGGCCATCAGCCCGTGGCAGACCAGCCGCTACCTCATGGCCAAGGACGAGCACGTTGTGCTGCGCTCGTCCGTCTGGTCATCCATGGGCGTCATGGTCGTGACGGTCGCGCTGTACTTTGCCGCTGCGTTCGTTCGCAACCTTAACGGCGACCTCCCTGGCAGCGAGGCCATGATCTGGGCCGCCACGCATGTGCTGCCGCCCGTCATCGGCATGCTGCTGCTCATCGGCATCAGCGCCGCCGGCATCTCGTCGGCATCGACGTTTTTGTCGCTGATCGGCTTTTCCGTCGTCAACGACATTCTGCCCGAGGCCGAAAACGACCGCAAAAAGCTCGCCCGCTCCCGCTGGGCAATGCTGGCGGTCAGCCTCGTCGTGCTCGCGGTCGCCTACCTCAATCCGCCGCAGATCTTCCTCATCATGTACTTCGGCGGCACCGTCATCGCGGGCGCCTGGAGTCTGGTCGCGTTCGGCAGCGTGTGGAGCCGCCGCCTGAGCCGCTGCGGCGCGTATCTCGGGATGCTGCTCGGCTTTCTCGGCTGCGTGGGCGCAAAGGCGATTTACGCCCTGTGCGGCATCACGCCGCCGGTCTGGGCGGACGCATTTTTCATCGGCATCGCCCTGAGCGTGCTCGGCGCAGTGCTCGGCTCCGCGCTGCAGCCGGCGACGCAGGCGGAGCAGCTCTTGCGCGTGCGCGGCTCTTTGACGCGCCCACCGGCGCAAACGAAGCCGCCGCCTGCAAAGCCGACCGGCGGCTGTGGCGGGTATATCTCGTCTTCGGCATGTGTGTCGGCCTGTTTTTCCTGTTTTTCTATGCCATTCCCTACAGCCGTGCGCTGTGATCCCTCGGAGGTGACCGCCATGACGGACACACTGAATCTGTACTATGCCCGCATCGCCAACATGGGCGATCTGCTCAACCCGCTCATCATCGAGCGCTGCTTCGGCTATCGGGTCGAGCGCTGCTCGTTTCTCACCGGTGACCTGTGCGCCATCGGCAGCGGTCTGGCGCAGTATAAGCTGCACGGAAACCCGCTCATGAAGCTGCAGCAATGCATCAACGGCCGGACGCATCCGCACGTGGACGTCTGGGGCTCGGGGTTCATCAACTATGACGATGCGCGCGGGCGGTTTTTCAAGCGCGATATGCGCTTTCATGCCGTGCGCGGCGAGCTGACGCGCCGCCGTGTCGAGCGCATGACCGGCCGCACGCTCGACATCCCGACCGGTGACGGCGGCATTCTTGCAAGCGAGCTGCTGGACACGCTGCCCGAAAAACGGTATGATATCGGTATCGTGCCGCACGTCTGCGACCTGAATGACCCCGCCGTTGCGGAGCTGGTGCGCCGGTACGACAACGCAAAGCTCATCAACGTCAAGGATGATCCCATCACCGTGCTCACGCAGATCGCGCAGTGCCGCTGCGTGCTCTCAAGCAGTCTGCACGGACTGATCGCGGCCGACAGCTTTCACATCCGAATCTGCACATCGTCTTTTCCGACCGGCCGCTCGGCGACGGGTATAAGTTTGACGATTACTACTCCGCCTATGACGTACCGCACCTGCCGCGCGACCTGCGCGTGAGCGTGCCGCCCGACATTGCTGAGATCAAAGACGGCTGGCGCATCCGGCCGGAACAGATCGAGGAGAAAAAGCGCCAGATGCGCGCGGCTTTCCCCTACCCGGCCAGAAACGGAGGCAACGCATGAACGAACTGATCTCGGTCGTCATCCCGACCTACAACCGCAAGGACAAGCTGCCTGCCTGCATCGAGAGCGTTCTGGCGCAGACCTATACGAACTTGAGGTCATCGTCGTGGACGACGCCTCGACTGACGGCACGGAGCTCCTATTCGACTGCAACATCGACCCGCGCGTGCACTATGTGCGCTACGAGCAGAACCGCGGCGCGTGCTATGCCCGCAACCTCGGCGCGCAGCACGCACGCGGCAGTATCCTCGCCTTTCAGGACAGCGACGATCTCTGGCACCGCGGACAAGCTGCAAAAGCAGTATGACCTGCTCATGGCAACAGGCGCGGATCTGTGCTACTGCGGCATGAACCGCGTCGCCGCGAGCGGCAGCTCGTTTTACTACCCCGTGCACGCACCGCGTCCGGGGCGCGCGCTGGAGGACTTTCTGGCCGAGAACCGCGCCGGCACGCAGACTCTGCTCATGCACCGCGCCGTCTGGGAAGCCGTGCGCTTGACGAGAGCATCCGCCGCTATCAGGACTGGGACTTTGCCATCCGCGCGGCCGCGCGCTTCCGGCTCGTGTATCTGCCGGAGGCGCTGGTCGAGTCCGAAGTCGGCGGCGACAGCATCTCCGCCGTCGTCAAGTCCTACCCCCACCTGCTGCACCTGTATGAAAAGCACGCGGCGCTCTACCGCCGCTTCCCGCACAGTGACGCCGTGATGAACCGGCGTCTCGGCAAGCGCTGCCACCCGACAGACCCGGCGCGCGCCGCCGCGCATTTCCGCAAAAGCTTCAGCTCAGCCACAACCCCTATGATCTGGGCTATTACCTCGCCGACTGCCTGCGCGCCCGCCGGCAGCAGAAAGGACAGACACCATGACTGCATTCGTCATTTTGCATTACCGCGCCATCGACACGACCCGCAGCTGCGTCAAGAGCATCCGCGCACTCGCAGGCGACAAGCACATCGTCATCGTCGACAACGCCTCCCCCGACGGCACGGGCAAGCAGCTAGCCGAAGAATTTGCCGCGAGCCCGGACGTGACCGTGCTGCTGCACGCAAAAACGACGGGTTCGCCCGCGGCAACAACGTCGGCGTGCGCTGGGTGTGTGCGCATCTGGATGCGGACTTCACGGTCGTGCTCAACAACGACGTCGAGATCCCGCAGCATGATTTCATCCCGCAGATCGCACGCATTTACGCGCAGCACCCGTTTGACCTGCTCGGCCCTGACATCGTGTCGGTATTCTCCGGCATCCACCAGAGCCCGAAAACGCTGCACGGCTGCACACTCGAGAGTGTGCGCCACAAGCGCGCCTGCGTTGCGCGCAGCAAGAACCCCATCCTCCTGCTGCTGAGCAGCGGCGAGAAAAACAGCCCCGCCATCTGGCGGCTCGTGCAGATCCGCAACCGCAAAAAGCAGCACATCGACACCACGCGCCCCGCAGAGGCGTTGTGCTGCACGGCTCGTGCGTGATCTTCTCGCAGCGCTATCTTGCCCGCCATCCAGAGCCCTTTTACGCGAAAACGTTCATGTACTACGAGATGGAGATCCTCGACTGGCTCTGCCGCCAGGACGGCAGCGTCGTGCGCTACGATCCGTCGATCTCCGTGCTGCACTATCAGTATGTGGCCTCGAAGATGGAGTACCGCTCGATCGTGCGGCGCTCGAAGTTTGTGATCGACTGCCTGCTCGACTCGCTCGACGCGGCCGAGGAGCTCATCCTTGCGTCAGAGGCGTCAGAGCCGGAAGGGGCACAGCCGGTAAACACCATTGCGCTCGCCGACGCGTGAGCGCGCGGAAAGGCGGCGCTGCACCGTGAAAAAGAAAAAGATCCGCCGCGCCACGCGCGCCTTTTACGCCGCGCTGTCGTACCTCTCGCCGCGGTGGAACACCAAGCTCTTATTCCTGCGCAAGTTCGGCCGTCTGCCGGAGCTGAAGCACCCGCAGACGCTCAACGAAAAGCTGCTCAAGCAAAAGCTCGAGCGCTTCGGCACTGACCCCGTCGTGCGCCGGTGCGCGGACAAATACCGCGTGCGCGACTATGTGGACGGCTGCGGCTGCGGCGGCACGCTCAACCGTCTGCTCGCCGTATACGACCGGCCGGAGGACATCGACTGGGACGCGCTGCCGGAGCGGTTCGCCATCAAGTGGAACTTCGGCTGCGGCTACAACCTCATCTGCACGGAGAAACAGTGCGCTCGACACGGCCGCCGCCGTGCAACAGCTGCGCGCCTGGGGGCGCGAGCCCTTCTGGGCGTATTACTCCGAGCTCCAGTACCGCTACGTGGAGAAGAAAGCTGCTGATCGAGGAATACATCGGCACGCGGACGGCACGCTGCCGGAGGACTATAAATTCTACTGCTTTCACGGCCGGGCAGACTGCGTGATGCTCTGCGCAGGCCGAGACGAGGGCTGGCCGAAATTCTATTTCTTCGACCGCGACTTTCAGCTCCTGCGCATCAACCGCGACTCGCAGGCCGCGTCCGAGGGCTTCTCCCTGCCGAAACCGGCGGGGCTGGACGAGGCCTTCGCCATTGCCGACCGGCTGAGCAAGCCCTTTGACTTTGTGCGCGTGGACCTGTACCTCACGCCGCACGGCGTGCGCTTCGGAGAGCTGACATTCACCCCGGCGGCCGCGCTCGACAACAAGCGCCTGCCGGAGACCGACCTGCGCTTTGGCCGCAGGATGGAGGAAACGCTATGAACATTGCCATTCTCGGCGCAGGCAACAGCGGCTGCGCGCTCGCGGCCGACTACGCCGCGCGCGGCCATGAAGTCACGCTCATCAAGACCTCGCACAGCCTGCATGACGATAATTTCTCGCATCTGTGCGCCGCCGGCGGCCGGATGCGCATCCACGAATTTGGCACGGAGACGGACTGTGTGATCGCGCACCTGTCGCGCGACGTGGCGGACGTCCGGGCCAAGGATATCGTGCTGCTGTGCACGCAGACGGGCTACCACCCGGACGTACTACGGCGCGTTGTGCCGTTTCTGACGCCGGGGCAGATCCTGCTGATGGTGCCGGGCTACCTCTCCACTGCCTATGCGCTCGGGCTGCACCCCGCTGACGGTGTCATCCTCGCCGAGGCGGAGAGCAACTTCATCGACGGGCGCATCTGCGCACCCGGGCGAGTTTCAGGTGGGCTTTCGCAACGTGCGCAACCCCATCGGTGTCTACCCGCACAGCGCGCTCCCGGCGGCCAAAGCGGTGCTCGACCGGCTGGGCACACCGTTTGTCTATCTCAGGAGCGTGGCCGAGGCCGCGCTGCACAATCCGAACATGATCGTGCACACGGTCGGCGCGATCATGACCATCCCGCGCATCGAGGGCACGAACGGCGACTACTGCATGTACCACGAAGTGTTCACGCCGTCGGTCTGGAATCTGCTCGAGGCGCTTGACGGTGAGAAGATGCGCGTGCTCGAGCGGCTCGGCTGCGAGGGCGTGCCGTATGTCGAGGCGTGCAAATTCCGCAACAGTCTCGATGAACAGAGCGACGCGAAGGCGGTCTTTTTCGCCTACGCCGCCATGCCGGAGCGCGCCAAGGGGCCGCTGAGCGTCCGCTCGCGCTACATCACGGAGGACGTGCCGCAGGGTCTGGGGCTGCTGGAATCGCTCGGCGCGTCGCTGGGTGTGCCGACGCCGGTGTGCTCGTCGCTGATCGAGATCGCCTCGGCGGCGCTCGGCGGCGATCTGCGCGCACAGGGACGCACGATCGAGCGGCTCGGCCGAGACAACATCCGCGCCATTTTGGACGATGCAGAGAGGGGCGCTGAGCCATGTCCCGCTGGAACGCACTGAAAAAAACATACCGGATGTGCACGCGTCTGCGCGCCCAGCGCGGCGGCAGCCGCATGGCCTACCTGCTCGACGCGCTCCGGTGCAGCGTGCGCCACGGCGCATCACCGGAAAACTACTTCGTGCTCCGGTTTTTCGAGCTGACGGAGCGGCAGCGCGCGACGTATCTGACATCCGGACGCTCCGGCCTGCGCTCGACCGGGTGCTCAACCGCAATGCATCGGCGGCGGAAAAGGAGGCGCTCGCAGCAAGGCACGCTTTCTCACGGTGTTTGCGCCCTTTGTCCGGCGCGCGCACGTCTACGCTCCGGAGGCGGACTTTGCCGCCTTCAACGCCTTTCTCGATCACAACAACACGTTCTTTCTCAAGCCGGTCAGCGGCACGATGGGGCGCGGCATCGAGCGGCGCAGCACCGCGGCCATCCCGGACCGCGCCGCGTTTTATGCCGACTGCCGCGCGCAGCGGCTGCTGCTTGAGGCACCGATCCGGCAGCACCCTGCACTCGAGGCGCTCAGCCCCGGGTGCGTCAACAGTGTGCGCATCAACGCCGCGCGCGACCGCAGCGGCCGTGTGCGGCTCATCGGCGCGTGCCTCAAGTGCGGCGGCAGGAACGCCGCGACCGATAACTTCCATTCCGGCGGCGTGGCCTACCCGCTGGAGCTCTCGTCCGGCCGCGTCTGCGGCCCGGGGCGCAACAACACCGATCTGTGCGATTATACCCGCCACCCGGCATCGGGCGCGTATCTGCCCGGATTCCAGATCCCGTTCTGGCAGGAGCTCACCGCGTGCGTATCTCAGGCCATGGACCGCGTGCCCGGCATGGGCTACGTCGGCTGGGACATCGCCGCCACGCCCGACGGACCGGAGCTCATTGAGGGCAACTGGCACTGGCCTGGCGGCAACATCATTCAATTCGACGGAGTGGGCAAATATCCGCCGCTCCGGGACTGTGCAGGTGAAACCGATGAAGAACATCCTCACACAAAATAAACTCGTCAAGAATCTCCGCGCCTACCCCGTGCTGCACAAGCGCTGGCGCGGCTACATCCGCGGCGTGCGCGCGCTTCCGGAGGGCTTTACGGAGGACAAGCTCTTTCACGACTACCTCAAGGTGCGCCGCAGCAACCCGGAAAAGCGTGTGTCCATGTCCGAATACATGATCTTCGGCTTCTACGGCCTCACGACCGCGCAGCAAAAGCAGTATCTGACCGACGTGGAGGCAACCCTGCTCATGCGTCCGTACAACAGCGCCGCCGAGCCGTACCTCAAGAGCAAGGTGACGTTCCTGAAGAACTTCACGCAGTTTGTCAGCCGCGGCTGGCTGTACCTGCCGGAGTCTGATCCGAGGCATTTGATGCCTTCGTGCACCGCTACCAGCATCGCGCTCAAGCCGCAGTATTCGAGCTGGGGCATCGGCTTTCGCAAGCTGACGAGGCCGAGTGGGACGCAGCATCCGACCGGCAGGCGCTGTTTGATGAGCTGTGCGCGGGCAAGTATCTGGCCGAGGAATTCGTGCAGTCCGATGCATTCGCTCGCGCGCTTTCACCCGGAGTCGCTCAACACGCTGCGCGTCATCACCTTCCGCCGCGGCGAGCGCTTTGAGGTCTTTGGTGCGGGGCTGCGCGTGGGCAATAACGGTCTGCACGTTGACAACGCCCACGGCGGCGGCATCTTCTGCGAGATCGACCCGGCCACCGGCGTCATCGTGACCGACGGTCTCGACGAGCACGGCAACAGCTACCTCCTGCACCCGATGACCGGCGTGCGCTTTCGCGGCACGCCCATCCCGCAGTGGGAGGAGATCTGCGCCTTCTGCCGCAGCGCCGCGCAGACGCTGCCGTGTCTGCGTGTCGTCGGCTGGGACGTGGCCATTCTGCCCGGCGGCAAGCTGGAGCTCATCGAGGGCAACCACAACCCCGGTATGAACATCGTGCAGGCGCCGGCCAAGCACGGCGTGCACGATAAGTTCGCGCACATGCTGCTCGACTTTTACGGTGACCCGGCGCAGTACGCCTACGAGACGGTGAAGCAGCCATGAGCAACTTCACCTTTTCGCCTACGGACATTCCCGGCGTGCAGATCGTCGACGTGAAGTGCTTCGGCGATGCGCGCGGCTACTTCATGGAGACCTACAAGGCAGCCGACTTTGCCGCCGCCGGCATCCGGGATGCGTTCGTGCAGGATAACCAGTCCTGCTCGCACCGCGGCGTGCTGCGCGGGCTGCACTTTCAAAAGCGGCACCAGCAGGCAAAGCTCGTGCGCGCGATCTCGGGCGAGATCTTTGACGTTGCCGTGGACCTGCGCCGCGGCAGCGCGACCTACGGCCGCTGGGTCGGCGTCTGCTCAGTGCGGACAACCGCCGCCAGCTCTACATCCCGCGCGGCTTTGCCCACGGATTTCAGGTGCTGAGCGAGCAGGCGGTCTTTGCCTACAAATGCGGCGATGTGTACCACCCCGAGGACGAGGGCGGTCTGCGCTATGACGATGCGGACATCGGCATCGTCTGGCCGGGACGGGACACGCCCATCCTCAGCGAAAAGGATCAGAACTGGCCGGCGCTGCGCGCGCTCGGCATTGAGCTGTGATGCAGCAAGCGCTGCGGAGGTGAGATCATGAACATACTCGTCACCGGCGCAAACGGTCTGCTCGGCCGCGCCGTCACGGAGGAAGTCCTACGGCGCGGCCATACCTGCATTGCGACCGGGCGCGCGCCGCAGCCCCGCTGTGCGGACGCGACCGTATATGCGCAGGCTGATCTCTGCGACCCACAGGCCGTGCAGGCGCTCATCACGGACACGCAGCCGGACGCCGTCATCCACTGCGCCGCCTGGACGGACGTGGACGGCGCAGAGCTGCCGGAAAATCGGGAGCAGGTGTTCGCCATCAACGCCGGCGGCACGAAAAACGTGGCCGAGGCCTGCCGCGGTACGGACTGCAAGATGATCTATATCACGACGGACTACGTCTTTGACGGGACGGACACTGCCCCCTACCCCGCCGACTGCACGCACTTCGCGCCGCTGAATGTCTACGGGCAGAGCAAGCTCGCCGGTGAGCGCGCGGTGTGCGGCACGCTCGCGCGGCACTTCATCGTGCGCACCTCGTGGCTCTACGGCGCGGGCGGCAAAAACTTCGTGCGCACCATGCTGCAGCTGAGCCGCACGCACGATACGCTGCGCGTCGTATGCGATCAGGTCGGCACGCCGACCTATGTCCCCGATCTCGCGCGGCTGCTCACCGACATGGTCGAGACCGACCGATACGGCCGCTACAACGCGGTCAACAGCGGCGGCTACGTGAGCTGGTATGACTTTGCCTGTGCCATTTTCCGCACGGCCGGCATCCCCGTGACCGTGCTGCCGGTGACAAGCGAGGAATACGGTCAGAGCCGCGCCGTGCGCCCGCGCAACAGCCGCCTCGACACGGCCAAGCTGGCAGCCGCCGGTTTCCGGCCGCTGCCTGACTGGCAGGATGCGCTGGCGCGCTATCTCGCCGCAGAACAACCATAAACGACCGGGGCGTCCCGCACCAATGTGCGCGGACGCCCCGGTTTTCTGTTATTCAGCGCTTAGGCTTGATGAGCGAAACGAACGATGATACGCCGAGCTCCTTCCGCCCGCGCGGATAGACGAGCAGCGTGCGCGCCTTCGCCTTGAACCCCTGCAGCGGGCGAAAAACGACGCCGGAGATCCCCCAATCGGCCATGCTCGCCGGCATGATGCTGAAGGCAATGCCGGCATGATGATGAGGGCGATGCTGTAAAAATCGTCGGCATACATACGCTTATTGCCGCGCAGGCCCATGTTGCATACATGCCCGCGATCTGTGCGCCGAGGGCTGACTGTCCTGTGCACGGTTGAGCACGATCGGCATACCCTTGAGCTCGCGGATGGATCGTCTGTTTTTCCGCCAGTGGGTGCGAAGCGCTGATCATGACCACGCACGGATCCGAGAGCGTGACGCAGCTGGCGAGCTCCCTTCGAGCTCCACGCCGAAGCCGGAGAGCACAGCCATGTCCAGCCGTCCCTCGGCCAGTGCGGTGAGGAGGCTCCGGTTGCTGCCGAGCTGAAACTCGATCTCCGCTTCCGGGTGCTGGCGGTGATACTTGCGGATCTGCGCAACGATCGTCCACAGCTCGTATGCCCCGGCATAACCGATGCGCAGATCCGCCGCCGTGCCGAGCGCGATTTTCTTGCCCTGCGCTGCGGCGTCGTTATAGCGGATCAGCAGCTGCTTGCACTGCCGGTAGAACACCTCGCCCGCCGGCGTCAGACGCACGCCGCGCTTGCCGCGCACGAACAGCGCATAGCCGAGCTCCTGCTCGAGCAGCTTGATCTGCTGGCTGACTGCCGTCTGCGAGATGCACTGCTCCTCGGCGGCACGGGTGAAATTGAGGTGCTCTGCAGCCGATAAGAACACCGGAAGGCGCTGAATGCTCACAGTTTCCACACTCCTTGTCGAATAAGCAACGCTCAGCAGCGAAACATTGCTTTCCTTTATTATATCCATAACTTTTTCTTCTGACAAGGTCATAAAACGATATTGGACTGCACTCTATAAAAATGATATAATTTTAATAAGATGTGTATCCAGCCACACACACGAAAACATACACCCGCTCATGGGTCAAAAATCAAGTTCCGCAAGGAGGACAAATACCATGGAAAAGATGCGTTTTGAAGGCAAAGTCGTCATCGTGACCGGCGCGAGCTCCGGCATCGGCCGCTCCACCGCGCGGCTGTTCGCCATGGAGGGCGCCAAGGTCGTCGCCGCGGCGCGCCGCCTGAAGCGGCTGGAAGACCTGCGCGACAAAGTCGCGGCAGAGAACGCCCCCGGCGTCATCCTGCCGGTCAAGACGGACGTGCGCGACCCGGCGCAGATCGAGGCCATGTTCGACACCTGCCTCAAGGAGTTCGGCCATCTGGACATCCTCGTCAACAACGCCGGCGTGCTCGACGGTCAGCTCCCCATCACGAGACGACGCCGGAAGTCTACGACATGATCTACGAGACCAACCAGCGCGCCGTGTACCTGTGCTGCCAGCGCGCGATCAGATCTTCCTCGAGCAGGGCACGCCGGCGAACATCGTCAACGTCGCCTCGGCCGCCTCTCTGCGCGGTCTGAAGGGCGGCGCGATGTACGTCACGACCAAGCACGCCGTGCTCGGCCTGACGCGCAACATCTCCGCCTCGTTCTTCGAGCGCGGCATCCGCTGCAACTGCATCGAGCCCGCGAACATCCTCACCGAGATCAACAAAGGTGCCGCGCGAAAAGGGCATCGGTATCCTCGAGTGGCAGATGCGCGCCGGCAAGGCCGCCCCGCTGCACACCATCACGAAGCCCGGCGAGAAAAAGCCCATGCTCGGAAAGCCGAAGGACTGTGCCAACGCCATCGCCTATCTCGCAGACGACGTCGCCGCGCGCTACATCTCCGGCGCGGAGCTGAAGGTCGACGCCGGCTGGCTGAATATGTAACCACTCCCCCGCAACGTGCTGAGAAAGGAAACATAACTATGTCGACGCATTATAAAGATTATTACGGCACGCATATGCCGTTCGGCCAGTTCCCGAATTCGGCGTGCTCTCGAGCGTCAAGGTGCTCATGACGGGCACGAACATCGCAGGCCCCTTTGCCGGATGCCTCATGGCCGAGATGGGCGCGAAGGTCATTCAGGTCGAGGTCGCCGAATATGCCGTGCCAGACGCGCGGCAACTACGGCTACTCGCAGGATCACCGCAACACCTATTCCATCACGCTCAACACCCGCACCGCCAAGGACGCGAGGTGCTCGAAAAGCTGATCGCGTGGGCTGACATCTGGATCGAATCCGGCCGCCCCGGCACATATGCGAAAAACGGTCTGAGCGACGAGCATATGTGGAAAATTAACCGCAAGCTCGCCATCGTGCACGTCTCCGGCTACGGCCAGACGGGCCCGTACAAGTCCAAGCCCTCCTACGACGTCTCCGGTCAGGCCATGGGCGGCTATATGTACATGAACGGCGTCTCCCCGACGTCCGGCCCGCTGAAGGTCAACCCGTACCTGTCCGACTACGTCACCGCCTACAACGCCTGCATCTGCGCGCTGTCCATCATGACCAACGCCCGCATCACCGGCGAGGGCGACGCGTGCGACGTGTCGCAGTATGAGACGATGTTCCGCCTGCTCGGCAGCTATCCGGCCGAGTGGTTCAACAAGGGTTATCCCGGCCCGGGCGAGCCGGTCAATACCGCACCGGCAACGTCAGCGACATGGCAGCCGGATTCTCGTTTTACGACTGCAAGGACGGCGGCACGATCTTCATCGGCATGGTCGGCGCGGGCAACACAAAAAAGGGCTACCCGCTCGTCGGCCTGCCGACGCCGGGCGACGGCACCGACCCCGACTTCCCCGAGGGCATGACCGGCTCGCTCAAGTCCCTGCCGCGCGGTCAGCGCATCGAGGCCGCCATCACGAAATTCTGCGCCGAGCGCACGGTCGACGAGGTCGAGGCCATCATGAACCAAGCCGGCATCCCGAACCAGAAGGCCTTCGGGCCGGCGGACATCGAAAAGAGCGCGCAGTACGCCGCCCGCAACGACATCGCCACCTGGACCGACAGCATCTACGGCGAGATGAAGGGCATCGGCATCACGAACAAGTTCAAGAAGAACCCCGCCCAGATCGTCGCCTCCGCGCCGACGTTCGGCGAGCACAGCCGCGAGGTACTGGAGTTCCTCGGCTACACGCAAGCGCAGATCGACGATATGTACGCCAAGGGCATCACCGCGACCATGGACCCGCGCGAGACCGCGCAGCTGTGGCACCTCAAGGACTGGCAGTTCTTCTGGCGCGACGATCAGGCCGAAAAGCTGGATCTGTAAGACGGTATCAAAACGAAAACGGAGGTCTTAAACATGGCAAGCTACACCCCCGGAACCTATGAGGGCGCCGCCCGCGGCTACGGCGGCAAGCTCTTCGTGCGCGTGACGGTATCGGAAGACCGGATCGAAGCCGTCACCGTAACGCAGCACAAGGAATACCGCGGCATTGCCTGGGGGCTGAATACGACGCCGATGGAGCGTTTCCCCAAGCTGATCGTGGAATACCAGTCGCTGAACATCCCCACGGTCGACGGCGCAGATCTGACGTGCGCCGCCATCCTCGATGCGACGGCGGCAGCGCTCAAGGCCGCCGGTGCGTCCAAGGAGGACATTGCCGCGCTCAGGGCCGCTCCCGCTCCCAAAGCGCCGGAATATCCGGACGAGGTACGCACGGTCGACGTGGTCGTGTGCGGCGCGGGCGCGGGCGGTCTGGCAGCAGCCATCGAGGCAAAGCTGGCCGGCGCGGACGTCGTCATCGTCGAAAAGCAGGGCATCACCGGCGGCGCCACCGCGAGAAGCGGCGGCAAGCTCCTCGGCGCCGGCACGAAGTGGCAGAAAAAGCAGGGGCTTTTCGACACGAAGGACATGGTCTATGACTACCTCATGGACGTCGGCAACCGCAGCGGCAAGTTTATGGACGCATCGAAAAACCGCTATCTGGTCGATCACCTCAACCAGACGCTCGACTGGCTCACCTCCATCGAGGCAACCGTGAAAGGCGACCCTGTGCAGGTGCTCGCCCAGCCGTGGGAGCCGCTGTCCAAGCCGGTGGAGAAGGATGGCGTACTCAAAACGCACTTTGACGTGCTCGACGTCGAGCCCATCCACGTCAGCCTGCAGCCGTGGCGCGTGCACAATTCCTCCCGGCGGCGGCGGTCAGACCAACGGCGAGGGCGGCGAGATCTCCACGCCCCTGACGCTGTACTATGAAAATGACCTCGGCGGTGAGATCATCTATGACACCGCCATGGATGAGATCCTCACGGATGAGGTGGGGGCCGTCACCGGCGTGACGTGCACGCGCAAGGGCGGCGCCAAGCTCACGCTCTACGCGAGAAAGGGCGTCATCCTTGCGACCGGCGGCTATGCCCGCAACAAGGATATGGTCGCGCGCTATCCCGTCGCGCACTACTTCAGCAACGTGCCGCACGGCAACGTCGGCGACGGGCTGACAGCCGCCGAGAAGCTCGGCGCGCGCAACTTCGAACACCCGGCCGTGCAGGTCGTGTACACGAGCCTGACCAACGGTGTCGGCATCAACGACGAGTCCGGCCTCATCGTCAACGACCGCGGCGAACGTGTCGTCAATGAGTGGAGCTATCAGTACACGGTCAGCGACGCCATCGCCCGCTCCGGCAGCAACTGCGCCTGGTACATCACAAGCGGCAAGGAGCCCTACGGCGGCGTGCAGTATGGCTACAAGGCCGCAGTTGCCGGTAAGTCCAAGGATCCCTGCGCGGCCTCTATTGAGGGGCTGGCCAAGAAGATGGGCTGCGACCCGGCGACGCTGCAGGCGACCTATGACCGCTACTGCGAGCTGGTCGAAAAAGGCGTCGACGAGGACTTCGGCAAGCCGGCTGAATTCCTGCACCCGATCAAGGGCCCCAAGTTCGTCGCCCTGCGTCTGCACCCGTGCGTGACCGTCACATTCGGCGGTCTGGAAACCGACATCTCCGCGCGCGTCATGAAGCCCGACGGCTCTGTGATCCCGCACCTGTACGCCGCGGGCGACAGCACGATCACGAGCAGACCGATCAGCGCAAACGGGATGTTGCGGTAAATGCCCCACGCGAGCGGTGCGCCGCCGGTCAGCCACCGGTTCTGCGGCATCATGCACAGCACAACGCGCGCGGCAGCCAGAACATACACGGCGGCGGTCAGGCCGCGCTTGCCCACGATCTGATAGCGCCTACGCCAGACATAGTAGAGCAGCACATAAAACACCGTCATCGTGACGGAGGTGATCCACTTGCCGAGACCGAGCGCGAAGGTGTAGCTCTCAAGGCCGGTGGTGCACAGCGCCAGCGCGCGCGGGATCAAGTGGAACGAATCGCCTGCCCCGAGCACAACGGCCATCCAGCCGAAGAGCGTGTACTGAACGTTACCCCTGCTGCGGCGGATCATGAGGATGCCGATCGTGATGACTGTGCTCAGATAGGCGGCATCAAATAGCGTTTCAACAATTGCCTGCATAGTTTAGTCTCCTTTTTCGTCCTGGAATGCTGTTTTCTCTTCGCCGGCGGCAATGACCGCCCTGACGAACTGATAACCGAAGCGAATGCCGGCCGTCAGCAGCGAAGCGCCGAGGCCGGTATAGAACACCGCGATGAAGCGATCCGGCGCGATGCCGCTCGAACGCAGCCAGATACCGCCGCTCATCATCACGGCCATGATGATGAAGGACTTCACATCGAAGAACTTGAGGAAGAAATGACGCTCCTCCTCGTAGCCCGTGATCCGGGCCGTGTGCTTTTGGACCAGTCTGCCGAATATGAAATACTGGAACACGGCAAAGACCAGCGCAGACAGCACAAAATTCAGTGCGCTCAGATAAGCGGGATAAGCCAGCACCCCGAGGCGCAGGATGTTAACGCCCGCCGTCCCCCACACGAGACAGGCGATGAGCAGCAGTGTGTTGCGTTTGACTTTCATGACATTCGACCTTTCTATGTGAACAGTGTTCATTTTGCGGTTTGCAATTGCCCGCCGCAAGGCGGGCTTTTGGATTTAATACAGCGTTCTGCGCACGATCTCCAGCACGGCAGTGGGATCGCAGTCCTGCCGCAGCATGGCCGAGAGCATCTGCGAAAAGAGCACATCCGCAAACTGCTCCACGGTGAAGGTGTCCGTAAAGGCGTCCGGCCGGATCTTCGCGTCGCGCCTGAGCACCGCGCACAGCCCCGCCAGAATATGCCCCCATGTCTGCTGCATGCGCCGCTTGCCGTCAGGCCGCTCGTCGCGAAGGAAGCCGATGGAGTGCAGGGTGAAAAAGCCGGGGTACTGCTCACAGCCATAGGCGATGCGCGCATACATCCACGTAACGCACGTCTGCACGTCCTGAAACACGTCCGCGTCATCCGGGCGGTGGAAGATCTCCTGCCAGACGCTGCCGACCGTTTCGCTCAGCAGCGCGGCCTTGGAATCAAAGTAATTATAAATCGAGCCCACCGATACGCCGCAGGCCGCGGCGACCGAGCGGATGCTGACTGAGGACCACCCCTGCTGCCGGATCAGTTCCCGGCTGGTTTTCAGGATCTCCTCTTTGGATGTGACTGCTGCGTTCATACAAGCACCTCAACTTGAACCACGTTCATGTTCGAGCATCATTATACGCAGATCCCGTCGGAAGTCAAGTGCAAAAACCAAAAAACCATACGTCTCCCGGTACATTTGCTGCCCCTTGCATGCACGACAGCGAAGACGCGCAAAGCGCCTTCGCTGTCGATATCCGTTTTCAGTGCTCCCGCGCTGCTGCGCGGACATGCGCCCGACCCCGGCAGCAGCCGCTGCCGGCCAAAGGGGCATGCCGTCCACCGCCTCTACAGATCGCGGAATACGTCGATCATCCCCGCAAACCACGACAGCTCGCCTGCAAAGCGGCGGCGCAGCTGCGCCGGGTCTTCATTACCCTTGCCGACATCGAAAAAGCCGCGTCCGCTATGAACGGCAAGGTACAGTCTGCCATCGCGATTGAGATTCACGGCAAATTTCCCGAAGGCGGAATCCGCCAGTTGCAAGATCCGCGCCGCACGGTCGGGCATCAGGATGCGCAGAGCGGCGGCTTCATCGCCGCAGCTCACGCAAAAGCGCCTGTCAAAGTCCTCATTGCCCGTTCTGACGGTTTTGACGCTCAGAAACCTGTCCAGCCCCGCTCTCGGCCAGATGGTCAGCCATGTGGGAAACGCGCAGCCGAGTTCACACAGCAGCCACTGGCCGGTATAGACCTCATGCTCGGTTTTCTCCCACTGTCCGCTTTCCTCGCGCTGAAACGCGTCCACCTCCGTCAGCTTGACGGTGCACAGCTCCGTAGTCAGTCCCTGATATGTCCCGCGGATGTACCCGCTGCCGCTGCAATAGCTGTGGCCGGGCAGCGGGATGTTCGTGTCCTCGGCATTGAGAAGATGCGCAGCGGGATCGATCTGCACGTTTTCGAACACGGCACTCACCACATCCGGCGCGATCGCCCGGAAAGTCTGCTGCCTCGCCTGTTCTCTGGTTTTTCTCTGTATCGTCTGTCCCAGTGCGAGGATCACACCGCCCAAAATGACCGGTACGATGTTGCCGCCCAGGACCATGCCCGCCACAGCGATGACCACCCCCACCAGAGAGAGGAGTCTTCCGGCCAGTTTGCCGCTCTTGTGCCTGCGCAGCTGCTGCGAGAGCGCCTCGTCTGTCATGCTTCTGTTCTTTTCTTCCATACCCTTCTCCTTATTCCGCCGCGCCGGTCAAAGCCGGGCTCGCCTTGAGCTGATCCAGCACACAGCACATCTCCTGCAGCGAACGGATGTAGCTCCGGCGCACCGCGTCAAGATCGCGCAGGTCCACGCTGCCCGCAACTGCAGCAAAGGCGTAGTCCGTCTCCAGCGCCAGCGAAGCGGAAAAAGTCTCCCAGCTGCTCGTGCATCAGCGCTTTCAGCTTTTTTTGTGCCCCGCCGCCGAAAACGACCGCACAGCAGACCCCGCCGAAAAACAGCACCGTCACAAGGATCGCCCTGAGCAATGCAGCCTGCACCGTAAAAAAGCAAACGGTACCGCTCATTGCGCCGGCCAGCCCCACCAGAAGCCAGACGGCAGACCGCCTCTGGAGGCCGCCGAGCCGCTTTGACAGCTCCGCATCCGTCATGCGTCCGGCATCCGGCGCGGCAAAAGCGCTGCGTTTTTTGTCCATCGCCGCACCGCCCTCAGTCGCAGAGATCGAAAAACAGGCAGCTGTAGGGGTCTAAGGTAGCGATGTCCATAATGGCCGCCTCCGGACAGATGCTGTCGAGCTGCATGCGTTTGGCACTCTCCTTGTAGGTCAGCGGCTGTGCCTCGGCGGCAAAGATCAGCCCGTTATAATCCTCCGGGATATAGACCACATAGCTCTTGGTCAGAACCTGCGCCCAGTCGCTGACGTTATACTCCCACTCGGTCGAATAGGCGAATTCAATGAGATAGCTGCTGCCCTGCCAGCTGATGGTGTAGAGATAGTAGTTTTCCCCGCGCTGGCTGTTTCCGTAGGCCGTTGAGGCGGTGAGCCACGTGCCGGTATAATAGTCATAGAGCTCGCTGCTCGTGACGGTGATATACTGCTGGTCGAAATACGGAATGGCGCCCTCCGGAATGTAGCAGATGGCGTCAAAGTGCAGCTCACGGATGCCGTCGTGCGTGTAGTCACCGTTTTTGACGATCTCCCAATAGCAGTCGTCGGTGTTGTAGCCATCACCGAGTCCGGAATAGCTGCAGACCCCGTCCTCGAGCAGGAACGTGCCCATCTCCACGGCGGCATTGATCTGAAGGCCGTTTCTTGTGAAATACGGCTGGCTGCTCAACGCGCCGCCGACCGCGACCGTGGACAGATCCTCCCGGAAGACGTAGCGCTCCGCCGGGTCCCAGATCCAGATCAGCTCGGTGGCGTCGCCGTTTTCGTGGATGAAGCGCACCAGGACGTCGCTCTCGCCGTCGCCGTCGATATCGTCAAAGGAGATGGCGTGAAATGCCTGCTCCGCATCGGGGATGTTCATGGGAAAGGCGACGCTGTCGAACAGCACCTGCTCCGGCATGTCCCGGTAGAACGCCGCGCTGCTCTCGCTCACCGTGACCAGCACATCCACGCTGTCACCGTCATGGGTGATGGTGCCGCTGTCGACCACCGCGCCGCTGGCGCGCCAGTCGTCTCCCCTGCAGTGTCGCCGGATTTGCCGCAGGCGGCGGCGCTCAGGCACAGCGCCAGCGCCAGCGCAGAGGCAATCAGATGTCTCCACCGTTGTTTCATGATCCTGTCCTTCCTTTCTGTCTCTTTGTCCGATGGCAAATGCTCTTGCCGTCACGCCATTTTCTGATAACAATCGTACTCGCCGCCCCAATACATCGTACTGCTGTCGATGAGGGTGAAGTCATAGGTAACATCTGCAAATCTTGTGGAAACGGCGTAATACAGCGTCTCCTCGCCGCTGCGCTCCACCCGAATCGTGCCGCAGTCCACCATGGTGGGATCGCCGTCGCCGCCGGGACGCTCCATCAGCTCCCATCCGCCGGCCTGATCGATCACGAGGATGCTGGGCGCGTCGGCCTCGGCATCCAGATACCACGTGCCCGCCAGCGTCTCAAAGCCGGTGTCGCCGATCGTCTCCCCCGGTAGGTCGCCGCTCACCTTCGCAAACGTGCCGAGGCTCACCACGTCCAGCGCGCCGGCCTCGTCGAGCCGGCTGCGGTAGGCAACGCCGTCATGCTCGTTGTAAAAATAATCACAGCCGTAGTCCGGAACGAACTGGATAAAGCCGCTGGCGGTCACCTCGTCACCGGCATCGTAGAGCGCAAAGCGCACCTCGTCGCCGTCGCCGCCGGCTTCAACGAGCATCGTGCTGCCGTCGTCGCCCGTCCACGTGCCGCCGTAGTCAGACAGGCTCACCATCCGATCGCTGTCCTTGACCATGCCCTCAAAGGAATCGGGCGCGGCATCCGTGTCGGTGCCGGTATCGCCGCCGCTTCCGCAGGCGGCCAAGCTCAGGCACAGCGCCAGCAGCAATGCGGGAAGCAGGTATTTTATAAAGCGTCTCATTGTGTGTTTCTCCTTTTTTCAAATCAACTGTGTCAATGCTCCTGTTCCGCCATGGACAATATCTCATCGTGGCTCAGCTCCACATCGCCGAAGCGGACAAAAATGCCGTTGGTCACGGCGCTGCCCCACACCTGCGGATCAGAAAGTGCGCAGAAGCGCGTTTTGTCCAGATACGGCTTCATGTCCAGCAAGAGCCGGCTTCCGGACACGAAATCGACCTGCAGAACATGGTCAGGCAGCGGCATGACCGCTGTGAGATATCTTCGGTTCAAGTGCGTACCCTCCTTTCCGCAAAAATAAAAGATCCACCGTACAAGTATTGTACGGTGGATGCGGCGGGAGAACCATTAACCAAAGGTTAGGTCTTTTCATGCAGCAGCGCGGCAAGCTGTGCACGCTTGGTGCGGGTGTCCCCCTCAATATGGAGTTTGGAATAGATCTGATTCACATACTGCTTGACGCTTCCCTCGGAGAGGTAGCACTTTTGTGCGATCTCGCGGTTGCTCAGGCGCTGCACCATCAGCTCCACGATCTCAAATTCCCGCGCCGTCAGTGCGCGGAAGGCCGCCGGACGGAGACGCTCTGCGCCTCGCGCCTGCGCCGCTTCGCCGATCGCGGTGATCCTCGCGGTAAAAGCGGATCGCGTTTCCCGTGCCAGCAAGGGCTTCAGGAGGCTGTAGTTTTCCGCGAACGGCATCACAAGGCCGTCCGGCCCGGCGTCCGACAGTGCCTTTTGCAGCCATGTGTGCGCCGTCTCGGGCTTGCCCAGCCTGGCATACGCCGCTGCCGTCTGGATGCGGATGTGCAGCGCCACCAGCGCGTAGTGCATCGCCTCGCACGCCGCCAGCAGCTCTGCGCTGCGCCCCCACCACCTTGGCATACGCCCCCTGAGCAAGATACACCTGGTTTTCGATCATTTCCATCATGGGCTTACCCGGCGCGAGCAGATGGATATCAGAGAGCCGGTGCTGCGAAAAGATTTCCGGAATCTTGTCCGTTTCGCCCCGCAGCGCATGATAATAGGCGCTCGTGGCGCTCCAGATGTTGATCCATGATGCGTCATGATAGCACAGCAGCGCCGCATAGCGCTCAGAGAAGGTGTAGCGCCGCTCCACATCGGTGTGCAGCGAGAGCCGCCATGACAGGAAGTCACAGCAGAGCGCCATATTGATCTGCCCGTTGCCGCCGACCTGCGCATACGCGCGCTCCAGCTCGATGTGCGCGTCGGTAACGTGTCCCTGATAAAACAGCGCCTCCGCGCGCATAATGGTCTCCGCGCCCTGCCCGTGACGGTTCGTGACCCGATAGTAATGGGGCATACACTCGTCCATCTCGGCCAGTTCGCTTTCCAGCTCTCCCGGCGCGCGGTAGAACATCATCAAAACGGACGGCGAGCCAAAGGTCCAGCCGCCGCCGGCCTGGATGCTGATGGCCGGGCGGGACATCTGGCTGCTGGCGCTGCGGTGCAGGCGGCTCATGGCGCTGATGTCGTTGTAGCAGAGGAAGCTCAAAATGAGATCGCATTCGCCCAGCAGGTTGCCGCGCTCCTCCTCCGGCATCTCCGGATGCTCCTCGATGGCCGTCAGCAGCAGGGCCTTCAGCTCCAGCATCTTTGGGATCTGCCGCCATGTGAACATCCTGCGCATCAGCACCAATATGGCAAAGGGATCAGCCTTGAGCGTTTCGGCCGGACATTTGTCCAGCGCCTCAAGTACATCCTCCGGCTTCAGCGATGCCAGCAGGATGCCCGCATCGCTGCGGATGACCCGCAGCAGCGCAGCGTAGTCTTCGCTCCTCCGGTAGGCGGCGATGGCGTGCAGATACTGTTCGTGCTGCTCATACCAGCTGCCGAAGCGCTGCCAATACAGCCGCTGCGTTTCCGGCTCCATCGTCAGAAAGCTCCGCTCGGCGCACGCTTTCATCATATGGTGGAAGCGATAGGCCGGTCCATCCGGCAGGCGCGCGACGAAGGCGTTCTGCTCTGTGAGCCGGGAGAGGATCTGCCCCGCGTCCGCATCGCCCGTGATATACTGCGCCATCTCCACGGTAAACTCATCGGCAAGGCCCATAACCGCCAGAAATTCCCGCTGCTTCTCCGGCAGCGGATCGATCATGGCGGCGGTAAAGGTGGCATAAATGTCGGAATGGCGGCTGGGCAGCACACCGCGCTCGGAGAGCGTGCGCAGATTCAGATACACGGCGGAAAACCAGCCCTCACTGGAATAGAGAAGGCGTTCGACCTGCGCATCGGAAAGCTCCGTGCCGCAGCGGTGCGCATAAACGGCAAGCTCCGTATGGTTGAGGCGCAGCTGCTCCGTGCCGATCTGATACACCCGCGCCCCCAGCCGCACCACCTCCGCAGCAGGCAGAAAGCGATCACGGCTGGCAACGATCAGATGCACATTCGCCGGAAGCCGGTTTGCCAGCATACACAGAAACAGCGATGCGCGCTTGTCCGTCAGCAGGTGAAAATCATCGATGAAGAGATAACAGGCCGTCTCGCCCGCCAGCGCATGGCACAGATCATCTATCAGCAGGCCGCCGCCCGCCGCGTCCGTCGGGCAGGGATACTCCCGCAGGAAGGGAAAGCCCGCGCGGGCAAACGCCTCCTGTGCGCTTTTCCAGAAGATCGCAAGGTTGTCGGAATATACGCTGATGCGGATGCTGTGCAGGGGCTCCGCTCTGGCGCGCTCACCGAGATACCAGTTCACCGCCGTGGTCTTCCCGTAGCCCATGGGCGCGACCACCGTGGTCATGGCGCAGCGGGAGATGGGCCGCAGGCTCTCCTGCAGCCGCTCGGATATGTAAACGGTGTTCAGATTCCACTTCGCTTTTGGCATCCTGCATACCTCCAACGATGCATTCTTCCGCAGATTCCGGCGCGGCCGATCCTGCGTTTGCTTTGATTATATCATGCGGATCTGCACACGAAAAGCCCATCTTGTCCGTAAAAATGGACCCCCGTAATAACGCCCCCCGCACGGCAGCGCAGCCGCCGTCCGATCTCGCCGCCTCTTGCAAAACGCGAAAAAGTACAGTATAATGAACGCAGGGTCATAGCATTGCTGCAGAAATGCAGCTATTTTAAGGCGCATCAGTTAGTCTAATCTAACTACGATGCATTTCAGCCCGGTCAGATCAGGTGAACTATAAAATACTACAAAAAGGCGGTGCAACAAATGGAAGTCTTTCTCGGAATACTGATTCCCTTTCTCGGCACAACACTGGGTGCTGCCTGCGTATTCTTTATGAAAAAGTCGCTGGGCGATCTGGTTCAGCGCTCTCTTGCCGGCTTTGCCGCCGGAGTGATGGTGGCGGCCTCGATATGGAGTCTGCTGATCCCCGCCATTGCACAGTCCGATCACATGGGCAGGCTGTCTTTTCTCCCCGCGTTGGCCGGCTTTTGGGCCGGAGTGCTGTTTTTGCTCCTGCTCGACCGGCTGATCCCCCACCTCCATGTGGGCAGCGGGCCGCACGACCATGATGGTGCTGGCAGTGACGCTGCACAACATTCCGGAGGGCATGGCGGTGGGCGTCATGTACGCGGGGTTTCTCGCGGGGAACACGCAGATCACGGCGGCAAGTGCACTCGCTTTGTCGCTCGGCATCGCCATTCAGAACTTTCCCGAAGGGGCGATCATCTCCATGCCGCTCCGGGCGGAAGGCGTGCGTAAGGGCAGGGCATTTGGGGGCGGTGTGCTTTCCGGTGCCGTCGAGCCGATCGGCGCGGTGCTGACCATCCTCGCCGCGCAGCTTGTGATCCCGGCGCTGCCGTATCTTTTAAGCTTTGCAGCCGGTGCCATGCTCTATGTTGTGGTAGAGGAGCTGATCCCCGAAATGTCTCAGGGAAAGCACTCCAACCTCGGAACAGTTTTCTTTGCTGTCGGTTTCAGCGTGATGATGACGCTGGATGTGGCGCTGGGATAGACGCGAGGGTGCAGCGATCTTTGCCGTCGCCGGCTGCACCTTGATTCTATCCAAAACCCTGAGCTACGGGCGCATATTCAGCAGGAGTTATTATAGCAAAGTCCGTTTTTATTTTTGGGATAAACCTCAATCCGCGGCGCACGCAAAAAAATCCGCGGTTTTTTCAAATGTAAAGCAGGATTTTCTGTTTCCATTCGGCAGAGGATATGCTATACTGAGAAGAAAGCAACCTGTATCGGAAGGACACACCCTCTATGAAGCATACACATCTACCCGCCTGCTCGCGCTACTGCTGTGCTGCGCGCTCGTGCTGCCGCTGAGCGCCTGTGGCGAGGCGAAAAGCACCACACAGCAGATCTTTGCCATGGACACCGTCATGGACCTGACCGCCTACGGCAAGAAAGCAGATGACGGCATCAACGCCGCCATCAGCATCATCAACAGTATGGACAAGCTCCTCGACCCGGAAAACGAGCGCAGCAAGACCTATGAGATCAACCACGCCATGGGCTCGCTCCGTCGTGGTCAACGAGCAGATCGCCAAGATGCTGCGCACGGCGCAGACCGTGTACGAGCGCACAAACGGTGCGTTCGATCTGACGACTTACCCGCTGAGCAAGCTCTGGGGCTTTATCGACCAGAACTACCGCGTGCCGTCGGATGCGGAGATCGAGCGTCTGCTCCCGTGCGTGGATATGAGCAAGGTGCAGCTCGCCGCCACAGACGACAGCGCGAACTCCCTTGTCACCATGCCGGCAGACATGTCGCTGAGCTTCGGCGCAGTGGCCAAGGGCTGTGCCTCGGACTATGCCATTCAGGCGATGCGCGCCGCCGGCGTCACGAGCGGCGTTGTGTCCCTCGGCGGCAACGTGCAGACGCTCGGCAAAAAGCCGGACGGCAGCGACTGGAACATCGCCGTTCAGGACCCGAATGACACCGGCAGCTATCTCGGCTATCTCACCGTGGGTGAGACGGCGGTCATCACCTCCGGCAGCTATCAGCGCTATTTCACCGAAGGCGGGCAGAAGTATCACCACATTCTCTCCCCCACGACCGGGCGCCCGGTCAACAACGGTCTGCTGGCTGTGACGATCGTGTGCGAGGACGGCACGCTGGCCGACTGCCTGTCGACCGCGATGTTCGTGCTCGGTCCGCAGGCGGCGCTCAACTACTGGCGCACCTACGGCGGGTTTGAGATGCTGCTTGTCAAGGCCGACGGCCACGTGGTGCTCACCAACGGTCTGTACGGACAATTCACCCCCAATGGCGACAGCTATGTCGTCGACTATGCGAGCTGAGAGCCATGAAACTGCAAGATCGGGAATTTTTCCGGCGCGACGTGCTTTGCGTCGCGCCGGACTTGGTTGGGCGCATTTTGGTGCGCAGGCTGCCGGACGGCACGCTGCTGCGTGCGCGCATCACGGAGACGGAGGCCTACCGCGGCGAGCAGGACACCGCCTGCCACGCCTGCCACGGGCGCACAAAGCGCACGGAGGTGCTCTACCATGACGGCGGCACGATCTACGTCTACCTCTGCTACGGGATGCACTGGATGCTCAACATCGTGACCGGGCACGTGGACGAACCGCAGGCCGTGCTCATCCGCGCGTGCGCCGACGGTGCGAATGGACCGGGCAAGCTCACAAAGCGGCTGCAGATCGACAAGACATTCAACGACGGCGACATCACGGCCTGTCCAGAACTCTGGCTCGAGGACGACGGGCAGCGCTTCGCGCTCGAGACCGACACCCGCGTCGGCATCGGCTACGCCGCGCCCGAGGATCAGGCGCGGCTCTGGCGCTGGAAATGCGGCGTACAGGAGGGATGCACATGACCTACACACCGGATACCACCGCTCGAGGCGCTGACCGGCATCGGGCCGAAAAAAGCACAGGCCTTTCAAAAGCTCGGCGTGGCGACGCTGCGCGATCTGGCCGGGCTCTATCCCCGCCGCTACGAGGACCGGACGCAGTTTCGCACGATCGCAGCCGCGCAGCCCGGTGAGGCCGTGTGCATCCGCGCCGCGGTCACGGGCGAGCCGCGCGCACAGTATGTCCGCAGCGGGCTCACGCTGGTCAAAGTGCGCATCGCCGACGACACCGGCGCGCTCGACGTGACCTACTTCAACCAGCCCTACCGTAAGAATAGTCTGCACGCGGGCGAAACGTACATCTTCTACGGCAAGGTGGAAGCAAACGGCTTTCGCAAAACGATGACAAATCCCGTCTGCGAGCAGGCAGCACGCTGCGGCAGCGTGACCAACTGCTTTTACCCCATTTACCCGCTGACGACGGGCGTGACGCAAAACGACATCCGTAAGGCCATGACGCCCGCGCTGCACGCCTGCATCGGGCAGATGCAGGACGTGATCCCGGCGGACATCGCGCGCGCCTACCGGCTCGCGCAGCAGGACTATGCCCTGCAGAACATCCATCAACCGGCCGACGCACAGGCGCTCGACACGGCGCGCAAGCGGCTGGTGTTCGAGGAACTGTTCGTACTCTCGACCGCCATGGCGCGCATCCGCTCGCAGCGGCGCGCTGAGGGCGGCATCCGTATGCAAAATGCTGATCTCGAGACATTTTACCCCACGCTCCCCTTCTCACCCACCGGGGCGCAGCGGCGCGCCGTCGCCGCCGCCGTGCAGGACATGATCTCCGGCGTGCCGATGAGCCGCCTTGTGCAGGGCGACGTCGGCTCCGGCAAGACGCTCGTCGCCGCGGCGTGCATCTGGTTTGCGCACGAAAACGACTGCCAGAGCGCCTTCATGGCGCCGACAGAGATCCTCACCGAGCAGCACGAGCACACGCTGCGCACGCTGCTTGAGCCGTTTGGCATCCGTGTCGGACGGCTGACGGGCGCGATGACCGCCCGGCAAAAGCGCGAGGTAAAGCAAGCGCTCGCCGGCGGACAGCTCGACGTGGTCGTCGGCACGCACGCGCTCATCAGCGACTCGGTGACGTTTTTCCGTCTCGGTCTCGTCATCACGGACGAGCAGCACCGTTTCGGCGTCGAGCAGCGCGCCGCGCTCGTGCGCAAGGGCGAGCAGCCGCACACACTCGTCATGAGCGCGACGCCCATCCCGCGCACGCTGGCGCTGCTGGTGTACGGTGATCTGGACGTGTCGATCATCGACGAGCTGCCGCCCGGCCGCCAGCCGGTGCAGACCGTGTGCGTGGACGAGCGCTACCGCGCGCGGCTCAACGCGTTCATCGACAAGCTCATCGGCGAGGGGCGGCAGGTATTTGTCGTCTGCCCGAAGGTCGAGGACACGGACGATATCCCCTCCGAGCTCAAGTCCGCCGAGGAGCACGCGCAGGTGCTGCAGCGGACGTTTCCGCAGCACCGCGTCGCCTGCATCCACGGCCGCATGAAGGACAAGGACAAGGACGCCTGCATGGCCGCCTTTGCCGCCGGAGAGACGGATATCCTCGTCTCGACGACGGTCATCGAGGTCGGCGTCGACGTGCCGAACGCGGCGCTGATGATCATCGAAAACGCCGAGCGCTTCGGCCTCTCGCAACTGCACCAGCTGCGCGGGCGCATCGGACGCGGACCGTTTCAGTCCTATTGCGTGCTCGTGTCGGACACGCGCACGGAAGAAGCGCGCGCGCGGCTGAAGGTGCTGTGCGACACGGCCGACGGCTTTCAAATTGCCGAGGCCGACCTGCGCCAGCGCGGCCCGGGCGACTTCTTCGGCAACCGGCAGCACGGCCTGCCGGCGCTGCACATCGCAGACCTCGGCACAAACATGGCCGCCGTCAACGATGCGCGCGACGCAGCCCGCGCAGTGCTCGCCGCCGACCCGGCGCTCTGCGCGCCCGAGCACGCGGCGCTGCGCGCCCAGTGTGCGCGGCTCTTCGCCGCAAACGACGGGCATTTCAACTGACGGCTAACGGAGGCATCCCATGACCATCGCACAAATTCTCAACAAAATGATCGCCGCATCCAATGGCAATATCCACGATATTGACCATCTCCTGCGCGTCTGGGCCTACGCCCGAACGATCGGCGAACTGGAGGGGCTGGACGCGGAGACGCAATATCTTCTGGAGGTTGCCGCCATCACGCACGACATTGCCTGCCCGCTCTGCCGCGAGAAATACGGCAACACCAACGGAAAATATCAGGAGCAGGAAGGCGCCGTGCTGGTGCGCTCGTTTCTCGCCGGCACCGGCATGACGGAGGCGCAGATCGCGCGCGTGGCCTACCTTGTGGGGCCATCACCACACGCTGCGGAACATTCACGGCCCGGACTACCAGATCCTCATTGAGGCGGCGGCGCGCTTTGCCGACCGGCTCATCTACGACCCGGCATGCGCCGCGTATGCTGGCCGCGCAGGCCGCCTGGCTGCCGCGAGACGGCGCCGAGCAGATCGCAGCCGCCATCAGGGCGAAACCAGCGCCTTTTGCTTTGCAGGGCCTGGCTCGAGCGCCGCTGATGGCCGGCGACAAAAAAATCGTCCGCCGGAAGGGGAACACCGCCTCCGGCAGGACGATTGACGGATGTCCAGCGCGCGCTGGGGTATTCAGCGGTCACGCACAGGCAAAGCGCGTGGTGTCAAACACGCGCCAGACATCGCGCCGGTCCATCCGCAAGAGACATCCTCCACCGCCGCCTGACCGAAGCGCTGGTTGTTGGTATCGGTAACCGGAGGGGGATCCGGGTACGATCGAAAGAAATCAGTCGACGAGCGCCTTGCCCAGCGCCTGACAGGCCGCAAGAGCCGCATCATCGGGCGCGTCGTTGCAGATCACACTGTCGCACGCGAGCTGGATACCGGAGCTGCGGCAATCGCGCTCCCAGTTGTGCATCCACTCGCCGCCGCCCCAGCCGTAGGAGCCGAACAGGGCGACACGTTTGCCCTTCAGGGCGGACTTGCAGCCTTCGAACATCGGCTCGAACTCCATGTCCTCCAGAACCTCGGAGCCCATGGCCGGGCAGCCGAGCGCCACGGCGTCATATCCGCCGACGGCGGAAGCGTCCACATCAGAGGCGGTCAGAAGCACCGCGTCCGCTCCGGCACTTTTCATGCCATCGAGCACGGCGTTGGCCATGGTCTCGGTGTTGCCGGTGCCGCTCCAATAGATGACTGCTGCTTTTTTCATGATGGTAACATCCTTTCCTTTTGTGCTGTATTCGGCCGCTGCACGTTCACGGCGAGCTGCGCAATGCTCGAGCCCGCGTGCAGACGTTCGCAGTAGATCTCCGTACACCGCTGGTATTTTGCAAAGAGATCGCGCGCCCGCTGCTCGTCGCCGTACACCTTCCAGAGGCCGGCGTACTTGAAATCCGCCGCGTGGTGCTCGATGAATCCCTTGACGTCCTCCGGCGGATAGCTCAGAAACAGGCCGATCTCATGCGGGAATTCATCGTATGCACGCAGACGCTCGATGAGCTTCATCAGGCACTGCTCGCTGCTGCCGCAGACATAGCCTGCGTGCTGCAGAATCTCTGCTGCCAGCCGGTCCTGCAGATCCCGCTCCAGATCACACGGTCGGTACAGATACAGCAGCGCGCTCTTTCCGTAAACCGCAGCGGTAGGAGGCAGAGCCCCTTCGGGACGAGCACCTGATTGTACTGGCGGATCTCCATGAGCAAAGTCTCCCGGTTTTCAAACGGACAGGGGAACAGGCTGCCGGTCTTGATCCCGGCCAGTGTCGGCGCGCAGAGCCGTACGACGTTTTCCTCCGACATGGCTTGCCTCCTCGTCTGTGGTCGTTTACCGGTTTTCGCGCAGTGAGCAATTCTGCGCGGTTGCTGGTTAAAGCGGTCTAACTCATGTGTGAAAAGCTGCGCGTTTCGTTGCTTTCTGGTGTTATGATACTGCATGATACCCCCGGCATCCGCTCCAATTCATCGGAACATGGCTCCAAAATGAAAATATGCTTCCCGCCGTCAGAGCATGGGTGCCTCCGGCGCGCAGCTGTCGCAGTCGATGCCGCTGCGGTAGGCGTTGGGTGAGACACCGATGACATCCCGGAATGCTTTGGCGAACTTGCTGCCGTTATCATACCCGAATTGCCCGGCAATATCCAGCACCGTGCGGTCAGTCCGGCGCAAAAGTCTGGCAGCGCCATGCATTTTCTGCGCACGCAGAAACGCCGCCGGCGACATGCCGTACACGCCGCGAAAGCTGCTGTTGATCAGTGTAGCCGAAGCGCCGAAGTACCGCGAGAGCTCCGCAACCGTCAGCCGCCGCTCCGTGTTCTCGAGCAGGTACGCGCCGATCTGCTCGGCGAGCTGCACCTGCGACAGCGGGTAACTGTGCTGCGGCTGCGCCGCCTGCATGGGAAACGCACTCAAAAACAGCAGCAGCTCCAGAATCTTCACCTTGAAATAGCCCTTGCGGATGCCCTCCGGCACGGAGTAGAGCTCAGAGAAAATGTGCGCCACGCCCTGAGACGAGCGCGTGACAAAGCAGGCACCGTCCGCACAGAATTTTTCGATGAGCGCACTCGGCCGCACCTCGACATCCTCCAGAAAGCACGACAGACAGTCCGGCGCGCGCGCTGGGTCGATCGACACCGTGATGCCGTGGTAGTGCCCGGTCGGAAAGCGCGCCGGGGCCGCTGCTTGGGTGCGCTGCACGACCGCCAGATCGCCCGGCGCGAGGAAAAAGCAGGCGCCGCCATACGGGTAGGCGATGCGCCCCTCGCGGCAGTGGTGGATCTCGAGACAGCCGGACGCACACGTGCGCTGCGTGGCGCAGCGCTTGCCGCATGGACGTCGTGATAGCGATCTCGATTCCCGGGAAAACCGGGTAAGCCGTCCGTGCCGCTTCCCCATCTGAATCGACAAGGCCTGCGTGCATCATCGGCCGGAAGACGGCGCGGCTGCGGTTTCCTGATGCAGCCATGCAGCCGCCTTGCGTTCTGCCTGAAATTCGAGTTTCTTTGCTGTGACCATTGCACCGTGCCTCCTGATATCGCGCAAAAGTTAGAGTAGTCTAATCCGAAGAGCACAAAAATGCCGTCCCGGACGGCTCTGCGGATACTGCGTATGTCTTATTTATTATACTGCGCCCCGATCACTGCGTCAAGCATGGAACGCAAAAACGCCCTGCGGTCAGACGACCGCAAGGCGCTTTGGAGCTAGTGATGTGACTCGAACACACGACCTGCTGATTACGAACGTTAGCAAAGTTGTCAATTCATCATTTTCCGATGCTTTTTATCGTCTTCGTATCGGGCACAAGGAAATACGCAAGCAGGCTGGCCACTGTGCATGCACGGCGGCATTTTCCCTCAGGGAGAAACCCGTCGTATATCAAGTTCTGCAGTGCTTTCTGGTGTTTTTCTCAAAAATCGTGATGAGAAGAATCCCTGCCGCAACCAGCACTCCGCCATAGAAGACACGTCCGGGCGAATCCGTACCCATAAATATATCAATAGCTGCACTGGAAAACACTTGACCAACAAATAGCAGCAACGACACTTGAAACGTGGAAAGCTTTCTGAGGACAACGTTTGTTATGACAATTATGAGCACACCTATAATCCCGCCCAAATATGCCCACATCGGTACGCCGGTCAATTTTTCCGGAAGCGCCGTCAACTCACCGCTGCCAATGGTCAACAGCAGCAACACCGCAAGCGGAAGGCCTGCCATATGATTAATAAATGAACTGGCCACAGCTCCGGTATGCTCGGCAAGCGCAGCGCTCGCGGCTCTTGACACGACAAGCCCAACGCCAGCGGCAAATGATGCGGCAATGGCAGAGAAAACACTCAGCTCCGAACCGTAAAGCATATAGACGATACCGCAAAAAGAGAAAGCTATGCAGGCCCATGTCACAGGAAGCACTCTGCGCTTCTCAGCCCCAAGCAGTCCGAGGCAATCAATGACAAGGCTTGTGAGCATCTGTGCGAGCAAGCCAAGTGCAGTAATAGCAATAAGGCTTATTTTCCCAAACGCGTAATTGCTGCACAGCGTGCACGCCACGCTTATAAGGCCTCCGCAATACATCCACAGCGGGAGTTTTTGCTTTGGGATGAATGATTCCTTCTTGATCCAAAGGATGATGAGCGCAAAGATAATTGCCACCACATGGATGATCGCCGTTGTCAGGCAGAGCCCCGCCTCAGCAGTCAGCCTGCCGTTGAACACCGCCATCAGCGATATAAGAACACCTGCAGCAAGCGCAAAAAATAGTACATAGAGTTCCCCTGATGCTCTGATTTCATCCGTATAATGTATACGCATTCTGCCAGTCAAGGCTGCGCCGGACAGACGGAGCGCAAATTTACACCTTGGCGTCTTTTTTGTAAAACCGAAGCGTAACAAAGCCGAGAATCAGCATAATGATCGGCGAAATGAACATGGCAGTGTCAGCACTTCCGCCAAAGGCCTCAATAAGAGCAATATACGGAGTGCCGAGGAACGCGCCGATGTTAACACCGGATTCGGCAATGGAAGTCGCAAGGAACCTATTCTCCTCTTCCACGCTCTCACTAAACGCGCTGATGCAGGCAGGGATGATGCCGGTGGAGAATACACCGCTGACGACCAGCCAAGCAGCAACCGACGCAAAGCTGTGGGAGAAATACAGGCCAAACATCGTAACGCCGGTAACAGCAAGCATGACAAACATCGTCTTATTCTTAAGAAGCTTTTCGGCAAACCCGAAAACGATGCCGCCGGCTATCGTCGCAACTGAGTAAAAAACCATCGCATTGCCGACTGTGACAGAGTTGCCGATACCGCGTCCGACAATGATCTTGGAGATAACGAGAAACATGGGGTAATAGCAGAGCATATACCCGATCGCAATGGCGGAAAAGGCCCATACGATCGGCGGCAGTTTCTTTATAGCCTGAACCAGAGCGCCCGATTTCGCCATTTCCTCAAGTTTTCCGCCGGTGGTAGACGTGTCATTTCTATCAAGCTCAAACTTAGGGCAAAGGAAAAGAACGACGAGGAACGGGACGGCACTCCAAAGGTAGACGAAGAAACTGTAATTCCATTTGATTGCGCAGAGGTGACCCACGGCGACCTGAGCGATCATGTTCATTGCATATTGAGCAGCGACTGCCCAGCCCATGGCATGGCTTCTGAATCTGCTGTCCTCCACAAGCTTGAGACTCATGGAGATGCCAATGCCCTGCATAAGGCCATAACCGATACCAAAGGCAAAGCGGCCGAGGAACATCATCGCCATACTGGTATCACCAAACAAGGCAGGAAGAACGCCGCCCGCGCAGTGGAAGCCAATGCCAATCAGGAGCATGTTGCGCAGGGTAATCTTTCTGTTTACAAGAACGCCTGCGACAATCGTAAAGACAACTGCACAGAGATTGGGGATATTGTTTACAAAAGTGATAATGCTGTAAGGAACGTCCGGAAACACGCTCGCTATATCAGCCAGCGCGGAGGAGCACCACTCCGCACCGCCGGCGGCGGTGTTGGCAAAAATCAGAACGATGATCCCGATGATAGTTCTCGTCTTTGTCGGTTTATCCATATTTAACTCCTCAAGCTTTCTTGCGTTGGTGAAATAAATAACTATCGATTCTGCTCAATCACCATACCGCCCGAAGCAGCGGTATGGTGATTACGCTTTTGAGAAAATCCTGTGAACGCCGGATTTATGCCACTCTTTTTTCTTCTTCGTGATGGAGACCGCCAGAGCAACGAGAAGTGCCAGAGCGGTGCAGACACACGCCGCAAAAGGAAACGGAAGGATGTGTCGTTGGGTTTGATGAGTCCGGCGACCGGGGTATAGAACAGCGCGGAGCAAACCGTGCCGAGCTGGCCTGCCATGTGGATGACAGCGCAACCCGCCGTGGAGGCTTCAACCGTGTTGTAATTGGTCGCATAGAGCAGAGTGCCGGGCATTTCAAAGCCAATAGAGGTACCGACCACAAAAGCCCCGATGAAGAGAAGGACGAGAGACTGGGCAAAGTAGATGATCAGGAAACCAATGACCAGAGCGATGAAGCCGCAGCAGAGAACATACTCACGGAGCTTCTTCTCAAAGGGGTTGAAGATCAGGCCGCCAAACATACCGCCAACAAGGAAAATTGCCATTGCAGTTCCGGTAAGTGCAGCAGTGCCCATGCCGCGCTCGGTGATGATGAACGAGATGTTCGCACCCATAACGCCGTAGGAGTTAATGAACACAAAAATGATCGCGCCAAACAGCCACGTAATGGGGGCAATCTTGAGATGGTTCTTCTCGCCGCTCGCCTTAGCGGGCTTGTCAGCGGGGAAATGGATGCATCCGAGCACCAGAGGGATCAGTGCGTAAAGGAAAGCAAGGTAGGTGTAGTTCCATGCCTTGGCAGCAAGAACGCCGCCGATAAGGGTCAGGTACATGCCGCCGCCATTGGTGAAAAGATCCTGAATACCCATGAGCTTGCCGCGTTCATCTTCGGCATAGTTCTCAGCGATGATGCCATTGGATGTTGGCATAAGGAAGCCGAAGCCAAGGCCGAGGATGGTCTGCCACATCATGAGCTGAATAAAGCTGGAGTGCAGCGTAAAGCCGAGGATGGCATAGGCAACAACAAAGCCGACACCGATCTGGCACAGAGCCTTTTTGGACACCTTCGTTGCGAGCAGCGTGGACAGCGCGCAGCCAAGAAGCATTGCAAAGCCGGGCCAGTTGGACATTTCCTGCATCCACACGGTAGGAATGTCAGGGAATGCAGCAGCAATATCAGCCAGCGCGGGCTGAAGCCCCATTCCTCCCATTTCAAGTGCGGACACAAACAGGATCGCCAGAGACATCAGTTTTTTGTTTGAAACTTTTGCATTCTCCATTTTGTCTTCTCCTTTCTTATTGACAGGCATATTATCCGTTTTCAAACTTCAAGCGCCATATTAAATGCGATCTGATTTGCATTCTTGATATTTTTAACAACATCGCAGTCGCCCACCGCTACGACGTCGGGCAAAAGCGCTCTGAGCTGTTTCAGGAGCGCATCATTTTTCCTCATGCCGAAAGCGGCAACGACATCGTCACACCGGATAACAGACTTTGTGCCATCCTGTGCCATTACCATGACACCGTCATCGTTGATGCCGCAAACCCGGACACCGCCGACAAGCGCAACGCCGTACTTTTCCAGCAGCTGCAGGAGCATCCCTCTGGGGGCCGGGGAGTGATCCTTGGCAAACTGCTCAACGGGGAGCAGGTCTACAACCGTCACTTTCTTGCCGTCCATGGCAAGCTGGAGTGCCGACTCCGTACCTGACAGGCCGCCGCCGCAGACAACTACTCGCTCTCCGACCGTCGCCCTGCCGGTGTCAACATCCAGAACATGGTGGACATTCTCCCTGTCGATGCCCGGGATCGGAAGGGTCAGCCGTTCAGCACCGGTTGCAACGAATACCACATCGGGCTTCAGTCCCATGATGATTTCCGCCGTCGCCTCGGTGTTGAGCATGATCTTTGCACCGCTTTCCATGGTGCTGCTCATAAGCCAGCGGAGGTGTTGGCGCATATCGAACTTGAAAGACAGGCAGCTGATCTCATGCAGTCTGCCCCCGAGCTTGTCACTCTTTTCGATCAGGGTGACATCGTGCCCGCGCTCTACAAGCGTTTTTGCAGCCATGCAGCCCGCAACACCGCCTCCAACCACGACGACTCTCTTTTTTATGCTTTGCGTAGGGCAGCTCTTCCGGGATCTCGGACTCACGTCCGAGACGCGGGTTTGTCGCGCAGCGAAGATGAACGATGTCGGCGGGTGCACATTCATGACAGCGCAGGCACGGTCTGGTTTTCTCTTCCATTCCATGATAGGCATTATAGAGCAGCTTATTATCGCACATCAGCTGCCGCGCCATCGCCACCATGTCCGCTTTGCCAGAGGCGATGATCTCCTCAGCTTCCGCCACGGTCGTGATACTACCGACAACGGTAACGGGAATATGAATATCCGGATCTGCCTTGACCTGCTCGGACCATTTCACATTGTGGCAATGCGGAAGATAGAATGCCGGCATGGTATATGGCATATACTTTGGCTCAACAATGAGTCCTTGTGAGACATGAACGGTATCTATGTATTCCTGGGCAAGACGGATAAACGCCTTTGTCTCTTCGATCCCCATACCGCCCGGAACCAGTTCATCGCCGCTGATGCGCATATCGATGCACAGGCCGTCGCCTACACGCTCCCGCATTGCTTTTAGTACCGAGAGCGGCCAGCGGGCTCTGTTTTCAAAGCTGCCGCCGTATTCATCTGTGCGCTGATTGTATTTGGGAGACAGAAACTGTGCAAGAAGATTCCCGTGCGCCGCGTGTACCATGACCATATCAAAACCGGATTTCATCAGGCGCTGCGCAACGTCACAATACTCGTTACGGATGGTTTCCATATCCCGCTCATCCATCTCGCGGATGTCGGTCGGGCCATTTTCAACGGGGATCGCAGAGGGAGCGATCGCCGGCGAGTTGGGACGAAACTGCTTCGGAGCGGAGCGGCCCGCGTGGACAAGCTCGCAGGAAAGCTTCGCGCCGTAGCGGTGCACGATCTCGGAAATGCGGCGCAGATCGGTCATATTGTCATCACTTGTAACGTCAAGCGCGCCAAAAAAGTCAACACCGTTCGTATGGTTGATGGGTGTAGAACCGATCGTGATAACGCCCACACCACTCTGGGCCTGATACTTAATATATCCGAGAAGCTCCGGAGACACGCCGCCGGTGGGCGTTGAGAGGCTGGAGACCATAGGAGAGAACTGCATGCGGTTCTTGACCTCCATGCCGCCTATCTTTATAGGCGAGAAGACATGCGGATATTTATTGAATGAGCTCATAGTCTGAACACCTCGTTACATACAAACACTCAAAGGCGGCCGATATCTCTTGCGGCATAGAAAGCCTGAGATGTTGCCTGATAGATCGTCGCAGGAGTCACGCAGTCCCCGATCGTATAGAACTCCGGCGCACAGAAATGGAACTGCTCCGCCTCCTCGGCAAGCGGACGCTGACCGACAGCATAAATGACGGTGTCTGCCGGATAGAGCTGTTCCCCTTCCGCATTTCTGCCGATAACTCCGTCATCGGTAATTTCAACGGGGCTGGTGTTGAAGGCCGTACCTACCTTGTGAATGCGAATCTGCTCATTGATCGCCTGACCATGCAGACCGTTTGCACCACACTTGATGCACGCATGACGATGCATGATGGTGACGTCCTTGCCGCAGCTTGCCAGATGAAGCGCAAGCTCTGCACCGACGAGACCACCGCCAATTACAACGACCTTGCCGCCAACCTCATCGGCATGGGTGTAGGCGTACTCCGCAGGCATGACGTTCGCCTTGTCGTAGCCAGGCAGATAGGTAGGAATCGCAGGCCGGGAACCAAGAGCCGCGATAACGGCATCAGGTTCCATGCTGCTGACAAGCTCCGGCGTAGCCTCGGTGCTGAGCATCACAGTGATGTTGTCATTCTTCATGACCTTTCTGGCTTGCGTGTCGATATACAGCTTGAGCTTGGTTTTGAAAGAAACGTCCTCCTCAATGAGGAGCACGCCGCCGAGTCTGTCAGCTTTCTCGATGACCGTGACCTTATGGCCGCGCTCGGCAGCGATCAGCGCCGCCTCCATGCCTCCGATACCGCCGCCGACAACCACGACATTCCGCTTATGCACGGGCGGCGTATCATATTTGCACTCAAGCTCGCGCCCTGTGGTGGGATTGATCGCGCAGCCGTACTGTCCGGTGGTAATAAGCTGGCTGAAACAGGTGTAGCAGCGCAGGCACTGGTTGATCTCGTCCGCCTTACCCATTCTCGCTTTGTTGGGCAGGTCGGGATCGGCAATAACGCCTCTGCCGATTTCGATGACATCTGCCAATCCGTCAGCAAGCGCTTTTTCCATCATCGCCGGGTCGCTGAAGGAACCAACGGCCGCAACAGGGGTCTTAACATGCTTTTTGACCTCAGCGGCAAACTTCATGTTGACGCCATCCTCAAGGAACATGGATGGGTGCATGACAACAAACGACTCAATGACCTCGTGGTTGCCAACAGAGCAATGGATGATATCACAGTGACCATCAAGCTGCTTTGCGCACGCAACGCCATTTTCGATACCATAACCGACAGAGTTGACCTCGGATGCGGACATTCTGAAGTCGATCATGAAATTCTTGCCGCAGACCTCTTTGATCCTGTCACAGACCATGACCGCAAAGCGGCATCTGTTCTCCGCGCTGCCGCCCCATCGATCGGTACGGTGATTGGTAAGCGGGCTCATGAACTGATGAAGCAGCCAGCCATGGCCGCCGTGAAGAAGGACCATTTTGAAGCCCGCAAGCTGAACGCGCTTTGCTGCCTGCGCGTAAAGCTCAATGGTATTCAGGATCTCCTCCTCAGGCATCTCCGGAAGAAACGCGCCGTTGAGACGCGCGCTTGCTTTGTCGCTGTCGGTCTTAATGACCGTGTCCGACGGCGCCCACACCTGATGCCCCTCAATATATGACTGACTGGAAAACATACCGGCGTGCATAAGCTCAATAGAGGCGATGGCACCGTGCTTATTGATCGCATCGGCAACTGTTGCAAGGTGGGACACACAGTCGTCGCTGTCGAGTTTGAGATATTTAGGGATATCCACACCATGTACGGAATCGATGTATGCCTCCCCTACATGGACAACAGCGCAGCCGCCGCGCGCCTTGCTCTCGTAGTATGCCATCAGGGGCTCGGTCGCGATATTCTCGACTGTAAGGTCGCAGTAACCGGTAGGAGCTGCAAAGATCCGGTTGCGTAAAATGGTATTCCCCAGCTTAAGCGGCTTGAAAAGATTTGGATACTGGCATTCGTACATATCTATGATTTCCTTTCTTTGGATGGCACGATCTGCTTCTGATTTCTTCCCGGGAAAAGTTAATTTATTGTCATTTGCTGTTCTGATTATAGCACGCCTGTTAAACGTTTGACAGTGAGACCTTTTTGTACTCGTCACAACAAGTAGTTGTGGCAAATGCAAAAAGATAAGCTACCGGCAAAGAATCTGCCGGTAGCTTGCGCTGTAGAAATAATTATAGGCTTTGCCATGGAACATGCAGGCGATATTATAAGGCGTATATCACCATTTGCGGAAGCATTTGATCAATTCAGCCTCCTGTGCAGTCACGCCGTGACCTGCAGCAGTGCAAATGCAGATTGAAAATTCCCACACGTGCAGCTTATCCGGGACGATTCTGAGTCCCGGAAGTTCCAACGGGCGTTCCCCCGCATACACCCCTATTCCCAAATTTTTGCGGCACAGCTCCATCATCAGTTCCGTATCTGCAACAGTCACGTTTATATTGGGAAAGAAGCCCGCTTTGCGGCAGCGTTCGAGAAAGCTTGTGCGTCCTTTCCCCTCGTCTCCCATTGCGATAAAGCTGTCGTTTTTGAGCTGGCGCAGATCGAGTGATGCCTCTCCGGCAAGCGGGTGCGCCTCACTAAGCATGAAATAAAGATTCATGTTATGTGTATGCTGTATGTTCAGCTTCTCTTTGTCTACCGGAACAACACAGAATCCGATATCAATGTCTCCTCTCACCAGCGCTTCATCAACCTCTGTGTCTGTATACTCTCTGATTGAGATCCGGACGTTCGGATGGCTTTTCAGATAAGTCTCAAAGATTTCTGCCGGAAAAAAATTCGCAATCCCGTTAGGGAAGCCAAGCGTTATACCATTTCTATCGCGGTTCTTTTCAGTATTGATTTCTGTAAGGACTTTCGTATAGTTGTTCACGAGATCCTCCGCATAGCGCTGAAGTATCACGCCGTAATTCGTCAGCGAAATGGAAGAATTCGTGCGCAGAAACAGAGAAACACCTAATTCGTCCTCAAGGGTCTTTATGCTCTTGCTGACCCCTTGCTGACTGATGTACAGATTGCTCGCCGCCTTTGTAAAGCTCATCTGTTCACAGACTTCCACAAATGTCTCAAGCTGTCTGAAATCCACAAGCAATTCCCCTGGTCGATTACTATACAAAATATTATAACAAGTATTTCATTTCAATGCAATCCATGTCCTCCTGCGCACCATTTGTCTATGTCACGGCTTGTGAAAACGCAGTCGCACGGAGTGATTTACGGACAATTGCCCAGTGTTTTGGTGCATCGCAGGTGCAGCATCACAGAGCATTTTATAGCCGAAAGGAGCCCAATTTACTCCTAGATTTTTACAGCTCCAAAGCAAAGAAAAAACCCTGTAACCATTGGAATTACAGGGTTTTTGATGGAGCTAGTGATGTGACTCGAACACACGACCTGCTGATTACGAATTATAATCCGCTCGAAAAGTCTACAAGCGGCTACACACGAAAAGCCTGATTTCATGCGGGTTTTCGGCGTTTTCCTCAAAGTCTACGAATAGGTGCGAAAGTCTGGTCTGGTGTTCATAAGCACCAAACAAGCACCAAACGAGCACCGCGCAAAAAGGCCAGAACGGGCCACTTTCTACCCGGTTTGCCTTGCGTGGTTATGTAGAGAAAAGGAGGAAAACATGAACTACTACGTTACTGCCGATCTGGATGCACTGAGACGCGCGAGATGCTCTTCGGGGTATTCTCAGCGAGAGATAGCGGAGCGCATTGGAATGTCAAAGATCCGATACCAGAACTTAGAGAGCGGTAAATATCCGCGGACAAAGGTCGAGAGCGCCGAGGCAATCGCTGTTGTACTGCAAACGGATCCCGAGGTGATCTTCCCCATGTTTATGTCGGCGAAGGCTGCACACGACGCAGCGGAAGCCGAAAGGGTGGACGCGGAAAATCTACAAGCCTATGCGGTCGTCGTTGATCCCGATGCTGTTCGAAGCGCGGCCGAAGCCGCCGGCGTTTCTTTCCCTAATATCTGTGAAAATGTGCGCTACTCGCTTTCTGAGGCGCAGGGGATTGCCAGCAAGCTCAGCGCCGTGCCCGGTGTGCTTTTTCCGAATTACGGACGAGTTGCTGAGAAGGCCGAGCGCCAAAAAGCGCCGTGCTGGAGTGGCTCGTACACTATACCGGAAGATCGGAGCTTTTTAGTCACACCAGATCCGGCAGCGATTAAAAAGTCGCGGATCTCCGCAAAAATGCATCAAACTGAGGTTTCTTTTGCGGCAGGACTCTGTAAGAACGCGGTGTTCCGCATCGAGTCCGGCAAGGAATCGCGTAGCGTCGCTCGTTCTTCTGCCGAGGCCATCGCTGCCATTTTGAAAGAGCGGCCCGAAAATCTGTTTCCCGATTACCTCCAGAAAAAAGCGGAATATGAGCAAAAAATGAAAGCCCGCCGAAATGTTCCATCCTCGGAGCTTGCTGAACTTGCTGAAAAATACCTCCCTCTTGTTCGATCTATCGCTCACAAAAAGAGCCATGTGATGGGCTGCGACTTTGATGAGGCACTAAGTATCATGCTCGTCGCTTTCGGGGAGGCGCTGCGGAACTGGGGAGGCTACGGAGCATTTTCGGATTTCGCCGTGCGTGTACTTGATTGTGCTGCCGTTGCAGAAGTACGTCGCCAGACCGCTCAGAAGCGGAACGCTTTCACGATAAGCCTAAACGATCCGCTGCTTTATGATGATTGCGATGATACCCGTGAGCTGGCTGACTGTCTGGCCTCGTCATACGACCTTGAGCTACATATCGAAGCCCGCGAGGAACTCCGTCATCGGCTGCATCACGCCGATCCAGAGACTCGCAGGATCGTCACCATAGAGCTCAGTCTCTGAAATACTGGGCAGCATCTGAATAAATAGCCCCGCCCCTCAAATTGAGAGGCGGGGCTATTTACGCCCTATGTGCTCTACCCAGTTTGCCTGTTCCTTTTAGGATCTCGGCGCTATGATTAAGTCATCAAAGCAAAGGGAGGCGCTGTCAATGGACTTCGGGCCGCTTTTCATCACGGCAGGGATCGCTCAGGCCGCCCGCGATGACGTCGGCTTCTTGTCAGAGATCCTCGAGTGCCTTCGCAGGTACCAGCTCGGCGACTGGGGCGATCTCTGCCCCGAGGATATGCAGCTCAACGAGGCGGCGCTCAAGACTGGCGCCCGGCTCATGGGTGCGTATACCACGAAGCGGGGCGGGAATATCTGGATCATCACTGAAGCAGCAGATGACAACGGCCAGAGAGCTGCCACGACCGTCCTTCTCCCTGACGAGTATTGAGACGGGGGTACAGCTATGAGCTGGAGAGGGTACGAAACGACGAAGGAAGCCGGCAAGCGGTGGGGTGTGAGCTCTATGTGGGTCAGTCAGCTCTGCAAGCAGGGCCGAGTCCCCGGGGCCGGAAAGATCGGCGGTATCTGGCTGATCCCGGACGACGCTCCGAAGCCAGAGGACGGCCGTATCTGGAACGGAAAGTATATCGGCGCGAGCCAGCGACGCCGGAGATCCCGGAGAAAATGAGGAGCCCACTGCTGCACAGTGCCTCACTCTGTACGCCGGCGGCCTCCCGATCCGGGAGGTGGCTGTGTGATCGTGACGAAGCACTACGCTGTTACATACGACGCCGAGCGGGATGCCTATGCGATCCTGAGCTCAGAAGTGCCGCGCTGTCCTGTTTGTGGGGCTATCATGTGCGGCCATGGGATCAGACGGCGTCATGCGATAGACTCGGCTGGCGTGTCTCACTGGTATCTGCTGCGTCGATGGCGGTGCCCAGCCTGTCAGAGCTTTCACCTCGAGCTCCCGGACTTCATGGCCCCGCGGCGCCACTATGAGGCCGAGACGATCCGCGACGTCCAGATCGGAGATGGCGAAAGTTGCCCGGCTGACGATTCCACGATCCGGCGGTGGAAAAAGGCCGAGGCTCTACCTGCTTTGCCTGTAACTGAAGATACTACCGGCGTAAAATGAGCCTTGCGTCGGCGTGAAGGAGGTACACCATGAGAAAAAACAAGGCCATCGCAATTATTGCAGCGATCTGCGCGGTCTCTATTGCCGGAGGAGTAGTTGGCTACACAGTCGGCCAGCGTTCCGAATATATGACAATCGGAGCGCCACACGCTACGCCATCAGAGATGCCCGAGGGCATTACAGTCGGCGCCGTGGGGGCTATAACCGTTCCGGGCTATGAGCGTATGAGTTTCAAGGCTGGGCAGAAGGAACAGCCGGTTATACTCTACAATCCCGCCGGAAATGACTGCGCATTTATTGTTTCAATCGTGCTCCCTTCGGGGAAAGAGATCTATCGCTCCAACGAGCTCCTGCCGGGTGAGTCGATTGACGCGATCGAGATCTCGGATCCTCTCGATCCAGCAATCTATGAAAAGGCTGTGCTCCGCTATTCATGCTACACACTCGAAGATGTGCCGCAGGAACTAAACGGAGCAGAGTCGTCCTTTACTTTGGAGGTATTGCCATGAAAAAGAAAGTCCTCTCCCTCGCCCTGTGCCTTGCCATGCTGGCAGCTCTGACCGCTCCCGCGTCAGCAGCCAGTACAGAGGCGGGTAACACAGTCGTCACTAAAACCATCGAAGCACAGCCAGATAGCGGCTCAAGCTCCGACTCTGATCCAGATCCGTACCCTGTGAACGTTCCCTCCTATGAAATCAGCATACCGGCGACACTATCGCTTGACACCGGCGACTCCTTTGAGATCACAGCCTCGAAAATGGAGCTTGACAGCAGGCAGGAGCTTCACGTTATGGTCGATTACGACCGCACATTCGCGCCGGACGGCTACTTCTATCTCAGTAACACCGAGAATGCCGCGCTTCGTATTCCCTGCATGATCTCGAAGGGATATGCTTCGACAGCATACTGGGAGACTATCACCAGCCAGCAAAATGCTTCAGTCGCCGTTTTCAACTCGACGCACGGAACAACGCCGGATTTGTTCGGCTCGGTCAGAGTCTCCACGGCCAGTGAGTGCCATACTGCTGGCACCTATACCGGCACGATTTACTTTATCATTGAGGTCTACGACTTCTAATCCACCATACCCACGCCGACGCAAGGACAGCCTCCGGGACTCCCGAAGGCTGTCCTAATTTGTGCAGGTACAGCGAGGAAACAGCTCAATTCTGGCCGCTTTGTGTTTTTTCGGATGTACTGCGGTCGACCGCCGGTTGTCCTTATGTTGTTTGTGCCTCGTTTTTGTTCGTCAGCCGGTCGTTTTTCTACTTCGCGTGCAGCGGCCGACGGCCTCGTGGATCCGCCGACCGTTCAGGTAGAGCAGCAGATCCCGCCGACCGACCGGCAGATGGACTACGCGCTCGAACTCGAGGCCATGCTCCCCGCCGGCGTATGCAAGGAGGACGTCAGCGCGATCATCAGTAGGATCACCGACGAGGACGAGGAGGCGCCGGATCCGGGCTTATCTCGGTACGCGCACGCCTGCGGTGTTAAGTTTTCTCGCTTTGTCGGTGCGAAGGCTCTGCTCGGGTTTATGGTCGGCCAGTTGCAGGGCGCGGCCCGGGCCGAGCTTTACGCCTACGCGGTGAATCGTCAGGAAAAGGGTGGCAGCTTCAGCGATCCGCGCTGGTTGCCTGTGTATGATGCCCCTGCGGGCCTGCGGGGCTGCCGTCGCCGACCTTCAGGCTATCGTCGGTGCTGCCGGATGTCTGACTGCCGGAGCTGCTGCCGGTGTTGGTGGCTCCGAGTCGCGCCGGTTGGCCTCGGCCCGGATGATCTCGACCGTCCCATCCGATGATTGAACTGCTACGACGTCCTCGCTGCGGTGCATGGTGCCCTCGAGCTCACTGAGCTGGAGGGCGGCGATGTCTGCCTTGCTGCGCTTGAGGTCAGCCTCAGCCTCCAGACGTCGGCCCTCGATCTCGCTGTCCTTCTTCGACGGCTCCCGGCCGTTGGCCTTGGCCGTCAGGTATCGGATGTACCTCTGGATCGTCGGCAGCAGGTCGTAGCGGTTGGCGTTGCCTTCCTTGACCGCGGCGATGACGCCATCCTTGGTGAGCTGCTGCACTCGGCGGGGCGTCATGTCGAACAGGGCCGCGATGGTCTTGCTGTCGACGAGCTTGTTGTTGGTTGGGTTCGGCATGGCGTTCCCTCCTTTCTGCCGCTCGGGCGAAACGAAACGGCCCGAAAAAAATTTTCCCCGGCTGCGCGTTTTTTGGGCTCGCCAGCACCGCAGGCAGAGGGGCCCGTCACAGTACCTTGCGGCGCTGTGCGTGGCCGTGGAGGTGTCTGCGCGGCGCTGTGGCGCGCTTTTTTCTGCGTGTGTTTGGGGGCTCGCCGCTTCGTTCGGCTGCCGTGGCGGCAGCCATGCTGGACGTGGTGGCCTCCCTCGGCTTATAGGTCGGGCGCCCTCTTGATGTGGCGGTCTGGCCGTCTGGCTGCCTCGCTGTTGGCCTGCACTGCTGCCGAGGGTTTCCGGTGGATCTACCGGAGACTCTCGATCTGGAGCCGCGCGCTGCCTCCTTCATGGCGAGAAATGGCCGCCGGGCGTTATCCGCTCGACGGCCTTCTTTCTCCGGTCGTTCTTCGGTTGTCTGTCCTTCGGTCTGCCGCCGTTTGTCGGCCCGGCTCTGTCCGATCGTCAGTCGGTTGCCCCTCGGTCGTCTCCATCGTTTTCCCCGCTATCTTTGAGGATCTCGGCCAGCCGCAGCAGGGCCCGCCCGTGGGCCTTGTATGTCCTGTTCTGGTAGCTGTCCAGCCTGTCGAGGTAGTCCTGCCGGTCTCCGTACAGGACGGCACAGATCGCGTCCCAGTCTGCCCGGTCGAAGTAGCGCAGCCGCAGCACGGCGCGCTCGTCGGGGCGTTTCACCTGCTGGATCATGGCCTCGATGGATGCGCGCTCCTTCTGTTCCTCCGTGATCGTCTCCTTGATCTGCTCCTCGAGCTCCATCTTCCGCATGACCATCAGGCCGGTGCGGTCAGACGGAGTGCCAGAGCCCCGGGGCATACCCGTCATGCTTGACCCGGGCGGCGCGGCCATGGTCATCTCCATGAGGCCGAGGCGCTCGTACTGGTTGTCGATCTCTCTGAGCAGTCGGGTGTACTCCCCGAGCCGCTCCTTGATGTCGTTGACTGCGTCCTTTTGGTTCATCTCTGGCCCCCGCTCTGTGTAGGTGTCTCCAGAGCTTCCCAGAGTTTCCTATTCTCCCGAGCGATCTGGTCGACGTTGGCGTCCCACTGACCGCCGTTGAGTCGGATGGTCGCCTGTTCTCTGGTCGTGATGCCTTCGCCGATGGCGAGGATCTCGGCCGTGATCTCCTTCGTCGGGTCGAGCTGTCCCTGAGAGGGGCCGATCCACTCGGCGCCGAGGTATGCGGCGCGGATCGCCGGATCTGCGAAGAAGCCCGGGGCGCTGATGCGGCCGCGGGCGACGGCTTCAGAGAGCCAGATCTCATATACCGGCGTGCAGAAGTCATCGACAAACCACTTGCGCCTCATGCGGAACGCCTTCCACGCCTCCATCAGGGCGGCGCGGCTGGCGCTGTACGAGCTGTTGAAGCTCTTGAGCAGAAGGTCGGCTGGGATCTCGAGCGCGGCGCCCACCTGTTCACAGATGGCGCGCAGGAAGGTGTTGAAGCCACTGGCCGGCCGCTTGGGGTCTGCAAAGGTCACGTCCTCGCCGGGCTCCATGATGTTGATCTGCCCCGGGCCCATCTCGTACTCGTTAGGATCCCGGCTCACTTCCGGCAGGCTGCTCCCCACCTCGTTGAACGGGTTGTCGCCGGCGCCGGCCTCGGTCTTGATGAAGGCCGTGAAAAACGACTCGACGACCGCCGCGGTCAGCTCGCTCTCGGTGTAGCGCCGGAGCTGGAGCAGGGGCTCGATGACCTGCGCGAGATAGCTGACGCCACGGTATTGATCCGGGCGCTCGCTCTCCATGACGTGCAGGATGTTCGGCAGGCCAGTCCGCTCGCCGTATGCCTGAACACGGGCCCACGTCGTCGTCGTGCTGCCGAGCTCGAAGGGGTAGGTGCTGCGGATGTGGTACGCCTCGATCTGGCCGTCGTCGTTCACCTCGACGCCGTCGTAGATGGTGTTGCCGTTGGCCGCCTTGCCGGTGGTCAGCAACATCGGGGTGATGATGCCGGAGGTCGTTGGCGTGGCGACTCGGTCGGCCTCGATCAGGTGAAGGCGCAGCGAGTAGGGCGTGAGCGGCGTCGACTCGTACTGCTTCACGACGGCGAACACGTCGCCGCTGACCAGCCACGAGGAGAGTGCGAGCTGCTGCATGGCTGCGAAGTTGTTGACGCCGGTGGCGTCGCACGCCCTTTTGTTCTCAGACCAGAGGGCGAACTCCCGCTCGGCCTGAGCCTGCCATGCGTCTGCGGCCTCCTGCGTCATGCCGAGCGCCTCGCGGTCGATCCGACTCTTGAGCTGGAGGCCGATGCCGACGACGTTGGTGCGGTTGGTGCGGATGGCAGAGGTGGCGATCGGGGCCGCCATGTAAAGCATCCGGGCACGCTGCCGCAGGGTGTAGTTGTTGGCGTCGATGTCCTCCTTCGGGCTGCCGCTCATAGCTCTGAAGCCCTTGGTCGCCTTCTTGTGCCAGCTCGCGCCGGCGTCTCCGTAGCCCTTATTCTTAGGGTTCACTCTCTTGCTCATGTTCTCCTCCTTTTTGCAAAATCCCGTATTGTTCGGCAATCTTTACCGCGTCCTCCTCGCTCAGAGTGGTGGCGTCGTGCAACAGGCTCCAAAACTCACACACGTCCTCGACGTCGAGCTCGTCGTCAAATACAAAGGCGAGGAGCGCCTCGACGGATCCGGCAGCGCCCGCGCATATTGTCAAGCTCAAGAGAAAAGCAAACCGGCTGTCATCTACTGGCTGCCCCTCAACAGCTTGAGCTCTCAGCTCGATCGTGACAACCATGGCCAGCTCGGCCCAGCTTTTCAGAATGATGCGATCGTTTCCTTCCATGCTCACAGCCCCACCTTGCCCTTGACGTATCGGCTCATGTGCCGGTTGAGGTTGTGGGTGTATCTCTCGTTCACGACCTCAACGATGCACGCCTCGAGCTCGGGCCGTGCCAGATCTCCGGTCAGCATTTGTGGGACGCTCAAGGTCTTAAAGACGTCGATCGGCGTCCTTGCCTTTCCTCTCCGCTGAAACGGGATCATTGGTGTGCCCTCGGCAGCTCCAGACTTTGCAAGGAATAGGCTGCTCCCGAGTATTTTCCTCTGCCCCTTTATGATCTCGGCGCTGATAGTTTGAACTTTGCGGCGCCCGGTCGATCCGTCGGCCCTTTGGAATGGCACAACAGACGTTTTGGCCTTCATTTTGAAATGGGTCGGCGTCAAGAGCCTGCCAGTGTAAACAATGCCCTTTTCGTATGCGTTCGAGATATTGGCTGCCGCCTTTGCGCCCTTGTTGGGCATTATTTCGCTCTTTTTGATCCCGTAGTATTGCGTGACGATGGTCGCCAGTTTTCCGGGGATCCTTCGCCGGGAGTCGTTTATCGTGTCGTTTCTGGCTTTTTTTACGCTTTTGCTCAGCCCGACTAAATCGTCGTACACCTTCAAGGAGCTCTTCGGCAATTTTGCGCGGAAGGAGCTGATCGCGCGGGACTTTGCATTTTTGGCGATTTTTTCGGGATCGAACGCACTCCCATCAGCGACGGACTTGATCTTCTCGATGTTGTCAGTGAAATTTTTTATTGCCCGGTCTACGCTCTTAAATCCGATTTCTTTGGAATAGACGGTGAAACCTGCAACTTTTACGTCAATTCTTCCGAGCATATTGCCCCCTCACTTTCGGTAAAAATCCCATGCCGGCAAGCAGCTTCGAGGGCGCCATCCTCGGTTATGCGCCCCGCTCGTACAGGGCCGTCAATACTGAAGAACGTCGTCGCCTGCGGCGTTGTCTGCCATGACCATGTAGGAAAGTGCGGCCGCCGGATCCGCTTCTCCGCTGCGCTGCATGATCTCCATCAAGAACGCAGCGCACCGCTTATCGGCCGCTCCGGTGCAGATATACTGGAGCCGGAGCCGTGCGGTCAAAATCATCGCGAGCTCGCTCCAGTTTTTCGTCTCATGTGTTTTCATCTTCATGCTTCTCCTCTGTCAGCAGCCCCTTCTCGAGCCAGACCATGGTGTCTTTATGGAGCATGAGGGCGCGCTGTCGGTACATTTTGCCATCGTAGAAGCCCGGTTTATCGCCATAGAGTACACGGGCGATTGTCGCCCAGTCCATCAACATCAAGTATCTCATGCGCAGCATCTCCCGCTCATCCGGCGTCTGGCACTTCGAGATCAGTGCCTCGGCCTTTTCCCGGAGATCTCTCTCTTTTTCCTCGAGGATCTGGAGCCGCCCCGCATTTCGCGCCCGGTTGGCCTGCTCTGTTGAAGATGTGGCGGCCCGGAGCTGCCTCTCACGGCTTACATCGAGGTCGTAAAGCGCGACGGCATAGCTTTCGAGGAGTTCGTGCGCCGGGTAACTATGACCGGCAACTCTGGCATTTGTCACAAATATCGGGTTTTTATTCACGGCAAGATTCCCCCAGTCTTTCGAGGCTTCTGTTTGCTGCGCCCAACGCACACTTGTGAAGGCCGATCGCTTTTCGCTTTTCTTGTATTCCGAGAGCCTTGAGTATCTCCGGCCAGCCCTCTCCGTCGATGTATCGGCGGGTCAGGGCTTCGCGATGCTTCGGCATTTTAATCCCCGCCAGCATGGCGTCGACCTTTTCGCGGAGAAGTTGCTCCCGTTCGATGCCGCGTTCAATCCTCTTTTGAACGCGAGCGATCAGCTCGTCGCGTAATCTGTCCGGCTCCATTCTCTCCAGCTCCTCCACCTCGTTGATCTGAAGGTCAAGCTCCCGTTGCATGTCGGCGTATTCATAGAGCAGATCCCGGGCGGGGTTGTGAAGCCGGTGAGCCGCTCTGCCGATTTTATTGATTTTTGCCATGTTCTTTCCTTCCTTTCGTGTTCAGGATTGCGTCTGCCCATGCTGCCCGCTTTTGGCGGTGCACTTCAGCATCCCATTCTTTGCGTTCAAGATGTCGCAGCTCTTTTTGCTCCAGCTCGTCAAGTTTTATGACTGCCAGCTCCGGGGCGCTCATCCTGCTGTTTTTGAAGGCTGAGAATGTACCCCCGCAGGCTGTACCGTGAAATGATGTCCTCGCGATAAATCTGGAGCCTCTCACTTTTTTGAGCTCTCGAAGGGCCTGCTCCTCTATGAGGGCGATCCTTTTCTCCGCAATCTTCAGGTCGGAGGCGAGATCCTTCACCAGCCGATTCTCAATGTACTTCCCGCGGATCACTTTGGCCTGCTCGCTGCTGAGTTCTTCGATACTGTCATCCAAGTCCGAGCGAAGGTGCTCAAGATAGTCGCGTTCCTCGATCGCGGTGAAGTCTCGGAGCGCGGCCGGATCCTCGACAGTTTCCTCCAGCGGGCTGGTATCATCTCCAGTACCGAAGGGCTCGGAGAGGCTGCGGGCGTCGTCTACTTTCCGGGAGGCGGTCATGGCTTTGAGTCGTCCTCGGATATGGGCAAACAGATATGTCTTGAAATTCGCGCCGATGCTGCTGTCGTATAGCTGCGCGGATTGGATCATCATGAAGTAGCCCTCTTGCAGGAGATCCTCGACTTCCATGCCGCGTGCTTTGGCTCCGCGTCTGATGTGTTCGCGCCGCCATTCTCGCCAAATTACGTAGCAGATGATCCCCTTGGTTTGCTCGTATAGCTTCGGTGCCAGAGAGAGGTCGCCCTTCTTTATCATGTCGACGATCTCCTCGACGCTCTTTTCTGTTTCTTCGTGCCCCATCCCTTCACCTCCTCGGAAGATAGCAGAACAGGAAGGGGCCCGCGATTGGGCCGCCCTCCGTTCCACTATGCTATTTCTGCCCCTTACGCTTGCGCGCCCTCCGTCTGGCCTTCTTTCTCTATTTCAGAATCAGGTGCCAGAAGGATGACGGGACGAAGTTCGGATGCGGAGAGCTTGGGGTCGGCATTTACCCTGACCGTGCCGTCGCTTTTGATTGTGAGCATTTCGTCAAGTTTTTTTGTGCTGGCCCTCGTCAGCGTCCAGAACTCTGCGTGAGTCTCGCCTATAATGTCTGAGTGCTTCTGGTACTGGCTGAGGCTCAGGAGCGCGATGGTGTCCTCAGAGGTCGAGCTGCCACTGCCATCGAGGGCGGTCAGGTCTATAGTCATCTCGAGAAGCTCTGCGTGTTGCTGTTCACTCCGACTTAAAAGCTCCGGAAGGAAGGCGTGCCGGAGCACGTAGCGGGCGAGGCTATTTTTCCAGATGGAAAGATCTTTTTCCCCGGCGAGTGCTGAGATTGGCAAACGGCCGACGCTTGAGTAACTCCGGCACGCTGTCCAGCAGAGCATAGGTTCCTCTGTCCGTCGGTTCAATAGCGAGCCATCTGAGGCCGGAAAAGCTAAAGCACTCTCCGCGCTGGATTTCAGACATTTTCATGATGCAGTCGCCCCTTATCGACGATTTTGAGTGCCTTTTTGCGTTTGCTTGTAGAGGCTGGCCGCGTCAATAGCCGCCCTTTCTGCGTCGGTCAGCTTCCTGCCGAGGGCAATCTGGCGCAGTAGCTCAAAGCGCTGACGCTCCTCTTCGGTGGCAGTTGCCGGCGGCTTTAGGGCGAGAATGTACGCTTCGCGCTGCTCTTTGCTCATGTGCTCCAGTCTCCTCAATTCGTGCATGGTATCTCCTCCTTATCCTTGGTAGTAAATGCGCGCGCGGGTATCTTCGTCGAACACAAGGCCGGTAATATTGCCGAACGTTCCGGACGGGTTAGAATACTGCGCATTCTTTTCTGTTGCGAAGCAGTTGCAACTGGGCTCTTTTCTGGTCGTGCGGCGGTCATCACCTGTCTGCGTTTTGATCGTCAGGTCGACGGGCCTTTCCGTGACCACTCGGATCCAGCTCAATCTCTCGTACCCGAGTTTCGCGATGACATTCTCGCCGGCTTTTGCGTCAATCCACGCATCGCCGGGAATATTTACTTTAATAATACTCATGGTGTTGCCTCCTTTGGCTTTTGTCCTGTTTTTCTATGCTTTGGCTCTGACTCTTGTCGGCATACTCTGCCGCTTTCCTATCGTAGTGCAGAAGGCGGGGGCAGGAGGGGAGTCTCGGGCCCGCCGGATAAGCTGCCGGTGATTGCTTGGTTTCTCGAAAGTTTTACAGTCGCAACGCTCACCGGGGTCAAGGTGGCTCCCGCAGTCTGGACAAACACGGTAATAACTCATTCTCTGTTCACCCCCTTCCGTTGCCGTATCGGCCTGAACAGATCCCGCTCCCCCTTGGCCCGATAGCGCTGCCGTAGTGCCTGATATGGGAGGCCGGCCGCCTCTGCTGCCTGCTTCAGGGACATTTTCTTCCCGGCGTATTCGACCGTGATGCAGGTACTTCGGTTGTTGTTCTGCTCCGATCTGGTAGCCCATCGGCAGTTTTCCGGGGTGTAGTCTCCGTCGTTGTCTATGCGGTCTATGGTTAAGCCTTCAGCGTAGCCACTGTCAGCAGCCCACTTCGCGAAGGCGTCGAAGCTGCTCCACTCGGGGCAGACGTGGATCCCGCGGCCCCCGTATCTGTCAAAGTTTTTGTGCCGTGAATTGCTGCATCGGTCGTGCATATTGCGGAACACCTTGAGGAGCTTGTGTGCGGGAGGCTTTGATTTCCCGTTCGGGCAGTCTGGCCCGCAGCGCTCAGCTCCTCCGTGGACAACATCGAGCTCGAAGGCAAGAAAGCGGCGGCCGCATGAGCATCGGCAGAGAACGACCGGCTTCCCGTTGACCGTGCCGGCCTTGCCGATGACCGTCCGATCGACGCTCGGCTGCCCGATCATCTTGCAACTAATCGACGGGAACAGGATCCCGTGCCCGCGCGGCCCGCCAATCTCCGACACCGGGACGCTGGCGCCTCGGATGGCTGCGTCGCTCCAGTCCGGCCACTCGATTAACTTCCCGGCGTCCGATCCGACCGTGGAGGCCCTGAGCTTGATGTGTGCGCCGATGATCTCCAGCGTCTCGAGCTGATGCCGCTTCAGGGATTTCTCTATCACGGTGGTCGCTGCCCGTTGCTGGACGTCTCGGAGTCGCCGGTTGTTCTCATCAATAAGGGCGAGAAGCATCTCCTCGCTCTCTGAAGGAAACGCCAGATTCGGGTTAATCCTCCAGCTATCGGCGTTTATCGCGTCATTTGCCCACTGTGTCAGCTCGTTAGCTGTCGGGCTGTTCAGGATCTCGCTGATTTTCTGCACCTTCGTTCACCTCCTCGTTGTCCCAGTAGCCGCCGTTGAGCCATGTGCTCGGGTTCGGTATGTAGCGCCCGTTCTCCCGGTGCCACTGGTCGCTCCGCTTCTGAGCGTCGACCGCCTGCATGATCCTCTCGTGGAGCTCAGCGGTGGGCTTGATCTTGTTCCACGCCTTCAGAGCGTACTGCTTGCCGGTCTTCCGGTCGTCTGCGCCTCGGTCTCCTTAGAAACAGGATGCGCGAGGTACTCCAGTAGCGAGTCGTAGTTAAGTAGCCGCCGGCGGCCCATTCTGATTGAGGGGATCGTGCCGGCAGCGACCAGCCTGCGGATCATGTAAACTGTGACCGGCGTGTTAGGATCCTCCGACTTGAGCTCGGCGAGAGCCTGCTCCGGGTATCTCATGCGCGGCGCCTTTGCAGGGGGGCGCTCGGCTGTCATCGTGTTCATGCTGCCCCGCCTCCCTTACGATATGGCAAACAGCTCGGCGACGGGTCTGCCGAGTGCATCGGCCACCTTCTTTGCTGTTGCCGGATATGCGGAACACCCCCGCTCGATTCGCGCAACGGTCTCCTTTGTCATATTGACCTGCTTGGCAAGTTCAGACAGCGACCAGCCTCTCTCGAGGCGTGCGGCCTTAATAGCCTCGATTTTTCCCTTTACCATGTTCTGCTCCTTTCGTCTGATTTTGGAGAGGAACAGAAAAAGCCGCCGAGCGGACGCTCCTCTCCCTTGTCTGGGATAGAGTCGTCTGCTCAGCGGCGTCGGGTGTTTCTTGTGGGGCACCTTCTCCCGGATATTGCAGCGCGTTGGTGGGGTCTGGCAGTATCAGAGCTATGGGCTCGGTTTTTTTATTCGCCGGCCGTGGTCTCTGCCTTTTGCCTTCCAGCCGGTCGCCCGCCGGCCTTTATGTTTGGCCCTTTCAAGCCTGAGCTTATGGTAGCACAAAGTTTTGACGCTGTCAACTAAAAATTTGACTTTTTTATTGACGAAAACGGATAATTACGCTATACTGTCAAAAGAAAGCAAAACGGCCGACAACAAAGGAGGGACATCATGAAAAAAGGTGAAAAAGTCTGAACGGCTACTCAATTTTTGAAGCAAGCCCTCGCGACGTCGACAAGTATGGGTACAAGGCGGGCAGCTTCTACGTGTTTTTCTCGAGTGACATCCGCGATTTCGGTATAGCAAACAGCTCCCCGGAGTACGATGGGCTCGACACACTCGAGGCCGCTGAAGCCTGCTGCCTCGGGAACTATGCAAAGGCCCGGGAGATCGTCGAGGGGCGCACTACGGCGGCCAGCTTTCGAGGAGATCGCCGAAGTGGAGCGACAGCTCAACAACGGCGAGATTGACGATGACGGCGAGCCCGTGGAGATCTCCGACGAGCCGGAGCTGAAGCAGAGCATCGGCAGAAAAATCCGGGAGCTCAGAAAAGCGCGGCACATGACGCAGAGCGAGCTCGCGGCCCGGCCGGAGCTGCCGATCTCTCAGGCGTCGCTCGCGGCATACGAAACAGGGGCACGCGAGCCCGGTATGGAAATGATTGCAGCCTTTGCTCGCTTCTTCCATGTTAGCATCGACTATCTTTTCGGGATGACGCCAGATCAGGAGCAGGTCGGAGATTCAGCCATCAGGCTCTCCGAAAACGCTCGCGCATTTTTGCGGTGTTCTGACGTCGCACTTTTGGAGACCGTCAGCTCAGTGCTGTCGGCGTCGGCCGCAACAGAGTTTTTCGAGGATCTTCGTGCCTATATCATGGCGTGCAGCCCTGAGCCCGAGGATCTTGCCGAGCTACTGCCGATGGCCGACCATCTGAACAGGAGCGCCTCGGCCGATTGTGTCGCTCTGGAGATGCTCACCAGCTATAAAGGAAGTTGCTCGACAGAGCGCTGGATGAGCTATGCGAGGAGCTGACAGCGGCTGCCGCCCTCAGTACATCCACGAAGCCAGCAAAAAGGAGGGGAACGCCATGGCAACAGCAGTAAAACGAGGAGATAGCTATAAGATCACGGCCTCGTGCGGCTACGACATCTCCGGCAAGCAGATCCGCAAGCACACCACATGGACGCCGCCGGTCGGGATGACTCCCCGTCAGATTGCGAAGGAGCTGGAGCGCCAGAAGGTATTATTCGAGGAGCGGGTAAACTCCGGCACTACGAAGGACGGAAACATCCGGTTCGAGGACTTCGCCGCAATCTGATGAAGGACTTCGCTCAGAAGCAGCTCAAGATCAAGACATACACGGGCTACGAGAAAAGCCTCGAGCGGATCAATCAGGCCATAGGCCACATCAAGCTCAAAGATCTGCGCACCGGCCATCTCAACGAGTTTTACAGAAACCTCGAGGAGACCGGGATTCGGGCCGACCTGAAGTACACCAGCAAGATCGACATCGGCGAGGCCATTAAGCAGGCAGGTGTCACGCGGACGGCCTTCGGGAAGGCGGCCGGAGTCGCGGGGAACACGCTGCGGATCGCCATCTCCGGTAAGAGGGTCAGCAAGGAAACGGCCATGGCGATCAGCGCGGAGCTCGGCCTGAAGCTCTCGGATGCCTTTAGGCTGGAGCAACCCGATCGGCTGCTGTCTTCCAATACTGTCCGTTCCTACCATCGGATCATCAGCTCGTGCCTCGGGAAGGCGGTCAAATGGGGCTACATCCCCTATAATCCGGCCGTCAACGCCGAACTGCCGAAGATGCCGAAGCACGAGGCGGCATATCTGGACGAGGCAGAGGCTCGCGAGCTGCTGATGCTCTTGCACAAGGAGCCCATCAAGTACAGGGCGATGATAACCTTCGACCTGCTCTCTGGCCTGCGCCGTGGCGAGCTGCTCGGCCTGCGCTGGAGAGATGTGGACTTTGAAAACCAGACGATCACGATCGTGAACACTCTGAACTATGCGCCCGGCGCCGGCGTCTATGTTGACACACCGAAGAATGCCACATCGGCACGGCCGCTGAAGCTCTCACCGACCGCCTTCTCGATGCTTCTCGAGTATAAGCGATGGCAGGACGATCAGCGCGATGCCTGCGGAGACTACTGGAAAGACACGGCTGGCCGCGTATTCACTGGAGACGACGGCGCCCCGGTGTTCCCCGACTCCTTGACGAAGTGGTTTTCCGCTTTTGTGAAGCGGATCGGGCTGCCCGATGTCCACATTCACAGCCTGCGCCACACTTATGCGAGCCTGATGATCGCCGACGGCACTCCGCTCGTCGTGATCTCTCGCAGGTTGGGCCACGCTCAGGTCAGCACCACGGCAAACATATACTCCCACGTCATAGCATCAGCCGATGAGAAGGCGGCGCAGATCTCGGAGAAGTTTGCCGATGTCGTAGCTCCGACTGTGGGAACTCAGATCACAGAGCTGACTAAAAAGCGGAGGGGCACAGCATGAGCAGAGGCGCAGCTGCTCCCGCGAGGAAAAGAAAAAGCCCCCGCCAAAAGGCGAGGGCTTGGAGCTGGAAGCCGGACTCGAACCGGCGACCTACGCATTACGAGTGCGTCGCTCTACCAACTGAGCTATACCAGCACAACGAAGGCAAAAGCCTTGTTTTTGAGAATAAGCACCAAATAAACACCAAACTGACTTGAACGATCCGAGAGGCAAACGGGAAAACGCTGACTTCATGCGGGTTTGCGGGCTTTGCAGTCTACTTCGACCTGCTGATTACGAATCAGCTGCTCTACCGACTGAGCTACACTAGCATATTTCTTACAGCTTGCACATTCTATCACATGTCTCCGGGGATGTCAATACCAAAGTTCGATGATTACTAATTGTTTTCATGCATAAAAAAATGTTGTTTTTTTGCACGTTTTGTCGGTTATCTTCGATCCATGTCGCTTGTGCAGAATTTGCACTGTTACCCGCCGCCGCAAACCCGCGTTATTTCAGGCATTTGCGGATAGGGTGCAAATCGAAGTTCTTACATTTTCGTGACATTATGTTTACATAACATTCTATCGTCTTTCGCCTTTGCTGTGAGTTATCAACATTTTCAACCGACTTTTCAACACGCAATTATTTCAGTGTTTTCAATGCGTTGCCGATCTTTTGCACAAAACAGCCAAATCCGGAAACGGACTTTGTGGATTTTGCAAACATCGATTTTGTTACCATAACACAAATCTCTCGCAGACGCGAGAGATTTGAAAAAATGCTTGACATGCAAAATGCAGGATTTGTGCCGCCGGTGATGATTCAGAGCAGACCGCTATCGGCAAACGACACATAATCCTCGCCGCAGACGATGATATGATCCGCCAGCGTGATTCCTACGAGCAAAAGTGCATCCCGCACACGCTTGGTCGTGAGCTCGTCCTCGCGCGACGGGAGCGCATAAGCGTCCACATGGTTGTGGCTGAGGATGACGGACACCGCCTTTCTGCGACAGCGCCGTCTCCACGATGGTGCGCACAGACACCTCAGCGGCATTGACCACACCGCGGCCGACCTCCCTGCAGCTGATGAGACCACCCTTGGCGTCCAGACACAGGAGGTAGACGACCTCGGCGCGCTCATACAGATACAGCGGCACGAGGTACTGCCCCGCCTCCTCGCTCGAGCGCAGGAGTTTCTGCTGGCGGCGCTTGGCCAGCTGATAGCGGCGGCTGACCTGCGGGACGAGCGTGAGGAGCGTGGCCACGTTCTCCCCCACACCAGGCACGCGCATCATGTCCTCAAAGCTCGCCTCAAAGACCGCATCAAGCGTGCCGAAATGGTCCAGCAGCGCGTGCGCGAGCTCATTGACGTCGCGCCGGGGCACAGCATAAAACAGCAGCAGCTCGAGCACGCTGTGATCGTCGAAATTATCGAGCCCGCTGCGCACGAAGCGCGCCTTCATGCGGGCGCGGTGCCCGTCATGCGTGCCCATAAGAACGGGACCTCGGAGATCTCCATGTTCGCCCACGCGTTGAGCTCGCTGCCCGCGCGCGCGCGCCGCGCAGATACTCGTAGTACGCCTGGCAGCCAAAACTAGCACTCTTCCTTTCATAAGTTAAATTACATTTTTAATTATACCTATAAAATATTAAGAAATTCTTAAGTTAATCTTTTATTTATTTCTTGAACTTAATAAGCTTTAATAAACAAAGATTATTAT
>VOFC01003543.1_pt1 | contig 63069 bp, 92 predicted proteins | sample 5384161 | NCBI WGS metagenome assembly VOFC01 (sample SAMN12384722, study PRJNA508395) | human gut metagenome | isolation source: healthy gut B | host: Homo sapiens
CTCGTTCAGTTGCGTATTGCTTATAAAGTCTTTTTGATTTTTGTTAAAAAATAAAAAACATTGTGAAGTGAAAGTATTTGATAATATGGAGAAGTAAGGCACTCGGGGTGCAGATGATCTTTGAAAACTGAACAGGGAAATAAAATATAAAACTAAAACGCAAGTCAATTTCGAAACAAAACAAACAAACAATTGTGAAAGATGTCAGAGACATCTAAGAGCCTATGGAGGTTGATCTGGCTCCCAGGATGAACGGCATGCCATCTGAAGTCAGACAAGGGAGGAAGGAGAAGCTTGCTTTTTCTAAATCTAAGTGGCTTGAACAGGTGAAGTAGCTGCAATGAGTAACCACCACCCATGTGGGATAACTATAGGCAGGATGCTAAACCGGATGGGTAGCTTGACTGTGAAAACTAAGGCCATGAACATGGATGGACCTGCGGTGCAAGTGGCTGGTTGGTGAGGTAACGGCCACCAAGGCGACGATGCATGGCCGGCCTGAAGGGCGGACAACCCACGTGGGACTAAAGACACAGCCCAAACTCTACAGGAGAGCGGCAAGTAGAGGTCAATGGGAACCCTGAACAGGCAATGCCACGTGAGTGAGGAAGATATTTCGGATCATCAAAACTCTGTTGTGAAAGCAGCACTCATAGGGAATAATGCGGTGAGTGATGGCTCTGAAAGTCTGACTAACTACGTGCAGCCTGACCATGATACAATGGTGGCGAGCGTTATCAGGAATGAATAAAGGTGCGTAGGTGTGAATCAAGATCCTGGAAGTAAAACGTAATAGGCTCAACCCATTGAACTGATCAGACCAAAGACAGAGAGACAGGCGGAACTCCATGTAGCGGTAAAATGCGTAGATATATGGAAGAACACCGGTGGCGAAGGCGGCCAGATCTGGTCTGGTTGACACAGCAGTGGGGAGCAAAATGGATTAGTAGTCCCACACATAAACGATGAACTAGGTGTTTGGGGAATAACTCAGTGCCACGCAGTTAATAAGTTCTCATACCAGAGGTATGCACAAGTGTATGAAACTCAAAGGAATTGACAGGGCCCGCACAAGCAGTGGAAGTATGGTTTAATTCCGAGCTTAACGCGAGAGGAACAACTACCAGGCCTTGATGGTACATCCCTTGCAGAGGGTATGAATATATATCGAGGTTATCAAAGGAGACAGGTGGTGCATGGTTGTGTCGACTGGCTCGTGTCGACGAGATGTTGGGTTAGAGTCCGCAACAGAGCGCAACCGCTTGAATATGTTGTTACTAACATTGAGTTGAGGACCTCATATCAGACTGCCGGTGATAAAACCGGGAGGAAGGTGATGACGTCAAATCATCATGCCTTATGGCCTGAGCTACATGCACTACAATGGCGTCTAAAGCGCGGCAAACCGAAGGGCAAGCTGAATCTCATAAGGACGTCTCAGTTCGAGCGAGCGTCTGCAACCTGGCCTTCATGAAGTCGAATCAGCTAGTCATCTGCGAATCGCCGATGTCGCAGTCGAACACGTTCTCGGGCCTTTGCACACCGCCCGTCAAACCATGGGAGCTAGTGCTGCCCGAAGCCGGCATGAAGCACAACCTTCGGGGAGTGAGCCGTCGAAACTTGTGACCGACGACTGCGTCGTAGTCGCGTATTCCTTATCTGGGAACATTGATGGATCACCTCCTTTCTAAGGAGAAAGAAAGAAACATGGAGAGTGAAGGAAAAGGGAGTATGAGATCCTGTTTAGTTTTGAGGAAGTGCACTTAGACTTCTCAGGAGATCGATCTTTGAGAAACTGGAGAGCGACTAAAGAAGAAAAAGACTAACAGAAAAAAGGTCACTAAAACGTAGGATTGTAAGATAAACTGAGAAAACAGTAAAAAAAGTTCTTGAAAAAGAACACGAAACACACGAGAACCACTGATTAAGTAAGAAGGGCGTACGGCGAATGCCTTGCCACTCGCCGAACTGAAGAGACGCGCCAAACGAAAAGCTCCGCAGTTGTAAAAAGAAAAGGAAAAGCGAAAAGAAAAAGAACTGAGGACGTCCAGACTGGCACTCGTGAAGGCGTAAGGAAACTGAAACGGAGGTGTCCGAACATGACGACATGGTACGTCATCTGCAGGTGAATACACATGGCCTGCAAGAGGAGTGCCAGGCAGACTAGTAGCGGAGGAAAAGCCAAACCAGTCGAGCCGGGTTGGCAAACAGGATGCAGTTGAGGATAGAGGAGGCAGGATCAAACTGGCGGCGCAGAAGGTGAAAGCTCTGTGCGAGAGTCAGGCTGCAGCCTGGCTCGTGATCCGCAGCAGTGCAGCGAGCATCAGAAGGCATGGAAAAGCAAGTGACGATCCGCGAGGCTCAAATGAGGACAGGTGAAAACGATAGTGAGACCAGTTTCAGGAACGCATGATATGCCTACAAGAAGTCAAGAGGCCCGTTAAGGGTGATGGCGTGCTTTTGCAGAATGAACCACGGCGAAGTTTGCGACAGACTGCCGAGGTTAAGGAGGAAAGACCGCCAGACTTGCAAAGCGAGTCAGTAAGGGCGAAAGATGGATGCTGCAGACCGAAACCGGGTGATCTAGCCATGAGCAGGTTGATTGAGGTGAAACTCTCAGTGGAGGAGAACCGACTACCGTTGAAAGTAGTCATGGATGACTTGGCTGAGGAGAATTCCGTCAGACTAATCTGGTTCTCCCAAATAACTCGTAAGAGACGAGCAAATCAGGAAAAGAAAGACCTGGTGAAGAAAGGTAGAGGCACTGGATGTGTGATGGCCCCATCAGGGTGCTGAATCACAATCAAGCGCTGCATGTCATTAATGGGTGTCCGTACAGTCAGACTGAGTGATAAGGTCCAAAATGCAGACCATAGTCTAGGTCAAAATACAGGCCTAAGTCGGAAAAGGATGTGGGGATGCCAGACATGGGAGAGTTGGCTCCAGAGGCGACCATCAACTTTTAAAGTGCATGTATGACTCACTGGTAAGCTGACCAAAATGCCTGGCCAAGCCTGATACTGAAACTGCGGATTGTAGGAAACCATAGTGGTAGGGGAGCGTTGTATACGAGCAGAAGCCGTACCGTGAGGAGCGGTGGATTGAAGAAGCGAGAATGCCGGTGGGGAGTAGCAGAGCTGGGTGAGAACTCTACACACCGAAAAGCCCAAGGATTCCAGGTGCTGTCTGTCCGCCCCGTGCGTCGGGACCTAACGCGAGGCCGAAGGCGTGGAAGTGGATGAAAGCAGGCGAAAGATTCCGCACCCGTATATGGAGCGAAGGAGTGACGGAGACGTGATAGTGTGGGACCCTCTTAATGGATTTCAGTGGCGAAGCGAGTAACGGTTACCAGGCAAATCCGGTAACTAAAAGGGAGCGTGACAGGTAAGGAAATCTTAGGAAAGTAGCGCGAAGCATTAGATGATTTGGCTTCCAGGAAAAGCTTCTGGCAATGCATATGTGGCCCGTACCAAAACCGACACTGGGCAGGGAAAGAACTGCGCCAGTGTACGAGGAGTCGTCGTTGGGATACCACTCTTGTGTGACCGGGGTTCTAACCTGGTATCGAGAACAGGTACGGGAGAGTGTCAGGTGGGCAGTTTGACTGGGGCGGTCGCCTCCCAAAGAGTAACGGAGGCGCCCAAAGGTACGCTCAGATTGGATGGAAACCAATCGTCGAGTGCAATTGCAGAAGCGTGCTTGACTGTGAGACAAACAAGTCGAACAGGGACGAAAGTCGGGAATAGTGATCCGGCGGTGCCGAATGGAAGGGCCGTCGCTCAACGGATAAAAGCTACCCTGGGGATAACAGGCCGATCTCGCCCAAGAGTTCACATCGACGGCGAGGTTTGGCACCTCGATGTCGGCTCATCGCATCCTGAGCCGGATTCGGTTCCAGGGGGTTGGGGCCCGCCCATTAAAGCGGTACGCGAGCTGGGTTCAGAACGTCGTGAACAGTTCGGTCCCTATCTGTTGTGGGCGAAGGAGATCTGAGAGGAGAGCCGCCCCTCAGTACGAGAGGACCGGGATGGACCTACCCGGCTGGTGCACCGGTTGTTCCGCCAGGGGCATAGCCGGGTAGCTAAGTAGGGAAAGGATAAGCGCCGAAAGCATCTAAGCACGAAGCCTACTCCAAGATGAGATCTCCCATTCGCAAGAAGTAAGACCCCTTAAAGACGATAAGGTAGATAGGCCAGGGATGGAAGTGCAGTGATGTACGGAGTTGACTGGTACTAATCGGTCGAGGACTTAATCAGGAATATGGAATTTCTTCAGAATAGTTGTTCGGTTTTGAGGGATCGAAAGAGAACTCAAGATCCGGTGGCGATAGCAAAGTGGACACACCTGAACTCATCCCGAACTCAGAAGTTAAGCACTTTCACGGCGACAATAGTTGGGCTTGCCCCTGCGAAGATAGCTAGCTGCCTGGGTCCTTTTTTTACACAAATGCAGTTTTTACATTGTTCTTTTTGGTGAGCTATTTTAGTCAAAAAATTCTTTATTGTTTACTATATTTTGATCATATTTAGTCTATGCGTCTGTATGCATATCATCAATCGTGATTCGGATTCCAGTTCTAAATTATTATGGGTTTTATTGATTATGTCTTTTCCAATCTTTGGTGGCGTTGTTTACTTATTACTTGGAAATCGTAAGATTCCAAAGGCTTTAATGATCAAAGATAGACAGGCATATTCAGACTATAAAAAGTATGCTCTTCAAAACATTGAAATTTTAAGTGATCTTCATGAAGATGACTATGTCTTAGATAAAATGACATCCATGGCATGGACAAATGGATATTTTCCTGTTTATGACAATTGTTTGTTAACTTATTTTCCTTCTGGTGAAGAACAATATAAGGCTTTTATTCAAGAATTAATTAAAGCAGAAGATTTTATCTTTATGGAATTCTTTATTATCAATAAAGGAGTTATGTGGAATACCATTCTACAGATCTTAATGGATAAAGCCGCTATGGGGGTAGATGTTCGTGTTATTTATGATGATATGGGATCTTTGACCTATTTACCTAGAGATTATGCGAAATGGTTGAATGCGCGTGGCATTAAAACACATGCATTTAATCCATTACGACCTCAACTGGCTATGGCAATGAATAATCGAGATCATAGAAAAATTCTAGTCATTGATGGTAAGGTGGCTTTTACAGGAGGTTGCAACATTTCCGATGAATATATCAATACGAAAAAACGCTTTGGCTATTGGAAAGATATGGGTTGTATGATCAAGGGGGGCTGGTGTTGAAATGTTTACCATTTCATTCTTACAAATCTGGAACTATCAAGCCAGTGAATATACATCGTATTCGCATTTTATTCAAAATCGTGAAGTCTTTTCATCATTAAAGAATCCTGGATATATCATTCCATTCTCGGATTCTCCAACGGATGAGAATAACACAAGTTTAAATATGCATTTGAATATGCTTGGTGTGCCAAAGACTATTGTTGGATCACAACGCCATATTTAATTTTGGATTCAGAAATGATTTCATCTCTAAAACTCGTCTGTATCCAATGGTGTAGATGTACGAATTGTTGTTCCTGGAATTCCGGATAAAAAAAGATGGTGTATGAAGTCACAAAAGCCAACTTTGATACATTGATCAAAGCAGGTGTTAAAATTTACGAATATACACCCGGATTTATTCATGGCAAAGTTTGCATCATTGATGATTCAAGTGCTTTAGTAGGTACAGTGAATATGGATTTTAGATCGTATTATCAACATTATGAATGTGGTGTATGGATGCATGAAACTGCTTGTTTGACAGATATAAAAAATGACTTTGAAGAAATATTTAAAGTCTCGCATGAAGTTTCATTAGAGGAATGTGTAAACACAAATCCAAATTTGTGAAAGTATATCGAAATATATTAAAGGTATTTAGTCCTATCATGTAGGAATAAATACCTTTTTTTCTTTTTATGAATCATTTTTTCGGGTTGCACATACAAATCGAATTCTTCACTTGTCAAATAACACAAATCTAAAATGGCTTCTTTTTAAAGTTAAGTTATTTTTTGAAGGCATGTTGGCTTGCATGTCCTGCTTTCTCATAGCCAATCACTGGATTTAAACAAGTGACTAACATTAATGAGTTAAGTAAGTTTTTATCCATAGTTTCTTTATTGGCCTTTAAACCATCTAAACAATGGATGGTGAATGAGTGAATCGCATCACTTAATAATTGAATGCTCTGATCCATATTGTAGGCTATCAATGGCATAAAGACATTTAATTCAAAGTTTCCTTGGCTTGCCCCAATACCAATCGCCGTATCATTTCCCATGACCTGTACGGCAACCATAGTTAAGGCTTCACATTGAGTTGGATTGACTTTACCTGGCATAATACTAGATCCTGGCTCATTGCTAGGAATATCAATTTCATGAATGCCACTTCTTGGTCCGATCGCAAGCTATCTTATGTCATTCGCAATCTTCATGCAGTTAGAGGCAAGACCTTTTAAAGCTCCACTTGTATATACCATGGCATCTTTACTTGTTAGAGCATGGAATTTGTTTGGATCTGGTACAAAAGGAAGATGTGTCTTTTCAGAAATGATCTTTGTGACGACTTCATCAAAACCTTCTGGACAGTTGATGCCTGTACCTACAGCGGTTGCACCACAAGCTAGTTCATACACATATTTTAAGCTATCAATAATTTGAGCTTTACTATGCTCAATCATAGAACGGTATCCACTTAATTCTTGTGAGAAATATAATGGTGTGGCATCTTGAAGATGAGTTCTACCAATTTTAATAATGCCTTCGTTTTCTTCTTCTAGTTTTTGATTTGATTAATCATTAAATCCAATTGTGGAAGTAGCTCAAAGCATTGATTTTTTGTGCCACCATGATATGTAAACGGCCGGGAACGTATCATTTGAACTTTGGGATGCATTAACCGTATCGTTTGGATGGAGAATATTTTCCTTTGCGTATTCATTTCCTAACATGGAAATGACTTCATTGGCATTCATATTGGTTTGTGTTCCAGAACCTGTTTGCCAAACATGTAAAGGGAACTGGTCTAAATATTGTCCGTCTTCGATTCTTTGACATATTTCGATAATGGCTTCACATTGTTTTTCAGTAATTTTATTGAAATGAAGGTTGGCTTTGGCACACGCTTCTTTCAATATCGCAAAACTATGAATCAAAGAGGCAGGCATTAATTCCTGTCCAATCTTAAAATTCTCTAAACTTCTTTGGGTTTGGGATTTCCAATATTTGTCGACTTCGACTTTGATTTGTCCTAAGCAATCTTCTTCTATACGATATGTACTCATTTTGTTCACCTCTATGAAGTAGTTTAACATTTTTTTTAAAAATTGTCTGTATACATGTTACAATAGATACGTAAAATAAAAAGGAAATGAGGAATACTACATATGCGTATGAAGGGGCCATATGAAGCTTATTTAGATGATTACAATTGTTTGGATGTTTATATGTCCAAAAATTTTTTTTGGTGGAAAAAGTCGTATTTTCCATATGAAAGATACAAAGGATCGTATTATTCCGTTGACGATTCAGTCTCAAAGTGATCTATATAATGGATATACGCATTATTCATTGTCATTAAACGGGAACTTGGAAATTGGTCAAGAATATACTGTGTATGATGAACATTGTAAAACTTGTGTTGCCAAATACTCTCATATTGTTAAAACAGAGCGTTTTGCGAAAGAGTACATGTATGAAAAAAGAGGATCTAGGAGCTACATATACACCGGAAAAGACAACCTTTAAAGTGTGGGCACCTCAGCTCTTGCCGTACATGTAGGATATGTCTTAAACGGAAAAAAGATTGTTGAATCGATGGTTCGGCAGGATAAAGGGGTTTTCTCGCTTACTGTCAATAAAGATTTAAATGGAGTTCACTATTCTTACTTAGTACGTGTGAATGGAGAATATAAAGGGGTAACAGATCCTTATACTTGTTTTAGTGGTCCGAATGGCCAATATAGTGTGATTGTAGATCCTAAGAGTTTAAAACTACCAAAAAAATCAAATTGAAGCCAATGGATAGTGAATGCGATGCGATTATATATGAGGCAAGTATTCGTGATATGACAAGTCAAATTGGAATTGGAGTGAGTCATCCAAAAAAATTTGTGGGCTTTACGGAAGAAAATGAAATCACAAAAGCACACAATACAGGTTTTAGTTATTTAAAATCATTAGGTGTGACACACGTACAATTGATGCCTGTATTTGACTTTGGCAGTGTGGATGAAGTGTATCCTAATATTTTCTATAACTGGGGCTATGATCCTGTACAATATCGTTGTTTGGAAGGGGCCTATTCACTAGATCCAAAGAATGCGAAGTTACGTATCGAGGAGTTTGCGAATTTGGTACATGATTGCCACAAGGCAGGCATTCGAGTGAATTTGGATTTAGTGTTTAATCATGTGTATGTCAAAGAAAATTTTGCGTTAGAAAATATGGTGCCAGATTATTATTTCTTAATGAATCGTGAAGGTGAATTTTCGAATGGAAGTTTCTGTGGCAATGATATCGACACACAACCATATATGGCGCGTAAATATTTTTAGAAACTTGTAAGAAGATCATTGAGTTATTTGATGTGGATGGTTTCCGTTTTGATCTAATGGGAATTCTAGATTATAACTTAATGAATGAGATTAGTGAAGAATGTAAAAAATTGAAACCAGATTTTATGATTTATGGGGAAAAATTTGGAATATGCCAAGCTTTGTGGCGGAAGAGATTCGTGCTTCGCAACTGAATCAAGCTAAGATGCCACATGTTGGTCATTTCTCGGATCGTTTCCGTGAAGTTGTTCGTGGATCGAATGATGAGCTTTCACGAAAAGGCTTTGCGTCAGGACAAGCCGATTTATTCTATCAAGTAAAATGTGTAATGGCCGCAAAAGCTGTATGGACCATGTGTTTGATAGTCCAGCGAAAGTCATTAACTATGTAGAGTGTCATGATAATCATACGTTATGGGATAAAAACAGAGTATGTTGTCATGGGGAGAGTCGTGATTTAAGAGAAAAACGACAGATCATGGCCAATGCGATGGTATTACTTGCACAAGGGGTTCCATTTATTCATTGTGGTCAAGAGTTTGGTCGCACTAAACAAGGTTTAGGGAATACATACAATCGTTCGGATAACTACAATCGTGTTGATTATCAAAGAAGGGATCACCATATTGAAATTGTAGAGCGTACAAAGGAATTGATCCAAACTTCGTAAAGAACATCCTTGTTTTAGATTGAGTACGGTTGAAGACATTGAAAAAGGTGTTCAATTTGATTCGATCTATGATCAAGTCTTAGTCTATTCTTGTCAAAAAGGGGATGATCATTGTGTAGCTTTCTTTAATCCAACTAACATTCCTTATGATTATCATTTGGACCAAGAAGCTAGAGTCTTGTTTGATGATGGAAATAGCAATGCGTTAGAAGCACAGGATATTCATATTGCATCATTTAGTGTCGTCGTTTGTCAATTTGGCTTGACGGCGTAGAACTCAAAACATATAATATAGGTTAAATTGAGAAGGAGATAAACAATGGCAAAATTTTTTTGAAGAACCATCTAGAACGTTCAGTGAGTATTTATTGATTCCTGGTTACACAGGTCCGGATTGTACACCGGATAAGGTGAGTTTGAAAGCGCCTTTAGTAAAATTCAAAAAAGGTGAAGAACCTGCACTATCTTTAAATATTCCAATGGTAAGTGCTTTGTAATGCAGGCTGTTAGTGGTGAAGAAATGGCTTGTGCACTTGCACGTGAGGGTGGAGTAAGTTTTATTTACGGTAGTCAAACAATTGAGTCTCAGGCCGCTATGGTTCGTAAAGTAAAATCGACTAAGGCTGGATTTGTTGGCGCGATTCAAATATTAGCCCTGAAGCAACATTAGAGGATGTAATTGCTCTTCGTACTAAGACAGGACACTCAACAATGGTACATTACTGACAATGGTCAAGCGGATGGTAAATTAGTAGGTATCGTAACAAGTCGTGATTATCGCGAAAGTCGTATGGATCATTCAATTTTGGTTAAGGAATTTATGACACCATTTGAAAAATTGATCGTCGGAGATGAAGATATTACATTGTCTGAGGCAAACGATTTAATCTGGGAACACAAATTAAATCAGTTGCCTATCGTTGATAAAGAACAACACTTAAAGGCATTCGTGTTCAGAAAAGACTATGAATCACACAAAGATAATCCAAATGAATTATTGGATGATAAAAAGCGCTACGTTGTAGGTCTGGGATCAATACACGTGACTATGTGACTCGTGTACCTGCTTTAGTAGAAGCTGGTGTAGATGTTTTATGTATTGATTCAAGTGAAGGGTATTCTGCATGGCAAGCTGAAACAATTAAATGGATCCGTGAACACTATGGTGACAGCGTGAAAGTTGGAGCTGGTAACGTTGTAGATGGAGATGGTTTCCGTTTCTTAGCGGATGCAGGAGCTGACTTTTTATTAAGATTGGAATCGGTGGAGGTTCTATCTGTATCACTCGTGAACAAAAAGGTATTGGTCGTGGACAAGCTACAGCTACAATTGATGTTGCGAAAGCTCGTGATGAATACTTTGAGGAAACTGGAATCTATGTTCCAATTTGTTCAGATGGTGGTATTGTACATGATTACCACATCACACTAGCATTGGCATTTGGTGCTGACTTTGTTATGTTGGGTCGTTACTTTGCACGTTTCAAAGAAGCTCCAAATAAGATTGTAAGTGTAAATGGAAATTACATGAAGGAGTACTGGGGTGAAGGTAGTGCTCGTGCTCGTAACTGGCAAAGATATGATGTTGGTGGAGACAAGAAAATGTCTTTCGTAGAAGGTGTTGATTCGTATGTTCCTTATGCAGGTAGCTTAAGAGATAATGTAGGTCTATCTTTGTCTAAGATTCGTCATACAATGTGTAACTGTGGATGCTTAACAATACCTGAACTTCAAAAAAGATGCCAAGGTTACATTAGTATCAAGTACAAGTATTGTCGAAGGTGGAGCTCACGACGTTGTTGTTCGTGATGAACATTTCGACGCAAAACCACAATAATCTCAAAAGGACTTCGGTCCTTTTTTTTCTTTATGAAAATACCTTATAATAATTGTATGGAAAAACAAAATGATTTATTGATGGATGCAAGTATCCTCTATCGAAGTACACAGAAATATTATGATAAGATCTTTGCAAGATTTGAATTTGAGTTATGCCCAGCTTCCAATCTTGATTGAAATCTATGAGAATGAAGGTATTTCCCTCCAACAAATCGTACAGGTTGGTGGATATGACAAGGGTACAGTCACAAAAAATGTTCAAAAATTGAATACTTTGGGTTATGTTTCCATCTTAACAAGCGCCAAAGATAAGCGTGTTAAAGAATTATATACGACGGCACTCACCAAAAAAACATATATCTGAAATCTATGGGATTCGTAGAGACTGGTGGCATCACATTACACAAGATTTAACGGCAGAGCAGATTGAAGTTTTTTCTACGTTTTATCAGACTTTATCCAATCATGCCAGAAGTTATGCGGATTTGGAGCAGACCAATCTGCAGTTTTATAAATTAAAAAAATTATCTTTATCGGATTATGATTCACATTTGAGTTGTTCTTTATATACAGGGGGATGTAATTTAAAGTGTCCGTATTGTCATTCGAGAGATTTGGTGTATTTAAAAGAAAACATGTATCCGATCGTTACGGAAAAAATCAATGAATATTTAGAGAGTCATTGCAAAGATTTAGATGGCATTTATATATCGGGAGGAGAGCCTTTGATGCATGAGGGGGTTGTTTCCTTTCTACAGTATGCCAAGACTTTAAACTATAAAATTAAGATTCATACGAATGGTATGTTCTATGAACGTTTAAAAATAATCCTTGCACAAAAAATTGGTAGATCATGTCAGTCTAGATATCAAAAAATGCTCCGAGTGCCTATGCGAAAACGTGTGGGGTTGAGGATATGGATCTAAAGGATATTGAGAAGTCTTTGGATTTGTTGAAGCAATCGGTTGTACCATATGACATTTGTGTAACTTTGGTGGATGAATTGCATAATCAAGCAACTATAGAAGAATTAGGAGAATGGATCCAAGGCGTTGATAAAGTGATTTTTCAAGCCCTTTTGAAGATAGAGAAACGACCATTGATCATTCGTTGCATCGACCTAGTTTTAAAGTTGTTTTAAAATATAAAAAAAAGATATTCGAAAAGTATGTTAAACATGTAAAGATAAGGGGGGATCAAGCATGATTGAAGTCGAAAAAAAGAGATGGGTCCATAGTTGTTTTTGATTCGTCAAAAATCTTTTCGGCCATATCCAAAGCGTTTGATTCTTTACATATGGAAAAAGATGATGCGATTATCAACTTACTGGTACTTAGAGCCACGGCTGATTTTCAAACGAAGATCAAAGATAATCGAATTAGTGTAGAAATGATTCAGGATAGTGTTGAAAAAACGTTGTCAGAATCTGGCTATTATCCGGTCGCAAAGACATATATTTTATATCGTAAACAAAGAGAAAATGTTCGTAAGATTCAATCGACGGCCAATGAATATATACATTTAGTCAATTCGTATTTACACGATAATATTTCTTTGGAAGATGAAAACTCCATGGCAACTTATTCTGTGGGTGGTTTGATCTTATCCAATTCAGGTATGATCACTTCGAATTATTGGTTGAGTGAAGTGTATGATGCCCAAATTACCAACGCACATAAAAATGGGGATCTATATATTCATAATATCAATATGTTGACGGGATGCAGTGCAGGCTGGTCTTTAGAAGATCTAATTTTAAAAGGACTTCCTTCTGTGAATAAGATGATTTCATCCCTTCCTGCCAAGCATTTATCGACGTTATGTAACCAGATGGTTAACTTTCTAGGAATCATGCAGAATGAATGGGCCAGTGCCCAATCATTCGCACATTTTGATACGTTACTCGTACCTTTTATTCATCAGGACAAACTATCTGTCAAGATGGTCAGTGATTGTCTTGAAAGCTTTATATATGGGATAAATATTCCTTCGAGATGGGGTACCCAAGCTCCTTTTAGTCAGATTACTTTGGATTGGAATGTTCCGCAAGAATTTATAAACAAAAAGGCAATTGTAGCCGGGTGTGAATGTGATTTTACATATGGAGATTGTCAAAAGGAAATGAAAATTCTTCATGATGCCTTATTTGAAGTTATCAATAAAGGAGATATTTCAGGTCGTGGGTTTCAATTTCCAATTATTGCCCTTTACTTAAATCCAGATTTTGATTGGATGCACGAAGAAGAGTTGTTTAAGGCTTGTGCCAAATATGGAACGCCTTATTTTTTTGACAAAAGAAAAACAAGATGTAGAAGGATATTTTGGTTATAAACCTTTATGTGGAAGTATGGGGTTGTGACATTAAACATAGTGCGCTTAGCGTATCTTTCAAGTAGTAGTAAGGAAGATTTCTTTAAGCGTTTAGATAATTTAAGTGATGTGGCCCTTCGTTCTTTTGAAGTCAAGCGACAAGTGTTAAATCAATTGTTGGAAGCCGGCTTGTATCCGTATACCAAGGCCTATATATCGGATTTTAATGATCACTATGGTACTTTAGGTATTGTGGGTATGAATGAGGCTTGTTTGAATGCGAAATGGTTAAAGAAGAATTTGATGGATTTGGATGCACAAACTTTTTCCATGGAAGTGTTAGAGTTTTTAAATCACAAACTTTTAAATCAAAGTCAAAAAGTTAATTTAGAGGCTACACCGGCAGAAAGTGTATGTACGCATTTTGCCCAAATTGATAAGGAATTGTATCCAGAAATTCAAAGTCATGGATATTATACGAATTCAACGCATTTAGATGTCGCCAGTACGGATGATGTCTTTGAGGCTTTACATATACAACAAGATTTTCAAAATCAATATAGTGGAGCCACTTCATTTCCAGTCTTTATTGATCATGGAATCGAAGATTGGAAGATGGCGGCTTTACTTGTGAAGACCATTTATGAAAACTACGAGGTGCCTGTATTCACAATTACGCCAACATATTCGGTTTGCGAAGAACATGGCTATCTATTGGGTCATCAAGATATCTGCCCGAAATGTTCCAAATCAACCGAGGTCTATTCTCGTGTTTCAGGATATTATCGAAACTTAGAGGATTGGAATGAGGGTAAACAAAAAAGAGTTTTCAAGAAAGAAAGACATATTCGATTTAAGGAGGGGTATTATGCGAGAAACAATAGGTTTTATTGGTGCTTTGGAAACATGGGTAAAGCCATGATTGAAGGAATCTGTCAGAATCATGTATTTAATACAGTTTGGGTGTGTGATCATCACCAGGAAAATTTAGATGTACTACATGAAAAGTATGGAGTCGAAACGAGTTTAGATGAAAAAAAGTAGCAAAAAATAGTGATGTATTGGTGTTGAGTGTGAAGCCGAAACATTATCCAAAGGTGATTGAAAAAATCAAGGACAGTGTCAAATCCGATGTGATTATTGTGGATATTGCGGCAGGTGTAACCATTTTAGATGTGAAGACATACTTTGGCAAAGATATAAAGGTGATTAAGGCAATGCCGAATACGCCCGCATTGGTATTATCTGCGATGAGTGCTATTTCGTTTGATGATTTGGTTACTGAAGAAGATAAAGTTTGTGTTCAGTCTATCTTTAATAGTTTTGGCAAATGTGAAGTGGTTGAAGAAACCATGATGGATGCCGTAACCAGTGTGAGTGGTTCAAGTCCTGCCTATGTATTTATGTTTATTGAAGCGATGGCAGATGCATTGTGGCACAAGGCTTACCTCGAACTCAGGCGTATACATTTGCGGCACAAGCCGTTTTGGGAAGTGCAAAGATGGTCTTAGAAACAGGTATGCATCCAGGTACCTTAAAAGATATGGTTTGTTCACCTGGTGGAACAACGATTGATGCGGTTTGCGAGCTGGAAAGAATGGGTTTTAGAGCGAGTGTTGAATCGGCTATGCGTGTTTGTGGTGAAAAATCAAAGAAAATGACGGAGGGAAAATAGTATATGAAAAATATTTGTATCGGATTGTTTGAAGGAGAGACTTTACCGGAAAGTTTAGCGGCTTTTAAAGATGTAAAATTGGATTTAGAATTTGGTAAGATTACAACAATTCATACATTAAATCAATTGGATTGCGAAAAGGTTGTTGTCGTTGGTTTGGGTGATGGTAAGAAGAATATCAAGGAAGCTTTTCAGTAAAGTAGAGGCAGATGATTATTTGGTGTATGCCACTGAAAATACGGCGTATCAGCTGGTTTTGGCTTAGTGTATGGTGCTTATAGCTATAAAGATACTAAGGTGTATGATTTAGAGAGTGATGATTTTAAAGATGAATTTGAAAAAGGTAAAACAGTAGCTCGTATTGTTAATCATGCGCGTGAAATGAGTGATATGCCCGCAAATTTTTTTTAACACCAGATCATTTGGTGGATGAAGCGAAGCTTGTGGTGAAAAAAGTATGATATGGAAATTGAAGTATTAGCACAAGACGATTTAGAAGAAATTGGTGCCGGTGCTCTTTTAGCTGTCAATCAAGGTTCTGATAGACCATGTTTTATGGTGGTTATTCGTTATGATGGTGGTAAGGAAGACGAAGACTATACAGACTCTTGTTGGTAAGGGTCTTACATATGATGCGGGTGGCTACAATATCAAGTCAAATATGCATGGTATGAAGTATGATATGTGTGGGGCTGCCAATATGCTTTGTGCATTGGAGTTACTTCTTTGAATTAAAGGTGGAAAAGAATGTAGTTTGTGTTTTACCAATTCTTTGAAAATAAAATCAATGGACATGGATTTGTCGATGGGGATGTGATCACAAGTTTAAGTGGTAAAACGATTGAAGTCACAAATACCGATGCAGAAGGAAGATTGATTTTGGCAGATGCCTTGACAATGGCACAAAAATTAGGGGCTTCACGCGTGATCGATATGGCGACTTTAACTGGGGCTTGTGTACGTGCTTTAGGTAGTACATATACTGGAATCTTTAGTAATGATGATAGTTTCTATTTGCCTTTCTTAGGGGCTTCAAAAGCTACAAAAGAACAGATTTGGCGTTTGCCTGTGGATGAATATTTCCATTCAGAATTGAAGTGTTCAAAGGTAGCGGATTTGATCAATTCAAAGACTTTGGGTGGAAATGCAAGTTTGGCTGCGGCTTTCTTAGAAGAATTTATTGAGGAAGGCACTAAGTGGATTCACTTGGACATTGCAGGAACGAGCGATAAGGATGAAGTGGCTACAGGTGTTATGATTGAGACAATTGTTCATTTTCTTGAAAATGAATGTAAATAAATGCAACAAGTTGAAATAATTTACAGAACATGGTATTATCATAGGTGTTTAGAAAAGAGGACAAATTTATGGAAGTACAATTTGTAGAAAGTAAAAACTTAAAAGAAAAACCAACTGGAGCTTTAGGCTTTGGTAAATATTACACAGACTATATGTTTGTGATGGATTGGGATCTTTGGTCAAGAATGGCATGATGCCAGAGTCATACCTTATGGACCATTAGAATTTGATCCGGCAAGTATGGTATTGCACTATGCACAAGAAACATTTGAAGGTTTAAAGGCCTATCGTACTAAGGATGGTAAGGTTCAATTGTTTAGACCTGAAATGAATGCGAAGCGTTTGCGAACTCAATAAACGTTTGAGTATGCCTACTTTACCTGTAGATATGTTTGTGGAATTTGTAAAAACAATTGTGAAGTATTCAGAAGACTGGATTCCAACAGGTGAGGGTGAATCTTTATATATTCGTCCATTCATGTTTGCGACAGAAGCTGCGATTGGTGTACATGCGGCAAGTCATTATAAATTTATGATTATCTGTTCTCCAGTGGGTGCTTACTATGCCGAAGGTGTAAATCCTGTTAAGATCTATGTAGAAGACGAATATGTTCGTGCTACAAAAGGTGGTACTGGATTTACAAAATGTGGTGGAAACTATGCAGGTAGTTTAGCTGCTCAAGTAAAAAAGTGAAGAATTGGGTTATTCTCAAGTCTTATGGTTGGATGGAGTTCACCGTAAATACATTGAAGAAGTTGGTTCAATGAACGTTATGTTTGAAATTGATAATAAGATTGTGACAGCTCCATGCGAAGGTACAGTACTTCCTGGTGTTACTCGTGATTCTATTTTACATATCTTAAAAGACTGGGGATATGAAATCGAAGAAAGACATTTGTCTGTGGATGAATTGATGGAAGCAGGTCACAATGGTAAGCTACAAGAAGCTTGGGGAACAGGTACAGGCTGCCGTAATTAGTCCAATTGGTGAATTGTACTACAAGGGTGATAAAGTTACTGTTTCTGATTTTAAAACGGGTGAATTAACACAAAAGTTATATGATACTTTGACAGGTATTCAATGGGGAACAATTGCGGATCCTTATGGATGGACTGTTGTAGTTGACTAATAAAAGGAAGGCGTACATTGTACATCTTCCTTTTTGTGTGTATAAATAAAGTAGAGATGGTCTTTCTCTACATTGTTTCATAGCTTTTAAGTGTGTATTCAGTATGCATCTTATAGATGATGCATTGAATGACATTATCCATTAATTTTTGTTCGTAATTGGCGTTTTCAAATAGGATTGTATTTCGATTGTTTTTAAAAACGTCATTTAATGAATCTTCAAATCGAGATATAAATAAGTCATAGGCTTGTTCGATGGTTGAATCTTTTTTATATTAGTATAAATATGAAGTAAAGATGTGATTTGTTGCATGGAATAACATCTTTTTAGGATGGTTAAAACTAAAAAGTAGGCTAAATGACTTTTTGTGTAGTGTTTTTTGACAGGTGGATGGACAATACCGGTTTTGACATAGTTGTTGATCATGGCTTTGGTGATGAACTTTTCATCATAGAAATAAGTATCTTTTAATTTCTCATTGATGTAGGTGATCACTTGGTCCATATATAGGTCAATTTCGGGTAGTTCGGTCCACTTTGGGAATGTATAATTTTTCATAATCTGATTGTAACATAAAATAAAATGTTACACAATCTAGAAATTAATACTAGATGTATTGACTTCTCGTGATATCTATATTATTGTTTATCTAAAAGAGGTAAAAAAAGAATGATTCATATTATTTCTGATTCATCGACAATGTATTCGATTGAATCGGCAAAAGAAAAAAGGGTTGTCGATTGTTCCTTTGAATATTTCAGTGGATTCACAAACATATCGAGATTTTGAGGATATCACAAGTACACAATTATTAACGATGATTGAAGAGCACAAGATTCCTAAAACTTCACAAGCCAAGTCTTGGAGAAAAGATTGATTTATATAATAAACTTTCTAAGGATGGTGATGAAGTGATTGATATTGCGATGGCTTCTGGTTTAAGTGGAACGTACCAGACGGCTATGATGGCAAAGGATTCTTGTGACAATCCAGACTTAGTACATGTCGTAGATTCGCAGACGTTGTGTGGGCCACATCGTTTGATGGTGGATACGGCTTTAGAAATGGCAAATAATGGAGCAAGTGCCAAGGACATCGTAAAGATGATCGTGCAAAGTCGTATGCAGGAAGAGTCGTATTTGGTTCCTGTTGATTTTCAATTCTTAGTTCGTGGTGGAAGAATCAAAGGGTTAGCTGCTACATTGGGTGGTGCATTAAAATTGATTCAATTTTGAAAAAAAGGCGTTGATGGCATGGGTTTAGATAAGTTTGGCGTGAGTCGTACGTATAAAAGACTGTCAATATGGTGGTTGAAGATTTTAAAAGTAATGGTTTTGATTCCAATTATACATTTTATATTTCACATGCCTTTAATGAAGATTTGGCAATGATGTTTGAAAAGAAAATCAAAGAAACATTTGAAGGTGTAAAAGTTGTAATTTATCCTTTATCTCCTGCATTTATTACGCAGGGTGGACCTGGATGCGTTGCCGTACAGGCAATTAAAATGGCTTAGGAAAATTTCCTAAGCCATATTTTTTTCTATTTTCTTTTCTTAACTTTAGAATACCATTTGACCAAAGTAAGCCACAAAACTCATGACAATGATAAAACCAACACCATAAGGCAAGATCATGGATAATAATTTAGAATCTTGACCTTGTCCATCGACACTGCTTAATGCGATGGCGATAGATTGTGGTGATAACATTTTACCAGGCTGCCACACCCAAAGAGTTTAATGAGACAATCCAATATGGATTAGCATTCAAGCTTTGGGCTGCGCTTTCTTGTACGGCACCAAATAATACGCCTGAACTTGTTCCAGAACCCGTCACAAATGTTCCTAGACATCCAATCCATGGGGCAAAGAATGGATAGAAACTTCCTGTAATCGCAATGGCGAACGATGCGATACTCGCAATCATACCTGCATATCCCATGATTTTAGCACATCCGAGTACACATAGCATGGTAATAATGGTTTGCGACATCTGTTTGATTGTGGCGATAAATACCACTTTGAAATCTCTAAATGTAGCTTTTTGAATCAAACCACCCAAAATAGGCGATAAGAAGATCCATACACCTGGTGTGTTGATCCAAGTGAATGTCATTGTGCTAGGATTGTCTCCTGTATAAATAATGGCGGTTGATGCGAATTGTGACAAGAATGTATGAATTGGAGCTACTAATTTTGAAGTTGATAATAAGAAGATAAAGATAAAAATAAATGGTGACCAGGCCGTTAATGCCTTTTTAACCGTAATTTTTCGTTTGTTTCTAACTTCATTTCGTATTCAGGATTTGGTTTTACCTTAGAACCCAAAAGAATTGTGCATAATAATGAACAAACGCTTCCTACCACAACACATAATTCGGAACCTACAAATTTCGAAACGATCATCTGAGGAATCAAGAAGCTTAATCCAGAAACGAAAGTAAGTGCCGTGTGACGCCTTTTAATGCCTTAAAGCCTTTTCCTGTGACCATAACGATCAAGAATGGACACATTAACATAAATGGAGCTAATTGAAGGGTTTGTGTAAATGCAAGTTGAGCATTTTCAAGATCAACTAAATTAGCCAAAGTGACCGTTGGAATACCAATGGAACCAAATGGAGTTGGAACTCCGTTGGCAATTAGACAAACTAAACAAGAGAATAAAGGATCAAAGCCTAAAGCTACAAGCATACTTGCAGGAATGGCAATGGCAGTACCAAAGCCAGACCATACCTTCCATAAATCCACCAAAGCACCATGCGACAAGTAAGACAAGAATTCGTTTGTCGCTTGAAACGCTAGTAATCATTTGTTTAGTGATTTCCATACCACGTGTGCGTAGTGACAGGTTATAAGTAAATACGGTCGCGATAATTACAACAATAATAGGCCATAGTGCCATTAAGAAGCCTTCAAGCGACCGTCATTGTATTTAGAAAACTTTGTTGCCAGATCGCAACGGATAATAGTACAGAAATAATTAAAGAACCAAAGGCAGCTTTATATGTGGGCCATCCAAGTACGGTTAGCGCAAATATTAGCCACAAAATGGGACAAAGCCCCAAAACAAAATATAGAAAACTCATATCATCTCTCCCTTATGCGTGTTGATTATATCAAAGTGAGATAGTTTGTCAAAACAAAAACGCTAAAAATAGGTGTGTAAGCGTATGCAAGTAACGATTGTGGGTTATATTTGTGGTCAACAAAAAAAATCAAAACATTTTTGATTATTTTATGGCCTTTTTGATCAAATGATGTATTATAGTGGTACAAAGTGGCATATTGTGTCATAGAGTGGGGGGTGAAGACACATGTTCATGGGGGAATACGCGCATAACATAGATCGTAAGGGGCGATTGATTATGCCGGCTAAGTTTCGTGAGGAACTAAGTGAACATGTTGTCGTAAACCGAGGACTTGATGGATGCCTGTATGTATATACGGTAGAGCAGTGGCAGCAAGTGTATCAAAAGCTATCAACTTTGCCTTCGACAAATAAAGATGCGCGCATGTATCAGCGTATGATGTTGTCTAAAAGCAGCAGAATGTGAAATGGATAGTCAGGGGCGAATTTTAATCCCATCCTCTTTAATCGCCCTGGGCTGGTCTTGAAAAAAGAATGTTTGATTATAGGTGTCGCCAACCATTTGGAAATTTGGTCTAAAAATCGTTGGGAAGCTTTGGAAGAAGAGCAAAGTGCATCTTTTGAAGAAGCAGCGGAACACTTATCAGAAATTATGGGGTAGTAATGAATGGAACATATTAGTGTATTATTGAATGAATCGATTGACATGCTACAAATAAAAGAAGATGGGATCTATGTAGATTGCACTCTAGGTCGAGGGGGCATAGTAGTGAAATCTTGAAACGTTTAACTAGCGGACATTTATATGCGTTTGATTGTGATCAAAATGCGATTGATGAAAGTGCACCTCGTTTGCAGGCAATAGGGGATAATTTCACTTTGATTCATTCTCCATTTGAGAATTTAAAGAGTGAACTTGCCAAGCGTGGTGTTACTTTAGTAGATGGAATATTTATGGATCTTGGTGTATCGAGTCCACAATTTGATGATGGCCAAAGGGGGTTTAGCTATCGTTCGAATGCGCGATTAGATATGCGTATGGATCAGTCACAAGAATTAGATGCCTATGCAGTAGTAAATACGTATGACAAAGAGGATTTGATTCGTATTTTAAAACGTTATGGTGAAGAGCCATTTGCGATAAAGATTGCCAATAAAATCTGTAGTGTTCGAGAAAAAGCACCAATTGAAACTACATTTGAATTGGTGGATGTGATTAAATCGCCCTTCCAAGCTGCGGTATTAAGAAAGAAGGGACATCCGGCAAAGCAGACGTTTCAGGCAATGCGTATTGAAGTAAATCATGAATTAGAGCAGTTAGAAACCGTATTACAGGATGGCTTAACGCTATTGAAGCCACATGGAATTATGGCGGTAATCACATTTCATTCTTTAGAGGATCGAATGGTGAAAGAGATTTTTTAAAGAGGTGGCCGTTGCCAAAAAAGGTAAATAAGCGGTTGCCACAAGTGGGGACAGAAAATTTAGAATATCACCGTGGTGAATCGAAAACCGGTTTTAGCAAGTAGTGAAGAATTAGAGAACAATAATCGTGCACACAGTGCCAAACTAAGAGGGATAGAGAAGAAAGGATGATTCATATGCAAAGAAGTTTTAGATTAACAAGAGTACTTGTCTTAACTTTATTTGTGTTGTCTGCGGTCTTCTACTTCGTATCAAAAACATATGTCAACTCAATGAATATTTCGCTTTCTGTAGAAGAGTCGCAATTGAGTGATGAAATTGCACAGAAAGAACAAACTGTTGAAGAGCTCCAGAATGAAGTCAATACATTACAGGAAAAGGGCAGACTGTTAGGAATGCTTGACAATCAGGTCTCTGATCATGAAAATAATATATATGTAATGAATGACTAGATGGAGTGGTGATGTATAATGTCAGTTCGCAAAAGTAATAGAGAACTGTTAAAAATGATTAGTCGAATGACATTAATTGGAACATTAGTAGTAGCTAATGTTCTTTTCACTATGGTGAGCCATAAGCATATATGGTCCCAAAAAGTGCGTTGGATCCAAGAATTGCGTCAAGTATTGTGGAAAAAGCAGTTTCTGACTAAACGTGGAACAATCTATGATCGAAATCATACGGTGATTGCCCAACAAACACAGGCATATACAATCGTTGCCTATTTGGATAAGGGTGTTGTGGATGTCAATGGAAATCCTAATTATGTTAAGGATATTTCATCTATGACCAAAAAACTAAAGAGTGTTTTAGGAGATGAGGTCAATGAGAAGGCGTTAGTCAAAATCATGAAGTCGGCTAAAATGGTGGTAAGTCGCAGACGGAACTTGGTTCGGGAACGAAGCGTATTAAAAAGTCGTTGATGAAAGAAATCAAAAATTAAAGATTCCTGGTATTGGTTTTATCGATGCGGTATCTCGTTATTATCCGGCTACGCCATATTCTTCAAATTTAATTGGGTTTGCGGCGTATGATGAAGATAAACAATCGATTGAGGGTAAGCTTGGTTTAGAGCTTTCTTTAAATGCGTTATTAAAGGGTAAAAACGGAAAAGAACAATATCAACAGACAGTGGATGGATCGAAGCTTCCGGGTACGACAAAAGTGATTGAACAAGCGAAGAATGGTAAGGATGTCGTTTTGACTTTAGATTCGGAATTGCAGTCAACTGTAGAAACGCAATTGCGCTCGACCATGGAAAATCAGAATGCCAGATCGGCATGGTGCATTGTGATGGAAGTGGATACGGGTAAAGTCTTGGCTTGGGCAAGTTATCCTACGTTTGATCAAAATGAACATAAGGAAATTCCAAGCTATCAAGATGCGATTAGTACTAGTACGTATGAGCCTGGATCTGTTATGAAACCATTTACGTATGCGACAGCCATCGATACCAATGTGTATCCATATAATAAAACGTATGTGTCATATCAATTCTGGTATGATTATGATGTAAATACTGGTAAAATCACGCGTTTGCCTATTGGAACCCATTCACCATATCCATATATTGCGGATGCCTTGGATGAAAACTTTGGTACGATTTCGTTTGATCAAGGTTTAGCGTATTCGAGTAACGTAGCCATTTGTGAGTTATTGGCTAACTATATTAATTATTCGCAATACAGTAAGTATTTGGATGCGTTTGGATTCTTTCAAAAAGTGGATACGCCCTATGTGGATCAGTCTTTGGGTGTTAAAAATATTGGTCTTCCTACAGATTACTTGTCGACTGGATTTGGTCAGGCAAGTTCAATTACGGTGTTGCAGTTGTGCCAAGCCTATACAGACTATTTTTAATGATGGTACGATGGTACGTCCGTATGTGATCGATTCGATTGTGGATAGTGATACGGGTAAAGTGGAGAAGAAGTATAAGAAAAAAAGCTGTGGGTACACCGATTTCTAGTACAACGGCTAAAGAAGTGCAGGAATTGATGTCGCATGTTACGGATGATGGGGCGAGTGGTGCGCGTTTTAAAGTGGATGGTGTGGATCTTTTGATGAAAACAGGTACGGGTCAAATCTATAATACGGATTTGGGTAAGTATGATTCGGATTATCATACTTCAAGTATTATGGCGGCGCTTGACCAATGATCCAAAGATTATGGTGTATTATGGCTTGGTTTCGCCAAACATTACATCGTATTCGGCAGAACCTTTTAAAAAGATTGTGCGGGATACGTTGCAGACATGTGGTATTTCAACAACACCAACAAATGATACACAAGAGTCGTATGAGGCTTGGGAAAGTTATGAAATGCCTAGTTTAGTGAATCATACAATTGATTATGCGCATGAGAAGATGAAAGATAAAAAGGTACATTTAGAAGTGATTGGGGATGGTTCAAGTGTGATTGAACAATATCCTGATGCATCGGTAACTATCAATTCGAATGATCGTGTCTTTGTATTGACAAATGGAAATAAGATTACAATGCCAAATATGTCGGGTTGGACAAGGAAGGACTTAACGGTTTTCTGGCAGCTTACGGGCATTAGTATTAAGACGAGTGGCTATGGTAAGGTAACAAGTCAAAATGTAGAAGAGGGGACAACGATTTCTACGGACACAAAAATTGAGGTAAATTTAGAGTAAAAAGAGCGAAAGCTCTTTTTTTTCTGGTATACAAAAATTGTGAATTTGGTTTTCGAGTTGACAAATGTCATTTGGGTTGGGTAGAATTAATTATGAGTGAAAGAGGAGAGAGTAAAATGAATGATTCACAAAAAATGAAGTGGTACACACTTTCGTTTATGTGTTTTTCAACTCTATGGGGTTTTGGAAATGTTTTAAACGGATTTATGTACTTCAACGGAATTCAAGTCATCTTTTCTTGGATTTTGATGTTTGCGTTGTATTTTGTTCCTTATGCATTAATGGTAGGTGAACTTGGTTCTGCATTCAAAAATTCAGGTGGAGGTGTAAGTTCTTGGATTCACGAAACAACAGGTCCTAAAAGCTGCATACTATGCGGGTTGGACTTATTGGGCATGTCACATTACGTACATTGCTTCTAAGGGTTCTGGTGGTTTGAAAGCATTAAGCTGGATGATTTTCCAAAACTCAGAAACTTATGCATCTTTTAACACAAAAGCTATTCAGTTTGCGACTTTAGCTGTTTTTTATTACTATTTAGTTATGTCGCAAGTCGTGGTTTAAACCCATTAAAGAAAATGGCTACAATTCTTTGGGTCTAGTATGTTCGTTATGAGTATTCTTTATATTGTAATGATGTTTGCGGCTCCAAGCTATCAATCCAAATGGTGGATATTTAGCTATGGATTTTAGTTTCAAAAAACTTGATTCCAACTTTTGACTGGAAATATTTCAGTTCATTATCAATCTTAGTATTTGCGGTTGGTGGATGTGAAAAGATTTCACCTTATGTAAATAAAGTTGAAGATCCTTCTAGAGGCTTCCCTAAGAGTATGATTTTTGCGGCTATCATGGTTATCGTTTGTGCTATCTTTGGTACAATCGCAATGGGTATGATGTTTGATCCAGCTGTAATCGATGCTAACTTTGACTCATACAATGCGAATGGTTCATATTGGGCATTCCAAAGATTAGGTGAATACTATGGTATGGGTAATGTATTGATGATTGTTTATGCAGCTTGTAACTGTATTGGACAATTCTCTACATTAGTCATTAGTATTGATGCGCCTTTGCGAATGTTATTAGATAACGAAGATGCTCGTCAATTTATCCCAACTAAGTTATTGCACAAGAATGATGCAGGTGCATATTCAAATGGTATCATCATGGTCGATATTCTTGCCGGTGCAATTATCTTGGCTCAGGCTTTAGTTCCAAATGCAGATACAGTACTTCGTCAGTTGACTCAGTTAAACTCAGTAACCATGCCAATGCGTTACTTGTGGGTATTCTTTGCTTATGTGATGTTGCGTAAGATAACAGATATTTTCCACCGTGACTATAAATTTGTGAACAACAACACAGTCGCAATCGTATTTGGTGCTTGGTGCTTTATATTAACGGGTGCTTGCTGCTTACTTGGTATGTATAAACCAGGGGATATGTATACTACAGTCTTAAATATTATCACTCCAGTTGTATTAACAGCTTTAGGATTGATTTTTAAAGAATCAAGAAAAAAAGAGGCAAAAAATTAATTTTGCCTTTTCTTCTTATTTGTGGATAATTATAGTCGAGGAGATGTTTAATCATGAATACAATCGAAATTTCAAATGAATTAATTCAATTTATTGAATCAAGTCCTAGTATGTTTCATTCCATCAAAACGATTCGTACATATTTAGATGAGACTGGATTCACGTATCTTCCTGAGTCTAAAGCTTGGGATGTTAAAGCGGGTGGAAAATATTATACAATTCGTAACCACTCCAGTTTAATTGCGTTTAAGGTTGGTAATGATTTGGATTCTTATCATTTCCAAATGTGTGCAAGTCACTCGGATTCACCGACATACAAAGTTAAAAATGTGCCTGAGCTTGCCGGTCCAAATGAATATTTGCGTTTAGACGTTGAAGCTTATGGTGGTATGATTGACAACACTTGGTTTGATCGTCCATTAACCGTTGCGGGTCGTGTACTTGTTCGAAATGGTTCGAAGATTGAATCAAAATTATTATATATCGACAAAGATATCTTAATGATTCCAAATGTGGCTATTCACTTCAACCGTGAGGTCAATAATGGTTATAAATACAATCGTCAAATTGATTTGTGCCCTATGTTTTCTTGTGGAGCTCTTAAGAAGGGCGCTTTTGACAAAATGGTTGCGGATGAGTTGGACGTTAAGGCTGAAGATATCTTAGGTAAAGACTTATTCTTAGTGAATCGTCAAAAAGGTTTAGTTTGGGGATTGGAAAATGAATTTGTTTCAAGTCCTAAATTGGATGACTTACAATGTGCATTCGTTTCATTAAAGGCATTTATTGAGGCTGAAAATGAAAAGAGTGTCAATGTATATTGTTGCTTCGATAATGAAGAAGTGGGTTCAAACACAAAACAGGGTGCGATGTCTACATTCTTGAAAGATGTATTACACCGTATCAATGCGGGTTTAGGAAAAACGGAGGATGAATATTATCAGGCTATCGCGAAGTCTTTCTTAGTAAGTTGTGATAATGCGCATGCTCTACATCCAAATCATGCAGAAAAGACAGATGCCGTAAACTTTGTCACAATGAATGGTGGTATTGTCATTAAGGAAAGTGCAAACCAGAAATATACAACAGACGCATTTAGTCGTGCTTTATTTACAGGTGTATGTCAGAATGTGAATGTGCCAGTACAAAGCTTTGCAAATCGTAGTGATGTAGTGGGTGGTTCTACTTTGGGTAACTTATCCAATACGCAGGTAAGTGTTCATGCGGTAGACTTTGGTTTGGCTCAGCTTGCGATGCATTCTTGTTTTGAAACTGCAGGTGTTAAGGATACTGAATATGCGATTGTCGCATTGAAGGAATTCTATGAAACAAATGTGCAGATTGAAGAAGTGAATCTGTATGTCTAGAGAAGTAATCATTCAAAGAATAGAAAAGTCGGATTTAATCGATGCGAAAAAGGAATTGATGATTGATCTAGTGAATTCAAAAAAGGAAGATAATTTCGACAAGAAAGTGGATCGTTTGTATCGTCATTTTTCTAAGAGTTCTACGTTTAAAAAACATGCCGAAAAAATGGTTGTTCGTGATGATGAAAAGCTAAAGATTTGTAACATGATGCTTGTGATGAGTGTGACATTGACTTTGTTCTTTTTAAAGGCGGTCTTGTTTTCGAGTTATGTTGTGAATTTTAGTGTGGATGCCATTGTCGGTTGTGCAAAGCACTTGTATTTTCATTGATCAATGTACGTACAAAGTATCGAACGCTTCGGCGGTGATGATTTAGTTCGTGACTTTGTCTATTTGGATGTTTTATCTTTAATTTTATGTATATTATTTAAAATGTTCTTTCCTGTGCAAGTTGATTTTTCATTGATTATTTTATTGGTTGATTATTATTTGTGTAAGAAAAGATTTAAGGAAAAGGCATTTGAAAAATTAGAAGGGTAGGCTTGTGCCGGCCCTTTTTTCATTATTGAATTTAAAAAGAGAATCTTCTATTTTTGTTTCAAATATGGTATTATTGATTAGTAGTATGTAAAAGGAGACGTCGAATGAGTAAGAAAAGAGTTTATGCGGCTATCGAAATTGCTGATCAAGAGATTCGTCTTATCGTTTTAGAGATATTTGAAGCTCGTTACAACGTTTTAAGAACAGAAAGAGTTGCTTGTTCAGGTGTAGATAAAAATCAAAAGATTGTCGATGAAAGTGCTATTGTTACAGCCATTCGTCAAGCTATAACGAATGCACAGGCAGCTTTAGGATATCGAATTGAGCGTGTCTTATTGGTCGTTCCTAGTGTAAATGTAATGCGTAGCTCACAAAAGGTGCGTGTTCAGATTGAAGATGGTACAAAAATATTCGTTTGTTCCATATTCAGCAAAAGGATTTAAAAACGCCATTCAAAAACGATTGAATGAAGATGTAGAATTTGTCAATGCGAATAAGGTGTCTTATGAAGTCAATGGACGAGTGAGTCAGAAACTTCCATTAAATCAGGAATGTGAAGATTTCATTATGGATGTAGATTTATTATATGCCGACAAGGAAACAATCTATTCGTATGCTCGTTGTGTGGAACAGGCAAATCTTGAAATCTTGGATCTATGTGTAGATTCATTTGCGATTGGTCAAGAAACTGCGGCTTTGGCACAGAGCACAGAAAGAGTTACAATCCAAATTGATTTGGAACAGAATCACTCTACTTTAGCTTTATTTAGTACACGTCGTTTAATGACATGTACAACTTTGGATTATGGATACTTATGGTTCATTGAGGATATCCAAAGAAAATATAAGTTAAGTGATGATGTATGTTACAGATTATTGCAGAATATTTTCTCGGGTCAAGAAGATGAAAACAGTGATGTGATTGTTTATATTGAACAAAGAGAAGATATGCGTGTTGAGATTACGGCCAATGAATTAGCAAAGGCTTGTTTACCTCGTATTCGTCAATGGATTGCAGTCTGTCAATGATGCATGTTTACCAATTGTTCGCCAAGGAAAATCAAGATATGTGATCACAGGACAAGGAAGTAACATTCCTGTATTGAAGGATTTAGATAAATCGTTCAATGCGAGCGCAATGATCTATCAAGAACAAGCTATTGGTGCAAGAGATGGTGCATTTGTGTGTGGCTTAGGTATGGCTTATGCATGGCAAGACATCAACCGTATTCACCATGATGACAGAATTAGTGCAAACAATAATGAATTAGAAGCGAGCATTGATTCTATTAATCACAAGGCGCATACTGGTGAAGGTGGATTTACGAAGAAGTTAAAGAATGCTATTTTAGCAGATGAAGAATAAAAAAAGAGAGAAAATATTATATGACTGAATTTAATCAAGTAGCAAATATTAAAGTATTTGGTGTTGGTGGTGGTGGATCCAACGCTGTTAACCGCATGGTTCTGATGGTGTTAAGGGCGTTGATTTCTATATCTGCAACACAGATGTACAAGTTATGAAAAACTCTCCTTGCGATAACAAAATCGTTTTAGGAAAGGAAACAACTAAAGGTTTAGGTGCTGGTGGAAATCCAGAATATGGACGTAAAGGCTTTTGAAGAAAGTGAAGGAGAAATCCGCGAATCTGTAAAAAGGAAGCGACATGGTATTTATCACTCTTTGGTATGGGTGGTGGAACTGGTACGGGGTCTTTGCTCCATTAATCGCTAAGATTGCTAAAGAAGAAGGTGCTTTAACAGTTGCCGTTGTAACTCGTCCATTCACTTTTTGAAGGTCGTCGTCGTGCAAACAATGCTAAAAGATGGTATTGAAGAATTAAAAAAAATATGTTGACTCATTAATTATCGTTTCAAATGACAACTTATTAGATGTGATTGGTCGTAAACCAATCGAAGAAGCATTCCAAGCTGCAGACAACGTATGACGTCAAGGTGTTCAAACAATCGCTGACTTGATCGCTGTTCACAGCATTGGTAAACTTAGACTTTGCAGACGTTCGTAGCGTTATGCAAAATCAAGGTCGTGCATTGATCGGTATTGGTATGGCAGAAGGAGAAGACAAAGCTATCTCTTCTTTGAAAAAGCTATCCAGTCACCATTATTGGAAGCACAAATCTCTGGTGCTAAATCAGCTATCGTAAACATCACTGGTGGTGACAAAGTTAGCTTATTTGATGCACAAAACGTCTGAGCTGTAATTCAAGATGCAAATTTGGTGGAGATGTTGACTGTATTTTCGGTATCGCAATCAACGAACAATTAGGGGGGATGCGATCATCGTTACAGTTATCGCTACTGGATTTGAAGAACCAAAAGAAAAACAACGTAAAAAGACGTAGTGAACCAGTAATTAAACAAGTTGCGAATGATACATTGTTCACAGAACCGAAAATCCAAGCGCCTGTTAACCCAGGTGTTGTAACTAGTGTTGAAAATAACACAAGTGATGATGAACAAATTCTAACTTCTTCTTCAATCGTTAATAGACACATATAGAGAGCTTAGTAAAAGCTCTCTTTCTTGTTAGTATTAATCAATATTCGTCAATTGCTATGGTATTAACTGCAAAATCCATAGCGAGATAGGATAAAATATCTAAGAATCAAAATTTTACAGAGTATTATTTATTAGGTACATTATTAAGTACGATTAGTATTTTAGTTATTTCATTAATATAATTGTTGAGCGAATCAAATCTTGCTCTTTTTTTAATTAAGTCAAACATCTTAATTCGGTGTTAATTAAGTCATATAGCTTAATTGATCATTCATTACCGACAAAATAATGGCTGTAATTTAAAAAAGTATAAAAAAAAACAGAGAATTGTATCTCTGTAATAGGCATGGCCGGGGGTACTTGGATTCGAACCAAGGAAATGTCAGATTCAGAGTCTGATGCCTTACCGCTTGGCTATACCCCAATGTGCCTATTTATAATACACGATTTGTGTCTTTTTGACAAGTGTTTTTATGTAAAACGCTTGTTTTTTTGCGTTTTAGACAAGATAGGAAGTATCGTAAGGAAATGCTTGAAATTAATGTCTTTTTCACATTGGGTTGTCAAAATAATAGGTGAGAAGAAAAGAATATATAAATGGGAGGTGAAGGAATGAAAAAAGAAGATTTATATATGTTTGAGTATTCTTATAGTATTTATTCTTTCTTTAAGTATTGTTCGTGCCAATACGATGGATACGTACGGAATGAGTTTAAAAGAAATGGAGATGATGGAGGAGTATAAAAAGGGAAATATCAATACGGATGAATTTATTGAATTACGAAAAGCTAAGGCAGGTGAGTATGGTTTATTAGATTATTGTGATTCCACTTATTTTTTAAGTGAAGACTTTTATGATAACTATTCGGATGCGTATTTGATCAAGAATGGCTTGATGATTTTAGATCGCTATAGTGCAGGATTTGAGACGACTGTAGATGTGATGGAATCTAGAGCGAGTAGTGTAGTAAGTATGAGTCATCATCGGTATGAAGAAAAGCCTGGTTACTATATTGCGAATGGAATATGGAAATTGTCGAATTCGCATGAAGCATTTTGTGCGCAGGGATTGAATGCATCTCCTGCAGTAGGAGATGTGACTTCCGATCCATATTTGGTTGAAAATGAGAACTTAAAGAAATGTTTGTACTATGGCTATAACGGTCCTGGGGACATATTAACATCTCGTTATGGCGTCAGTGGAGCAATTGTACTCACAAGTGAACTTGTGTCGAATGCTTATAGTTCAAATTGTATTAGTAAGGCGAGTAATGATGGGTATCACTGGAATAAAGTAGTGGGTGGTTTATGGAATGAAATCATCGCAAAGCCAAGTGTTAAAAATTATTCAACCTATTTAGTAGATGTAGCTGGGTCTGCCTATAACTGGCAAAAGGGGTGTTAACGCCAATTCAAAAGTTGGCATATGGTGTATATGTGCCTACAGGTTCAGTAAAGCTTTTAAAGGTCGACTCAAAGAATGAGATCAATCAATCGAATGCATCCTATAAATTTTCTGAAGCTCTTTATGGATTGTATAAAGATTCTGGTTGTAAAAGAAAAGATTGGTGAATTTAAAATTGATGAAAATGGCAAGTCCAACGAGATTAAAGATTTAGATATTGGTACTTACTACATTAATGAAATACTAGCGCCGCATGGCTATCAAAAAAGATACAACAATCTATACTGTTAACGTTAAAGATCAAGCGGTTCAAGAAATTGAAGTGCGTGATGTTCCACAAACCAATCTTGTGGATTTAGTTTTGGTGAAACAAGATGCCCAAACAGGAAATAAAGCGCAGGGTATGGCCCAGCTTAAAAGATGCAAAGTATGAATTTAAGTTTTATGGGGGTCTATATGATAAGGATCCAAAGCAAGTTTAGGTGTTTTACCAATACATTTGGATATTAAAGACAGATAAGACGGGCAAGATTCTGATGGAAGATTCGTATAAAGTAAGTGGTGATGCCTTCTATACGGATCTGAATGGAAAGATATGTTTACCATTAGGTACGATTACGGTTCAGGAAATCGATCCTCCACAGGGGTATTTATTGGATAGCACAGTATATGTACAAAAGTTAGATTGTACAAGTAGTACGTCTGAACATATTAGTGCATTTAAGACATTCAGTGTGAAAGATACAGTGAACCGTTTAAAGTTGATTAAAGTACAGGAGGGTACGCAAATTCCATTGCCAAATGTCATATTTAAGCATATAATGCCAAACTTACCTTTTCCTTTACAAGAAAAGACGAATGATAAGGGTGAAATTGAATGGATGGGTCTGACAAAAGGAAAACATACATTAACCGAGTTTAAGACTCTAGATGGGTATGCCCTGGATATTAAGCCTATTGAATTTGAAGTGTTGCGTGATGGAAGTATTTCTGGAGTGGATCCTGTCATTACATTTTCAAATAAGGTGAATCCTTTTGAATTGAAGATCGTAAAGAAAAAACAACATGCATCAATTACTGGATGGTGCTATATTTGGATTATTTAAAGATAGTGAGTGTAAAGAAAAAATTGATGAGAAGAGTACGGTTGATGGTGTTGTATCTTTTGCGGATTTAAAGAATGGTGAAACGTATTATTTAAAAAGAAATAAAAGGCGCCAAGTGGCTATCAAAAGATAGATCGTGTGTATTGCATAAAAACGGATTTTATACCGGTTAAAGGACAATATGATGTGTATATAGATCAAGAAAAAAGTAGATGGCTTATATGCGGATGCAAGTGTGAACTTGGAGTTTGTGAATGAAAGAATGACAAAGCTTCCACATACAGGTTCTAGTATGAGTTTTGTGTGTGTGGTTGTAGGTGCCTATTTAATGTTGAGGAGAAATCATGAATAAAAGAAATTTAATTTATACAGGACTATTGATGTTGGCAATGGTCACAAGTCCAGTCAGCCGCAAAAGAAACAAGTGTTTCAGTTGGGCATGGGACGGCAAATTTTAATGAGGGGAATGCGAGTATTGTGATTCAGGCAAATCAAAATCAATCCATGCAGGGTAAGTCGTTTAAGGTATATAAACTATTTGATGCGACAAATTCAAAGGACAATACTTCGATTCACTATACTTTAAATAGTGTGTATGCATCTAAAATCAAGGAGCTTGTATCAAGTAAGTTATCTAAAACGGTATCGGATCAAGATGTAGTGGAATATATGATGTCTTTAGATAACGAAGGAAGTCAAAGTGAATATCGTACCTTTATTGAATCGATTCAAAAGGCGATATCTTCCATGGAAGCTCGTATTGTGAATGTAGAGAGTTGTGATGTGAATGGAAATATCACGTTGGATAAGTTGGGATATGGTTTCTATTTGATTGATGAAATTACCAATGTATCCAATAGTCATGCGGCAAGTTCTATGACGATGGTCAATACGGCAAATCCTAAGGCGACGATTCAAATTAAGTCGGATTATCCGAGTATTGTAAAGAAGATTTATGAAGATGACAACAATATAGGTTGGAATGATATGGGTGATTTTGAGATCATGCAGAACATTCCGTATAAGTATGAATCGAAAGTGCCGGATATGAGTGGATATGTTTCTTATTTTTTAGAGTTTGAGGATGAAATGGATCCAAGTTTATCTTTAAAAGAAGATAGTATACAAGTAAAGGTCAAGGATACTATTATTCCGGTGATACATATAGTGTAACTAAATCTTCAAATGGATTTAAAGTTACATTCAATGATTTTAAAGGACTTGGTAGTCAAGGAGATCCAATCTTGTTTATGTATGATGCGTATTTAAATGATTTGTCACCACAAAGATTTCAAAAAAAGGGTTTTGAAAATAAGGTACGATTAAATTTCTCAAATGATCCGCAAACGAATTCTAAAGGACAAACGCCTTGGGATAGTGTTGTGTGCTATACATATCAGGTGAAGGGTTTAAAGACAAAAATGAGAAGGATGTCAAACTTGAGGGGGCTACATTTAAGTTGTATCGTGATTCTAATTTGAGTGAGTTAGTAAAGGTAAAGAAAAGCACAAATGGATATGTAGTTTCAAATAGTGTAGATGAAGAGATTGTATCCAACGAAAAGGGTGAGTTTGTGATTCAAGGTTTGGATCAGGGAACGTATTATTTAAAGGAAATCCAGGCACCGGACGGATATACTTTTTATTAAAGGAAGCTATTGAGATTCAAATTACGCCTACATTTGTAGCGGATCGCAATAACTATACTTCGAATGGAGAGGGATTGGTTTCTCTATCGGCAACAAGTTTTAATACGCATTTAAATGCGAGTACGAATGATTTAAGCGTAGCTTTAAAAATAGTGAATCAAACGAGTTCTAAATTACCAGTCACTGGATCTATGGGAACGATTGTCTGTGTACTAACGGGTGCTGGTATTATGGTGTATGTATGTAAGAAGAAAAGGGAAGAATAGGATTCTATTCTTTCTGGGTTTCTTGATTTGTGTATTGCCACTCATCTTAAATTTCTTCTTTCATCAAAGTGTAGAGAATGTCATTTCAAGTTTTTATTTAGAAGAAGAAAAAAATGGATGAGGGCATATTGGAGTCGAGTTTTAATCTTTGGGTTGAACTACAATCAAAACTTGTATTTGGGTAAAAAAAAGAAGAGTATGAAACGATGTTGAATACTTTATCCTCAAATGTAATCGCAACCATCCAGATTCCAGTGATCGATGTAGACTTACCAATTTATCGTGGAACGAGTGATGAAGTATTAAATCGTGGGATTGGTCATTTTGACTTTACAAGTCTTCCTGTTGGCGGAAAGAATTCGCATTGTATATTAACAGGTCATAGAGGTCTTCCTAGTGCCAAGCTTTTTACGCGTTTGGATGAGTTAAAGAAGAAGGATTTGATCTATATACATGTGTGTAAAAAAGAATTGGTCTATGAGGTGGTGGATTCTATTGTGGTAGAACCGGAAGCTATCTTGGATATAGGTATTGAAAAGAATAGGGATTTGTTGAGTCTAGTGACTTGTACGCCGTATGGGATCAATACGAAAAGGTTGGTTGTAAGGGCCAAAAAGAGTGTTTCCTAAAAAAAGAAAGAGAAAAAAGTGCGTAAATCGTATTCTTTTAGGGAATTGTGTTTTATTTTAATTCCAATAATTTGTGTAATGGTGGTGAAATGGTGAAGAAAAATTGGTTTGATCATATTAATGATGATCGCATGTATTATGCCGATAAACGCAAACTCAATTAGTGTGGGGTTGCAGGATTCGGTAGGTGAACTCTCGAAGGAGAATGTTGAGTTTAATGTTGTTCAAGTCGCAAAGCTTGTGGATGGCTTTTATGTATTGAATCAAGAATTTCAGGATTTAGATGTGGACTTCAATACGGAGTTATTGGTGAAGAAGTGGAAGCAATTTGTACAAAATTAAGTGGGTATTCCATGGTTGGACAAACTCTTGTCACGGATGAAGAAGGTAAAGTCGTTTTGAAGATGTAGAAGAAGGATTGTACTTTATTGATCCTGTCAATATTCATGAGTATGAAAGAATGAGTCCGATGTTAGTGAGTGTTCCTGAGTGGGATGGGGATACGTTAAATTGTGATGTGGTGTTGTATCCTAAGCATCGTCCGTTTGAGAAGTTGATTATTAAAAAAGATTGATAAGGATTCTAAGGATGAAATCTTGGATTCTATCGAGTTTACAAGCTATAAGGATAAGGATTGTACAGAATCTTTTAAAGACATTTAAAGGTAATGGTACTCTATCGATTTTAATGCGTGAAGATAAGATGTATTTAAAGGAGACAAAGGCTCCTAATGGGTATGAAAAATCGGATCAAGTCTTATTTGTGGAAGTCAAGGAGGATGAAATCTTTATTGATGGTAAAAAGGTAGAGAATCATGAGTTCTTGTTTGAGAATAAGAAGATTCATGTTCCAACAGGAATTGAATATCATGGTAATATTTATGTGACTTTAGGTTTAATTGCACTTGTGATTATTTTACATTTGATTAATAAGAAGTTAAGAAAGTAGGAGTTTTTCTACTTTCTTTTCTTGTGGTATGATGGGCATATGGAAAAAGGTCAATATGTATATATTTTAGAGTGTAGGGATTCTACATATTATACGGGATATACAACGGATGTAGATAAAAGATTAGAAACGCACAACTTGGGTAAGGGGGGGCAAAATATACGCGGTCTAGAAGGCCTTGTAAGCTTGTGTATGTAAGGGCTTGTGAGTCGAAGTCCAAGGCTTTGAAGTTGGAATATAAAATTAAACAAATGTCTCGAAAAGAAAAGTCGGAGTTGATTGAAGGAATCTTGAAAGAAATGTAGTTTCGTATTATTATATAGAAAGCGAAAGGATGATTATAACTATGAATAAAACTAGAACTCGTTTTGCGCCGAGTCCAACTGGCTATATGCACATTGGAAATTTGCGTACAGCTTTATTTGAATTTTTAATTGCGAAACACGAAGGTGGCGACTTCTTATTACGTATTGAGGATACTGACCAAGAGCGTAAGGTAGAAGGTGCTGTAGATGTTATTTATAAAACTTTAAAAGAATGTGGTTTGAACTGGGATGAAGGTCCAGATATTGGTGGAGACTTTGGTCCATATGTTCAAAGTGAACGTTTACCTATGTACAAAGGGTATGCCGAAGATTTAATTAAACTTGGTGGAGCTCACTATTGTTTCTGTAGTGAAGAGGAGATTGAGGCTCAAAGAAAAGAAGCCGAAAGCTTAGGTATTTCTTTTTAAGTTCAATGATCCTTGTAAAGCACTTTGAGTGCCGAGGAAGTACAGGCTAAATTGGATGCGGGTGAACCTTATGTTATTCGTCAAACAATCAAAGATGTTGGTGAAACATATTTTGATGATGAAGTATATGGTCGTATTGAAGTGGATGGAGATGTTTTGGATGAACAAATCTTGATTAAATCGGATGGATATCCAACATATAACTTTGCGAACATTATTGATGATCACCAGATGCAGATTTCTCACGTAGTTCGTGGAAATGAATATTTATCAAGTACACCTAAGTACAACTTGATTTATGATGCGTATGGATGGCAAAGACCTACATACGTACACGTACCACCTGTAATGAAGGATGAACACCACAAATTATCAAAACGTAATGGAGATGCTTCTTTCCAAGATCTTGTTGCGAAGGGATATTTGCCGGATGCGATCATGAACTATATCGCACTTCTTGGATGGGCTCCTGAAACAGAACAGGAAATCTATACTTTGGATGAGTTGATCAAAGTATTTAATATTCACCGTATTTCTAAATCACCACCATTTTCGATATTGATAAATTGACTTGGATGAACGGTGTATATTTAAGAAACATGGATGAAGAAACATATTATGAAACAGTTCGTCCATACTTAGAAAAAGCGGTTCATGGAGCATACAACTTAAAAAGAGATTGCCAAAATCATTCAACCTCGTATTGATATCTTGAATCAAATCGAAGAAAGTGTTGACTTCTTTGATACATTAGTAGATTACGATTTAGAAATGTATCGTCACAAGAAGATGAAGACAACTCCAGAAGTTGCATTAAAAGCTTTAAAAGCCGCAAGCAAACTCTAGAAACCTTTGATCAATGGGAAGCATGGATGCATTGCACGAATGTTTATTAGCTCTTCCTAAAGAGTTGGAAATGAAGAATGGACAGGTATTATGGCCAATTCGTACAGCCGTTTCTGGTAAACAATTCACTCCAGGTGGAGCGATTGAAATTGCGTTTATCTTAGGAAAAGATGAAACATTACGTCGTATCCAAGTGGGTATTGATCGTTTGAGTGAAATCGTAGAAGAGTAAAACATACAAACGCTTAGAGAAATCTAGGTGTTTTTTTTGCGTTTTACCGGCAAAAACAAATAAATAATTACGTATCTGTAATATAGAATTGTCGATAATATGATATGCTATTACTAGATCGAGGATTGCTTTATGAGATATTTTTCAGTGGCTGAAATAGCTAAAAAATGGGATATATCCGAGCGCAGTGTTCGAAATTATTGTGCACAGAATCGTGTAGATGGTGCATTTATTGCCGGTAAAACTTGGAAAATTCAGAAAATGCCAAAAAACCAGTTCGTACGAACAAGAAGAAAAAGAACAGCCTGTTACTTTATTGGATGTCTTGAAGGAACAAAAGATAAACAAGTATTCTGGTGGGATTTATCATAAAACAATTGATTTAACATATAATTCAAACCATATTGAAGGAAGTCGCTTGAGTCATGATCAAACTCGATATATTTTTGAAACAAATACGATTGGTGTAGAAAATGAAGTGTTGAATGTGGATGATGTACTTGAAACGGCAAATCACTTTCGATGTATTGATATGATTATTGATCATGCCAAGACTACTTTGAGCGAGAATTTTATTAAAGATTTACACTTGACTTTGAAGAATGTTACAAGTGATTCAAGAAAAGAAGGGTTTGTGGTCGTCGACTATAAAAAGGTACCAAATGAAGTTGGAGGAATGAATACAAAGCACTTTCTGAAGAAGTTCCAGGTAGAATGAAGGGATTGTTAAAAGAATATAATGGTAAAAAAGAAAAAGACTTTTTGAAGATATACTCGATTTTCATGTAAGGTTTGAGCGTATTCATCCATTTCAAGATGGAAATGGTCGTGTTGGAAGATTGATTTTATTTAAAGAATGTTTGAAATATAATATTGTCCCATTTATAATCGATGATCAGTTGAAAATGTTTTATTATCGCGGCTTAAAAAGAATGGGATTATGAAAGAGGCTATCTGATGGATACTTGTTTGTCGGCACAAGATAAATATAAAGCTTATTTGGATTATTTTAGAATTGCTTATGAGAATAATAAATCAAATTGAAATCGATGAATATACTGTGATTGAAGTGTCTGATCATACGTGTTTTGGAAACTATGTGGTAATTGAAGGTAAAAGAATATCCTACAGAAATCGTATATGATTTTTGTAGGATATTCTTTAAATTAGATTCAATTCTTTAAAGGCATGATATATACCATCTTCATCTAGTGATGTTGTGATCATGTTAGCTTTATCTTTGATTTCTTGTGGAGCATTTCCCATGGCGATGCTCAGATGTGCTTTTTCAAACATAGGAATATCATTGAAGCCGTCTCCAATCGCAATCGTATCTTTAATGTCAGCATTAAAGTATTTGATTACGGCATCCATGCCTGTGGCTTTGTTGATGTGGTAGGAAGTGATTTCTCCACTTTCTTTTCCTAGTGGTGCAAAGGTTGCCGGAATCACATCGTATTTGTCGGATAGATCTTGTTGGATCTTTTTGTAAGGCGTTTTCCCATTGTCAATAACGGAGACTTTGTTGTAGACAAGGTCTTTTATATTGTCGACAACGGTGATTTGGCTCGTTAGAATTGTAAGGCCGTGTTTGGCTTTTTCTTCTTCACTTTTGCCGGCACATTGTTCTTCCACCATTTTTAACATCGTGTCTTTTTGTATATTGAGTGGCATAGATGCCATTAGAACATTCAAAGTTAGCGGGAATGTTGTTTTCTAATAAGTAGTTTGAAAGATATTGGCTTTCTTCTTTTTGTGAGTGCATTTTCTTCTACGATTTTGTGTTCACATTCAATGGTTGCCCCACTTCCGGCAATAATCGCATCATAGTCAATTTCTAGCATCGGGCCAAAGATTTCAATGCAGTTTGTCTTCCTGTGCATAAAATGACTTTATGTCCGTTTTTTGGGCTTGAATACAAGCTTTGATGGCACTATCCGGAATATAGCCTTCGTGATGGAATAGGGTGCCGTCGGCGTCTAAAAATATAAGTTTCATGAGTACCTCTTTCTGATTGGACGAAATGATATTTTTTATTCTACAATAGAAAGGTAAATATTTAAAGGGGAGGGATAAAATGGGCGATTATATGGTGATAGGTATTGTGTTTGTTTTCGTGGTATTGATGTCAATACTTCCAAAACCAGTTTATAATGCGATTACTCGTGCTTTTTTCAATGCATAAAAATGGAATTCGTAGAATTCAGAAGTATCGTACGACAACCGATTCCATTGGAAATTTAATGTTGGGTATATCGATAGTTTTCTGTATCTTCTATTGCTTCATTCCATTCTATTCATTTTTATATAGCATATTTTTCATTGTGAGCTACTTATGTCTTTTGGCACAGGCGTATCGTGTTACCACAAAGAAGCCTAAACAAATCGCAAAAAAACCGTTATCTTTTTGACGAATTTATTTGCGGGTGTCAGCTTTCTAGGTGCACTTGGCTTTTTAAATGGGCATGCATCGGTGGGCTGTAATCAATCAGTTCATGATTGATTTTCATGCGCATAAGGTATTCAACATCTTATACCTTCTACAAAATCGTACTTGGATGTATTGGTTGTTTCAAGGTGCATTGTTTATGTTTCCACTCTTTATTATGTGGTCACACTTTAAATATATGCGATTGGAGAATAGTGTCAAAGCAGTTTATTTTGTGACATATATTATTAAGATGTTATTTTTGATTATGATTGTGTTATGTTTTTCTTGTGAGGCATTTGATTTCTTGGATATGGTATACCAGGTGGATGCACTTAAGAAATTGGCATAGAGGAAAGAAGGATTTAAAAATGATTACTCAAAGAATTTCAAAATTACGTGAGAAGATGATGGAGAATAATGTACAGGCATATATTATTCCTACGTCTGACTTTCATGAAACAGAATATGTTTGCGAATATTTCGCATGTCGTAAATATATGTCTGGATTCACTGGAAGTGCAGGTGTCTTAGTTGTATTACTAGATAAGGGCGCACTATGGACAGATGGTCGTTATTTTATTCAGGCGGCAAATCAATTGGAAGGTACAGGCATTGATTTAATGAGGATGGGCCAGACCTGGAGTTCCTGAAATAGATGCGTATATTGTTGAAAATCTAAAGGAAAACGATACAGTTGGATTTGATGGTCGTGTTATGAATACAAAGGATGCCTTGGCATATAAATCTGTATTTGATTTGGCACACTTAAATATGAATGTAAATCTAGATTTAGTAAATGACGTATGGACAGATCGTCCACACTTCCTAGTACACCAACTTTCCATTATTCGGAAAAGTTTGCGGGTGAATCTATGGAAAGTAAACTTTCTCGTTTGCGTGCTTTCTTAAATGAAAATAAAGTCGATTCCATTGTACTAACAAGTGTGGATCAGATTGCGTGGCTTTATAATTTAAGAGCACATGACATTCCTAATTTCCCGGTTGCGCTTGCATATTCAATCGTATCTTTAGATTCAGCTTCTATTTATATGGATGCATCTCGTTTGGATGAATTGAGTGAAGAAGAATTTAGAAAGAACAATGTCACGGTTTGTGGCTATAACGATATTTATTCAGCTACAAAAACATTGAGTGGTTCAGTACTCGTGGATCCATCAAGTGTAAACTATGCGATTGTTTCTAATTTAAGGGCTAAGCCTGTATTTAAGGAGAGTCCAATTATTTTATGGAAGGCTTTAAAGAATGAAACAGAGTTAAAGTGTACAAAGTGGGCGCACATTAAAGATGGTGTTGCCGTCACAAAATTCATGTATTGGTTAAAGAAGAATGCGGGTAAGATAGAGATGAGCGAAATGAGCGTTCAGTCTAAATTACAAGTTTTTCGTAGTGAACAAGAAAATTATTTAGAGGATAGTTTTGATACGATTTGTGCCTATAAAGAACATGCGGCTATGATGCACTATTCTTCAAAGCCAGAAACGAATGTTGAAATCACAAATTCGGGTATGCTTCTAATTGATAGTGGTGGACAATATTTAGAGGGTACTACAGATATTACACGTACATTTGTGTTGGGTGATATTAGTGAAGAAGAAAGATATTGGTTTACTAAAGCATTAAGAGGACATATTCGTTTATCGGATGCACACTTCTTATTTGGGTGTTCAGGAATCAACTTAGATATTCTAGCTCGTGGACCACTATGGGATCAGGATGTGGATTATCAATGTGGTACAGGACATGGTGTAGGTCACTTATTGAATGTACATGAATCACCAAATGGCTTTAGATGGAGAGTGTTACCTCATCGTAATGAAATGTGTGTATTAGATGAGGGTATGATTACTTCTAATGAGCCAGGAGTCTATTGTGAAGGTAAGTTTGGTATTCGTCATGAAAATGAAATGGTTGTCGTAAAAGGCAATGTGAATAACTATGGTCAGTTCATGCATTTTGAGCCAATTACGTTTGTACCTTTTGACTTGGATGGTTTGGATGTTTCTTTATTGACAAATGAAGAAAAGGCTTGGTTGAACAACTATCATAAAGAGGTATTGGAAAAGATCAGTCCTTATTTAACGAATGATGAAGCTGAGTGGTTAAAATCGGCTTGTCGATCTATTTGATGAAAGAAAGAATGATACCAATCACATGTCCACATTGTGGACATGTTTTTGAGATAAAAAGAGATACGGTTGTGATTGCACAAATGGATAGTGTCGCTAGAATACGCTTGAATGATGGTTCGTATTTTATGCATCAATGTCAAAAGTGTAAGTCCATGTTTTATTTGTACTATCCATTCCTATATCGGGATCCGAAAAAGAAGTTTAATCTTATCTTGACACAACAAAAGAATATAGATAATTTGAGTGAAGATGAGAGGGTTGTACTTTGTCATAGTGTTTCACAGTTTCTTTTGGCTTTTAAGATCTATGATCAGTGTTTAAATCCTAAACTTGTACTGGTCAAAAGAAGCAGTTGGAAAAAAGATTGGGTCGTAGTATCAAATTTGATTATTATGACAAGAAGAATGGTTGTCTTTGGTTTGAGGATAAGGTTGTATCTTTAACCAAAGAGGAATGTAAAGCGATTCTTATTTTGTAGTATTGTCAAAATAGGTTATAATGTTTGGTAGAAATGAGGTTTTACGTATGAATATTTTAATTGCCGGTGGTACTGGATATATTGGTAGTCATATTTGTGTTGAATTATTAGAAAGTGGTCATGATGTTGTCGTGATTGATGATTTCTCAAATTCAAAACCAGATGTGTTGGAATCGATTTATAAAATTACAGGAAAGCATGTTAAATTCTATGAATTTAATGTGTTAGATGAGGAAAAGACTGAATCTGTATTTAAGGAAAATAAATTGGATGCGGTGATTCATTGTTGCGCATTTAAAGCAGTTGGTGAAAGTGTGCAAAAAAGCCAATTGAGTATTATACAAACAACTTGATGACTACTTTAGTGGTTGCCAAAATGATGAAGAAATATCATGTTCCAAGTATTGTGTTTAGTTCAAGTGCGACTGTTTATGGAGATCCTGAAGTGGTTCCTTTAACAGAGGATTGTAAGCTTGGTGTTACAACCAATCCTTATGGGGCTACAAAGGCGATGATGGAAAGAATCTTAACGGATGTACAGTTTGCCAACCCAGAAATGAGTGTAACTTTACTTCGTTATTTCAATCCCATTGGAGCGCATGAATCGGGTTTGATTGGTGAAAATCCAAAGGGTATCCCTAATAACTTGATGCCTTATATTATGAAGGTGGCTACTGGAGAACTTCCAGAACTCGGTGTATTTGGAGATGATTATGATACACCAGATGGAACGGGTGTCCGTGACTATATTCATGTGGTCGACTTGGCAAAGGGTCATGTATTAGCGATTGAAAAGTACAATACACCAGGTGTACATATTTGTAACTTGGGAACAGGAAAAGGATATAGTGTATTAGATATAGTACATGCCTTTGAAAGAGTGAATGGAATTAAGATTCCTTATGTCATCAAACCAAGACGTGCAGGAGATATTGCGACATGTTTCGCAGATCCTACAAGAGCTAAGGAACAGACTTGGCTGGGTGGTGAAAAGAATCTAGATGATATGTGTAGAGATACATGGAATTTTGCGAAGAAACAATTATTATAGTGAGGTATTTATGGCTAAGATTATTTTAACGGGGATCGTCCGACGGGTAAATTGCATATTGGACATTATGTGGGTTCCTTAAGAAATCGTGTTCTTTTTACAGAATTCTGGAGAATATGATGAAATTTATATTATGATTGCGGATGCACAGGCATTGACAGATAATTTTGATAATCCGGATAAGGTGCGTGAAAACATTTTAGAGGTGGCTTTGGATTATTTGGTTTTGTGGTATTGATCCGAGTAAGACAACAATTTTATTCAGTCTGAAATCAGTCAATTGACAGAATTGACATTCTATTATATGAACTTAGTTTCTGTAAGTCGTCTTCAAAGAAATCCAACTGTGAAGGCTGAAATTAAGATGCGTGGATTTGATGCGAGTATTCCAGTTGGCTTCCAGTGTTATCCAATTTCACAGGCTGCAGATATTACGGCATTTAAGGCGACTACGGTTCCTGCTTTGGAGAAGATCAGATGCCTATGATTGAACAGACGCAGGAGATCGTTCATAAATTCAATTCAATCTATGGGGAGACTTTAGTAGAGCCTAAAATCTTATTACCACAAAACTGTGCTTGTTTAAGACTTCCGGGTACAGATGGTAAGGCAAAGATGTCTAAGTCTTTGGGTAACTGTATTTATTTGTCGGATGATGAAGAGACAATCAAGAAGAAAGTTATGAGTATGTATACAGATCCTGATCATATTAAGGTGAGTGATCCTGGTAAGATTGAGGGAAACTGTGTATTTACATATTTGGATGCATTCTGTAAGCCAGAGCATTTCGAAAAGTATTTGCCGGAATATGAAAACTTGGATGCATTAAAAGCACACTATCGGCGTGGTGGTTTAGGAGATGTGAAGGTTAAACGTTTCTTAAATAGTGTTATGCAAGAAGAGTTGGCTCCAATTCGTGAAAGAAGATTGGAATGGCAGGCAAAACTTCCTGAAGTTGTCAAGATTCTAGAAGAGGGTACAAAAAAGGCGTATGCGGCGGCGGAAAAGACTTTGGATGAAGTGAAGTCAAGTATGAAAATCAATTATTTCAAAGATAATTCTTTGATCTAGGGGTATAGAAAATGGTAGTTGTAGATAAAGAAAATTTTATGGGTGGTACTGGTATTGCGCATTTTGAACATATCATGAGTGCACAAGAGATGCATGGTATGAATCGTGTGTATGCCAAGGTCACTTTAAAGAAGGGTTGTAGTGTTGGTTATCATGTGCATAATGGAGATGGCGAAGATTATTTCGTTCTTTCTGGAGTGGCAACATTGGATGACAATCATGAGCGAACTCTATATTTAAAACCAGGGGAACATTATTTTACACCGAGTGGTAAGGGTCATAGTATTTTGAATGAACAAGATGAGGATTTAGTCTTCATGGCTTTGATTATTTATGATTCTGAACAAAAAATGTAAACGGATTACTAATTTGTGCAAACATGATGAACAAAATTGATATATAATACTATTGGTTTTGTGAAAGCGTTTTCGCACATAGAACTATTTCTCTCTATAATATTTCTGTGAGAAATAATCCGTCAATTTATTCTCTTAAATCGCGACTTAATAGAGGATGCATAAAGAGTAGGAATACGCGCCTACTCTTTTTTGTTGGTCAAACTTTGTGTATTATAGATATAGGAACGTCTGAAGTGGGTAAAAGATGCGTCTCACACGCCGTAGTGGCCTGGGTAAGCGTCATTTATTTTTGAAAGGTAGGGTATAAAGGTAGGGTATGTTGTATGGCAATCAAGAGTTTTACAGATACATATAAAATTAAAGGTTCTGATATAGATCGATTCTGTCGTATTATGTCGGATACAAAGAAAATCAAAATTCAAATAACAAATGATCATCATGATCTAAAAGATGTTGAAGAATATAGGAAATTGTTTGGATTTGTAAAAAAATGATTGTGTATTTACAGATAATTGGTTTGTGTTATTTAATTTTTAGTCTTTGTGGAAAGCAAGAAAAACACCCGGTATTTTGATGATGGGATACCGAGTGCGTCTTTTTACTTTCCAAATAAATCGCTATGTGTTCCTGTTCGGGATAATGTTAACACGAGTAAAAGCCAATCCGCTGAATGTGACATTCACGATGACCAATCCAGTTTCCGGTTAATGCGTGATCCTTATTCTTCTCTGGAAGTTCTTCGTTGCTAGCCAATTTACGAATAATGTTGTCAAGAAGATCGATATCAAGATGACGCTTCATCGCAAGCTTATAATCCTTTTTAAATTGATTTGTCCAAACGATGTCTAAATGTTTACTCAGTCTTTTAATGCCTTCAATGCTTCCTCTACATCAGAGTAGCGCTTTACAGAAGGATCACGAGCAATGCGTTCTGCTTCCAACATTCTTTGCTATCGTTTCTTTATTTGGCTTCTCCATACGTACATCAAAAGGGAAACCACCAACACGAAGTGATTGACGAAGAAACACGTTAATTGCAGTAGTAAGATTGATACCTAATTCACCATACATTGCTTCGCATTGTTTCTTAATATCGCTGTCCATACGAACACTGAAATTAGTTGTGTTAGCCATAAATGTCAACTCCTTATCTGCTTATTGCACTTAAATTATATATCTAATGCATTGCATAGCCAACCTAATAGACGTGCATAAGATTTAAAAAAAACAGAATATTTTGTATGGAGAGTCTATTGCTTGTATTTGAATTGAAAACAAAAAAATTCTAATTATCTAAAATGTAATCGAGTCACTTGAGTTATAGTGTATAATTTGTATCTTTTGATTTGTGCTTAATACAAAAAATATAAATTCACTAAAAAGTACAAAGACAAATGGTTGTATAGGGATTATAATAAAGATGTATTAAGTGCTAATACATGAAACTTCCTTTCTATCTTAAAACTATGGGAAATGCGGCAGGACTTTGTGTCTTGTCGTTTTTCCTTTATAATGGGTGTGGGAGGTTTTTTTGTGTATGAAATATCCTAAGTTTTTAAATGAGAAGTATAATACGATTGGTGTTTGTGCTATGTCGAGTGGTGTAGGGCATAAGCTAGATAGTTTTGATGCGTCTATAGAGTATATTCAATCCAATGGGTTTCATATTGTTGAAACAGCTAGTGTTCGTAATAATAGTGAACCAAGTATTGATGCCAAAACTCGTGTTGATGAATTGAATTCGTTGGTGAATGATTCTAGTGTTGGAGCTGTATGGTTGGTGCATGGGTGGTGATTTTCAGTTTGAGACGTTGCCATATATTGATTTTGATTGGATTGAAAAGAATCCTAAGTGGTATTTGGGTGCGAGTGATCCTACAAATTTATTGTTTCCCATAACTTGTAAGTGTGATTTGGCTACGGTGTATGGGTTTAATGCGGGTAGTTTTGATGAATATGGTATTAATGAGTATTCAAGTTTGTGTCTTGATTTTTTAAAGGGAAAGAATGGTGAACTACATTCAAGTTCTCTGCATCAGGATGTTGATTTTTATAATGATGGAGCTCCAATACTTAACACAAAGACAGAATATGTGGGTAATTGTAGTGTAGTGGGTAGATTACTTGGTGGTTGTTTTGAGAGTATAAATGATATGGCGGGCACGCCTTATGACTTTGTAGAAGTTTTTAATGAACGATATAAGTTGGATGGGATTATTTGGTTCTTTGATATTTTTTCAATGAACTCATGTGATGTGTATCGTGCTTTATTGAAGATGAAGTATATGGGGTATTTTAAATATACGAAGGCTATATTGGTGGGTCGTGTACTATTTAAGAATGTTTCGGATTTAATTGGGTATGACCAGGCTTTTAAAAAAGGCATTACCTGATATAGATGTCGTATTTAAGGTGGATATTGGACATACATATCCGCATATGTATGTAGTAAATGGTGCCATGGCAAGTATTGAAATCAAAGATGGTCAGGGTACTATTGATTATGAAATGAAAGAGTGATTTTAAATGATTGAATATACTCAAGAGAAGAAGTTTACACCGATGAAGTACAAGAATTATTCTTGTCGGTGAATTGGGTGTCTGGTGAATATCCAAAGCGATTGTATAAGGCTTTAATGCATTCAAGTACAGTCATTAGTGCTTGGAAGGATGGAAAGCTTTGCGGTTTAGTTCGTGTGCTAGATGACAGTGAGATGCTTGCGTATGTGCATTATGTACTTGTAAATCCAAAGTATCAGGGTTTGGGTCTTCGGCATTTGATTGAACTGGTTAAAGAGAAGTATAAGGATTATTTGTATATTGAGTTATTCATGAAAATATAAAAATCCGTAGAATGTTCCTAATTTAAAGGAAATCTACGAATTTTTCTTATCACCCATTGGGTGAACTTTTCATATAAGAAAAGCTCCTCTATAATATAGGCGTCAAAACCAAAAAAAAAAGGAGCCATACCTATGATACAAACTAATTCACTTTTTGACAAGATTAATTTTAACGGTGGAAATCTTTCCAGTGATGGTGGATCCATTCTTCTTTCTCAATTTCTTGAAAAGATAAATTTGAAAAAACTATTAGATTCTATTTCATTTGTGGATTTAAGACATCTTCCTGTATATTCAAACACGAATATCTTGTTTCAACAAATTATCAAATGTTTACTGGGATATAATGACCAGTCTGATCAGAAAATATTAATTAATGATCCTTTACTGTCACTCAAATCCTTGATATGTTCTCAAGCTACGGTAAGTCGTTTCTATGACCGTGTATCTTTAAATACAACCAATGAATTCAAAAAAAATCATTACTCAGCTTGCATATGATTTTGTGAATACAAATATAGATGATCCAATTCTTGATGCGGATTCCACCATGGTTACAACTTGTGGCAATCAGGAAGCCAGTGCCTATATTCATCATTATCAGAAAAATGGATATCATCCACTCGTAATCAATGAATACCATTCAAAGCTCTTACTTTCATCTTTGTTGAGAACTGGCTCTGCTTATTCTTCTAATGGAATCATTGAAGAACTTGAACAGATATTTACACAATTGAACAATACCGGAAATATAAGATTGAGAGGTGACAGCGCCTTTTACAGAAGGGATTTGTTTAAATATCTGGAAAACAACCAGGTTACGTATTATATCCGAGTTAAGAATTTTAAGAAAAACATTAGAGAATCCGTAATGGATATGGTCATAAATCAGGTAGACTGGAATGATTTTGACTATACAGAACCGTATTATGGAGAATATACGATTCAGATAAACAAGACAAAAAAGAGAAGAATTGTATACAAAGCCTTTCACTTAGAAAAAGGCGGAATGCTTCAGTTAGTACCTATGGTTTATTGCATAATCACAAATGATTTTGAGAAAAGTCCCAAAGAAGCAATGGACTTTTATGAAGCAAGAGGAAACAAGCGAAAACTTTACAAAAGAATTAAAAGATGATTTCAACGGTGGAATTCTTTCACATAAAGAATTCGTAAAAAATGAAATGGATTTTCTAATTTCAAGTCTAGCCTACAATCTTTATCATGTATTCCAGCAAACAATATTAGAAGAAAAAGATCAGACAATACGAATGAATACATATCGATTGAAATATCAGAAAATAGCAGTCAAAGTGATACAACACGCAAGACAGGTAACGCTTAGTTTTAGCAGTGCCTACAAAAATAAAACTCAGTTTACTCAGTACTGGAATAAAGTGTTGCAGATTTAACGTTTTGAACCTATATTTTAAAAAAATCAAGCAATGTCTGATATCCTTTTTATATACTCATTTCAAACCATTCGAAAACAAAATGAAAAAGATTAGCCAATTTGGATCCATCAACAAGGCTAATCTTCTTTTTATTATCTTTTTCATGAATAATTCAGGTATAATATTCTATTAATTTATAATTTACAACGAATGCAATTTGGCAATCAATGCTTCTTGAAGGACTTGCGAAAAATTGATTTTTTTGCTCATAGCTTCTTTGTTTAACCATTCGGGTATGGTTAATGTTTTTTGATAGCTTTATTGAAATGTGTTTTTGCATATTCTTCAACATCAACAGATACAAGGGTGACAAAAGATTGTTTAAATTCGAATTCAAGTTCAGATGCGATTTGTGTTGGATCAATTTCTTCTAACTTTGAAGGAATTGGAATATCTTCATTGTCTAGTTTTGCGCTGAACAATGCACCGGCTAGACAATCTACGGCCATTTCCATTGCGTCTTGTAGTGAATCTCCACATGTGGAAAGGTAATTGAAGTCTGGAAAAATGACAGAGTAATGATTTTCTTCTTCAAAGAAACAAGTGGATAAATTGACAACATGTTGTTTACCTCCTTTTTAAAATATTCAAGCAGAGTTATTTAAGCCCTGCTTGTTTTAGGATGGATTGTTCAGTTGACTTTGACAAATCTTTTGTGTGAAATGGTATAGTCACTTTACCTTTTTTTTGCCGGATGTTGGAAACCCACTTGGCTTTTTAATACCCATCCATCCGCAAGGATAAGTCGTTCCATATCCTTTGACGTCATTGGCATATGTGTCCTCGTTGCGCATATAGTATATCAAAATACACGTGTATATACAATACGTATTAGTGTTGAACGTATAAATGAAAAGAAGGAAATTAATCCTTCTTTGAAATGTAAAGTGTACATGTAAAGTCTAGGTTTTTCGATTGATCGATCAAATATTGGGGTTGTACTTTTGCACCCCAGCTGTTGATTCCGCCTACGCCCATTTGTTGTTTTGTGATTCTTAGATGGGTTGTGTTGGTTTGTGGAAGTTCAAATGTGTGGTTGGCATTATATAGGTGCATAAAGGAATACTTGCTTGCCATGCATTCCATTTTTTCAGACTTGATGTTTACTTGAATGGTGTCGTTGGATAGGCTGCACCATTTGCAGTCTGTGTGGTTACCGTGTTCTTGTGGTTTTAAGTATGGAATGTAGTTTGTGTCTACGTTTTCAAAGTAGAAATCGGTTAGAGCATGGTCTCGATCTATATATGTGTCTTTTTCGCCTTTTCCAAAATAGGCGAAGTTTTTGAACTCTTCTTTTAGAGCAAACTCGATTCCAAAGAGTGGTAGTGTTTGTCTTTGTGAGTTTTTTGTCTAGGTGCAATTGGATTTGAATACTTTGATTGTTGTAGACTGTATAGACGAGTTTACATTCTTCTTCGATGGATTCAAGTTGTATTGTATAGATCATTTGTGCGCATTTGGAGTTTCGTATCATTTTAAAGCCGACTACATTTTGAAATAGGCTGGCATTTAGCCAGTTGGCATAGGTTTGTTTGGCACCACGATCATTGTCGGTTAAAGCTCTGTAGAAGATTGGTTTTGGTGCTTGTTTAAGTATTTCTTCATCATTTACTTGAATGGATACTAAACCTTTTCGTTTGTCAAATAGGTATTCGGTATCGATAAATTGAATGCCAATTGTTTCTTTGCCTTCTACTACGAGCATGGCTTTTTCTTTTGGGGTGGTCTTGTTTGACTTCAAAGACTTGTTGGTCAAAGGATTGAATGCCTAATGGTGTTTTGTAGTAGATGGTTTTTTGTGTAATAGCCTGGGGTATTGATTTGTTTAAATTGTACGGGCATTGTTTTTGTGGTGCCTGGTTCTACGCTTGTTTTAAAGATGCCGGATTGTATAACGAGTCCGTTTTGTTTCAATTCAAAGATAAAGGTGTCTTTACTTAGGTCGTAGAATAGGTTTTTATTTTTAATGGTTATCGAATCGAAATGGATTTCCATGTCGACATAGCGGTAGAGTTGTTTTAGTTCTTGGCTTTTGCCGGTTTCTTCTCGATTGGCTAAAGAATGCCGTCTCCACAAAAGTTGGAGTCGTTAGGATAGTCGTCGAAGTCTTGTCCATAATAGTATTGTCCGTCTTTTTTAAAATGGCTTGGTCTACATAGTCCCATACAAAGCCGCCTTGGTATTGTTCGTATTCGTCTTCTAGGTTGGTATATTCTTCCATGCCTCCTAGACTATTTCCCATGGCGTGCATATATTCACATAGCATAAATGGTTTCATTGGATGGCTTTCTAGATAGGCTTTCACATTTTCTGGAGATGTATACATTCTAGATTCAATGTCGGATGCGTTTTCGAATGTTCGATCTTGTACGATTCCTTCATAGTGGACAAGTCTTGATGGGTCTTGTTCTTTGAAGTAGTCGTGTAGGATCATAAAGTTGGATCCGCTTCCTGATTCATTTCCAAGTGACCACATTAAGATGCAGGCATGGTTTTTATCTCTTTCATACATGCTTCTTGCACGGTCTAATAGGCAATCAGTCCATTCGGTTTTATTTTGTGGAAGGATGTCATTAGCTCCATGGGTTTCTAGATTCATTTCGTCAATGACGTAGATTCCGTATTGGTCGCATAGTTTATACCAATAGTCGTTGTTTGGATAGTGGGATGTTCTTATGGCGTTGATGTTTAGTGATTTTAACATGTGGATGTCTTCTTCCATTTGATCTTGAGATAAACATCTTCCTGTTTTTAGATCCCATTCATGGCGGTTGATGCCGTGGAATACAATTCGTTTTCCGTTGAGTTTCATAATGCCATATTCAAGCGTGAATTTTCTAAATCCAACTTGTTCTTGAATGGATTCTATGATTTCGTTGTTTGTATCATATAATACTAATTCTAATTGATAAAGATTAGGAAATTCACTACTCCATAGACATGTGTTTTCTACAGGGATTTCAAATGTATCTTGCATATTGCCATTCCATACGATGTTTCCTTGTGGATCGTATAGTTTGGCTTGTAGTGTATGGGGTTCATTACTACTCATTTTACAAACGCAACTAAGAACACTTTTATTTGTGTCTAGATTGATGTCTGTATCGATTTTTAAGTCTTGTATGTGAAGGCTTGGTTGTTTATAGATCATGACATCTCTAAATATGCCTGTAAAGCGCCACATGTCTTGGTCTTCTAGCCATGTGCCTGTGCATTTTTGAAAGATGCGTACGCAGAGTACATTATCTTTTTCTTGTGTGTATTTCGTAATGTCAAAGCGGCTTGGGGTAAAGGAATCTTCAGAGTATCCGATAAATTTACCATTTAGCCATACGTAGATATTGGATTCTACGCCTTCAAAGGATAGGATGAGTTTATTTCCGATAAAGTCTTGTGGACAATCAAATGTTTTACGGTATTGATAGACTTTATTTTTTGTCCATATCAATTTGTCCGGGTTTTGCCACGTCATGCCCATCCCAAGGGTAGGTAACGTCTGTATAGTGGGGGTTATCGAATCCTTGTAGCTGGATGTGTCCGGGTACTTGGATGTCGTTCCAGTTGGTGTCATTAAATTCTGTATTATAGAAGAATTTAAAGCATGAATCATAATTTTTTGAAAGGTTGAATTTCCATGTTCCATTTAGTGAGAATGAGCTTGGCTTTTTGTCCTTTCAATTGTATATATGTGGTCGCTATAAGCGTGTTGTCTATTTACTTGAAAGACGCGTGGGTCTTTGATCCAGTTTAAGTCTGGTGTTCGCATTGTATCACTCCTTGTTTTATTGGTAACTTAAATTATATCAAAGGCTAGTATTGAAAGGAAGGTAAAAATCAATTAAAATCTTTGGTAAATTGGAGGTTGAAAGATGTCAGACATTCTTGGTTTTGTGGTTTCAATAGCCTTAATTTATTTTGGAATCAAAGTCGCATTTAAGTTCATTAAGTGGATTGGGATTTTGTTGGTTGCAGTATTTGTGTTTAAGATGGTAGCACTTCTTATATAAGGGAACATGAAGTTCTCTAATTTTTATATTCTTTTGTTAATTGAAGTTGTATACATATGAAGATTTATGGTTGGATTTTGATGAATTAATTTAGATAATGATTCTGAATTAAACTCTGCGCTAACTTATAAAGAATGTTTGTTTATCAATTTCAGTGGAAATATGAGATATCCATTATTGATAATAAAAGGTTAGATGATAGTAGGTATTTATTATAGAGATTAATATAGTACAGTGGTAAAATATAACTTAGAATAAGTGTTGAACGATATCATTAAGTTGAAAGGGTTATATTATGAAAACATATCCATTGCCCTCACCTGAAAGACCAAAGGATGCATCGAGAGTATTTGATACAAAAGAGCCACAGTTAGTACTAAAAACTATGGATGAAGATGAATTTGAAAGAGTTGTCGGAGAATGGGCGTATTCATGCTTAAAAAAAGAAACGAAGTACAGTAATGTTGCACTATTAGGAGGATCTGGAGACTCAGGAAGAGACTTATGACGAAGTTGAAGATGCTATCATAAAACAATATTTCCCAGAGGGATATGTTGCAGTTATCACTGGTAAATGTGATGCATTGGGGTCTTTAATTTATCCTATAGATGAAGGGAAAACGATTTATAAGGCGGAGTGTGTAAAAAAGGAAAACAATGGCTTATTTGATCCTGAAACATAGGATATTTATTAATTCTATTGTTTGTACTACGCCGGCTGCGGTTGAAGAACATTCTGAGTGGTCTAAAACGGATGATTATAATAGTCAATTACAAGAAATGTGTCAAAGAAATGGTTGGAATTATGTAGATATTTCAGATATCACAAATCGTGGTGAGGATAAGTATTATCAACAGGATGGAGTTCATTATATACAGGATTTGTATCCTGTATGAAATTGGCTGAAAGAATGATTGGTGAAACAATTAAAGTTATTGCATAGAAGGATTAAGATCCTTCTTTCTTTTTTTTTGTAGGATACTTTATGGTGTGTTATACTTTTACAGAAAGATGTATATTATACTACATAGTTTTTTAGAAATATTCTTAATTTGATTATAGTAGTTGAGTACATGTAATAAATGGAGGTTTTTAGAAATGGGTAAATATTTTGGAACAGATGGAGTTCGTGGTAAGGCAAATGAGGGTTTAACTTTAGATATGTCTATCAAGATTGGACAATATTTAGGTTGGTATTATGGAAAAGAAAAACATGCGAAAATCTTGATTGGTAAAGATACAAGACTTAGTGGAGACATGTTTGAATTAGGTCTTGCGGCGGGTGCTACAAGCATGGGGGCTCAAGTCTATTTATTAGGTGTATGTCCAACTCCGGCTATATCTTATTTGGTTCGTAAAGAACGCTTTGATTGTGGAATCATGGTAAGGGCAAGTCACAATCCGTATTATGATAATGGAATCAAGTGTTTTAACCACAATGGAGAGAAGATGGAAGAAGAACTTCTTCTTGAAGTTGAAAAAATTTATGGATGGATTAACCGATTTAGATCTAGTGACTGGAGATCACATTGGAGAATATTTCGAATGGGAAGATGGACTAGAAATCTATATGATTTGGTTAAAAGAATGTGTTCCTGTAGATTTATCTGGTATGAAGATTCTTTGTGACTTGGCAAATGGGTCTGCGACAAGTACGGCGGTAGAAACATTGGATTCTTTAGGTGCTACAGTAGATGCCATCAGAATTCACCAAATGGAATCAACATCAACAATAAGTGTGGATCTACACATCCTGAAGGACTACAAAGAATGATGCGTGAAGGGGACTATGATATTGGTTTGGCATTTGATGGCGATGCCGATCGTTTGATCATGGTGGATTCAGATGGAAAGCTTTGCGATGGAGACTACATCTTATATATTTGTTCTCGCTACATGAAATCAATCAATCATTTAAACAAGAATATGGTTGTCACAACGGTTATGGCAAACCTAGGTTTATATAAGGCTTTAGATGCCAATAAGATTGATTATATTCAAACGGCAGTAGGAGATAAGTATGTATTTGAAGAAATGCAGAAGAATGACTACTGGGTTGGTGGAGAACAAAGTGGACACATCATTTTCTTAGAACATGAAGTAACGGGTGATGGTTTAATGACGGCATTAAAGATTCTAGAAATCATGAAAGCTACAGGAAAATCATTAAAGGAATTAAGTGAAGGATTGTTTATTTATCCACAGTTATTAAAGAATGTGACTGTTAAAGATAAGAATGCATGTCTAGAAAGTAAAGAACTACAAGAAGTTGTAGATGCAGTTGCGAATGATTTAGGAAATGAAGGACGTATCTTAGTTCGTCCAAGTGGGACAGAACCATTGATTCGTGTCATGGTGGAAGCGAAGACGGATGAGTTATGTGCTCAATATGTTAAGCGTGTTACAGATTTCTTAGAAGAAAATAATTTTTAATGCAATAATAGTGTCAAAATATTAGTTTTTGGCACTATTAATTAGTTTTTTGGCACTATTAAATTATAGAAAGGAGCCAATTATGATTTCAGTGTGCATGGCCACATATAATGGTGAGAAGTATTTAAAAGAACAATTGGACTCTATTTTAAAACAAATTCAAAGTAGCGATGAGTTGATTGTATCAGATGATGGTTCGAGTGATTTGACAAGAGCGATTGTCCAGGAATATCAAAATCAATATAAAAACATTCATTTAGTGAATGGTCCTAAAGTGTGGGGTTCAAAAGAATTTTGAGAATGCGTTAAAACATGCGAAGGGTGATATCTTATTTTTTAAGTGATCAGGATGACATTTGGGTAGAAGGAAAGGTTGATCGAGTTCTAAAGGAATTTGAAAATAAAAAATACTTTATGCGTTGTTCATGATGCCGAAATTGTAGATGGTAATTTAAATAGAGTTCAAGATTCATTTTTTAAATTAAAGAATGGGAAGCCAGGACTATTACATAATTTATATAAAAATGCATTTATTGGATGTTGTATGGCATTTAGAAAGAGTGTATTTGAAAAGAGTTATCCTTTTCCAGACCATATTGAGATGCATGATTGGTGGATTGGCTTGGTTGCAGAATGCATGGGAGATACTGTGTTTATTTATGAACCGTATTTAAAATATAGAAGGCATGGCGAAAATACATCTTCATTGCATCATCATCCATTAAAGAAAATGATTTCGAATCGTTTATATTTTATTTGGCAGTTAATTGTAAGGTGGAAACAGGTGGGTTGGCATGATTAAAATTGGTTCATGTACAGTACTATATAATCCGGATTCAAGTGTAATTTCAAATATAGAAACATATTCTAACTTGTTTGATGTTTGTGTTGTAGTTGACAATTCAGATTCAATCAATGAATTTTCAAAGTATTTTGAAGATAATCCATCATTTGTATATATTTCAATGCATGGCAACCAAGGAATTGCGGCTGCCATTAATGCAGGTGTTGAATATTTAAATTCAAAGGGAATGGATTTTGTGTTGACTATGGATCAGGATAGTCAATTTCCTACAAAAGATTTTGAAAAGATTTATAGTTTGATTGAAAAAAATATAAGGATGAATATTCTTTGATTGGTTTGGAAGTAAATAAAGTCAGTGATGATCAAGAAATAAAAAAGATGTACCTTATTGGATCACTTCTGGAAATTTTGTGAATATTCGGGATTTTTATAAAGTGGGTCAAATGAATGTATCTTTATTTATTGATTATGTAGATTTTGATTTGGGATATAGATTTAAACAGGCAAATCTAAAGGTAGGATATTTGCCTGGATATTGCATTTTTACATACAATCGGAAATCCGATTGAGATTCAATTATTAGGGAAAACTTTTTATGCATTAAATCATTCACCAATTCGATATTATTATCGATATAGAAATTCGTACTATTTATATCACTACGTAGATAAGGAATTCTTTAAAAAAGAGTATCATAGGGAGATTTTTGGTAGTTTAATTAAAATGTTTCTATTTGAAAAGAATCGAAAAGAAAAAGGTGAAAAATGATTAAAAAGGCATTCAAGACGCAAAATTAAATCATTTAGGTAAGTTTGAATAGCTAATTTATTTTGTTTCGTGGGGTAGGATGTGTTATACTTTTTAGCGTAGAAAATTATTTCTACATGGAAAGATATGTATTGGGATTAAGTCGTTATGACTTTTATATAGTATGTTTTTAACTGGGGGATAGTTAAAGGCTAGATCAAACTTAAGACAAGGGAGTCAATTATGTTAGTCACAATAATTAGTGCAGTTCATTCTTTGCGTATGGGATTTGTAGAGGAATATTACACTTCTAGGGGGTATGAAGTTGAAAATATTACTTTAGATACAAGTTCTGTATCATCCTTATTTACGCAATTCAAGATTTCTAAAAAAATTAGAAAGACCATCGAAAATATGAAGCCAGATGTTGTGTATTGTGAAGCATTGTTTGACTTGCTTATAAAAGAACTTGAGTACTAAAGAGAAAAATAATAATATGAAATTGATTTTTTGATGTATGTGAATATTCAGATTCTTTACATCAAAAAAGTATTTAAGTCAGGCGGATGTATTATTTTGTAGTAATGAATTGTATAGGGGGTACATTCATGGGGCTACATTGTTATATCCAATAAATGGTCAGAATTGTATACCATCAAGTCCTGAATTAATGAAGGATGAAATATCTTTTTGTATAGTGAGAAATGATAGGGTAGATAATTACCTGATTCTTTCTTTTTTAAGAGAATGTTGTTCGTTTAAACCGTGTGTCTTGCATATCATAGGAGACTGGAAGCAAAAAAGATAGTTTTATCCAAGATGTTTTAAGTGTGGGAGCAAAAATGTTATTGATCATAAAAAATTAATGACTCAAGCAAGAATGCAGGAAGTCTTTGATCAATGTCAGTATGCTTTGAATATGAAGAAATATGGTGGCTTAAATAAGGAGTCTTTGGATTATATGTGTGGTCAGATTCAATTATAAATTCTGTAAATGGGGATTTAAAGAATTTATGTGAGCTATGGGACATAGGTATGAATATTGATAATGAGAATTATAAACAGATTGCAGAAGTTGTATGTAAAGAAAGTGAAGATGTACCATTGAAGCGAAGAAATCATATTCGTAATTTATACAACACGTATTTCACGAAAGAAATATTTTTAAAACACTAGATAAATCAGGAGGAATTTTATGAGTAGACATGAAAATAAAAAATCTATTGGATTTATGATATTTGCGATAATTCTTTCTGTTATACTAGTTTTTTTTTACAGGTGGTTTAGTCTACCAAATATTTAAACTACAAATATTACCAGATAATATTTTGATTCCGATTATATTAGTTTTAATTTTATTAACAATGATATTTGTATTGTTGATTAACTTTTCTACGCATGGGTTGGTATCAAAAATTTTATGCTCTTTGATGGTCGTTGTGTTGAGTCTTTGTATATGGATTAGGAAACTATTATTTGTATTCGACAAATACAACATTAGAGACAGTTACAGATCAAGAGAATAAGGCAAAAAATACGGTTTCCGTTGTTGCGTTGAATTCGAGCGGATTAGAAGATGTGAACAGTTTGGAAGGCTCTAAGCTTGGTGTATTAAAAACAATTGGTAATGAGGCAACAAAGAAATCATTGACAGATTTGAAAAAGAATAATGTGACGTATACGAAGAAAACATATGACAATATGTTAGGTATGCTAAAAAGCTTTATATGATGGTGAAGTAGATGCGATTGTATTAAATGAAGCGTATCGTTCAAATGTATGTGATTTAGAAGATTATACAAATTTTAACAATGATACAAAAGTGATTCATAAAACAGTATATTATACAAAAGAAAATAGTTCCTCTTTAGTCAAGTTTCAGATATTACATCTAAACCATTTAACATTTTGATTAGTGGTAATGATTCATTTGGTTCATTAGACGAAAACGCAAGATCGGATGTTGATATGCTTGTGACGATTAATCCAGTCACTTCAACGATTTTATTAACGAGTATTCCTCGTGATTCTTATGTAAAAAGAAGTATGTAATGATTATGCATGTAACTATGGAGCATATGATAAACTAACACATACAGGTATTTATGGAGTGGATACGACAAAGGATACAATTGAGAATATGTTGGATATTGACATTAACTATGTATATCGTGTGAACTTTACAAGTATGATTGATATTGTGGATGCACTTGGTGGAGTTGATGTAACCGTACCAGAAGGAATGGCTGTTTCTAAATTCTATACAAATAGTAACTTAGAAGGAGTGCATGAAGGTGAAAATCGCTTAGATGGTAAACGTGCCTTGGCATATTCTCGTGAAAGAAAAGCATATCTTGATGGTGATTTACAACGTGCACGTAACCAAAGAACAAGTATTACAGGCTATGTTTAAAAAAGCTACTTCACCAGAAATTATTAAGAATTATACAAGTTTATTAAAGGCATTGGTTGGTGCTTTTGATACAAATATGACTACACAGGAAATTACTTCTTTTATTAAATATCAAATTCAAGCAAAACCAAGTGGAAGTTTGAACAGTTTGTATTAAAAGGAGATAATGATTTAAGAACGAGTGCCGAACTGGGTAGTGAAGTCAGTGTAGTGATCTTATATGATTCATATATTAATATTGCACATGATAAGATTCAGGTCAGTATTAGATGGTCAATCAAGTGATACTATAGAAGCGGATGATGATGTTCCTGCAGGAACTCTTTCTGAAGAGGAAATTGAAGCTCAGATTCAATATGGTTTAATGACAGAAACCCCAATTGATGAAGAAGGTTCAGAAATTTATTACGGGACAGGAAATTAAATAGAGGCGCCGTAACGGATAAAGAAGTTTCAAAGCTTAATAAAAAGGACCGAATATTCAAGATTTAAAAATCGGGTAACCAAAATCATTTAGGGTTTTAGCGCAATCATTTGGGGTCTAGTTCGGGGTCTGTGAATATTCGTTAAAATTTCAAATTCAAAAAAGAGATGTAAATCTGTATGTTGGTACATGCAGAAATGCATCTTTTTTTTAGTTGTGTTTTTCTTACTGTGATTATTAAATTGTAGTTATATTTTTATATTATTTTTCTTATTATATGATCCGCGTTTTTTTCCTTTATTCTTTTTGATCTCATCTTTTGGTTTAGGAATACCTCTAACGCTTGGATTGTCTCTTGTAGCCCAGAGAATGCGATTGCGTGTATAATTAAAATCAGAGAATCCTCTCGATTCTCTCTTAAGATCTTTCGGCTTTCGGTTGAAAGACTCCATAGGTCCATTGGAAAGACGTGCATAGTATTCTTGCTCGTTTCTTGCACTCTTTCTATAGACCTTTACTTTAATAAAGGAATTAACGATAGGTTCCTTGTTCTTGATAAGAAACAAGGCAAAATCACTAAATATCGACTGATCTGAATATTTATATTTGTTGATCAAAGCGTTTAGATTTGTCAGTACATCGAATTCACTTTCGTATTCCTGATTGTTGAATTCAATATAATCCTTTTTAGATCACGAAGCTTTTCAAAGTTTGGATCCAGTTCTAGAAACATTTTCTCAATGGTGAATGTATCTACATTCATACCGAGCATTTTATGATAATAGCGTTTTTGTTGAATAATTAATTTCATCATGGTTTTTAAGGATAACCCATTTATAGTTTTGTAACAGAATTACTTCTTTAGAAGGCTTTATAGATTTATCATCACGGTTCGTATCGTGATTTTTTTTCTTTTTTAGCCTTTGTTCGTCTCTTTTTTGTATCTCTTCATTACTTTGTAGATGTAAGTATTCATGCGAGATATTATAACCTTTACTACATGAAACGAATCGAGGATTGTGACCGCATTAGGAAAATACTCTTCAGGCATAGTAAGATAAGTCTTATAAGCATCAGATATTACACCTTTGACATTTAATCTTTCCTTAAGTGGAATAGATAGAAAGTAGTTTTCAAGTGTAGAATGCCATCGATTATGAACGATATCGATGATTTTTCCAGTAGAAAAATCCATAATGACAAATGCATATTTTTCGGTATTACTGATGTCCAGATATACTTCATCTACAGATATGTATTCAGACAAAGGAAGTCTAGGAAGATCTACATAGCGCTTGAATATAAGACGGGCAGCTGAATCAGATATATTGAATTGAGCTGCAATCTCGGCTGTTGATTTAGTAAGAGTCTTGAATGCATTAAGAATCAAATATGGCGTGATATTTGAAGAATGTGAGTATTTATCCAAAAACGGAAAGGAATCATTCTCTGTGTGTCCGCACTCCCTTACACACCCATCTGCGCCGCGTACTATCAAGTAAGTGTTCATTGAATCCTGAGAGATTGGATGATTTACTTTACGAACATAGATACCCTTGGAATGCATACGAGACTGACACATAGGGCAAAGAGTAGGCTTTTAAGTTTTTTTCGATATAAACAAATTTATCAGAACCGATGATTTCAATCTTAGTAACAGTGTATGTACCATCATCAGTCAGATTAAGAAGAGCCAGATAATTAGAATTTTGATTCGTGTTGTGTTCCATAATAAATTTTACCTCCTGAACAACTTAGAAAACACAACACATTCATTATAGAAGATAAGATACTCTAAAAACTTTTAAAAAGTTTTTAGAGCAGGTTATAAACGCCTCTAAATAATTACCAATAAACAAATATAGAAAACAGGTAAAAGACAGTTGTTCATGTCAAAAAAAGGAAAGAAAAAGAGCCAATTTGGAGAC
>VOFC01006121.1_pt1 | contig 62638 bp, 92 predicted proteins | sample 5384161 | NCBI WGS metagenome assembly VOFC01 (sample SAMN12384722, study PRJNA508395) | human gut metagenome | isolation source: healthy gut B | host: Homo sapiens
TAGAAGTAACTTATGAGTTATTAACTTTAAAAAATGTAAAATGATATTTACAAATTCAAGTTTGCTAACTTTCCCTTTGAGAGAGGAGAAATCCTTTTCTCAAAGGGCTTTTTGATTTTCGGATATTCGTAAACTACAAGACAAAGCTAAAACTTCATATACTCTAAGCACAAGGAGGCCTCGGTTTGACTATGAATAACAGTTTGGCAGAAGTACACTCGGAGCTTGTTTCGGAGTGGTCTGAGGAGAATTCTATGAAATCATTACTTGAAAACAAATTGTACGATTGGCTGACTACTGCATGTCAGCTAATCGTGCTTGGCTTTTTATTTTTATTTTTATTTACGAGTATCCCTCTTATCACTTCAGGGGCTTCTTTGACGGCGCTTTATCATTGTATCTCGCGCGGTCACACACAAACTTCCGCTCACACCTGCGCGCTTCATTTACGGCAGTTCTTCTGCTTTCTGTGCGCCTGATGGCAGGTCACATCAAAGAAACTTTCATCTTATTATTTACAATGGCCGGCGCCTGCCTCATCGTCTTCCTGGTTCCCGGACTTTTCGTCCTTTTTCCCGGAATCCTCTGCGGCATCGCCAGCCATCTGATTGAGCCTGATTTAAAAAGAGGCTCTTGCTATTGATTAATCCAGTTCTTTATAGTCAAAACTGCGGAATTCTGCTGTCTGATCGTATCCGGAGTAGTCCACGCATGCCATGCCGACGAATGCTCCGGTGAAGAATCCACCGTATGACTGGAGTACGTAATCATCGGACAATACAGCGGCATCCAGTGTGCCCGGAATCTCTGTATAGTTCTTTCCGTCAAAGGAATACTCGTAGCTGTAAGACTGCTTTCTTACTTTTGTGCGAAGCCATACAAATTCAACATCATCCGGTACCGGAATCGCATCGTCGCGAAGGAACGAACGATATCCGCCACGATTGCACTCTGCCACTTCGATCACGCGGCCATTTTTCTCATTCCATGTAACGAAAGCGAATGACCAGTGCTTATCATTGTAAAAATTTGTCAATCCAGCCATCTGCTGATAGTTGAACGGATCAAATTTCACTTTCACTTCGGCATCAAAGTTAAATGCCTGCCAGCGTTTTGCCACCAACGAAAGCTCATGCTTATTGCAGAGGGATCCTTTTCCGACCAATGTCAGCCTGCCATCCCCTGTCGTACCCATTTCCTCGGTAAATGGTACGCGGAGGGTATTCCACTCATCATGAAGTTTTGGTGTGTCAAATTCATCATGCATCGAATGATCTGCCGGTGCTTCTGTCAAGATTGCATCTTTCGGCGCATCCACAAGCACTTTTCCGCCATGTCCGCCCTCGATACGAGGCCAGCCTTCTTCATCCCAGTATACTTTCTGAATTGCCGTCTCACGGCCAAGTGGACACCAGCCGCGTGGGTCGATCGAACTTTCATTTTCGTGGTGCCACGGTCTTCCACACAAACTTGCATAATACCACTCACCGCCGGGAGTCTCTACGAGAGCACCATGTCCCTGCTTCTGGATCTCAAGTTCCGGCGTATCAAAGTTTGTAATAAACGGATCACCAGGCTCTGTCTCAAAACTCAACGTATCTAACGTCTTTGAACGAGCTACTACTTCCTGATGTGTCCAAACGGTTCCACCCTGTGCAGCAAACAGATAATAATATCCGTTGATCTTATACAAATGTGGTCCCTCAACCAGTTTAACGTCCGTTCCGGCGTAGATCGTACGTGCTGTCTCCGGTTTTAATTTCATTGTCTCTGTGTCAAATTCTGTCACTGTAATACCGTCAAAAGCATGGTGGTATTCGCGATGATCCCATGTCTGCTGAACAAGGTATTTGCGTCCGTCATCATCATGGAACAACGATGCGTCAAATCCCACACCATTGACACGGATCGGATCCGACCATGGTCCGCGGATATCTTCTGCAGTCGTCAGATAATTGATCATATCTTTGAACGGTCCTTCGGTTACTTTTACATCCGTATAAATCAGCCAGAATTTTCCATCTGCATAGGAAAGATCCGGCGCCCAGATACCTCCCGATGACGGATTTCCTTTCATATCAAGCAATGTCGTCGTGGACAATGCGGATGGAAGAAGATTCCAATGTACTAAATCTTTTGACTCGTGCAGACGAACTCCCGGAAACCACTCAAACGTAGAGTTCGCAATGTAATATGTATCATCCACACGGATAATGGATGGATCTGCATTAAATCCCGGCAAAACAGGATTTTTAATCTGCAACATAACTGTATGCCTCCTTACTGTTAATCTATCTCTATCATACAGGAAAATGTGGGATTTGCAATGGGAAAAAGAAGAAAAAAGAAGAATTTATACATGTTCTGAGAAAATTTTATGCGGTCTGGGAAGAATGTATGCCGGTGGATGAGAACTTACGGAAAAGATTCTGCAACCGGATGATTTCGATTAATCTTCTCAAACTCCTTTCCTCCCAGGGTATTGTGGGTGAGAAGTCTTTTGTTGCTTCCCGCTGATGCATTTTTCCGGTATTGTCCGGGGGTACAGCCGTTATGCTGCCGGAACTGTCTGCAGAAATGCTCTACATTATTATAACCACATTGCTCGGAAATGTCGCGGATGGAGTATTCGCTGTACTCTAATAAATCCTGTGCACGGCGCAGACGTCCTTCGATGACATTGTCCATGCAGGAGGAGCCAAATTGGCGGTGATAGAGAGCCTGAAGATGACTGGGACTTAAGTGAAGCTTCGCAGCCATCATGTTTATATTCCATGGAAGCTGAGGATTATTGTAAATCATCTTATGCAATGCAACCAGCTCATGATCGTGAATACCCGGGGACTCATTCTGGGTTCCTTCTCTTAATTTGGAGAACAGAACCCGCAGCAGGTGAGTAATGTTTGCTTCGCTTTCAGAGGAGAAAAAGGCGGACTCCCAGGTTAGTAATTTAAAAAGCTGATGACAGTATTCCGGATCTGTTACGGGAAATGGGGTGTTTGTTAACGGAAACAGCTTCACGAAGGAGTGATCGGAACGAAAACGAATCCATTCATTCCGGTATTCTTCACCGGCAGCACGGTAATAAATCCTGCTTCCTGGTGTATACAGAATAGCAGAATTAGCGGCTGTCCGCATTAGTCTTCCGTCTATGAGCAGCTCCGAGGGAGAGTCGAAAAGAAGCAGAAGATAGCCTGTAAAGCCATTCGGAACATCATATATAAAATCTGAGGGGTGAACGGCACTGTAGCCGATAAATTCAATTTCAGTCATCTGGAATCTCCGCTCTGATACATCAGAGGATATATCAATTTTCTTATAGTATAAATCATTGGAAACTTTAAATCAATGCGATAGTATCAGATTAATATGGCAATCGTCATCAGAGAGCTGCGGATCGTGCAGCGGTCAGACATCGGATGCGTGACTGCATAGGAACATGATTTAGAAGAAGGAGATACATGCATGGTAAATATGGGTGAACAAACAGAGAATGACAGAAAAAAGATCGTGATTAGAAAGGATTCAAAGGCCTTTTTTCACAATAATGTAGATTATTGTGTGGGAACCGGAAGAATGGGGCTTGCATTGACAGAAGAATATCAGGAGGAGCTGCGCCTGGTTCAAAAGGAAATCGGATTTAAGCATATCCGGGGACATGGATTATTCTGTGATGATATGGCGATCTTTCAGACCTATGAGGAGGATGGTAAGGTAAGGGTCGAGTACAACTATACTTATCTGGATAGAGTAATGGATGCCTATAAGAAGGTGGGGCTTAGACCTTTTCTTGAACTGGGTTTTATGCCTGAAAAGTTGGCAAGTGGAAGCCAGACTATCTTTTACTGGCAGGGAAATACCACTTCTCCAAAAGATTATGATATGTGGTGTAATATGGTGCGTTCATTGCTGCGGCATCTGATGGGACGCTATGGAGAAGAGGAAGTTATTCAATGGCCCATTGAAGTATGGAACGAGCCCAATCTTTGCGGCTTCTGGGAAAATGCGGATATGCAGGAATATTTTAAGTTGTTCCATAGAACCTTTGATGCCATAAAGGAAGTGAATCCGGGATTCCGTGTAGGAGGCCCTGCTGTTTGTGGAGGAACGGATGAGAAATGGATTCAGGCATTTATGGAATATTGTCATGAGAATCACATACCTGTGGATTTCGTAACCAGACATCATTACACCATTGATCCGCCGGAATGTATTGGACATTATGCATATTCTGAACTGATGAAGGCAGAGGACGGCTTTGCCAATTTAAAAACAACCAGAGATATTATTGACAGTTTCCCGGAATATAAGGGTCTGCAGATTCATATCACGGAGTTCAACAGCTCCTATACTCCTCAGGGCGTCATTCATGATACAAACCTGAATGCGGCCCTTATAGCACAGCAGCTTTCCAGATTGGGAGATGTGAATGAATCCTATTCCTACTGGACATTTGGTGATGTGTTTGAAGAGATGGGAGTTCCTTTTACACCATTCCACGGCGGCTTTGGACTGGTTGCCAATGGCTGTATTACCAAGCCGACCTTCTGGACATTTGCTTTTTACAAAAAGCTTGAGGAAAGTGAAGCCAATTGTGTATATAAGGATGACAATATTGTCGTTTTGAAACGTGCAAACGGTGATTATCTAGGTGTAGCCTGGAATATTGCCCGTAAAAGTACAGAACAGGGTAAAGAAAAAATGCTGTTGGAGTTTACATTTCCGGCTGAACAGGAGGAGTACTGCTTCCTGACTAAGACGGTAGATGAGGAAACATGTAATCCCTTGAAGGTATGGCATGATATGGGAGAACCTGCCAATCTGAGTGAGGAACAGACGAAGCTGATACGGGAATCATCCAGACCTTTTGTAAAAACAGAGCGTAAAAAGCAGGAGGACGGAAATATCTGCGTAGAGCTTCCTGTAAACGAAAACGGTGTGGTTTATTTCGAACTGAATGCTGGAAAGGTGAATCCGGATGAGGATATGACTATGATCGTGTGGTCAGCTTGAAGGTTTAAACTAGCACCCAGTAATTTGCTTTATGAAACAATGTACATGGATTAGGCTTGCAAAGGAGGATATCAAAGTGAAAAAACAAGCGTTTAACCCATATTTACCGTCCTGGGAGTATATTCCGGACGGAGAACCTTATGTTTTTGGCGATCGCGTATATGTTTACGGATCCCATGATTACTTTAACGGATATGTTTTCTGTATGGGAGACTATGTGTGCTGGTCAGCTCCGGTCGATGACCTGGGCAACTGGAGATATGAGGGTGTGATTTATCCGAAGACAGCCGATCCGCTGAACCCGGAAGGCAAAATGTGTCTGTATGCCCCGGATGTTACGGTGGGACCGGACGGAAGGTACTATCTTTATTACGTGTTGGACAAGGTTTCGGTAGTTTCCGTTGCTGTATGTGATACTCCGGCAGGAAAGTATGAATTTTATGGCTATGTTCATTATGAAGATGGCACACGTCTGGGCGAAAAGGAAGGTGATGAGCCCCAGTTTGACCCGGGGGTTCTGACGGAAGGAGATGTGACATATCTTTATACCGGATTTTGCGGAAAAGGTGATAAATCCCGTACCGGAGCTATGGCTACGGTGTTGGGAGCAGATATGCTGACGATCAGGGAAGCTCCGGTGTTTGTGGCCCCCGGCTGTGAATATGGTGCCGGTACCGGATTTGAGGGACATGAGTTTTTTGAGGCACCTTCCATCCGTAAAGTAGGTGACACCTATTATTTTGTCTATTCATCCATATTAATGCACGAATTATGTTATGCCACCAGCAAGAATCCTACTAGGGACTTTGTCTATGGCGGAGTTATTGTCAGCAATTGTGATTTGCACATCGATACCTACAAGCCGGCAGATATGCCAACAGCTTACGGTGCCAATAATCACGGAAGTATTGTGCAGATCGGAGAGGACTGGTACATTTTTTATCACAGGCATACCAATAATACCTGGTACAGCAGACAGGGATGTGCTGAAAAGCTGCAGATTATGCCGGACGGCAGTATTCCACAGGTAAAAATTACCTCCTGCGGTTTAAATGGAGGTCCGCTTGAGGGTAAAGGCGAATACCCCGCTTATCTTGCATGTAATCTGTTTACCGATACCCCATCAGTTTATGTGGGCGAAGGGAATTTCCCACGAGTAATGCAGGACGGCAGGGATGGAGACGAAGAAGTTGGATATATTGCCAATATTACAGATTCAACTACCATCGGCTTCAAATATTTTGACTGCCATGATATTCGTGAAATCAGTATTTGGATCCGGGGCTATGCAGATGGCACTTTTGAAGTAAAGACAGCATGGGATGGAGAGGTACTGGCGACATTAGAGGTTCAATATACCAATGTCTGGGAAAAGTATACCGCACCGGTTACGATTCCGGATGGAATACAGGCGCTTTACCTGACCTATCGCGGTAACGGAAATGCTGCATTAAGATCATTTGAGTTATCATAATCTATGTTATTGCATATACAGGCAGTGATCAAAACTCTTGGAATGTAAAAAAAGGAGACTACAATGAGCAAGTTAAAGATTAAAACAAAGGAAAGACGATTTGAGACAGCCAGGGATTTATACGGAATCTTTTTTGAAGACATTAACCGTGCCGGAGACGGAGGACTTTATCCGGAAATGCTTCGAAACAGAAGCTTCGAAGATTCCGTTTTACCGGAGGGTTATATACAGCAGGAGGATGGCATCCATGTAAAAACCGTATCCGGATGGCTGGATGAGTTTTGCAACGGAGAAGGCCTATGCCGCTGGGTAAAGGGCAACAATATTCCGGAGACAGAAATACCGGCATGGTATACACACAATGCAAAGATGGAACTGGAACTGACGGATACCCTGAATGAACATCGGGACGCAGCTCTGCGTATGCAGTTTGAAAAGGACGGATCTCTGACTAATACCGGTTACTGCTGTATATCCGTAAAGGCTGGAGAAAGTTACTCTTTGTATTTATTTGCAAAAGCAAAGGAAGAAATAGGACTGGACGTAGCGATCGAATACCAGGGAAAAGTACTGGCTGGAAACAGTCTGGTGGTTTCCGGTCAGGAGTATACAAGATATGACATGAAGCTGACAGCAGCTGAGGATTGTCACGAGGCACAGTTTACTATTTCCTGCAAAGAAGGCGGGAGGTTCTGCTGGGATTTATTTCACTAATGCCTGACAATACCTACATGGGGCATGGACTCAGAACAGATCTTGTAGAAAAGCTTAAGGGAATGAGTCCAAAGTTTATGCGTTTTCCCGGAGGCTGTATTGTGGAAGGAACGACACCGTCCACAGCGATGAGATTTCGGGATACGGTAGGTCCGGCATGGGAAAGACCCAGTAAGCTGTTTGTATGGCATTACAGAAGTACATTAGGACTTGGCTTTCATGAATATCTGCAGCTTTGCGAGGATCTGGGGATGGAGCCCTGTATGTATGTAACTGCGGAATGACCTGTCAGGGAAGAAAGAGTGTCCTTCTGGAAGGAGAGGCTCTTGATGAAATGGTACAGGATACACTGGATGCCATTGAATATGCTATCGGCTCTAAGGAAAGCAAATGGGGAAGGCTTCGTGCTTCTATGGGGCATCCGGAACCCTTTAAAATGACCTATCTGGAAATTGGTAATGAAAACTGGGGTCCGGATTATGAAAAGCGTTACAACATGATTTATAAGAAGGTAAAGGAACTGTATCGCCAGATTAAAACCATAGCCAATGAGCATGTAGAGAAAAATGGTTGTCCTGCCGAGTGCGTGGATGAACATTTTTACAGTACGACAGAGTTCTTTGCAGAACATGTAAATTATTATGATGACTACGATCGTAAGGGACCAAAAATCTTTGTAGGAGAGGTGGCTGTAAACGAAGGCAACTATATGGGACAGTTGTATGCGGCTTTGGGAGAAGCGGCTTTCCTTATAGGTATTGAGAAAAATCAGGATATCGTAATTGGCCTCTTATGCTCCATTATTTGAAAATGTAAATTACAGAGCGTGGTATCCTAATCTGATTCGTTTCAATAATCATCAGAGCCTTGGAATTCCTTCTTATTATGTCTGGAAAATGTTCGGTCAAAATCGCGGAGAATATGTGGTGCAATCCGAAGATGAGGGAGGACGTGTTTATCGTCCGAGAACCGGAATGGCATCTTTAAAATCAATAAGGAACTTCGCTTCAGAAATCCCATTTGGAATGGAGAAGAAGCAAAGATTACTCATGAATTAATGGGACATGTGCAGGATACAGAGGATGGCCTCCTGCTTCAGCTTCCGGATGAGGAGCAGAAAAAGGAATTTCACAGTATTCTGGAATGGGCTGATGAAACCAAGAGCTTTGTGGTATTTGGAGAAGAAGACCAGACTTATGGAAGATTTGAGACCGATATTTTTGTTGAGGAAAATGCTTACTTCGAGTTGGGTATATTCAGTGCCAGGGTGGTTCGTTCCTATTATGAGGATCAGCTCGTGATTACCGCCGGAGTGGAAAAAGAATGGGATGCAGCTCTGGTGCGTCCGTTCCTTTGGAAGGTTAATGGAGGACAATGTTCACTGGAAGAGTTTGGCTTTATGCATGACAACAAGCTGACTGAGGACTTTGCTATTTCAGTAAAACCGGGAGAATATCACCGCTTTGGATATGAAACGGATGGAAAACAGATTCGCCTGTATGTTGATGGTGAGCTTCAGAAGGAAATTTCGATTCCCTACGGACCTGCTTTTTGTTTCGGTAGTAACTGACACCAAGGACGAAATCATTATTAAGGCGGTTAATTTTGCAGGAGATGTGGATCCGGTTTCCATTACACTGGACTGTCAGGTACAGGGCGACTATACCGTAACACTTCTTAGCGGTGAAAAGGGGGATGAAAACAGCTTTGAAGAGCCGGAGAAGGTGAAGAATATTACCGTGAATATGCATGGCGCTTCCTCAGAGTTCGTATACAAGGCACCGCCATATTCTGTCAGTGCTTTGCGATTGAAGAAGTGCGAAGCGTTTTAGAGGTTGATGCTGAACAGAAGATCCAGAAAAAATATTGACAAAAATGTGCAAATTCAATAAAATTATTAACCATAAGGGCACACTTATGGAAACATAGGTCGCAAAGCCAGAGTCTAAAACAGTTACATGTAGTAATGACAGTTCGGCTGCAACAACCGGTGAATACCGGTTGCTGCAGCTTTTTTGTATGTATGAAAAGTTTATTGAAGTATGAGGTGAAAAGATATGAATGAAAAATTTGATTTTCTGCCACTTGGGAGCATTGTAGTAGTAAGCGGTGGCATAAAAAAAAATTTGTGATTGAAAAGAGCACTGCAGGTAAATATAAATGGCTGTAAACAGTTCTTTGATTATGCTGGCTGCCCATATCCTGAGAGAATGATTGGTGACAGGCTTATGTATTTTCAGCATACAGATATCAGCAGGGTTGTGTTTGAAGGGTATGTAGATGATGATGAGATAATGATGTGTGACAACATCGTTAATGCCATGGAGAAAACAGAAATAGAGCGCGCAGATGTAAGAAAACTCAAAAGAAGCATGGTGAACTGATATGGCAAAAATAGACCTGATAAAAATGAGAATGACAGAAAACAGGGAGATTATATTAAAAATGGTATTGGACTATCAGATACAGCTGTGATACCATAAAACTAGGAGATGAAAATGGAAGGGTTTCAGATAAATTATACGGATCTCAGCGATCTGTTCTGGGAATATAAGCGAAAAATTGAAAATCTAATTGAAAATATTGATAACTGCATAGAAAAAATCAATATGTTTACGGAAAATGCAGTATTTACAGGAAAAACCGGAGACGCAGTAAAGAGTTATCTTGGTGAAGCACATATAACAATCCTGTCAGGCATTAAAGTAACTGCACAGACACTGCTTGACAATATGGCAGCATACAAGGATGGATACCGTGCCATTGATAGCTCGACGAACTTCAAACTGGATGAAGAAGCAATACAGGAATTCAGGAAAAAACTGGCATCAAACTATGAGGATACTGATGAGTATACGGGCGAAATAAGAAGTGCACTTTCAGAAGTATCGGACATATCTGATGTGGGCATGCCGGACAGTAACGGAGTATTTGATATCCATGAGCAGATGGACAGCGACCTTATAAAGCTTGTCTCAAATGTAAACAGCTACGAGAGAGAAAATGTGGTACGGCTTGAAAATTCAGTAGAGCTGCTTCTGGAAAATCTGCAGTCATGTCTTTCAAAAATAGGCCTTAGCCAGGGTGCGATTGAGAGCTATGAAACAGGCAGTTTTATCACAGGTAAAGATGCAGGTACCTTGAACACGGGCATTAAAATATTTGGAGACCTGCATGAGAAGAATAAAGAAGCATACGATGAAATCTATGAGACAGAACAGAAGATAAAGGATGAAGCCGAAAAGAGAAAGACACAGGGAATCTGGAGGACGGTTGGAGGAGCAGTACTAATTGCGACGGGTGCAGCATGCATAGTGCTGACAGGAGGTGCTGCAATACCAATAGTAGCTGACGTTGCAGTAGCAGTAGGAAGCGGAACAGCAGTATTCGGAGCTGCAGATGCCATAGAGGGCACTCAGGATATTTATTATGGAAGCACAGGTGACATTGACAGCACGGCAGTAAACGGCATAAAGGATGACCTGTTTCAGGGAAACGAGGACGCATATTATCTGACAGAAAATGCCTTTGCATTTGCGGCATCCGCAATGATTCCAATCGGGCATGCATCTACAGCGGGAAATCTGACATTCAAAAGCACAGCAACAATAGTCGCCAAAGAAGGCATCTCAATGGGAGCCGGAGCCGGTGCGCAGAAGATAACCACAGATGTGACAGGAAATGATACAGCAGGAATGGTTGCCGGTATGGTTGCAAGTGGAGTGACAGCAAAGGGGCTGAATGGAATTGAAGCAGAGGCGAACAAGCTGGCGAAAGCCCCAAAAGGGATTGATGGAGTAACCGAGGGAACCGGAAATGTAGCGGAAGATGTTGGGAAGGTTGTTGAGACCAGCTATGGGAAGTCAAGTCTAATAGAATTAAAAAATACTGATAACTTTATGGACTCAACTATAGAACATATTTTTGAAGGAAATGTTAGAAGAGGGAAAGCAGGAGGTTATCATTATGAGTGTATTAAAGATACTGCAGGAAATATTGTTAATGGAACAGAAGTATTAATAAATGATTTAGGGGTATATAAGGCACAAGTTGAGGTTAATGGTATTCCAAAATCTGGAAATGGGGGTTATTCAACGTTTTTCCATAAAGAAATGAGCCCTCAAGATGTGATTGATTCAATTAATGAGGCTTATAATAACAAAGTGTTTGTAGTTGGATCTAAAAATTCATATATTGGTATATCAAATAATGGATTAGAAATTGAAATGTATATAAATAATAATGGAAAAATAATTTCAGCTTTTCCAAAGGGAAAATATGTGGAATATGAACTTGCAAAAGGAAAAAAAAAGATATTTGTATAGTATGTAATTGTAAAAATGCAGAAACGCTTAATACATTTTTTGTGCTCTGATGTTAGACCATTTGAAGAATGGATTAAATCAGATTTTGATAAGGTATTGTCAGGAGAAATCATTTCAAAAGAGATAAGTGGAAATGTTTGTTGTGCGGAGATAAATTTTAAAAACACAAAAATATATAATATGTTAATAGAGGATGATGATGAATACTATGAAACTTGTTGTGAGGTGGATACAAAAGAACTTCGTCAATTAATTGATGAGTGGTGTGATAAAGTCCGAGAATTTAAAATGAGTATCACAACTAAGCCTCCCCACAGGCAGGCTTAAATCCTAGTCTTACTACCAGACATTAACAGAACTTCTTAGGTTCATAAGGTTTACTATCCCGTAACACGGCATAAATTACGGTGGTAAGCTTTCTTGCCACTGCACCTGTGGCAGTCAGATGGTGTTTACCCTGCTCACGCTTCTTTTTGTAATAGGCATTCAACGGGCTATTGTGAAAAAGAGCAGGTGGTAGCCGCAAGAAAAATGGCATGTCTTAAGTAAGGTGAACCACGTTTTGACATATGGTTATGTGTGCTGTTAAATTCACCCGACTGACGTACAGTTGGATCAATGCCAGCAAAGGCAACTAATGCAGAGGAATTTTTAAATCTGCTTATATCACCGATTTCAGCAAGAATAGTTGCAGCAGCAATTATGCCTATTCGGGATTGTATGTAAGTAACAATCAAACTGCTCATAGTATTTCATGATTTCAATATCAAGAGCTTCAATCTGCTTATCAAGAAAATTCATTCTGTCAATGAGCTGTTTTAACTGGAAAGAGAAAGCATCCTGTGCTATCTTAACATGCCAAATACACAAGGGGAATTACCGATGTTTTTGAAGATAAAGCTCATAAGAGAATCTGCACCTTTTGTGTGTAGTTGCAAAGCGAAGAGAACGGCCGATTTGTTTGCCTTCAGGTGAAACAATGGATGCTTCATGATGATTTTTGCCAATATCAATGCCTACGATGTACATAATTGAAATCCTTTCTAATGTGAATTGTAAGTAGATAGAATCCTCACTTCAATGCGGGTTACAATCTGGTTAGATATACGAAGTACAGCACAAATGCTGCCAACATCCAGCTAATACGCAAAATCCTGCAAAGCAGAGGGAGCAGTCTCAATGAACGAAGTCACAAGTGCTTCAAGAGTGGTGACGCACACCTCTATCTATTACAGGATAATTGTGGTATAGGAATGAAATAAAAGCAATAGATAGAAAAAGACTGCTTTGCTTCCTATGTGTTTAGCATACCAGAGTGGTAGTGGAACAAGATTTAAGTATGAACATAATCCTATGGATAATCCGAAAGCTGCTAGGGATATCATAGAAAACCCAGATGCAGTATATGGGTTTTCGCCTAATTCAGAATCAACAAGAATTGGAAAGTACGCTGATAAAATTGACTGGACTAATCCTGAACAGGTTGCGGTTGCAAGGCAAACGAGAGAAGCATACCATAATGTAAACGAATCAATGCTGCAAGATTTGTATAATAGTGGATATACAACAAAAGATATTGCAGCAAAAATGGTCGAAGAAAGAAACATGAACCGTATTAATAGCTATATTAATAATGGGGATTTAGAGGGACTTGAAATTGTAAAACAGAGTAATTTAGAAACATATGGGAATGAATTTGGCATGTCTTTGGAACAAGCATTAGAGAAATATGGTTCACATGAAGAAATAATCAATGCTACGGTTAGAAGTAATCCAGGAATGGATGCTTGTACAGGATTATATGATATTTATCATGGAGGAAAATAGAATGTGGCAAGTACAAAAAAAAAAGAAACTTTTGATATTTGGACAAATAATGTATGCGCTTTAAAAATTGAGTATTTAGAAGATAAATGTAGAGTCTATGTTGATTATAAGGGTTATAATGTCATTATGCCAATGGGGATGTGGGGATTTGAAGATGAAATTCAAGATAGAAAGATAGAGTTTGAGATTGATGGTGAAAAGGGAAATTTTAAATCTTTAAGTTACGTGGTAAAGGAAAGTGATTTAAAATTGTTTTGTGATATGATATTTTTCTTTTTATCTGAGCATAACTTAGATGGAGTATTGAATGATGTGTTTAAATATTAAATGTATTTAATTATGGTTATACTTTCGGACTCTCAACAACCTACAAGTACTTTCATTTATTTGCAGATAAAGTATCTAGAAATGCAGTGCTTGCTGATTCATATATGATATGGACCAATTCTGAGCAATTGGCACAGGAATATATTTTTGAAAAGAAAGAGCAATTCGTATTTATTAAGTATATAACAAGAAAAGAAATTGGAGCTGTAAAAATAGTGAAAACTCCAGTATTGGATTTTAAAGATATTGAGCAATCGGAAGAGATAATAGAGGGAGATGCTTTAGATAGTTGGCTTTCGAATTAATTTAAATTTATGTATCCGCATAATTAGTCAGTGTATCAGCGGGATTCCAAGACCTAAAAAGGTTTTGAAATCCTATTGTGTCCTACCGGAAATCAGCCTAAAAGTTCATCTAAAAGTTAATAGAGTTAGGAATTGGCGAAGATGTTGCAGAAGACTTGCTCAAGGATTATTTGAATTGGAAAGAAAGGCCGGAAATTTGGTATGCTTTTTTAGATAAATATTTACAAACACGCGGTTGGTTATAATTTTAATTATGTCTTCACATAAGAACACCCGCCACCTAAACAATTAATCACGATCTTTAAATTAATTGGAATGGTTCTCACCGAAGGTGATGAAATACATGGAGAATAGTTATGAAATATGTATATAGAGAAACGGAATTATCAAAAAAATATCAGAATATATATTTGAACGCAAGAAAAGATGGAAACGAAATATTATGTTACATTGGAATAGACAAAAGATATAGAATATATACTAAAGATTCTTATTATGAAAATATTTCAGACATGGATGCATTATTAGAATTATGTATTTATCCAATCTATATAAATGGATGTCATGAAATAGAACAAGAGGTGAAAAATATAATTACAAGTATGACAAATTCTAATGATATATTACAGATTTATCAAGTGTTTAATTTAATCATGTCTCAGGAAATAGAAACAAAAATGTATACGGAAATTCCATTTGAAATTGATTTCGCGGATTGCATTCCTTGTCTTTTGAAGAAAAAAAATGAATTCATGAATGAGATGAAAAATTACAATCAAAATGGGTTTGATAAGTATAGAGAAAATATATGGGATAATATTGAAAAAATATGTAGAAAATCAACATTGATTCAGCAGTGTAATATGTAGAAAATCAAAGATTGGTATCAGAATAAAATACCTTTGCATTTGCGGTATCCGCAATGATTCCAATCGGCCGAGCATCCATAGCGGGTAAAACTGACATTCAAAAGCACCACAACAATATCAGCCAAAAGGCATCTCAATGGGAGCCGGTGCGCAGAAGATAACCACAGATGTGACCGGCAATAGTAAAATAAGTGAAAAAAGCAGCAATGTTTGACTACAATTCATTGCTGTTTTTTCTATTTTATGGTGCCCGTGAGTACCGAAATCGGATGAATTTTATAATTTGAGGCACCGAAAAAGGCAAACGGGCACCGAAAGGAAAAATTGGTTCGGGCATCGTAAGGAGCTAACCATGGTGTAGCATGAAATTAAGGTTGTCAATGAATATAAATATGGTATTCTAGCCGGATAAAAAGGCCTGACGATGAGTCGCTCAGATTAGATTAAGAATCTAGTCTGGGAGATGCAGCGCATCAGGGAATGAACGATAGAATGACGGAATACAGCAAAACAGCCGGAGAAATGTGACTTCCGGCTGTTTTGCTGTATTTTATAGTTACGATAGTGTCTGTGTATGAATTTGTTGTAACTCTACATATACATTGCTAATTCAATGCTGTCCATATACTGTCCGAGTGACATATTAAATTTCTGGTAATCGGCATCCTTAAATTCATCTGTCATGCATGGGACCGTGATATCGGCAAACTGCATCTGATTGTAAAAAGTTATCATTATCGGACATTTAACAATAGTAGACATTCCACGGATAGTGATGGAACTGCCTTCATCAAGTTTTAAAATGTCATCTGCCTTTGATATGTTTACCAGCATGCCGTCAGTTAATAATTCGGGATTGCTGTAATACTGATAAACTGAATTAACAGCCCTGCATATCTTTTCCCAGCCTGCGCTGTAAGTTAAGTTCCATCTGGAACTGAGCCATCCATTATTTTCTTTTACACCTAATAAAACCATAACATTCCTCCTAACATAATACCTTTTTATTAATTTTTAGTTCACATGAATTATATCAGAACTGCAGATTGTAAACAATGGCACATAAATACCATAAAAATTATAGAATACACCGCATAATGAAGGTGTGATTTGTATATACAGGAGTATTGCTATAGTAATACATATGTATATCAAACTGCTAAAAAGAATGAATATGGGTATGGAAATAATCATCTGAGAAAATCTGAGAAAATCTATGGTATTGTGTTTGTTGAATAGGGGTAAATGGTGGTATAATCCTATTATTGATAGATAGCAATAATAGGTGATTTTTTTGGACCGAGTGGTGAAGTTTTAATGACTAAGGATGAATGGTACAGGCAGTTATTTGAGCGATTGGATAATTCCAAGTTCAGAAGCAGTTTTCACTTGAAGCAGAAAGATATTGATTACATAAATGAAAAAGGGCTGGACACAATCAGACAACATGCAAAGGATTTTATTGCAAAGAGAGAAGCTCCAGCATACATAGCAAATGATGGCAAACAGACACCAATGCGTGGACATCCAGTATTTATTGCCCAGCACGCAACGGCAACATGCTGCAGGAAGTGCATCCGAAAGTGGCATAAAATGCAGCCGGGAAAGGAACTAAGTCAGGTACAGCAGGATTACCTTGTAGATGTAATTATGACATGGATTCAAAAAGAAATCGAGAGGCAGGAACATAAAATATGAGTTTTGTCAATACATGCTGGATAATGACATTAATAATTGGATACATTATTATGCTTATAAGCTTGCTGTTGGGAGTAGTATTACTGTAATAGCGTTCATATAGAGGTGTATTATGGGAAACGAATCAGGTGAATGGATTATGCATGGCATTAATTGGGACAACCCGGATTGCATCCATTCTGTAGATGAAGCAATCAAGTATATAAATGGATTTGGCTTTTTACCATTATTTAAGAATGACATAGATGGGTTTTCACTTGACGAAAGAACTGTTCCAGAGTACTGGTGGAGTGATAATCCGGAGATTGATCCATGGATGTGGCGGGCTATTATAGCAAGGCGGCATGATATCGTCTATGGAAAATTCTTTGATAAGAAGGCAGGATTTATATCAAAAAAAAGTGGCTTCCTGTATTTGCTAATTCGCCGGGATGGATATGATTTTGATGCATTATATGATGATGGAAAAGCGCCTAATAAGCATAAAAAGATAATGGTCAATTTTATGGAAGATAATGCTGATTCAGAGATTTATTCAAATGAATTGAAAAACAAGCTGGATTTGGTAAGGATGGAGAAAAGGGATTTGATGGTGCAATAACGAATCTTATGATGCAGACATATCTGTGCAACTGCGATTTTAAGAAGAGAGTGAATAAAAGAGGTATTGAATATGGATGGGATGTGGCAGTGTATTCATCTATTGAGCATATCTATGGATACGATTATGTGACTTCCTGTTATAAGGATAATCCACAGGATTCATGGAAGCAGATTGTAGATTATATGCATGAGATGTATCCGGAGGCAACGGATAAGCAGATAAGGAAGCTGTTAAAGTAATACAGGCATGGATAAGGAGGTGCCAGAGGACGCGTTCTATGAGGAGATGCTTCCAAGAGAGGCAGAAGATAACTATCCACTGGAGGAAGATACAGGGTTAGCAGAGCCTTGTATGCTGTCAGCAGCCATTTCTTTGGAAGACCAGCTTTCAAATATCGGAGTTTCATTTCATGATAAATTATTTGAGTTGATCGATGAAGCACATATTGATAATAAGGTACAGATGATTCTGTTATGACAATAGCAGTTGGAGAAGCTCTCCTGGCAGTCGGACCGGAAGCTGCAGTAAAGGAAATTGAAGATGCGGTAGGATCCAATATGCAGGATTGGGGAAAAAGATATCCACATGCAGGTTATGGTGGAAGCTTCAGACATTGGCTTAAAGAAAATAATCCGAAGCTATACGGAAGCTATGGAAATGGTTCAGCCATGAGAGTGTCAGCGGCAGGATGGCTTTATGATTCAATTGAAAGAACAAGAGAGGTAGCAAGAGCGACAGGAAAAGCCAAGCGAGCTGTTGTCTTTTTGTTATTTAGGGAATAAATACATTTAAGTGCGTAGAAAATAAAGGAAAGATAGTAATCAAAATAAAAATGAATTGTTTTTTGTCACGAAAAATGTATAATAAGCGTGACAAATTTAAGGCGCGTGTTGTTATGGCAAGTGGAATTTATGCAGAAATCAAAAAGAGCATATTAGATGCCGAATATGGCGCAGTATTTGTGACATCAGATTTTACTGATATTGCAACAATTACAACAATACGAAAATGTTTGGGTAGACAAGTAGAAGAGAAAGCAATTCGAAGAATTATCAATGGAGTTTACGAAAAACCTGTATATAGCAATTTACTTAAGGAATATGTTCCTGCTAATCCGGAAAAAGTAGCCTATGCAATTGCAAGAGGATATCATTGGACAATAGCACCATGTGGAGATGTAGCGTTAAATAAACTGGGATTGTCAACGCAGGTTCCTGTTGTATGGTCCTATATAAGTGATGGTCCATATAGAAAATTTGTATGGGATAATGTTAATATCGAATTTAAGCATAGGACCAACCGTCAGATTTCATTTATGTCAGAGTCAACAACATTGGTAGTAGAGGCTATAAAAACACTTGGAAAAGAGCGAATTGATGAAGGTGTTATTAACAACTTGAAGAATAGAGTTCCTGAGGATAAAAGGAAACAGCTTCTTGAAGAGGCAACTGGCGTAAGTGAGTGGATATACGAAGTAATTAGAAAGGTGTGTTTAGAATAATATGAGAGAAGTTGCAAAGTTACCAGTAAAAGATAGATAGTAATAACAGGTGATTTTTTGAAACAACGGAGGCAATCAAGATGAAGCTTGGAATGAGAACACCGAGTATAAAGAAATCAATAAAGGCAAGGACGACAGAAAAAGGCCAAGCGAGCTGTTAAGAAAGCTTTAATTTCAGGGTACGGAAAGAAAGGTGCAGGCAATCGTGAAAGCAGCAGTATACCTATATTGATGTTATATTTTTGGGACCATTATTCTCGTTTATTGGAATCGTGATTTCTATTATCACACGAAAGACTCGAAAAATACATCCTGCGCTATGGATATCAGGGATTATTAGTTGCATGCTTGGTTTTATTGTATGTATGCTTGTTTTTAGTATGTTGATAGGAGGTTTGATTTGTGGACTATATATGGATTGGAATTAGAGCATTCACATATGTAATAATTTTTACTCTTATAAAAATTATAGTTCCTAAATTGTTAGGAAATGTAAAATATAAAAAGGATGAGATGGGAAGAACCTATTTCTCTAAGAAAAAGATTTCTTATTTTCTTTTCGTGATTGCAGTGTTTTTTTACAGTGTTATTATCTTTTTTTGAGTACTATTCCATCAAATGTTAGTGGGGATGCAAAGATTTACTTAAATGTTGGTATAGTTATTTTTTGTTTATTATGGTATATTTTAAGCATAATGTTTGACGTCTGGTATATTCATTTGGAGCCAACTCAAATAATATATAGAAATTACTTGGGTGCAAAAAAAGTAATAAAAGCAAGTGATATTTATTATTTTGAAAGAAACTCAAATGGCTCGTTAATTATAGTATGTTCTGATGAAACTAAAGTTTCTTTTGAACCGGAGTACGCAGATAGCATTATGTTATGGATGAGCGAGCAAAGTATTAAAACAAAAAATGCAAGAAAAAAAGATAGATTTATTATTAGACCAGCAAAATATCAAAGGGTGCTAAGTGTTTTGTGCTTAGTAGTGTTTTTTGCTTTTTTGCTTTTTGGGAATATTTACATATAATATAGTAGTAAGCCTTATATTTGGACTTTTGTTAATATTTGGCATCTGGAATTGCGGTTACCACTATTCAAAAAAAATATACTATTGGTAATGGATATATTGAAGAGTCAAGTATGTTAAAGAGAAAAAAATTGATTGCATATGTTGACATATCTGAAGCGGAGATTAAACAAGGGGATAACGTTACTTATATTTTACTGTTTGATAAAAGGTCAAAACGACCGATTATAAAAAATAAACATGTATTATGAAAATGCATTTTTGATTAAAGAACTTGCTAAAATGAATTGGTTAAAGTAATTTCTGCAATCAACAAATTCATGCTTCACGGATTATGATATTGTACCTGCAATTAAAAATTGATAGGACGGTAAATAATAAGTCTGAATTACATGTGCTTCTCATTCTAGATTGATGTATGCTTCTCAACTGCACTTGAAAAGCAATTGATAAAGATCCAATGATGAGATGAGGACGCTAATCGAGAGCGAAGGCAGCGCAAGAACAAGCATAATGTTTAAAAAAGCAGAGCGAGAAATAAAAGTGAAGAATAGAAAAGGAAGGGAATGGATATGAACGAAGAATATGGGCTAACTCCTTATGAAACAAGGGAAATCCTGTTTTATAAAACCGATAATGGTGAAGTTCGGGTTGAAATCCTTTTATATCAGGAAAACTTGTGGCTGACGCAGGCAAAGATGGCAGAATTATTTGAAGTGCAAAAGGCGGCTATTTCAAAACATTTGAAAAATATTTTTGCATCCGGCGAATTGCAGGAAGAAGCAGTTGTTTCCAAAATGGAAACAACTGCGGCAGACGGCAAGCGGTACAATACAAAATATTACAATCTGGATGCTATTATTGCTGTCGGATACCGTGTTAATTCTAAAAAGGCTACGATGTTCCGCATTTGGGCAAATCGAGTATTAAAAGAATTTATTATTAAAGGCTATGTGATCAAATCACTTAATCTTTTACTATTTCCTTCCGTTCTACCGATTATCCTTGCTTCATCAATATAATGTATTTCCTTTTCTGATAGTCCATCATAATAATCCATTACACACACCACCTTACATAGATTTACTTTCCTCACACAGTACTCCAACAATGCGTCCCATGCAACTTTACATTTCGACTAAGAAATCCATAAGTTCATTATAGAAATTCCATTTTCTCTTAATGACAATTGTTTTGGTTTTTTTCTTTTTTTTAAAATCTTTGGTCAAGTTACTAAACTCAAGATAATTAATTGTCACTTCGCTATCCCCATTTTATTTTTAGAAATATTTGTAACAGACAAAATCTTCCAAATATCCTTATGTCCTGGTAGATTTTCAATGTCATACTCATTCTTAATTCTGCTACTGTAAAATGCCAAATCAGCTTCGCCATTCCGCGATAATATTTCACCTAATATAGGATGCCCTTTTCTTGAAAGGAATACAGAAGCTGTTTCTTCCTGATTTAAATACCTAAACCGATATAAATTTCCTCTGCAGGAATCATAAATATACTTCCACTCATTCCGTTCTCTCGGATCAAAAATAACGTTAGTTTTTTTCCTTTTTTTCTCTAGTGCTTTTTTAGCTTTATATTCTTCCAGTTTTTTCTTCATATCAGGGCTTGTCTGTCGTGAATATAAAGGACTGACTGACATTTTTTCTACAGCATCACTAAAAGCTGCTGTATAGTTGGGGTGCATTTTAGCGCAACGTTCCACAATATTGTCTTCACCATCTATGATAACTCCCCTGTAATATTCACATTGATAATCTTCATGCCAAATTTTTTTCAGCCTCAGGTCTGAAAACCCGACTTTTTTCCATCCATCGCCAGTTCTCCTTCAACTTTCGATTTGTTACTCACATACCAGATCTTTTGTCGAATTATTTTATGATAGCCATTAAAAGCACCTTCTCTTGTGGTTATGAGTTAATTATAAAACACCAATTTACAACTTTTTTCATAAAAAAAAATTGTACAGGGCTTTCTGATGTATAATGAATTTGCACAAAAACATTAAAAAGGAAAGTGAACCTGTACGACAAAGACATTATACAATGAAAACTCATTAATTGGTAGACTTCATAAATATTTTCTAGCATATTTTGAAACTGTTTCTGTTTCTACGGCAGAAACATTATTTTTACTGGTACTTTCAATACTCGCATTGTGATCTCATTGGAAATGCCAGAGCAGATTCTGTCATTTATGATCTTGCTCCTGCACCAACAGGGAGGAAAACCAGATAGTTTTGAGGACGTGGGAGAGAATCTGCGTCCTTTTTTGTAGTTTTATTGCAATAAAGAACAAAGATTCGATGCGCGAGGGCAGACTTTGGGACTCGTAAAATGCTAAGCTATAGCCATCATAAGAAACAAGCATTTAATTTACGAAAAACAGGAGGATAGGACAAAATGGAAAAATTTATTTACTGGATAAAGAGGACACTGCATCATTCAAAACACTGCAACAGCTTATGTATGCTGTGCAAATATTATGATGAATGTAAAATCGACGGACCGGTATAATAGCAGGAGGACACGACAATGAAAGAAATGTATTTTACAATAGCAGGATGCAACCATTATTACGGAAGTGACTTCATGGAAAAAGGCATGAAGGTCAAGCTTGTCAAGGAGCCGGACAATGAGTACGACAAAGAGGCAATACAGGTAAAGATAAAAGGATTTGGCAAGGTGGGCTACGTAGCCAACAGCCCATACACCGTGAAGGGTGAGTCAATGAGTGCAGGCAGACTGTATGACAAAATCGGTGGTAAGGCAAAAGGAAAGATTGTGTTTGTGACAGACGGCGGAGTCATTTGCAAAGTAATCAGAGATGGTAAGGATAAGACGGTGATGATAGAGGAAGACAAAGTAAATGATGAAGATCAGTTAGGTTTTAAAATATAGTTTTTTTCAATGCTTAATGGTATAATAAACTCATGATGAACAAAAACAAAACCTTGGAATATTACAACAAAAATGCAGATAATTTTGCAAAAACAACGATAAATGTGGATTTTTATGAGACACAAAATCGCTTTAGCACGCTGTTGCCGGAGCACGGATATATATTGGATTTTGGCTGTGGTTCAGGAAGAGATACAAAATATTTTTTGGACCAGGGCTTTTATGTAGATGCTACAGATGGTTCAGAGGAAATGTGTCATATCGCAAGCAATTACACAGGAATACAAGTCAGAAGGCTGCTATTTGAAGAACTTGACGAGAACAAAAAATATGATGGCATATGGGCCTGCTCGTCAATACTTCATCTTCCTAAGAATGAACTTAAAGCCGTGTTTATGAAAATGCTTAAAGCATTAAAGGAAGACGGCATAATCTACACATCCTTTAAGTATGGTGACTTTGAAGGAGAAAGAAATGGCCGCTATTTCACAGATTTCACGGAAAAGACATTTGAAGAGTTTGTTGGTGAAATAGATAATCTGCAACTAAAAGGAAGAGTGGATTACAGGCGATGTAAGACCGGGGCGGGGAGAAGAAAAATGGCTGAACGTAATACTGCAGAAGAATTAGATGATGTATATGAAATAAAATATTCGACAGATGCAATGACCGGAGGCGCGGATAAGAGAATGTACCTGTACTATCAGCTTGCAGACAGTATAAAAAAAGGCTGACAGTGTGGATATTATTGTTTCATTCCTGATGGAATCAGGCGTGAAAATGCTGCTCGGTGAGCTTGATGATGCACTAAAACGTGGTGCAAAAATCAGGATTCTGACAGGAAACTATCTTGGCATTACGCAGCCATCAGCACTGTATCTCATAAAGCATAAGCTTGGTGACCAGGTCGATTTGCGCTTTTATAATGAGAAAAACCGTTCATTTCATCCAAAATCATATATGTTTCATTACAAGGATTACAGTGAGCTATACATTGGTTCCTCTAATATTTCAAGAAGTGCACTGACATCCGGTATCGGGTGGAATTACAGATTCAGCAATAAAACAGATCCGATTAATTATGAGAAGTTTTACAATACTTTTGTAGACTTATTCGAAAATCATTCCATAGTAATAGACGATGAAGAACTGAAAAAATATTCAAAGAACTGGCACCGTCCGGCAGTATCAAAGGACTTGGACAGATACGATTTGAAGGACGATAAAGAGACATCAAATCAGATACCACTATTTGAGCCGAGAGGCGCGCAGATAGAGGCTTTGTGTGCGCTTGAAAATACGAGAGCGGAGGGCGCAAGGAGAGCATTGGTTCAGGCTGCAACCGGTGTCGGAAAAATATCTTGCGGCGTTTGATTCAAAAAAATTATGAGAGAGTTTTGTTTGTTGCACACCGCGAGGAAATATTAAAGCAGGCTGCAGAATCATTTAAAAATGTACGTGATTCAGATGATTACGGATTCTTTAACGGAGATAGTAAATGCACTGAAAAGTCGGTGATTTTTGCGTCAGTAGCGACTCTTGGCAGAGTGGAATATCTGAATGAAAATTACTTTGCACCGGATTATTTTACATATGTTGTGATTGATGAATTCCACCATGCAGTTAATGACCAGTATCAGAGAATTGTTGATTATTTTAAGCCAAAATTTCTACTGGGACTCACCGCGACTCCGGAGAGAATGGACGGAAAAAATATCTATGAAATCTGTGATTATAATGTGCCATATGAGATTTCCCTAAAAGAAGCAATCAACAAAGGAATGCTTGTGCCGTTTCATTATTATGGAATCTTTGATGAAACTGATTATTCAAAGCTGCATATTGTAAGGGGAAGATATGATGAAAAAGAATTGAATGAAACCTATATCGGAAATGTTCACAGATATGAGTTGATTTATAAATATTACTGTAAATATGGTTCCAGGCAAGCTCTTGGATTCTGTTGTTCCAAGGAGCATGCAAGAGAGATGGCGAAAGAATTTTCAAAAAGGGGAATACCATCTGTAGCAGTGTTCAGCGATGCAAGCGGCGAATACACAGAGGATAGAAATGTAGCTATTAGGCAGCTTAAGCAGGGCAAAATCAGAGTGATTTTTTCTGTGGATATGTTTAATGAAGGCGTTGATATTACATCGGTTGATATGGTGATGTTCTTAAGACCTACAGAATCGCCAATAGTTTTCCTTCAGCAGCTTGGAATAGGACTTAGAAAATACAGGGGAAAAGAGTTTCTGACTGTGCTTGATTTTATCGGCAATTATGAGAAGGCGGGCAGAGTGCGTTTTCTTCTGTCAGACAGGAGTAATCAGCATGCAGGTGTGTATAATCCGTCAGATACATCAGCTTTTCCGGATGATTGTCTGGTAGATTTTGATATGAAGCTGATTGATCTTTTTTGCGGAAATGGACAGATAACATTTAAAGCTTAAAGACCAGATAATTAATGAATATTTCAGGGTTAAGGAGCTTCTCGGAAGGCGCCCGGACAGAATGGATTTGTTCACATATATGGATGATGGAATTTATGAAATAGCCATTGCTCATTCAAAGGATAATCCATTTAAGAAATATCTCGAATTTCTTAAAGAACTGGATGAGCTTAATCAGGATGAAGAGTTTTTTTTACAAAGGAATAGGAAGAGAATTTATCAGTCTGCTTGAAAATACAAGCATGTCAAAGGTGTATAAAATGCCGGTGATTATGGCTTTTTATAATCATGGAAATATCCTGATGGAGGTGTCGGAAGAGCAGCTGCTTTCAAGCTGGAAGGAGTTCTTTTCAACCGGAACTAACTGGAAAGATCTCGATAAAAATATGACTATTCAAAAATACAATTCCATATCGGATAAGGAACATTTAAAGAAGATTCTATCTATGCCGGTGCATTTCCTTTTGGAGTCGGGAAAGGGATTTTTTGTGAAGAAAGATGGTGCGGCAATCGGGCTTAGAGAAGAGCTGAGACCGCTAATTGATAATCCGGTAATGGTTTGTCAGATGAAGGATGTGATTGATTATAGGGCTATGGACTATTATCAGAGGAGATATAGGCAGTCACAGGAAGATGGAGAATTATAATGTAAACTTATGAAGCAGTTAGGGGGATGAAATCATATGGCTCAAAGAACAGTGGCATTATGTGATGGAAAATTTATAGGAATTGAATCAATTTATACCGTCATAGATGGTAAACAAATTAATATTCCGGACAAACTTGAACAGCTTCGAGCAAAAAGCCGTAATAATGAGTTGTTCTGTCCTTGTGGCTGTGGAGCAAATCTTGTACTGGTGGCAGGTGAACGAAATTTAAGAGAACAGCATTTTAGAATAAAAGAGGGCTTTGATGGTATATGTCAGATGCCCGTTGAAGGAATTAATTCAATTGATTCAAAGATTGCTCTAAAATGTTGGCTGGAGGATAAACTGCATACAGATGATATTGAAAGCAGGGTTCCTATAAGAACTGTATCTGAGTCTGAAAGAAAATATGAATTTACATTTATGTCAGCGAAAAAAGAAGGTAGCTTTATCTTTTTGCAATGAATACCGTAATTTATCTGATGATAAATTTACTATTCTTGAACAGCATAGCAATGGTAATTCAATTATTTATGTTGCGTCAGGGGATAAATCCGAAACAAATGGACAGTACCCGGAAGGGTTAATGAAAATTCAGAAGAGACAGGGCTATTGCCTGCTTTTTAAATGTAGATGGAGCTGATTATTCAAAGGCTGAGTTGACAGTTGTATATTATGAAAAAAATGCTGATGGAGTATGGGAAAAAAGTCAATATAGCAAGAGATAAATTAAGTAAATTTGACATATCAGATTCATCACAGATAATGTATCATAATCATTCGCTGTCTGATATGTTAAAGGAAAAACAACTGGAGTTTAATAAGCATAAGCAGGCAATTATTTATCAGCGTGAGTTGGATAAGATACATGCTGAAGAAGCCTGGAGAGCTGAAGAGGAACGAAGAAAACAGGCTAGAATAAAAGCTGAAAAAAAGATAGAAAGGCAGAACTTGAGCGTAGAGAAAAAAGAAAGAATAGAGCAGGAAAAAATTGCTGCTGAGAAAAAAGAACAAGCCCGAATGGAACAAGAAAGAGTTGAGGTTGAAAAAAGACAGAAGAGACAGGAATTCCTAAAAGTCATAAATAGTGGTGATTGTCCGGAAGATAGGGTTTTAACTGATGAAGGAGGACGCAGATGGGTACAGTGCGAGTTCTGTGGAAAATTTGCTCCGGCAAGTGCATTTGCTTCATATGGTGGTTTCGGAAAATTAAATAAAGGAAAGTGCTATGAATGCTCAAGAAATCCGAATATAAATACAGAAGTAAATGTCTCAGAGGAAAAAGCAAGACAAAAGCAAAGATATGATCCTGATATATGTCCTGAATGTGGTGGACGTTTGCGATTAATACAAGGTCCTTTTGGCAAATTTATGGGATGCGAGGACTATCCTACGTGTAAATTTAATAGAAGAGTAAGAAAAAAATAGGAACGTTAGAGTTCGAACTGTGCGTATTGTTTTGTGTAGAGGGAAAATTAAATGTCTGATTCAAATGTACAAATTGAAGAAGTATATAAAAGGGTACCATTTTTCCCAACTAATTGGAACACTCTATAACAGAGAGATAACTTTAAATTTGTGATATAATAATTGACATTACAGAGAGAAAAAGAGGAAAAAATGAAATTAATTACTTTGACATGTCCAAAATGTGGAGCTCAAATGGAAGTTAATCCTGAGCTCGAAGCAATAATATGTAATTATATTTTACGCAATCAAAGCATATAGGGTTTTGAGACGCAGAATGGATATATTATGTTATACATACTGTCGGACCGATATGGAATGGTGGAAGAAATAGAGAAGAGGAACTTCTTGCTAACTGCTATTTTAATTCTATGAAGTTGGCAATGGATAATGGAATAAGGTCTATTGCATTTCCTTCCATATCAACGGGAGCATATGGTTTTCCGGTTGAGTTGGCAGCAAAGATTGCAGTACATACAGTAAACAGGTTCTTGCAAGATAATCAGGACAGCTTCGATTTGGTGGAAAGATGAAAGCTTTCCACATGAGGCAGACTACAGCTGGGATTAATGATGGCAAATTCAAAAGAGGTGGTCAGAGTGAGACTATTTAAGAAAAAGACAGTTACAAAGGTATATGATAAAGAAAATAAGAAACCGGTAATCAAAGGAATATGTAATGGTGAGCAGGTTGCAGGATTTAAGAACATTCATACAGGTAAGATAGAAGAAGTTATGCTGATTAAGAATCAGGCAGACCTTGATGCATTCAAGAAAATGTATGGAATAGATGGAGAGATAGAGAAGGAATATTAAACGAGGTATTTGAAGTTATGTTATCTTTTACTTCTGCAAGCATATAAGGATTATATTTACTTTTACACTTAAATATAATAAAATTTAAGCACAAAAGCAAATATCAAGGATAAGGAGGATAGCTATGGCAACATCAGATATTTTGGAATCGCTAATTGAAAAAGACAATGGATATTTGATTACATCGAAGGCTGTTGAATCAGGTGTATCAAAGCCATCTGTCTCAAAATACGTCAGAGAGCATGATATGGAAAAAGTAGCACATGGCATTTATATCTTAGATAATGTGTGGCCAGATGAGTTGTTTGTACTGCAGCAACGAAATAAGAATATTATTTATTCGGGCGAGACCGCCCTTTATTTGCATGGTCTTATCGACAGAGAATACAGTCATATTTGTTTCACTGTTCCTACCGGATATAATGCTACACATATCAAAAAGAAAAACAAAGAAGTTCATTATGCAAACCCAGAGATTCTTGATATGGGGACCTGTGAAATCCCGTCAAGCAGCGGTAATTTGGTTAAAGTATATGACAAGGAGAGATGTATTTGTGATTTGATTAAAGATCGAAAGAAATATGAAATTCAGTTATATCAGACAGCAATCAAGGAATATATGTCCTCGAAGGAAAAGAATCTATCAAGATTGATTGAGTATGCGGTTAAACTTGGAGTAAGGGATGAAGTGATGATGTATGTGGAGGTAATGGTATGATTCATACAGCGAAACAACTTAAAGACAAAGTAAAAAACATGTCTGGCGGGAATAGTGAAGTTTTGTCGTATAATCTTGAAACTCTTCTTGCGGAAAAGATGCAGACGATTTTGGCAAGAGGACTTGCGAATACCAGAATGAAGAATTTTAATATTTAAGAGTTTGTTTTATAGGCAATGTTAGCAGATATGAGCTGATTTACAAATATTACTGCAAATATTGCTCAAGGCAGCATGCAAGGGAGATGGAAAAATCAGAGTGATTTTTTTCGTAGGAAGATTAATATCGCTTATTTTTATATTTTATTTGCAAAGTCATATTCTCTCAGCAAAGTTTATGGATTTGAGAGAGATAAAACGTATAAAAGGTGGATCGCTATTGACGAAAATATAGTAAAAGTGTATACTGATTTTATAACATGCTTTGTATTTTTGGGTAAAATATACAAAAGTGATCAGTTCAAGGAAGGGAGAATAAAAAAATATGAAGAATATGAAGGTAAGAACCAAGCTAAATCTGATACTGGTTCTGGTTATTTTACTTGTGGCTCTTGGGAGTGTTGTTTCCTTCAAGGATTTGGAAGATGTGAAAGATAAAGCATTGGAGACAATGGATGCATCATCCCGTCAGAGTTATGATGATTCAATTAAAGAGCAGGTGGGCGTGGTTATTTCCCTGTTGTCGGAGATTAATGACGCATATAAAGCGGGAACTTATACGCTGGATGAAGCCAAGAAAATTGCAGCGGATGAGGTTCGGCAGATGCGTTACGGAGAGACAGGTTACTTTTGGATTGATCAGTCAGATGGAACAAATGTAGTTCTGCTTGGCAGCGATACCGAGGGAACGAACCGTATGGAGACAGAGGATGCAAAAGGATACAAGATGGTGAAAGAAATCATACGTGTAGCAGTGGAAGATGGTGGAGGATACACAGATTATGTATTTCCTAAAGAAGGAGAGACTAAACCTTCACCGAAGCGTTCCTACAGTGAGTATTTTGAACCATTTGACTGGGTGGTCGGTACAGGAAATTATACCGATTATATTGATACTGCCATTGAAAAGCAGGACAAGGTATTTTCCAGCTATGCAATGAAAAAGGCAATCACACTGATTGGGGCATGTGTTGCAATGCTTGTGGTTGTTGCAGTGCTTGTTTTCATGATCGCACAGGATATTACAAAGTCACTAAAGAAAGTTGTAGCAGAGATTGAAGTGATTGCAGGTGGTAATTTTGCGCATAGAATGCAGGACAATATGATGAAACGGAAAGATGATTTCGGACAGCTGGCAGGAACACTTGAGACAATGAGGGAATCAATATGCGGATTGCTTTCCCAGGTAAAGATAGAGGCAGCAAATATTGATACAGTTGTGGAAGCGATGGATAGCAGTATATCAAATCTGAATGGGGAAATTGAGCATGTGTCTGCGACACCCGAGCAGCTTGCTGCAAGTACTGAAGAAACTGCCGCATCGACAGAACAGATCAACAGTATGACTCAGCAGATTGATGGTGCAGCGAAAGAGATTGCGATACGTGCACAGGATGGGGCTACGGAAGCAGAAGAAATTCATAAGAGGGCAGCACAGACGAAGGAAGCAACGGTGGAGAATCGACAGAAAGTTCAGACGATGCTCGGAGAAATCAGGGGAAGGCTGGAGCAGGCACTTGAAGAGGCAAAGGTTGTGGAACAGATCGGCGCGCTTGCTGATTCTATCCTTGCGATTACCGGACAGACTAATCTGCTTGCACTGAATGCATCCATTGAGGCAGCACGTGCTGGCGAGGCCGGAAAGGGATTTGCAGTTGTTGCAGAGGAAATCCGGGTATTGGCAGAGCAGTCTAAAGATGCCGTGGCAAATATTCAGGCCGTGACGGAAAATGTGGATAATGCAGTAGCAAATCTTGCAAATGACTCTAATCATCTGTTGGATTTTGTAGATACAGATATTGTGAAGAGTTTTGGCGATTTTGAGAAAATGGCAGATGATTATAATATGGATGCATCTAAAATTAATGATCTGGTATCGGATTTTAGTGCAACCTCAGAAGAATTGGTAGCATCAATTTCCAATATTACAGAGGCGATTGAAGGAATTACCTCCGCATCAAATGACAGTGCTGCAGGTACAACAAATATTGCGCAAAAAACCGTTTCTATTGCAGGCGAATCGGCAGAAGTCATGAAAGGTGTTAAGACAGCAGAGGCTTCGGCAGGAGAACTCCGCAAGAATGTAAGCAACTTTGTAATTGAAGAATAAGAAATATATTTACAAGAGGAATTCGTATCAGGTTCACTTGCCTGCAAGCATGCATCGATGATACCTTTTGCCCCTTTAATCATATTATTACACGAAAAAAGATATAGGTTCGCCTGTATTTTTTTGTGTAATGTATATTAAGATGCTATTAAACAGTATTAGGATAGTAAAAATTTCCTATTTTAGGAAAGCTTATTGGAAAGAAAAGCAGGTTTGTCATTTTCAAATTTTTCATGGCAATCTAAAAAATATCTGCCAAAGAAAGCTGTTTATATGGTATCATAAGTATCAGAATAACGCCTTTCTTGGGTGATTGTATAGTTTTTAGTCAACTCTATTATACCATATCCGGTGAGTATAATGAAGGCTGGAGGTGTGGATGACATAAGGAAGCACCGAAGGTAAGACGATAAAGCCAGATAAATGCGAGGACGTGGGAGAGATCCTGCGTCCTTTTTAATGCGGATATGTTGCAATACTAAACATTAATTCGATATACAAGGGATGATTATTGGACAGTATAAAGTACTATAAGGATCATAAATGATCATAAATGATAGAATCTGCTCTGGCATTTTCAATGAGATCAAGGTTTGGATACTCTTTGACAATGGATACAAGATTCTGCTTTGTATACCAGCTGTCACAAAGTATGATAACATTTTTTTGTGATGAAAATTCAGGCATGACATGACGTACCATGGATGCAGCAAGCTCAAGCTTTGATTCTTTTTTCTGCCACATGCGGTATCCTAACGGCACCGCAAGATATGATATTTTATCACGATTCCACACGGGCACACATAACATCAGACTTACAAAACAGTGTCCATTAAGATAATTACAGCCATTATGCGTTGCATGATCAAACAGCTTTGATACATTTTCAAATTTTGTACCAAATTTGGAGATTATTGTATCATCAATGCAAAGAAACACCGGCTGTGATTTAAGCTGTTCGGAATAAGGTGCAGTGCCATTTTGGCAGTTACATTCATAAATCTTGAATAATCAGCTTTGGCATAAGAGCAGGCATGATAAAAAGTATTCAGGGATTTTTCTGTTATCACGGCAAGAAAATGCTGGTACAGGAATCTGATTGAATGAGCTGACTCCAATGCGAGTATTTAAAGTACTAGTAAAAATAATGTTTCTGCCGTAGGAACAGAAAAAGTTGTAAGTGGTGTATATAAAGTGAGTTAATTATTATTAAAAGTATATTTGACAGTTGAAATATATATAAAAAACTTTATACTAAACTTAATTTGTGTTTGTAAATCATTAAATATACTGTATTATTATAAGTATAATAAGAAAAAATTTGAAATAGAAAGATAATAACCACTTTAAACTAATTTGTTGGATTGACTATATTCTATGAATAAACATTAAAAAAACGCAAGGAAATAAGGAAATGAGGTGTTTCCGATGGTTTATGACAAAGATAATATAATTATCTTATTGTAAGTGTGCTACATCAGAAAAAATTGACTTTTTTGTGGTGAAGGAGGAATCATTATGTTTAAAAAGCATAAATTTATAAGTTTCTTAATAATATTTGCAAGAATGGGAACAAGTACTAATTACATTGAGTTAAAAAAGAGGATTATCGTTGTATATTAAGCAATACTATAAACCAACTACAGTAACTGCAAATACATATAGTTGGGGAGATAGAATTAGAACAATTATTGGTAAAAATTATCCATGCATATTAGGATTGACATCTCATCCACGATATGGAGAACATTGGGTTGTTGTAACGGGTTATAATTTTACATCTCATAATTCTGGAACCTATACAGTAAATGATGGATGGGGAAATGTTGGAATAAATATTAATTCGAGTTATACAGATGGGGGTGTTGATATTGGGTAATAAATCTGTTGTAAAAAACGCAAGTCGTATATTACAATGTTAGTGTTTATATCCACGATAATTATACTTTTTTTTTTTAATAGTGAATATGAATGAAAATAGTAGCAAAATAAAGGTAAAAGGTGGAGAAGGATATGGTATGTTTGATAAAGCAACAAGAATAGAGATTATATTTAATGATAATGAATATATTGTATCCAATCCAGATGAAATTGAACAAATAATTCGTTTGTGCCGTCAAAACTGGGAGCCATCAAATACTCATATTACAAAGGAAGATTGTGATATGTGTGTTAAGTTTATTGGTACAGATACAGAGGTTTGGGTTGATACTGAAACATTATCATCATATATAGGGGAAAGTTTTGTACAAATGCCAGAAGATTTATTTAAAAAAATTAAAGAAGTAGTCTCGTTAAGTAATACACCTCGGCCTGGAAAATTTGTGTATAAATTAATGTTTCTCAAATTTTCCAGGCTGATATTTTAGATGAGGTATGTGTATGAAAAAAAATTTTTTACAATTTGTGCAATAGTGTTTCTAGGATTTACTGGATGTACGCATAGAGAGTGTGCGAATATAGATCTAACAACTTCATCTGTTGGAGTTATTGAAACAAGTGGTAATAGTAAAAAAGTAGAATTTACTTTTATAATCAAAATTTAGAAAAAACAGCTACGCTTCCATTGGAATACGCTTCATTAGGAAGTATTTTTTATAATCCAGTAATTTATGAAGATGAACTATATTTGATTCCTCAAGGAAAAACTAATGTTAAGGATGAAAAAAAGGTTCTGAAAATTGAGTTGAAAAGTGGGAATCAAAAAATCTATGAAATCAATCAGTTGGCAATGAATAGTATTTGTGTTAATGATAAAAATATTTATACTTGCAATACGTTAAACGGTGATTCGTACATTAATAAATGTAGTAAAGAAAATAATCAAGTCGTAAGTGAGAAAATTGAAGGTGTTTATGTAAGCAAGCTATTGTGTAGTAAAGATATGTTATTTGCATTTGCTACTACAAAATACGGAAAAGAGATGAATTCTTACATTTACATTTATGATGCTGAAGAACTGAGTTTTGATGAGAAAATTGATATTACAAATTATGGAGGTACTCATTATAAAGCAATTCTTTTCGACAACAACATATTGTTTTCAAACTCAGTAGATTCTGGTGATCATCCATGTAATACCGTTTGCATATATTCGATAAATGACAAGACGATAGAAACAATTTCATTTGATCAATATTATCCACTAGATTTGGCCGTATGGGATAACATACTTATCGTTTCTCACTTTGACTTGGTAAAAAAAGAGAAGGTGGAAGTATATCTATATATAACTTAGAAACCAAAGAGTTAAATAATATAGAACTTGGACATGATGTAGAGCAAATGACGATTAATGAGAATGTTATCTATATTTTATCAGATAAAATAATTTATCAATATGAATTAAAAGATATGAATTTGTATCTAAAATGTAAGACTCAAATAAAAAAATCAAATGAAGAAAATTATCTTTCGGGGATTTTTTATATTAAACCTGAATCCATGAAGTTCACTCTTTAATAAGTCAAACCTGCCAAAGGTAAGTTGGTTTCATGATTGGAGTATACTTATATGACATTTTCGGTGCTAGTGCTGGGAACAAAAGCAGTCACCCAAGCATTTGAAGAAATGATGACACAGGTCAAAGAAGGCAATATACAAGTTATTATTACAAAAGATTATAGCCGTCTGGGTAGAGATTATCTGGAAGTTGGAAGATATCTGGAGTTTGTATTTCCGGTGCTAAAAGTAAGGTATATATCAGTAAATGATAATTATGACAGTAATAATTTTACAGGAGCAACAGGAGGAATGGAGGTTGCGGTAAAAAATGTTATAAATATGATGTATAGCAGAGACGCATCAAAAAAAGGTACGAAGTGCAAGAACGACATTAGCAAAGGCTGGTAAGTTTATAGGACCGCAGGCTCCATATGGTTATAAGAGGTCTGAAAGTGATAAACAAAAGCTCGTTATTGATGAAGAACCTGCAGAGTTGTTGTCCAAAATGGAGACATTTGACTTGGATCTTATTCGTCAGGTTGTAAAGCGTATCACAATGTATGATGACGGCAACATTCAATTTGAGTGGAATGTGGATGATTTTTTACAGGTTAAATGATATACTTTATACAAGAAAGCTTTCAAGAACTATCGTTTTTGATAGTTCTTGAAAATAAATTTTTTTGGTCTTTACTTGACACAAGCAGAGGTGGACCATTGTAATGGGGTGGTCATATGAAGCTAAAGAACATATTAATAGTAGTGGACAATATCGAAGAGTCAATCCACTTCTATAACGAACTGTTTGGCCTTAATGTGATTTCGAGACAGGAAGGTAATGTAATAATGTCGGAGGGCCTGGTATTACAGGATGCCGGAATATGGAAGGAAAGCATGCAGATACAGACTATTCCATATAACAATATGACGGAACTGTATTTTGAAGATAATGATATCGAAGGTGTAGTTAAAAAGCTGGAGTCAGAGAAGTATGAGGTAAGATATGCTACAGCACTGATAGAACTTGATGGAGGACAGAAGCTTGTAAGATTTTATGATCCGTCCGGAAACCTTATTGAAGTGCGCACACTATGGGATAAATTTGGGAAGAGAGAGTGATTAGGATATGATAAGGACAGTAAAAGGCGATATTACAAAAAGTTAGAAATGTGCAGGCAATTGTAAATGCAGCAAAGATTGCGGTACGTACAGTTGCCAGATTTCTGCAGGAGAATCCGGGGCAGTTTGATTTAGTGGAATGGATGCTATTTGATTCTCATACCGAATCGGTGTATAAAGCAGAAGTTGATCAACTGTATAAAATGATATAATAAAAGAGTAAAGATATGGCAAGTAAAGTAAGGAGAAAAAGGTATAAGTGAGGTTGAAATTACGGGAGTATTTGAGAACGTACTTGGAATGATTTATTCGGCAAACAGAAAGCTGAGTATCAGGTTAATTCTACAACTATAGATTTATATTGGTCTATCGGTGAATATGTTTCAAAACAAATTGATGTAAATGGTTGGGGCAAGTCTACTGTGAAAGCTTTGTCTGAATATATATTGAGTAAAGAACCTGGAATTAGAGGATATTCATCACAAAATATTTGGAGAATGAAACAGTTTTATGAAACTTACAAGGATAAACCAGAACTCTCAAAGCTGTTGAGAGAAAATACATGGTCTAATAATCTGCATATTATCTCTAAAACAAAAAGCTATGAAGAAAAAGAATTTTATCTAAAACTTGCGTCAAAGGAAAAATATAAGGCAAAAAGAATTGGCGAGACAGATTGATAGTGGATATTATGAGAGGTTGCTTTTATCTAATGGAAAAGCCCCATCTGCAATCGAAAGTAAAGATATGACAGGTGTTCTTAGGGATATGTATATGTTAGAGTTTCTTGATTTGCCAGAACCATATAAAGAATATGACTTAAAGAAAGCAATTTTGAAAAATATGAAAAAAATTTCTTCTTGAATTTGGAAGAGATTTTATTTTCATTGATGAAGAATATCATGTCCAAGTGGGAAATAATGATTACTATGTAGATCTTCTTTTTTATCACAGAGAGTTACAGTGTTTAGTTGCTATCGATCTAAAAAATTGATGATTTCAAACCTGAATATATGGGAAAAATGGACTTTTATTTAGAGGCATTGGATAGAGATATTAAGAAGCCTCATGAAAATCCGAGTGTAGGAATGATTCTTTGTAAAAATGCTGATACGGATGTCGTTGAATATTCTTTGAGTAGAAGTTTATCGCAGACAATGATTGCTGAATATAAAACTAAGTTGATTGATAAGAGTATTCTGCAGAGAAAACTAGCTGAGTTATATGATATTGCAGAGGAAGAGGTGAAAAACTCTCAACAGGATTGAGAGTTTTGAAAATGTGAGAAATAGGAGTGTGATGTGATTGGAGAGATTGTTCAATCTTCAGACAATAGATGAAGTATTATGATTATGACTATTCACAATCAAGCTCATACTCGTCAGACAGCAGTTCATCTTATCATTCAAGTGGCAGTGATGGAAGCCGCAGTTATACACCAAAAAAGCTATTCTTCCAGAAAATACAATAGTAGTAGTTCATCAGGAAGCAGTACAGATTCTTCAAGCAGCAGCTACGGTTCAAAGAAATATTATCATGATTCATACGATGATGGTTATGATGATGTCTATATGGATGGAGACTATGATTATGACAGATACGACAGCGATGATGATTATGCTGCCGGTGTAGATGATGCTATTGATGACGATGATGAGGACTGGTAAAATAGTTGGAGGTGTACTGATATGCCATAGGATGGATACGGTGTAGATGAAAGCTTTCCATATGATGGAAAACAGGGAAGATGCAGTTATTATTTGGACAAAAAATTAAGAAGAAAGGTATAACAGGAAGTAAATAATGGTAAAGAAGATAATGCGTGATCCACTGTTTCTTGCACAGAAATCAGTGGATGCTACAGAAGATGATAAACAGGTGGTTACGGATTTACTTGACACATTGAGAGCCAATCTTGACCATTGCGTAGGCATGGCTGCAAACATGATTGGTGTGAAAAAGAATATCATAGTGGTTGCGGCCGGACCATTCCAGTTTGTCATGATTAATCCGGTGATTACCGGAAAATCAGGAGCTTTTCAGACGGAGGAAGGCTGTCTTTCGCTGGATGGTGTGAGACCATGCACAAGATATAAAGAGATTGAAGTGGATTATCTCGACCAGAATTTCAAAAAAAGAAACATGGCAAATACACAGGCTGGACAGCACAGATAATTCAGCATGAGGTGGACCATTGTAATGGGGTGGTAATATGAAGCTAAAGAACATATTAATAGTAGTGGACAATATCGAAGAGTCAATCCACTTCTATAACGAACTGTTTGGTCTTAATGTGATTTCGAGACAGGTGCTAAGTAATGACTGCTTAACAACACGCTAAAATTTATGCGTTGTTGATAAGCTGTCATTAAATAGAATGACCAGTGCCGTTTCAAATAATTTTTAAAGTGAATTGATTTCGTTCTCTAATTGGCGAACTGATTCCATAATAGTATTGAAGCTTGGAATATCGCCATATAACATTTCTTTCATGGCTTCATAATCACTGTTCAGGGCAGGAAAGCGGTATTCCGGTGGAATCAGCTTTAAGGTGCCGGGAGTTGCTTCCGGATATTTAGCCCATGCTCTTGGATAAAATTTCATTTTGAAATCAACGACTGTTTTCAGAAGATCTATTTGAGAGAAAGCAACATCTTTTACTGGGGTCTGAGCCATTCTATAGAGATCATAGTAATGTCTGGAATATCGTTGTGGCATATCCAGATGTTCCGGTCTGTTGGCTTCGTGATGAAGAATTGTTGCCTTTTCCCAAAAGGTACGCTCTGGTGAAACGGTAAGAATTTCAGTATTTTTCTGCTCAAAGATTTTTGGGTAGTATACAGCTGTATACGGTTCAATGCTTGCAATTTTAGCAGGTGTCCAGGCTGCTAATGCACCGATTTTCAGGCGGATTACCTATAGGGTAGAAGGATTTGTGAACAGATTTGGATAAGCGAAAATAACAGTCTGTTTGTCATTCTCATCTATGTAAATATTAGCGTCACACCCCAATTCTAATGACAGTTCTTTTTTTTATGGTAGGACAGAACTGTTCTGCAAGAAAAATCTCAGCTCGGTTATTAGCTTCTTTATTAAATGCATCTTGTTTTTTTGTATTGGAGCGTTTTTCCCAGGGTTCCAGTTTTCCATAGCCCAGTACGCGCCAGTCAAGGATCAAATCAATGTCTTCTGAAAAATGGCTGATCAGATTAAACGCTTTTGAAAGGCTTGTTCCACCCTTTAAAGGTGATGGAGTCCTTCCATGGACAGCGGTGAAATAAATAATCCAGGGTAAAGCATACCCAGAAGTCTTTTTTCTACAATAGCATCATTTAAGCCCATTTTATCAGCGGTATTTCGGAAGAGTTCTCTCCGGTCATCATCTGGCAGACATGCAATTTTTCTCATAGTGTATTACCTCCGCATATTTGTCGTATTGTATCATAAACCCAGTCGGTGGATTCCGTTGCTTCTTTCAGACAGGTCTGTTTTTCGGATAAAGAGAGTTTTGTTGAAAGAGTCTGGATAACTTCCGGGGTTACATTTTTTTCCCCTAATGTTTTCAATGCCTGAATTACCAGACTTGTCATATGGGACAGACCGGTAATTTCTTTATTAGTTCGGTGTTTGAATTCGAGCTTTGTAGAATTCCATTCATAGGTTTTATAAGGTCCGTCACTGATATAGGACCAGACCGCCGCTACCTGAGTGGAAAGTCCAAGTAAATTAAGGGCAGTGTTCCCGCATGGAGCTATGGTCCAATGATAACTGCGGGCTAATGCCTGTGCAACGGCAGCAGGATCAGCAGCTACATATTCATCGAGTAATTTACTGTATTTTGGTTTTTCATAAATTCCATTTATAATTCTGCGAAGAATATTATCCTTAACAAGGCGATATAATGCTGAACGAACCGTGTTGGTATCAGCGATATCCGCAAAATCAGAAGTGGAAAAAACTGAGCCATCTTCGGAAGCCAGGATTCGACTTTTAATTTCCTGCATATAGTTTTTTGACATATAAAAACCTCCTTTGCAACGAATATTATATATTATTCGTTGCATCTTTTGCAATTACATATGGTTCATTATTTATATATTTGCAAGAAAAAAAAAATTATTTAGTTGACTGAATACCTTTGTTACCGAAATACATTACATAAACTTTCAAGATCGTGTTGCAGTAAATTCAATAAATCAGTATTATATCTTTATGCATACAAAAATCCTTTAATGGAGCATTATGAGTGTGATGGCCAGATAAACATGTTCAGGTATCTGGATAAATAATCTCGTTTATTTGAAGAGGCTGGAAAAATGCAATATTTGTAGACGAAGCTCACATAAGAATCATATCAAAGGACCGAAAAAAGCGCACAGAGGAAGATGATGAGAGGTTTGCACAGTCGTTTGAGAAAATGATACTGATGGCAAAATCAAAGGAAGAACTAAGGAACACAGAACGGTAATAATAATTGTATTTTGCCCCTCAATCCGCTATACTATAGCTAAGTATAGCGGATTGATACGTTTTGTGGAGGTTCATATGGTGAGTACTTTAAAACTGCCGGTAGGAATTGATAGTTTTGAAAAAATCAGAAGGAACAACTTTTATTATATTGACAAGACAAAGCTCATAGAGCAATTGGTTGAAACCGGTGGAGAGGTCACCCTTTTTACACGCCCGAGGCGTTTTGGAAAGACTCTCAATATGAGCATGCTAAAAAGTTTTTTTTGAGGTTGGCACAGATGAGTCATTGTTTGATGGCTTATATATTTCAGGCAACAAAGAGCTTTGTGACAAATATATGGGAAAGTACCCGGTTATTTTTCTGTCACTCAAGAGTGCTGAGGGACGTTCATTTGATGATGCAAGATATATGATTACTGAGCTCATTGGGAGGGAAGCAGAAAAATTTAAGTTTCTGGAGCATAGTGAGGCTCTTTCAGAAAACGATAAGGACAGGTATAGGGCTATCATTTCGCTGTGTGATGGCAAATATACGATGGATGAGCAGCTTCTTGTATCAAGTCTGCAGAGTTTGTCGCAGTTATTGTTTATACACTATGGTCAGAAGGCTGTTATCCTTATAGACGAGTACGACGTCCCTTTGGATAAGGCATTCCAGAATGGTTACTATAAAGAGATGGTTTCACTTATCAGAGGACTCTTTGGAAAGGCACTCAAGACTAATGAGTTTCTGCAGTTTGCCGTACTCACAGGCTGTCTTCGTGTATCCAAGGAGAGTATTTTTACAGGTCTCAACAATTTTGAAATCAATTCCATTGTAGATATCGCCCATGATGAGCAGTTTGGTTTTACTGATGATGAGGTCAGAAAGCTGCTTACGGATTATGACAGGGCTGAGCGTTACACTGATGTAAAGGAGTGGTATGATGGCTATCATTTCGGTAATACCGATATTTATTGTCCTTGGGATGTAATCAATTTTGCCAAGAAGCTGGTTTTTGACACATCAGCCAGGCCGGGTGCATTCTGGATTAACAGCAGTGGCAATGACATGGTGAAGCGCTTTGTGGACAAGGCAGACCAGACCACGAGAGATGAGATAGAAAAGCTCGTGGCAGGTGGATTTGTGGAGAAACAGCTCCGCCTTGACTTGACCTATGATGAGATTGACAATACTATAGACAATCTGTGGAGTGTACTTTTTTTACAACAGGCTACCTGACTACGGCTGGTGAGGTCAGGCTGCCTGACAGTGAGAGCTATGCCTACAAGCTGGTGATTCCAAATAAAGAGGTGCGTGAAGTGTTTGTTCTCCAGATTCAGGAGTGGTTCAAGGCTGTTGTCGCAAAAAGATGATGATACCATGAAGCTTTTTATCCAGAGCTATCCTCGATAAAGATGAGAAGCAGATTGCAAGACAGCTTAACATCGTGATGAGCCGCATGATAAGTATACTTGATACAAAGGCTTCTGATGATATGAAAGAGAACTTCTATCACGGTCTGCTCCTCGGCCTGCTTCGCGGAAGCAATCCGGGCTGGCTTATTAAGTCAAATCGTGAGTCGGGAGACGGTTTCAGTGATATTTTAATCGAGCCGGAGGATCCGGATGCAGGCATCGTTATTGAAGTGAAATATGCAAAAGAGATGAAAAACCTTGATGCAGCGTGTGAGGCGGCTATGACGCAGATTAAGGAAAAGAGATATGATGAGGCTCTGCGCGATGAGGGCAGGTGCGATATTTTAGCATATGGCATTGCTTTTTGCAGGAAGAGATGCAGGGTTGCAGGAAAAAAATAAATTATGATTAAAAACATAGTATTTGACATAGGAAACGTGCTTGTCAGGTTCCAGCCGGACGAGGCAATGCGTGAGATTGGCATTGAAGAAAATAAAATAGCAGCTTTAGCCCATGCAACATATGAAAACCCTGTCTGGGTTGAGCTGGACCGTGGTGTAATTCCTGAGAACGAGATAATTGATGAGATGGTTAAGGTGGCTCCACAGTATGAGGCGGATATCAGGAGATTTTTCAAAGAGGGAAAGGCTTTTGTCGTAAAGGCATTCGACTATGCAGCAGACTGGATTAAGGAGTTAAAGAGCAGAGGCTATAAAGTGTATTTGTTATCGAATTATCCAAAGGACTACTTCGAGCTTCATACGCACAGTGAACTTAGTTTTGTGTCACTTGTTGACGGCAAAGTCATTTCAGCTATGGTTGGGATGATAAAGCCTGATGCCGGTATCTATCAGTGCCTGTTTGATAAATACAATCTGAATCCGAAAGAGTGTGTGTTCATAGATGACAGACCGGAGAATATCGAAGGTGGCAGAAAGCTTGGTATGGAGGGAATTGTGTTTACAGACTATGAGACCGGAAAGAAAAAGCTGGAGCAGATGCTGATGGCAAAATCAAAGGAAGACTAATAAAGGATTGGAGCATTACAGATGAAGACAGCAATAGTATATGCATCAGTGCATCATGGAAACACAAAAAGATAATTGACGAGATAGCAAAGACAAACGATGTCGAGCTGATAGATGCGACACAGACGGTAGAGAAAGACCTGTCAGAATATGATTTAATCGGTTTTGCATCAGGAGTATATGGCGGAAAGTTCCATCAGTCTGTGCTTAAGTTTGCATCAGTCAATCTCACAGACAACTAAAAATGTATTTCTTATCTGCACATATGGTGGCAGACCTGTCTTTAAGTCAATTGAGCAGGTGATAGCATACAAACATGACAACATTGTTGGAAGGTTTTCATGCAAGGGATTTGATACGTTTGGTCCGTTCAAGCTGATTGGCGGGGAATCAAAGGGACATCCGGATGAGAAGGATATTGCGGCTGTAGAGTTTTACAATGGACTAACAGAACAGCCAGTGTTTCTGAAATAGGAAAACTTTGAAATAGGAGGATTGAATGTGTGAAGAATGAAATCAATGAATCTGTATATGATATCAATATGGATAAGTTATGTCAGAATTCAATTGAATTAATTAAATATGCACGAAACATTACTGCAAAGCAGGTAAATAATGTCCAGATAATGACCTATTATTCTCTTGGCAGGTGGATTGTAGAAGTACAGCAGCAGGGAAAACACAGGGCTGAATACGGTAAAAAATCATAATAAATCTTTCTAAAAAATTAACAGAAGAATTTGGAAAAGGCTTTTCAGAATCTACGCTGGAAAAGGCAAGAAAGTTTTATTTAACATATAAGGATCGAATTTCGGAAACACTGTTTACGGAATTTGCAATCAAGAAATCGGAAACGGTGTTTACGATTTTTGAAGAGGAGCATCCGTTTGTGGTAACATGGTCTCATTATCTACAATTGATGAGAATAGAAAATGAGGATGAACGCTCATTTTATGAGATAGAAGCTGCCAGAGAGAAGTGGGGAGTCAGAGATTTGTCACGTCAGTATAATTCTTCTCTTTATGAGAGACTTGCGTTAAGCATGGATAAGGACAAAGTGCAACGCTTATCACAGGAAGGAAATGTGATTACAACCTCAAAGGATGTGCTGAAGGATCCATATGTTTTGGAATTTGTAGGTCTTGAAGATAAATATAATTATTCAGAAACTGATTTAGAAAACAGGCTGTTAGATAATTTGCAGCAGTTCTTTTTGGAATTGGGAAAAGGATTTACTTTTGTGGCAAGACAGAAAAGATTTTCATTCGAAGAAGATCATTTCAGAGTGGATCTTGTTTTTTATAACAGACTGTTGAAATGCTTTGTATTATTTGATTTAAAAATTGGCAAATTAAAGCACCAGGATCTGGGGCAAATGCAGATGTATGTCAATTACTATGATAGATACGAAAAAACAGAGGAAGAAAATCCTACCATTGGTGTATTGTTGTGCAATGAAAAAAAATGATGCGATGGTTGAACTGACATTGCCGGAGGATTCTAATATTTATGCATCACAGTATAAACTGTATCTGCCGGATAAGAAACTATTACAGGATAAATTGAAAGAATGGTTACAGGAAGAAGGTGGTGCTGAAGATGAAATTTAATTTTAAAATACAACAGTACCAGGCAGATGAAAGATATGTCACAGATTGAGTTGAAATTCGATTCAGAACAGAATGCATTTGGTTTAACAGAGGATTTCGATGATTTGTATATCCCCAAAAAAGCCAGCCGGTTGCAAACGGCTGGCTTTTAGCTATATTAGATTTCAATACGCATAAAACTATAGCTCAAGATTCAGATAAATCTCATCACGTTCATCCTGCTCAATACCCAGATAATGCTGTGTGACTTTATAGGACGAGTGATTGTAGACGTCCATCAGCAGAGCAGGTGGTGTGCCGTTTTTCCAGGCGTGATATCCAAATGTCTTTCTCAGAGAGTGACAGCTGATATGTTCATCCTGAACAGTCTCCTCGGCAGCAGTCCTTACAATTCGGTATGCCTGAACTCTGTTTAGTGGCTGCCTCCGGCAGGTGGCTTTTTTGTAAAAATAAACTCATGTTCAGTCGGATGCCGTTCATTGAAATATGCCCGGAGAGCATCGGTGGCATTGTAGTTTAGAGTGATATAGTTATTCTTGCCGGTCTTTTGCTCGTTGATAAGAAAATGAGAGCGAAATACATGGTGCTCGAAATTGTATACGTTATCCCACTTCAATTTAAGCAGGTCACTGATTCTTAGTGCAGTGTTTAATCCCATAACAATTAAACAGTAATTGCGGCGGTTTGGATGGATATCTTTATAGTACATCCTGAAAGCCGCCAGTTCATCCTTATTTCGGATTGGCGGTGTAGTTCCCATTGAATACTCCTTTGCGGTAGAAGATATTATCAGGCACATGCCGCAAGACAGACAAAAGAAAATTATTTAAAAAATTCTTTTCTTGGGGGTTAAGGTCTGCAAATGGTGTCCGATATAATAGGTGTAAAGCAAAGAAACAAATCAAGCAATCATCTGGAATGAGAAAAAACGTCAGAAAAAGACGCAAAGCAACTAATCATGTTAATAGGCGGCTGTGGCATCTGCCACACCCGGGAAGCCGCTTGTTATAGAAAACCGCAACTGCTTAAATAAAAAATATACACAAAGCAGCTGCAAAAACCCTCGGGAAAAGGATTTCCAGAGGTCAAACATAATAACCCATGAATATGGGACAAGGAGGATTATATTATGGTAGTACAACACAACATGCAGGCAGCAAATGCCAACAGAATGCTTAACGTAACAACAGGTCAGCAGGCTAAATCTACAGAGAAGCTCTCTTCTGGATACAGAATCAACCGTGCAGCAGATGATGCAGCAGGACTTACAATTTCTGAGAAGATGAGAAAGCAGATCAAGGGTCTTGACAGCTTCAACAAATGCAGAGGATGGCGTTTCAGCAGTACAGACAGCAGAAGGTGCCCTCACAGAGGTTCACTCAATGCTCCAGCGTATGAACGAGCTTGCAACACAGTCTGCAAACGGAACAAACTCTAACACAGATCGTAAAGCAATCCAGGACGAGATAGACCAGCTTACAACAGAGATTGACCGTGTATCAGAGACAACAAAGTTCAATGAGACCTACCTCTTAAAGGGTGACGGATCAGAGAAGGCTCATAATGTAAATGCACATGATGCTGGACTTGATGGAGTTACACTCACAGATAAGGGTAATACAGTTGATGTTACATTAAAGACACTCAATGCTGGTGATAAGATAAGTATTGCTGGTAAGAACTATACAATTGGTTCTAAAGCTGCGGATATAGCGGCTAAAATAGAGGCTGGAACTGATACTGCAAAGAAGTCATACACAGTTAATGGAACTACATATCAGGTAGGCGCTACAAATGTGTTTGATTCAGCTGGAAATAAGATAAAGAAATCTGACTTAACGGGAAATGCTGGTGATACAGGTGATGCTGTACTTAAAGATTTACAGGATTTGGTTAAAGATGGTTCAACAGTAACTATTGGAACAAAAACATACACAGCCATGACAGATAAAGATGGTGGTGCCGATGGTATTGATGACAATGACTCAACTGTTATCACTGATGGAAAAGCATATCAGTTACAGACAGCTGAAATCGTAAAAGCAAGCAGTATTGGAGCTGATACAGCTGCTACAAATGCAACAAATGATAACGATGCATATGATACTGCAACCACAACATTCACCCTAAACAAAGGGAGTGTTTCATACAAAGATGGCTTAAGCTTCAACCTCCACGTAGGAGCAGATGCTGACATGACAAACAAGATTGCAGTCAACATCGACTCAATGAACTCTGCAGGTCTTGGAATCAAAGGTATCAAGGCTGATACAGAGCAGGATGCTACATATGCAATCGACGCAATTGCAGATGCTATTTCAACAGTATCTTCACAGCGTTCAGCACTTGGTGCTGTTCAGAACCGTCTTGAGCACACAATCAACAACCTCGACAACGTAGTTGAGAATACTACATCGGCGGAGTCTCGTAGCCGTGGTACAGATATGGCTGAAGAGATGATGTTAACTACAGCAAGAATAACATTCTTGCTCAGGCTGGACAGTCTATGCTTGCACAGGCTAATCAGTCAAACCAGGGTGTGCTTTCACTCTTACAGTAATCATCTACAATTTAATGTTGTACAAAGCAAAAAAGAGCTCGAAAGAGCAATGTCATTAAGTTAAGAATTTTGACATAATTATAAAACACATCATATTTGCAATTGTTTGATAAATATGATGTGTTTTTTTCTTTTTGTCTATTTTGCAGCACAACAAAAAAGACAGATTGTTTATCTGTCAAAAGCAAATTATAAACGATTTATAAATTATTAGCACTCTCTATTGACGAGTGCTAATTTTGGGTGTATAACATAGTCAAGAACAAAGGAAAGGAACAAAAAGCAAAGGCTTTGAGTTCTTGAAACATCCCGGTTCCAAAGAAACAGGTTGACACAGATTTTATAGATTAAGAAGGAGAGATGACTTATGTTGATGCCTAGTATTTTTGGAGAAAACTTATTTAACGATGATTGGATGGATTTTTCATTTCCTGATGTTGATAAGGTGCTTTATGGTAAACATGCAAAGAACGTTATGAAGACTGATGTCAAGGAAACAGACAATAGCTACGAAGTAGATATAGATCTTCCGGGTTTCAAGAAAGACGAAATAGAGGCTAAGCTGGAAAATGGTTACTTAACTATCAGCGCAGCCAAAGGGCTTGACTAGGAAGAGAAGGATGAAAAGGATGGCAAGTACATCCGCAAGGAGCGCTATTCCGGTGCTATGAGCAGGTCTTTCTATGTAGGCGATGAGCTGAAACAGGAAGATATCAAGGCAAAGTATCAGGACGGTATTCTTAAACTTCCGAAGGAGGAACCAAAGAAAGTTGAGACCACAAAACATATTGCTATTGAAGGATAAACTTAATTTAAATCATCTTATGAGAAGCCGCACAGGTCTATGGCCTGGGCGGCTCTTTTTTTCTTGCTGTAAGCAAAATCCATATTTATTACAGAAATTATCTGATTAATGGTAATTCTGACCTATTGCGCCATTTACTAAAGTAATATAAAATTATATAAAATAATTGCTTTTATTTAACGATTAAGCTAAGGCTCCGGACTGTTTGACATAGTTTGCAACAAGGGGCATCAGTGTGTAAAGATGTTGAAAATAAAGGAGATTATTATGTTATGAAGGACAAAAAAGTGAATGAAGAGGGAGGCTTATACAATATGGCAGAACCTATGGAACAGCCGAATTACGTGTTGCAGTTTAAAGAAGGCAGCTATGTGCCAAAGCATGAATCTAGAACACCATTATACAAGGTTATAAATATAATAAGGATGGTACATTAAATTCTGTACCGCAGCAGAATATTACATGTGATGCACATTCTTCATTTTATACAATGTTTAATCCGGAAATTGATTTTGCAAAGGTATTTGAGACACATACACCATTAAAAATAGAATATAAGGATGCGTAAGAAATAATATAAGGATAAGTAGGAAAAACTTTTCTAGAGGAGGAATTATGATGGTGGAAACAAAAGAAATTTCGGAATTGACGCGGTCGAATCGCATTGCGATGCTGTCACATATCAGTACGGTAACGGTTATGGTGTTTTTTATGATATGGGAAAGCGTAAGAGGACAACTGTCTCCGGTATATATGACAATCGCTACGGTCGTTGGTGTCATACCTTTGATTGGCGAGGTGATTTGTTGGAAAAGTAATACGGAACATGCGATGATCAAACATCTGGTTTCCTATGGATTTTCATTGTTTTACACAATATGTCTTTTTACCTCACCGACAAATCTGATTTATGTATTTGTAATTCCGATGATTTTTGTTGTCACCACTTACAGTGACACACGTTATCTTCTTCTGATTAATACAGGTGCCATATTAGAGTGTATCATTGTTGTTGTGATCGGTGCGACAAAAGGCGGTTTTGGGTATCATGGAATTGAAGCAGCAGTTGTACAGATTGTTGTTATGATCATGGTTGGAGCGTATTCTGTTTTGACTACAAAAGTGATTCGCGAAAACACAAGAAAGAGATTTACAGAAGTGGCGCAGGCAAAAGCAGAGGCTGAAAATCTTCTGGAAAGAAATGAGGAACTTGATCAGCAGCTTTCTGGCAATATTGCAGATATCAATGTACGTTTCGAAAAGCTGACAGCGGCATCTAAGACAACGACTGAGGCAATGCAGGAAGTATCTGCAGGTGCTACTGATACCGCAGAACATGTGCAGAATCAGTTGGAACAGACACATGCAATTCAGGATAAGGTGGATGAAGTTGCAACCGCTGTGGAAGAAATCGGAACAGCATGACGCTTACTCTGAAAGCGTTAGCGGAAGGCAAACAGGATATCGAGCACCTGGCATCGGAAGTTGAAGCTTCTGTTGATAATGGAACCGAGGTTACAGAAAAACTGGAAAATCTGAACCAGTATATGGATGAAATGAATTCCATTGTAGAATTGATTGGAGGAATTACGAACCAAACAAGTCTTCTTGCATTGAATGCGAGCATTGAAGCTGCCCGGGCAGGAGAGGCAGGAAGAGGATTTTCTGTCGTTGCAACAGAAATTTCCGGTATGGCAACGAGAACCAAAGAAGCAACCGTACATATTACAGAGTTGATCAGCAACGTATCCAATGCAATCATGGAGGTGGTCGGTGTTGTCTCCAATATGATAAATGGAATTAACGAAGAGAAGACTGGTGCATCAAATGCAGAAGAAAGCTTTGAAAGTATCGAGGACAGTACGCGTGCAATTCAGAAAAATGCAGATACTCTTTCAAGAAGCATTTCCGAGTTGCAGAATGCAAATAAGGAAATTATAGATTCCATTCAGACAATCTCAGCGATTTCCCAGCAGGTATCGGCGCACGCAGGCGAGACGATGCAGGCAGAGGAAGAAAATTTGAATGTAATGCAGGATGTAAGTGCAATTATGCAGAAGCTGGCAACACTGGCTGCCCATTCATAAAGGAAAATAAACAAAAATCATTCATGCCCTTTATTAGCCTAATCGGATGCTCAACCGAACAAAAAAGAGAAGAACCCCAGCAGCTGGCACTACTGGGGGTTCATTTCAGAATAGTATCATTATTATATTTTCTCAAAAGGGGATTAACGGACGGCTGATTTAGGTACAGTAGCGTGGCAAAGACGATGAAGTAATGAAAAATAGTGAAAAAATAGTGTAATTTTAGTGGAAAAACAATTCGCAAAACGATATAATATATGGATGAAATGGAGGTGGAACATGTGATTAAAGTTACTCTGACAAATGAAATTTTAAAAAGAATATCGGAAATAGACGAAAAACGCTTTTCACTTAGTTCGATAGAAATGCCACCTGTTACAAAAAACAGGCTAAGAAAAAACTCCAAGAAAAAAAAGCTCCTATGCTTCTAATAAGATTGAAGGAAATCCATTGACTGAAAAACAGGCAAATGAAGCTATTGATAGTGATCCGCACAAACATTTTTTAAAGCCGGAACAGGAAGTGCGAAATTACTTTTTGGCCTTAAATGTTTTAGAAGAAAAGCTGAAAAAAGAAGGAACGTTTTTCAAAAGAAATGATTTTAGAAGTGCAGGCAATGGTTGAAAAAGGTGCTTCAAAAAAAAGAAAAGATAGGCCTAAGAGGTCCTATGCCACCAGGGATGCTATTTGCAGTATATGATTCCGAGACAGGCGCAGCGGAATATATTCCGCCAGAGTACATTGATATTCCGGATTTACTGGAAGAGCTTGTTGAATATGTAAATACTACAGATGACCATCCGCTGATTATCGCTGCTATAGTTCATTATCAATTAGTAACGATACATCCATTTGAAGATGGAAATGGCAGAACCGCCAGATTAATGTCAGGATATATCCTTGATTATTATGGATATGGTTTTAATGGAATAGGTTCTTTGGAAGAATATTTTGCCTATGACCCAGATGAGTATTATGCATCACTGCAAATGGGATTACCAGCATTATATTATAGCGGACGTGAAAATCCTCCACATCCGGAAATATGGATTAATTATTTTTTAAGAATGATGGTATTGTATTCTAAAAAAAAAGTATACGAATTATCAAAAGAATCCGAGAACGATGAGTTAGATGGAAGCCTGTCCTATTTAAATGCAAAAGAAAAGGAATTCTTAGCCTTTCTGTTAAAAAAAAGCGATTATATGAGTTTACACCAATTGAAGTAAGCAAAATGCTTGGTGTAACTAACAAAACGATTATTAATAGATGTGCAAAGCTGGTAAATAATGGTTTGTTAATTCCAATCATTGTCAAGACACGGATCCGATCCTATCGGTTAAGTGATTTTTCTAAGACAAAAGAGAAAAAGATTTTGAAAAAAAATATCATAATAGATGCATGAGATGTGCAAAGACAAATGATAAAGAACTCTTTTTCCTTTTTCATAATAGTATCATTATGGTATAATACACCAGTTTACAACTTTATAATTAATAGACTTGCTGACGAATCAGCTGTTTTAAAGCCTTTAGTTTAATGGTTCTTTTTTTTCCTGCCAGGCACAGAAAATCTGCAAGTATTCCGGGAAAACCTTTATCTAAGAAAAAAATACAATATTAACATGAATATCATGAATATAATATTTGAGGCTGTAAATATTCCCAAATACTTCCCTCTCAGATTCCTGTTTTCTTTTGCAATATATTTGAAACTTATCAGGCTTGCCATGGATGCAATCAGAGTGCCAAGACCTCCAATATTGGTTCCGACAATTAAAGCCCGGTAATTATCTGTAAAGCCGGATAAAAGAAGCGCAGCGGGAACATTGCTCATAATCTGACTGGCAAGAACAGCAGTAAGTGTTTCCCTTCCTGCCATGATTCTTTCCAGAAAACTGCTGAATTGCGGAATCCTTCCAAGGTTGCCGATAAAAATAAATAATGCGATAAAGGTGGCAAGCAGGGAGTAATCCACCCTGCTTATATTTTCCCTGTTTCTTAGCAGCATATATATAAGAACCAATACAAGAGGAATCTGATATGGAATGATACGTGCAACAGTGAGCAGGCAGATTGTAAATAAGATCAGGTAAGCGGCCAGGTATTCCATGTTAAGTTCTTTTCTGTCAGAGAATCCCAAAAGAGTTTTATCTTTTTCGGAACCGCATACGTGATGTGCTTTGGCAGCGGCTACCTGTATCCATATCAGAAGAAGGATAAGTGCTGTGGCGGAATAGGGAAGCATCAGGGTTATTAATCCTGCCGCGGACATCCCTGCTCTGGCATATAGATAAAGGTTCTGCGGATTTCCGATTGGTGTGAGCATGCTTCCGAGATTAGCAGCGATTGTCTGCATGGCTACTATTTTAAGAAGCCAGTAATTGCCCAGTTCCTTTGGCAGTTTATGCACAATGATCAGTGCAAGAGGAACAAAAGTAATCAATGCCACATCATTGGTGATCACCATTGACAGGAAGAAACATAAGAGTACCAACAGCCTCATCACACCCACAGTTCCTGATGTTCCCATCAGCAATTTTTGGGCAAGTATATCAAAAACACCAACAGCCTTCAAACCAGCTACAATTGCCATCAAACAGAAGAGGAGCCCGAGAGTCCTGAAATCGATATAAGTAAAATAAGCCTTATCCGGTCTGACCCAGAACATAGAAAGAATCGCCAGGATCACTGCAATTGACAAAACGGTTTCTTTCCTGAAAAAAAAACATATAATTTTTGTAACATAATATTTCCTTTCCGGTCTGATACGACCCCATATAAGTATATCACAGAAACATCCAGAAAAAAAAAAAAGAATATCATTTCAGCGATCTCAAGATGCCAAAGCTTGACTGGACATCTGAAACAGCAGTCATGAAGCAGAGCATGGGAGTACTTGTTGCTCTTTTATCAAATTTTGTGTATATTATAGTAATTGTAGTGGGATACGTAGCGTGTAGGTGTTTGAGGCACTTTAGCGATCTGCGATGATGAACCCGGGGCTGTAATCTGTACGGTGCAGGAAACTGCGGTTGTAAGACAGTGTAGATTATAGATAGCAGAATAAATTATAGATAGAAAGGAGTTTCAGGATTAAATATGGCAGAAATAAAGAACTCGGAATCAGATATGAGCACTCAGCAGAAAGCTGAGCTGGACAAAAGAGAAAAGAAAAGAAGAGAAGAAAGAGGCAAAAAAGAGCAAAAAGGCAGCACTACAGGGAACTGAATGAGCCACCAAAACTCACCGTGCTTGAGGAAGTGGGAAATGCAGTCACCCATGGAATAGGAGCAGGACTTGCCATAGCCGGCTTTGTCCTTCTTCTCCTGAAGTCAGACACAGGGCTCAAAGTGATGGCATCGTGTTTTTATGGAATATCACTGATATTGATGTTTCTTATGAGCTGCCTGTATCACTCATACAAATCCGGGCTAGCAGTCAAGCGTATCTGGAGCAGATTTGACTATTCCTCGATATATCTGCTGATAGGCGGAACATTTGCTCCGATGTACCTTGTGTACTGGGAAAATGTGCTTGGAATAGTGTTGTTCTGTGTGCAGTGGGCGCTTATCATAGCGGGGATCACCATCATATGTGTGTTCGGACCAGGCAGGTTCCGACCGATACACTATACGCTGTACTTCGTCATCGGATGGAGCGCCATCATGTTCATTCCAGACTGGTTCAGAAATGACAAGCCGCTTTTGGGATGGATCGTGGGCGGTGGTATTGTCTATACGCTCGGCATGATTCCATTTGTGAAGGACAGCAAGGGGATGCACTTTATCTGGCATATCTTTGTGATGCTGGGGGCTGCGCTGCATTGGTTTGGAATGTACCTTTATGTGTATTAATAAAAGATAGATAAAAATGGGCCTATTTTCACAGTCCATTTTTCTGTTGCTAGAAGTTGATTACAGACATAAACAATGGTATCCTTTAGTCAGTTATAAACATGATGAGTAAATATTATAAATGCGAGGAGAAAATGCTATGGATAGAGTAGAGAAAATGCTTGGAAGAATGAAAGCAAGTAAATTATACAGATGTGTGGATTGGGATCCGGAGGGTAAGGCGAAGGATCTGGTAGATAAGTTCAACAGTGCTTCGAGGTCTGAGACTATGACAAGAACCGGAGAATATCTTGGAAAATTATTTGCACACATGGGAAAGGAGTGTTATATAGAGCCACCTTTTTATTGTGACTATGGAACCAATATACACGTGGGAGATTATTTCTATGCAAATACAGGGCTGATAGTTCTGGATCAGTGTGATGTCATCATTGGAGATCATGCATTTCTGGGACCAAGGGTCAATATATACTGTGCATGTCATCCGATAGATGCGATGATCAGAAATACCGGTGTGGAGCTTGGCAAGCCGGTTACAATAGGCGATAATGTATGGATCGGTGGCAATACGGTCATCAATCCGGGTGTGACCATAGGTTCAAATGTTGTCATAGGCTCAGGGTCGGTTGTCACAAAGGATATTCCGGATAGTGTGATAGCGGCAGGAAATCCATGTAAAGTCATAAGAACGATAACAAATAAAGATAAGGAATATTGGCTTAAGCAGCTAGAGGAATTTGAGGCAGACACAGGTGAGCTGGTAAAGCTGGAGCAGGACTGATTCAACATTGCTGCTGTGAGTTGAGATTCCAAAGCGATTTTCTATACCACACATACTAATGAAGATCCAATAAAAGTTATAAAAAAAAGATGAAACAGACTGATAACTTTAAGTTCGACGAGGTAAATGTTATGAATGAATTAGTATATAGAAATCTATCCGAAGATGCAAAACGACAAATATGTGCATGGAAATATGGCGGAGAATACGATTTGTATAATCTTCCTGCTTACGAAGAAATGCAAGTTCGACAGATAGGATTCATGAATCCCAAAAGGAGAAAAAAATTATTATGGTTTTTGGGATGAAAGCATATTGGTAGGATTTGTCAATATATTGGAGGAAAAAGAGGAGGTATTTATTGGAATAGGGGTAAATCCTGATTTGTGTAATAAACATTATGGTCAACGAATGCTCTTGATTGCTTATGAGATTTCAAAAAAGTTATATCCTAACAAGCCGTTGTATTTGGAAGTTCGTACATGGAATATCAGAGCGGTAAAGTGCTATCAAAAAGCAGGATTTAGGATTGATGGACAAGCTTATGAGTTGACAACAGGAATTGGTACTGGAACATTCTATCGAATGATAAGAGAATAGGAAACAGCACATGAAATATGATAAGATAGTGGAAGCAATTTTCATAGAACGTCCCAATCGTTTTATTGCGCGGGTAAAGATTGACGGAGCGGAAGAGGTAGAATTGGTTCATGTAAAGAATACGGGCCGTTGTCGTGAATTACTGCTGCCAGGGGCGGAAGTGATTTTGGAAGATTGCATAGAAAAGAATCCAAATCGAAAGACACGTTATGATATGATTGTATTAAACCGGAGTATGCCTTTGGAAACAGCCGGATGGATTTCTATATGGAAAAAGGAAAGCAAAAATATCTAATGGAAGTCAAAGGCTGCACCCTTGAGATAGACGGAGTTGGATATTTTCCGGATGCCCCGACGGAAAGAGGAGTTAAGCATTTACGGGAACTTGCAGCTGCGTGCGGACAAGGATATAAATGCTTGATTGCATTTGTGATTCAAATGGAGGAAATCAGTGAAGTCAGGCCGAATACGGCAATGCATCCCGAATTTGGCATTGCACTGGAAGAGGCAAAGGACGCAGGTGTTGAGGTGCTTTCCCTGAAATGTCATGTTGGGATGGATAGGTTGGAAATCATATGAGAAAATGAGCCTTAAGGCTCTAAGGGAGAGAGAAATCTATGATACGAGAAATTGAGAATAGAAGAAGTATAAAGGAAATATAAGCCAGATGAGATCGAAAGAAAAAGATAAACTGGTTGACAGGAATTGTTGCGGTTGGCTTTGCCGACGAAGCTCCGGACAAAAGACCGAGGAAACCATTCGAAGAAATCGTTGAGTACAGATAAGTAAATAGGGATTTGTATAACTGACACATTAGAAAGGATTGTATATGAGCGAATTGATTAAGGCTGATAATGAATATAAGGAGTGGATTGCCGGAATATCCACTGATTTTAGAAAAAAGCCAAATCAGAGCTTCTATGAAGATAAATGATGAGATGTTAAGATTTTATTGGAAACTTGGTAAGGGCATTTCATCTATGAGTGAACAATTCGGATATGGAACGGGATTCTATAAAACGGTGAGTGACGATTTGAAATCCATTTTGCCAGATGTGAAATCATTTTCTCCAACTAATTTGAAATATGAGATACTTTTTTATGAGATGTATCCTGACGCAGTGATTTGTCCTCAGGTTGAGGACGAATTGATTACAGATGCAAATCGTCCCCGAGTTGGGGATGATTTACAAATCATTTTTAGAATTCCATGGGGACATAACAAAATAATACTTGATAAATGCAAAGGGAATTCTGCAAAGGCATTGTTTTATATCAGAAAGACCATTGAAAATAATTGGTCAAGAGATGTTTTACTAAACTTCTTAGGAACGGATTTGTATGAACGCCAGGGCAAAGCAATAACTAACTTTTCTAATACACTTCCGATTGAACAGAGCGATTTAGCACAAGCAATTACAAAGGATCCATATAATTTTGATTTTTTGACTTTGCGTGAGCGGTATGATGAAAAGGAACTAAAGGATGCGCTTATAGAGAAAGTTAATAATTTCCTTATGGAGTTAGGTACTGGCTTTGCTTATATGGGGAGAGAAGTGAGAATTGAGGTAGGAGATACTGAAAAATTTATAGACATGTTATTTTACAATACCCAAAGGCATTGCTATGTTGTTGTAGAAATAAAGACAGGAAAATTTGATTCTTCTTACACAGGTCAATTAGGAACTTATGTTGTAGCTGTTAATCATCAGATGAAAACAGAAGCTGATAACCCTACTTTGGGACTTCTGATTTGTAAAGATATGGATAAAGTAGAAGCCCAGTATGCATTAGAATCTACTAGCCAGCCACTTGGTATTTCTAGTTATGAATTATCAAAACTTATACCAGAAGAGTTTAGAGGTAGTATGCCTACTATTGAAGAAATTGAGGCTGGATTAAATGAATAATCAATTCATACAAAGAGTAATATTCGATTGGAATAGAATTGATAACGATAGTTATTTAAAGGGAATCGAGGCTTTTAAGGGAATTGAAAAACTTGATTTCAATAAACCAATCACATTTTTTGTTGGGGAAAATGGCAGTGGTAAATCAACTTTGTTGGAAGCACTTGCCGTAGCACATGGTTTTAATCCTGAGGGAGGAACAAAGAATTATGTTTTTTCTACGCATGATACACATTCAGAGTTGTGTGATACGATAAGAATTGCCAAAGGCTATCGGAAGGAAAAGTGGGGATATTTTCTTAGGGCAGAAAGCTTTTTTATAATGTTGCAACACAGGAAGAAGAATATGCAGATATTACACATCCTTCCGCTAAATATCATGAAAAATCACATGGAGAGAGTTTTCTCGCATTAGCACAGAATAATATGAATCCAAATGGATTGTATCTTTTTGACGAGCCGGAAGCTGCATTATCGCCGCAGAGACAGCTTACATTGTTGATGCAAATATACAGATGTGCAAAAGAGGGAGCACAGTTTATTATAGTTACGCATTCGCCAATTTTGTTAGGAATACCAGATGCAGATATCTATTGTTTTGATAATGGACGCATACATCTGTGCGAATATGAGGATACAGAGAGTTACCAGGTAACAGAAATGTTTATAAATAATAGGCAGATGCTGTTGGATAGATTATTAACAGATTAGATAATAAAGAAATCGATAAATTCAAGTTTGCCGAAATATCTTTCTAACTTTCCATATTTTACAGGATTTTCAGCCTGTGCATAAGCGAAACGATATGTATTTTCCCTTATTTTTGCCCTTATGAGATAATCGTAAGGAAAATAAGGGAAAGTTTTATTTAGTCATTGCCTGCCATTTTATCAAGTAACCTTGCAGATTCCCGCTTGGCTTTTCTTGTAGAGTGTGCATAGACATTCATGGTGGTACTGACATCTGAGTGCCCTAACAGTTCCTGCACATCCTTTGGTGCTGCTCCATTTGCCAGAAGGTTGCTTGTGTAGGTGTGTCGCAACTGGTGAAACCCTTCAAATCCATCCAGTTTCTGAGCAATCTTCCTGCAAACAATTCCTAATGTGTGGCAGTTCCAAACTTCCATCCGGTCTTAAGCAGACAAAGGATATTGCTTATAATCTTCTGGAACATTCTCTGTTCCGTAAACGCACCATAGATACTCTTAAATTTTAATCATACTGTATGTTTATTTTATTTTCTGATATGTTGGAAGATTCTCAGACCATGGTAACAAATCTTCTTACGGTTGTATCTTCCATATGCTTTGGTATCTCCTCCAAGAGTTTCATATGGTTTAAGATTATTAGCTTTTGCTGTTTCAGCAATACTATATATCATGGCTGATGTTTTGGCACCATTGATTGTATCAATCATCTGCCAGTTCTTCTTGCCTACACAGAAACCTCTGATAGCTCGCTCACTTGCATTATTATCGATTGGTACATCGCCATCTGTGAGGAATACCTTGAGGTATTTTTTCCTGGTTTAATGCATATTTAAATGCATCCTGAAGCTTACATGAGCCCGATACATTTGCCTGATTTTGTTTTAGGTACATAAACAAGGCATCCACAAGCGGTTTGATTATTGCCTGTCGTTGCTCAAGTCGTTCATTGGAAGTCAGATCCTTTAGCTTACCTTCTTCCCGGTAGATTGCCTGAATCTGCTTCATGGCAATGTATGATACGGTTCCTTTTTGGGATCCTTTGGAATCACTTGTAGAGCCTGCTCGAATCGGCGTCTCATGTGAACCCAGCAGCCCGCAATGGTTAGGTTTTCTTTTCTCTTTTTCAAGAGTGTGATAGACCTGATATCCATCGGTCACACAGATTCCACTGAAATCCTTTAGGAATTCTCTAGGATGTGAGGCATTTCTGGTGAGCTGATAATCATATAGGATTATCTGTTGTTCAGGATTCATATACCCTGAACGGTAGACCCACATATAGCTCTTGCTACCTGCAGCTCGGCCATCCTTGTTTACGAGAACCGGATTCGTCGGCCTGGATTACATGATAGTCATAGATTAGCTTATGCAGATAATCATACATAACTGATATGTAGGTCTCACCAAGACGGATCATCCAGTTTGCCATGTTTTGGCGGGTGATTGCCAGACCATAGCGTTCAAACTCTTTTTCTAATCGATAAAGAGGAAACGCATTTACATACTTACCATTCATGATAGCTGCAGCAATAGATGCTGATACAGGACTTCCTTTAAGAAGAGCCTTTGGATAATCAGCTTTCACTATACGATTATCCTTCTTGCTGGCATATACACCTACATGATGCTCTGTAACTATGACCTTTGCCGGGATAAATTTATATCGCTTTGAGATTGCATCTGGAAGCTGCTTCCAGCCATTCTCACCGAACTCAGCAATAAGCTCTTCTTCTGTCATGTAGTGATTAACACGATTTACAGGAAGACCTGACATATCAGCTTCCTTTTTGCCAACCTTTTTCTTTCCGCGTGGCTTAGGCTCCAGTTCTGGCTCCTCGGCGGATAGATCGCATACTGCTTCAGATTCATTAAAAAATATGATGTTTCCATCTACTTCCATAAATGAAATCTGGTCAGTATTATCCATCTTTTCGGAAGAACGTCCGAAGCGGGCATTGTTGGAAAGAATTATCTGTTCCATCATGCGCTGCAGCTTGTCGTTACCAGATTGAACCTCTTTTGTTAGCTGCTCAATCTGATTTACGGCTTTACTCAACTCTTCCTGCTGATTGAGAAACATTTGTATAATAATCGACTTGTCTACTGTATTAAGTTGTTCTTCTGTGTACTTAATTGCCATAATGGAACCTCTCTTTTTACTAGTTCTATTATAGCGTATTGCCTTGAATTATGCCAATTTAAGGCATTTAACCAATAGGCATTTTGACGGTGGATAACACCTCTGAGAAACTGAATATTTCCAGTTTTTCAGAGGTATTATCCACGAAATTAATAATGATTGTGTAATTCAGATGACTTATTACACTATCTGTATTCTGTTCGTGGATAAGTGCCGGTAACAATTAAATATGCTCCATAATGAAGGATTTTATTTTCTACGTATTGCACAAAACTAAATGGCTCTAGGCGGGTTAGTAAGCTCTGTGATAGGGCGCTTTGCAACAATGGAGAAGCCTTCCATGAGAAGTTTGTATTGTTCTGAGGTAATCTCAAGGGCCTCTGCTGTATTACGAGGCCAGCTGAATGCTCCGACATCAAGTCTCTTGTAGAGAATTCAGATATTTCAATCTTAAAGTTGGGACATGATATCACAGCTGCTGGCTTGTCTTCACATGAGTATTTGGTAACTGGTAATTCAACAAAAGCTGGCATAGCGGGCTCTGATGATACTGAGAGTTCAGAGGATTCAGCTGATATCTGACATGATTCCAGGCATCTGTCCTGAACCTTTTGTAAGCGTGTTGCAAATGTAGACTGCGCAATTCCCCGTGTTTTACACCAGGCGGACATGCTCATGCCATCTGGCCTTTCATTGTACTCTTTAACCTGTTGAATCCACTGTTGGAAGCGGATTTCACGTTTTACTGAAGTAGATTTACCCATTTAATTTTGACTCCTTACGATTTATTCGACGTAATCGGCGAATTCGACGAATTCGGCGAAAATACCGATTACCTTCGTAAGCTAATTATCTAGGAAAATAGGCAGGTCTACAAGAGTACCACCTATGGAGCGTTTACTCTGTTCCGTCCAGATGATAGAACTCATAGTAAACTCTGTTTTTGTCTTTTACTTCTCTGTAGTAGTTTTTATGGTAAAGTTCTCCGTACTGCATTCGGTTTTTAAGTTGTTCCTTTCGGGCATTGCGAAGAATCTCTGCCAGTGTATCTCCAAAATCAACAATCCTTACCTTTTTTCGTTTGGTTGGTCCGATGATATTCTTGTGCCTTGAACCATCATATCGGATACTGCGTCTGATTGTAAGGCACTGTTCTTCAAGATTCACGTCCTGCCATGCCAGACCACAGGCTTCACCGATACGAAGTCCTGCATAATAAGCTATCTGGATTGGAAGTATTGCCGGTGGATTGTAATTCTGTAGAAATTCAATCAGTCTTTCATAATCCTCTCGTGGAATTGGCTGTATATCGCCATCCATGTCATCATCGGAAAACAGGTCAACCTCATCCGTCTGGTATTTCAGCTTAATATACTGCATCGGATTGAAAGTGATATATTGCTTTGGTGATACTGCAAATCGGAATGACTGCTGTAATACTGCCGAGAAAGAACGAATGTAATCTTTGCTATAACCTTTTCTTTCTGAACCATCTGGATAAGTGCCACCAAAGGAAAGCAGATTGAGAAGGATGTTACATTTTTCAACTTTCTCTCTGAAATTGGATGCTTCTTGTAAATGACTCCCAGATGTCTTTAAATCTTCCTCTGCCCATATATTTTCTCAATTGTAATATTTTCCGACTTTGCAATGAATTTCTTGCTTTCGTAATCGTCCATTGCCTGACGGAGCAGTTTTTCCGTTTCACTTTTACTTTCTGTTCCAGCGTATTCTTTCTGAACCAGATTGCCGCTTGCATCTTCTACATAGAAGCGGTAGTACCATTTCTTTCCTTTTTTTCTTACAGATCCTTTTGCCATAATCGTGTGTCTCCTTTCGATATCAGACAATCGGAACTGATGAAATGCTTCTTGCGTGTAAGTATATCATAACTCCGGTTGTCGTTCTATACCGAATCGGAATCCTCATACAAAACTTCTGATAAAAGATTTTCAAGCCTTTGTTCTGCCATTTCCGGTTTCTTGGAATAAAGCCTTACGATATCTGCCATGTCGTTAAAGGCATTAACAGTGTGGGTGATCTCCCGGAGAAACATAATCTCGTTATATTCATCATTCGATTCAAACCCCATTACTTTTGCAATATCAGCTTCATTCGTGTTGCCCTTGTAATTCTTGCAGGCAAACTGGAATGATTCCAGAAACAGGTTATATTGCTTTAACATCAACAGCAGTAAATCTTTGGAAAAAGCATCTTCCTTTTTACTAAGGTCGAGAGGTAACTGTTTGAGAATATCGCCCATTGCATCACGAATCTGTAATTCTTTCTTATCCGTAATATCGGTTTCGTATTCATCGGTTTCACCTCTGAGCCATTCAATAGATACATGAAGTGCTTCCGAAAGACCTTCCAGACCATCTTTTTTGGTATTGTCAATCGAACCATTCTCATAACGCAGGATTGTGGAAGCTGTAACTCCCATCTTCTCTGCAACATAAGGCTGTGTCAGATTTAATTCCAGACGACGCTGTTTTGCCCTGCTGCCTATCAGCTTGCGTAGTTCTTTATCTTTCATGCTGATTGCCTCCTTTTTCGGTATGTATGAATTATAGCATGTACCTCACATAATTGCAATATGCAATATAATAATTATTTTTAAAATTTCATAACGCTTGACAACGCAATATAAAACCGCTATACTAACAGCACAACAAAAATTGCATAATGCAATTTAATAGGAGGTGACAAGATGACGGAAAGAAAGATTGCATTATCCATCGAGGAAGCAGCCGACTATACAGGAATTGGCAGAAATACTTTGAGAAAGCTGGTTGAATGGAAGAAGCTTCCGGTATTAAAAGTCAACAAAGACTTATGAAGAAAGAATACGTGCATTAGAGAAAAAGGAACAGGAAAGCATTGAAGCTACAAAAAGCTCATAGCACAGCGGAAGGAACTGGAAAAGAGAAAGAAAGCGGAAGAAAGTAAAAACGAACCCACAGGCTCTGTCAGATTGGAGGAGCGGTGGAATCGGTTCTTGGCTGTCCGATTGAGGAGGAAGATTTACCAAAGTTGATAGGATTCTTAAACTCATGGGGCAGCAAGGAAGTCAAGGACTGGGATTTTGTCAGAGATACTGACGGAAATATCGTGGTTGATGAATCCCACCCGGACTGGTGGCAGGAT